>Ga0334722_10001340_pt1 | contig 31235 bp, 39 predicted proteins | sample C3_bottom_MG_FD_207210 | JGI IMG/M metagenome (GOLD analysis project Ga0334722, IMG submission 207210) | Sediment microbial communities from Yellowstone Lake, YNP, Wyoming, USA - C3_bottom | ecosystem: Environmental > Aquatic > Freshwater > Lake > Sediment | place: USA: Wyoming | collected... | reverse complement strand
ACAAACTTATCCTCACCTTGCATGCGAGCTACGGAGATGCGTTTTTGAAGAACCAAGCATTCAAAGAAAAAACAAACAAAAACACAAGAATTCAACGCATTCTTGAACGCGCAAAAGAACCGCGCACTCTTTTCTCGTTCATCTTTTTCTTCGCCCTGAAAAAACTGCGACTCTATGACCTTTGGATCACAACCACTGGCCCCTTTAAAACATACGAATTCTACAACTTAGAACATGATCCCAAAGAAGAAACAAATCACTACTACAACAACCCCCCACCTGCACGCGACTACGTCACCCTCCTTGAATCATTTTGTAACGCAAACAAACAAGCCCAAGTGACCAAAACAAGCCAACACATGACCATTAACGAAGACCTTCAAGCGCGCCTTAACGAACTCGGATACTTTCGATAACCTCTTTCATCTTTGAATTGAACTTGGACAAATCAAACACACGTGCTCGCGCCATGCACGCCTTTGGGTCCTGAGGCACTGCGCTTCGTATTGCCTGCGCAAGCGATTGCGCACGCATGTTCGGTATCAACGCACCAACTTTTGTCTTACCTATAATTTCAACATACCCGCCTTGCGCAGGAGCAATGACGTATTTGCCTGCCGCAAGCGCCTCCACAACCGTTAGCCCAAAATCCTCATCTTGCGCCGTCGTTATAAAACCCTTACAGCGCGCATACAAATCAATAAGCTCTTCTTCTGCAATCCTTCCCGCGTACGTCACATTCTTTGGCAAATCCTCAAGAACGGCATTGTACTTACGATCATCACCCCTCGACCCTACGATAACCAATTTCTCACCCGGCAAATGCTTGAACGCGTTTACTTGCACATCGACCCGCTTGTGCGGCTCAATTCTGTTCACGCTTAACCAAAACCCTTGCGACTCTTTATGCACGTACCTTCGCGTATCAATTCCTGGGTGCACCACACAAGACTTTCGCTTGAAAATCCTGCGAACTGCCTCGCCCGTATGCTCGCTATTAACAACTATTCTTTCAATACGCGCAACATCCGCTTTATCAGTTACCACACTCTTTGAAAATTTCAACGCCTGCGGATACCTCGCCAGTTCTTTGAGCGCAGCTCGATCACTGTTCACCACAAAACGCAAGAACCTCAGTGCCCACCGTGAAATCGGCACATGCGCGCCCACAAAACGCCTGCATTTCCCAAAAAAAGTGCTCGGTGCAGCATAGTGCAACCCTTTATCCACATGACTACAATACCAAACTGCAGGCCCGTGTCTTTGCGATGCCGACAACGAATGAATCCCGCTGAAAATAAATAGATCATACTTTTTTTGAACGTTGCATTCCCGAAAACGTTTCACCGTTGCATAGGTGCGCAAAAACGCATCATGCACACACGGCCCAAGAGAAATAATAGTTATCCCTTTGGTTTCCAGAAAACGAACGACCTCTGGGTTCGCTTGCGCCGTGATAATATCTGCGCCCAGTGCCCGCGCAAGACTCACTATAAGCTTTTCACAGCCGCCGACCGTTGTGAACGTGTCATGAAAGATTGCAATTCTCACCTCGTGCGCAGAACGCCCCCTGTTTATAAATTTGCCCTTGCGCACATAAAACGAGCGAGATTACCCTTTATTTTCTCGTCATCAAAACCAAAATCGTTTAACTCGCCAGTGGAACCAGTGTAGTGAAAAATTATTGCGCGGAATATAGGTTGAAAGTTGAGAATGTTTAAATAGCACGTCCATTTGTAGTATCCTTCTCAGACGAGCACCACAATCTGTTGTGGTTTTTGGTGTTATCTGTGAGTGAAAAAAGCGGTGATATGCAGTGAAGTGTCCTTTTTGCCAGAACGATGACAGTAATGTCCTTGACAGCAGAGTGACCCCTGATGCTGCAAGCATTCGCAGACGGCGTGAGTGCTCCGATTGCAAAAAACGCTTCACCACGTACGAACGCATCGAAATGGCCGAACTCTTCGTCGTCAAACGCGACGGCAGACGCGAACCGTTCTCCCGCGAAAAAATCCTCAAAGGAATCCTACGCGCGTGCGAAAAACGCCCGGTCAAACGCGATCGGATCGATAACGTCGCAACCACCATCGAAGCAAATCTTCGCGACCTTGGCAAAGATGAAGTCAAAAGCAATAAAGTCGGAGAACTCGTCATGCAAGAACTCGCCAAACTCGACGACGTCGCCTATGTACGATTCGCAAGCGTGTACAAGAAGTTCAAAGACGCAAACCAATTCGTTGACGCTATTAAATTACTGAAAAAATTGGAGGTAACTGAATAATATGACGCCAATCAAGAATGAAGCAACACGACAAGACTGGGACAAACCCCCATTTGGAAACATCCCCCTCACGGAAAACCAACGCAAAGTCATCACGGACAAATACCTACGCGACGACCCTAGCGTTGAACACTGGCTTTGGAACGTCGCCAAAAACATCGCACTTGCAGAACTCCTCTACCATCCTGATATCCCGCGCGATCAGATCCTTGCAGGCGTTCGATTCACCCAAGAATGGGCTGACGTTGGCAACGGCGAATCCAGCGAACTCTTATTAATCCACGCCGGAGCAAAAGGCCATAGCGACCAAGACCAAAACCACCACCGCTATGTCCAAAACCTCTACAAAATCACCGAAAACAGCCCCCGCGCACGAGAAGTCATGCTTAAAGTCGCAAACCAATATTATGACATGCTCGCAAACTTCGACTTTTTGCCCAACTCACCAACGCTCATGAACGCAGCGCGCGAACTCCAACAACTCTCCGCATGCTACGTCCTTCCAATCGAAGACAGCATCGAAGGCTGGGGCGACCTCGTCAAACAAACCATGCTCATTCACAAATCAGGAGGCGGAACCGGATTTTCCGGCTGCAGAGTAAGACCTAAGGGAGATCGCGTCAAAAGCACCAAAGGAGTCGCATCAGGCGCACTCTCGCCGCTATCAATTATTAATTATGCCACGCAAGAAGTCAAACAAGGCGGAACACGAAGAGGCGCCAACATGGGCATCTTACCCTACTGGCACCCCGATGTCCTTGAATTCATCAAATACAAAGCAGAAGAAGGAAAACTCGAAAACTTCAACATCTCCGTCGCAGTCGACAAAAAATTCATGGAAGCAGTCAAAGCAGGACAAGACTACGACCTCTTGAACCCGCGCACCAAAGAACCCGTCGGAAAAGCAAACGCGCGCGAAGTCTTCAACATGATCGCGGACTTTGCATGGAAAACGGGCGACCCCGGCATGATTTGGATCGACACCATCAACAACAGCTTCTCAAACCCCACACCAAAACTCGGCGAAATCGAAAGCACCAACCCCTGCGGAGAACAACCGTTATTACCGTACGAACCGTGCAACCTCGGATCGATCAACTTAAGCAAATTTGTCGTCATGGCAAAAATCGACTACGCGAGACTTGGCGAAATCGTCAAACTCTCCATTCGCTTCCTCGATGACGTCATCGACGTCAACAACTACCCCTTGCCTGAAATCGAAAAAGTCGCAAAAGGCAATAGGCGCATCGGCCTTGGCGTTATGGGCTGGGCAGAAATGCTCGCGCTCGTCAACGTCCCCTACGACAGCCCCGAAGCGCTCGCAAAAGCCGAAGAAATCATGTCGTTCATCAACGCGAAAAGCCTCGAAGCAAGCGAAGAACTCGCGCTCGAACGCGGCGTGTTTGCCAACTTCAAAGACAGCATCTATGACCCAAGCGGCGCATACTATCGCGAATATGCCAAAGGCAGGCCCCGCAACTGCGCGCGAACCACGATTGCCCCCACGGGCACTATCGCGATTTGCGCTGGCCTTCAAGGAGGAGGAGTTGAACCCTTCTTTGGCATTGCCTATACGCGCTACAACGCCAAAGCACTCGACATGCTCAAAAAAAGCCAACAACCCGACGAAAAAGACGTCTTCCACGAAGTCAACCCCGTCTTCATGACCCTCGCAGAGAAAAACAACTTCTTTGGGCTTAAGCCAACCGAACTTTGGAAGAAAATCGAAGCAAACCACAACAGCACACGCGGCGTCAAAGAAATCCCTGAACAAGTCCAAAGAGTCTTTGCCAGCGCACATGACGTTGCCGTTGAATACCACGTCAAACACCAAGCAGCATACCAAAAACACACCGACAACGGCGTTTCAAAAACGATCAACATGCCAAACACCGCAACGGTCGAAGACATCAAGAAAACGTACATGCTCGCGTACGAACTTGGCTGCAAAGGAATCACCGTGTACCGCGACGGGTGCAAAAGCCACCAAGTGCTCAACATCGGCGAAAAGAAAACAGCGCTTGAGAAAAAAGAACTGCCCAAGTTGGACCCGTCCGAAGGAATCGGCTCGGTATACTACAAACTCGAAACAGGACATGGACCCATCCACATCCACATCGACCACCATGACGGAAAAATCCTGCGCGTGTTTACAAACATCACACCCGTCGGAACAGAAATCTCCGGACTCACGTGCATGGTAGGAATACTTTTGAGCAAGTATTTAGAACTTGGCGGTGACGTGAACGAAATCCGAAAGCACTTAAACAGCATCAAAAGCGACAAGCCCTTTGGATTTGGCCCCAAACGCGTAGAAAGTATTCCTCATGCGTTGTCTGTTGCGCTCAGCAAGTTCATGGCACAAACCGGCAACCTGCCCGGACAACAACTCTTGTCCCCACACGTCTCCAAACCCGCACCCGAAGTCCAAGCACAACTTGGCATTGCACAAAAAGCAATCGCAGAACACACAGCAGACGACAAAAAACACTGCCCGAAATGTTTTAGTCCGAATGTTGCCATGCTTTCCGGATGCTCAGGGCCGACTTGCTATGAGTGCGGACATTCAGAGTGTAGTTAAGTTTTTATTTTTTTAATTTCAGAGAAATCTATAACAGCCGTTCAGACAGAACGGACTTTTCCCGTAAAGACTCTTCATCAAATGTGTGAGCGAGCGGTGGCTGCAGCCCATCTCAACGTAGGACACGGGCCTTGGCTTAAGCGTTCCTGCCACCATCGCATCATCACCCCATACAACACTATCCGCCCAAACACCCATTTGCGCACCTGCGATCACGATACCAACGAGATTTCCCTCGTTTGTTCTTTGTTCGCGAAGAATTGAGAGATTGCTTCGCTTCAAATCATCGGCTACTTCTTCCACTGACTTGTCAATGAAAAAATAGTGCACCCTCACCTTTTGCGCCACGTATCCGCCCATGGCAGTACTGGTTTGCGCAAAGTATATAAAACTTTCTTTTTGAAATCACTCTCCAGTGACTACTTCTTGCCTGTTGGCGGGTAACAACGACCACCACAATTCTTATTAACTTTAAACACCTTCTTTTGCTTATGTCCATCGCGACCAAAACAGGAGACAAAGGAGAAACGTCTTTAATTGGCGGAGAACGGCTCAAGAAGAACGACTCACGCCTTGAAGCATACGGCACTGTTGACGAACTCAACGCGGCACTTGGCGTTGCACTCGCATACACCCAAGGAAAAGCCATTCGCGACGTCCTCTCACAAGTCCAACACGACTTGTTTACCATCGGCGCAGAACTTGCCGCGCTCACCGCAAAAACACTCACCATGGACCTGCCGCGCATCACCGCAGAACATCTCGCGTTCATTGACGAAGCACTCGTGACAACGGAAAATATTTTGCCGCCGCAAAAAAGCTTCATCATCCCAAACGGAACCGAAAGCGGCGCACACTTACACCTCGCCCGAACCATTTGCAGACGCGCAGAACGAGCAGTCGTCAACTGCAGCGACAAACATCAAATCAATTCTGAAATCATCAAATATTTGAACCGACTTGGAGACTTGCTCTTTTTATTCGCACGCGCCGAAAACCAAGGCAAAATACCTGAAGAAGCCGTGAAGTACTAACCTGAACGAACGACCTTGAGCACGCGATTTGCCGTTTGAACACGCGACAATCCGCCCGTATCAATGATCTCGCCCTTTGGAGCCTTCGATGCGTATGCATATCCATGCCATTTCAAAAGATGTAATCGCGAGATTTTTTGACCACGCACTTTATTACGCTCAATGCACACCTTTTTATGCGCATGCAAAAAGACAATGCGAAAACGAGCACCTTCCTCTTTTGCAACCTTCATTAAATTTGCAATGCTCTTTACTGCACTCGCACCACCGTACACACCATCAATAATTACACTCATCTTATTTTTCAAAACAGTACGTGCAATTGCGCAAACAATATCATGCACGGGTGCCTCCCCCTTCTGAGGGAACTGAAATTGAATCATGTCCTTATGAACAACAACTGCGTCGGTTGGAAACTTCTTACAAACCAAATCCGCAATCGTACTCTTTCCAACGCCCGGAGGCCCACGAATAAGCAACAAATACTTTTCCATACATCATTGAAAAGCAGCTCTCTTTAAAAAATCACTGGACACGCCCTCGCAATCTTAATAAAACAGAACACCTTGTGCTTCTCTCATGACCAACCAACTGCTTGACAAACAATACACGCGCAACCTCATCAACAAATCATTTTACGACCCGTGCACGATCTGCGGAATGCCCATGCTTGCAAACAAATGCAAAATTCTGTGCCTGCACTGCGGGTTCAAAAGAGATTGCAGTGACAGCTAGATAAAGAAAGACGCAAATGCTGAATAGAACTTGTTGCGTCTTTCTCATTCAGTAAGCGAAAATCCATTCGCTTACTGAACCACCTAAAAATTTAAATAGTTCTCAGATACTAAAAAGAACACGGGAAACACTTCCCGCACAAAAATGGGGGCATTAGATCAAGCACAACAAGTAGTACTTACGTACGAGACTCTTTACGAAATACTACGCAAGGAGAAAAGCCGCGAAGAACTCCAAAAAGTCGACACCCACTTCTTAAAAGACCTCCTTCAGTACCTGCGCGAAAAACAACAAGCATACGATGACACCATTACGAAAAACGACATCTTCTCGCAAAGCGAACGCGACAAACTCCACATCCAACTCCACAATATCAAAAAAATCCTACGCGACCTCTACGACCTACGCGAGCGCAAAATCATCAACATGGCAATCAACAGTTCAAGAATCAGAACCCACATCATCGACACCGAAAACCTCCAATCCTTTGAACTCGCACTCTTCCAAAGCATCACCGCAGTCTTAACCCAACACCGCACGGGAATCTTACACCGCATCGTGGAACTACGCGAACCCGACATCTTGCCCATCATCTTACCCCTTCCTGAACCACCCAAAGAAGAAACACCGGCGATACCCACTGAAACACCTGTCACCAAACACGTCAAATTCCTCGAAAACACCGACCAATTCGTCGGCGAAGAACTCGAAATGTACGGACCCTACGCTACAAACGACGAAGCAACCCTTCCTTCTGACCTCGCAGACGTCCTCATCTCTCAAGGAAAAGCGGCACAACTATGAACGAGGGCAGGCAAACCTACATCGGCGCCTGGGTCGCCCTCCTTGCAGGCATCGTTGGCATCCTTGGCATGAGCGAATTCTTCTTCGCAACCAGCGCATCACTTGTCGCCATCCTCGTTGGCTCGCACACCCTTTGGCTGCTCATCAAACACCGACGCGACATCAAAGGACTCCCCCAAACAATCATCGGCTTCATTCTTGGAATTATCGGACTTTTCATCCAAGCAGCGCTTTGGTGGCTCGACACCCACTAGCTTCATTTCCCTACCCTTGCGCCGATAGTAAGCTTTTTAAACCCCCCTATTACCCACGAGTGTATGAAGCTTCCAAAAACCCGGCAAAAGTATTGCCCCACATGCAAAAAACACACTGAACACAAGATTATCGAAGGCAAGAAAAAAACAAGAGGATCCGCCCACCCTTTAAGCTTTGGAAGCAAAAAACGCATCAAACATCGCGGAAAACTGGGCATTGGCAACCACGGCAAATATTCAAAACCCGCCATCAGCAAATGGCGCATGGCAGGACGCAAAACCAGCAAAAAAACCGATTTGCGCTTCGAATGCCAAAAGTGCAAAAAAATGCACGCATCAACATCCGGAGGATTCCGAGCACGCAAAGTCGAATTCAAGTGAGGTAAAAAACATGAGAAACCGCATGCGAGAAACCACCAGCAAATTCATCAAAGTCCAATGCCCAAAATGCAAAAACGAACAAATCATCTTTGGCAAAGCAAGCACCAACGTATTGTGCTTAATCTGCGGCAAGGAACTTGCAGAACCAACGTCTGGCAAAAGCCACGTCAAAGGCAGAGTACTTGAAGTATTGGATTAAATCTTTTCTTAACTTGTCAACAACCACTCGCTAAAGCGAGTGGCGTGATTGATGAATGATATGGCAAAGAAAAACAAACAAAATCATGGCTCGTGGTTGTTGAGCATGCTCGGAAATCCTGCGCTCATCCACGGACTAAAGTCCATGGTGTCCGCGCAGAGGATTTCCGACATATGAAAAGCTTCACCAAAGAAGAAATAGAAGGAACCCGCGCATATTTCTCAAATAGTGGATTTCCTGAAGTTCCCGTCAAACTCGGCTCTCGCACATTCGCCTATTTTGTGCTTCCACAATCACTCGAACCAAAACTCGCACCATTCGTATTTCGCTGCACCGGAAAACCAGAAGACGGATACGTCCTTGGCATCGCAGACACCGTCAAAGAAGAACACCGACCCTACGCGATCGCCCACGAATTCATCGAATTCACCGAGATAGGAATCAATCGTCCCAATCGCTGCAGCGCAGCCCTCCTCGAAGAACTCTCCCTCGTACCGGACTCAATCAAAAAAGACTATATCGGCGCACGAACGACATTCTTTGAAAACCTTATCCGTTATTGTGAACAAAAACCCGAACAATACACCCCTTGCGACCTCCAAGAATTCTCTGCAAGCCTCCTTGCACTCAGGAAAGCAATTAAAGGATAGTCGATAGCTTTTTAAATAAGCCAAAACACGGTCGATTCATGCTCCTCAAAAAAACCGGATTCCCTGAAGACGAAGAACTTGTTCTTTGTACGGTCACGGGAATCACCCCGCACTCGGTCTTTTGCACCCTGGATGAATATGGCGGCAGAACGGGCATGATCCACATCTCAGAAATCGCACCCGGGCGCATCAAAAACATCCGCGAATTCGTCCAAGAAAACAAAAAGATTGTTACGAAAGTTTTGCAAACCAACAAAGAAAAAGGACACATCGACTTATCGCTACGCCGCGTCAACGAAGCACAAAAACGCAACAAGCTCAACCAAATCAAACAAGAACAACTCGCTGAAAAAATCATCGAGTACGCAGCCAAACAACAAGGCGATTCACCCTTAGCACTCTACAACAAACTCTACGAAAAACTCTCCAAAACCCACGGCACGATCTTTGCCGCATTCGAAGCTGTCAGCCAAGACCAACTCAACCTCGAAACCATCGCCGACAAAAAAATTGCAAAAACACTCACCGACGCAATCAAAGCACGCATCAAGCCCCCACAAGTTGAAATCGGCGGCGACTTAAAACTCTCCAGCTACGCACCAAACGGAGTTCAAGAAATCAAAGACGCACTCGCACTCATCGTAAACGCAGGAGTAAACGTACGCTACCTTGGCGCAGGAACATACCACCTCGAAGTCACCGCAGAAGACTACAAAGACGCCGAGAAAAAACTCAAAAACGCAGTTGACTCCTGCCTCGAATACGCAAAAAAACAAGACATCACCAGCGAATGGATCCGCGCAGAAAACGCGTGAGCAATCATGGAACACATCTACAAATGCACGAAGTGCGGCAATTACACCATGAAAGAAACATGTTCTTGCGGCGGTGCTGCGATAACAACTCGGCCACCTCCTTATCACCCCGAAAAATACGGCAAATACCGCAGAGAAGCACGACGCGAAGAATTAAAGAAAAAAGGACTGCTCTGATTTTTCCATCCATTAACGTCCTAACCACTGCTCAACAATCTTCTGAAAAACGCTCCCACCTGATCAAAAAAACGCACTATAAAACCCAACGGACCGCGCTCTCTTTGCGTTCCTTGCGCGCCAACCCCTTCTGGTTTTTTCTCAATCGCCTCACTTTTACCCGAACAATAATCAAGCGCGCCCTCTTTAAATTCCCTCTTAAACACATTCGTATTCGCTTTCAACGACGTTTCATATTGCGCATCAAGCTGCTCAAACTTCTTTTGCGATTCTGCGAACGCCTTCTCAACCAACACATGATATTCAACGATGGTACCCGGGCGCGTTCCCTTGCACATTTTTGATTCGTACTCAATCCTCGCACAAGCCGCAAGCAACGGTTTTGCAAGCGCGTCAACCTGCCGGCAAAAATCCCGGGTTTCTTGCGTCAAACGCTCAAGCCGCTGAACATACGTGCCACCTTCCTTGCCGCTTGAACCCTCTTGCTCCACTGGCACCTGCGCCTCTACCGAACACACCTGCTCACCCTTTGGCTGACCTTGCGCAAAACAAGAATAATCAGCAGACCGCTCGGTTCCCGTTGGCAACTGGTCGAGCTGCGTGTCAATGTTTCGCTTCACGGCCAAAACGGATTCCCTGACACTGAAACTGAACCGATCACATCGGTCGCTCAAATCCTCCAAAAACTTCACATACCTCAAAACATCACCTTCGCTTCCCTGCAAAGAACAATCATCAGCGCCCCCTTCATACGGCGCAAGCGGCACTTTGAACTCATTCGTTGGCACCGTCGGACAAGATAAACACGTGTGCGTAGCAGGAGTATGGAAATCGACCTGTCCAACTTGCCTTTGCGCACAACCTTGAACCGTACACACTTGCAATTCAGGACACGTCTGATACACCTTCCAACTATCATTTGCGCACACAAACAAATCCTGACCATCACAACGCCGCGCTCCTTGCGCGCACACCTTACCTACCCCACTCTGATTTGGCACGACAAGCGGCTTTGCCACACCCGACTTACTCAAACACCCCGCCCGATCATCACACCCTCCCGAACATGTTGAAACCACCTGCCACACCCCCTTTGCGCACGTCATGAACGTAGATCCTTGACACTGCGTCACGCCATCAGAACACACCGCTTGACTATTGGACGAGACATATTGCGCGACAACTGAGGGGATGAGAACCACCAATAAGACCATTGCAACGAAGCGCATATCTTCACTTGCGCGAAGTCCCTATTAAAATATTGTGAAACACCCATCGCGTGAAACAACAACCTTTTAATATCGTAACACCCTTTAAACATCGGAAATCTCCCACGTTACGAACGGGAGATTTCCGAATGTGCTCAAGAACCGCTGGTCACTCATCTGCCAGTATTTAGCGAGCGAAGCGAGCGACCACCGGCGGTTCTTGACAAACGAAAAAGAGGACCCATGTCAAAAATACTTGCAATGCGCGCACGTTCTATTCTCAACTCACGCGGCAACCCCACAGTCGAATGCGACGTCAAAACAAATGACGGGCTTTTCAGAGCAAGCGTTCCGAGCGGAGCAAGCACCGGAATTCACGAAGCACTCGAACTACGCGACGGAAAAAAAGAATACCTCGGGCTTGGCGTTCAACAAGCAATCCACAACGTTAACACCATCATCGCAAAAAAACTCATCGGGAAAAACCCCGCACAACAAAAAGAACTTGACGAAACACTGATTAAACTCGACAGCACGGAAAACAAAACAAAACTCGGCGCAAACGCCATCCTTGCAGCAAGCATGGCACTTTGCAAAGCAGGAGCTGCCTCGCAAGATGAGCCACTCTATTCTCACATCGCACACCTCTTTGGCACCAAAAAAGTCACCCTCCCCGTCCCTGCATTCAACATCATCAACGGCGGAAAACACGCCGGGAACAAACTTGACATCCAAGAATACATGATCCTGCCCACCCGCGCAAAAAGCTTCTCTGAAGCACTACGCATGGGAAGCGAAATCTACCACACGCTCAAAAAACAACTTGAAAACAAATACGGAAAAATGGCAACCAACGTCGGAGACGAAGGAGGATTCGCCCCCCCATTCACCTGCATCGAAGAACCCTTTGACGCCATCATGGACGCACTCATCACCCTTGGCTACACCAAACAAGTAAAACTCGGCATTGACTGCGCCGCAAATAGCTTTTGGAAACACGGCACCTATGTTGTCGAAGGAAAAACCGCAAGCCCGGATGATTTAATTACTCTTTATGAGCAACTGACTCAAAACTATCCGCTTGTGAGCATCGAAGACCCCTTCTATGAAGAAGACTACGAACACTTCGCCGAACTTAAACGCACACTCCCCCACACGCAAATTGTTGGCGATGATTTACTCTGCACAACTGTTGAACGGATGAAAAAAGCACTCCACTTCGGCAGCTGCAACGCACTCCTTCTCAAAATAAACCAAATCGGAACCATCACCGAAGCACTCAACGCCGCACACCTTGCACGACAGCACAGCTGGAACATCATGACCTCACACCGCTCAGGCGAAACAGAAGACACCTTCATCGCAGACCTTAGCGTCGGAATTTCCAGCGGCCAAATCAAATCAGGAGCACCCGCACGCGGAGAACGCATCGCAAAATACAACCAATTACTACGCATCGAAGAAGAACTCGACAAAAAAGCAGTGTATGCAGGAAAAACACTCAAGTTTGGACACGCCCAATAAAAATTCTTTAGGGAAACCCATTAAAAAATACTTAAAAAAAAACCTTTCCGAACAGGAGGAGAAGGTAGAGTGTTTCGATCGGTGTTTTGAGAAACAATTTTAAAAGTCAATGTTCTTCCTATTGTTTATGTGGTATCTTAAGATTCGGTATAAGCATGACGATTGTTTGTTTACGGATAAGATTCACGCGTTGAAGCTTTCTCTGTTCCATTACTATTTAGGCGCGCATGTGAAAGGAAAGTTTGTCTACGTGACTGGTTTTCAGAAGCTTGAGGGTGATGAGAAAAATATAGAAAAGTATGTGAGCTATTTGAAGAAATCAAAAAATGTTGAGAAAATCGAAGTGTATGACCGTTCAGTTCTTGTTCTGGTACGGAATGAGCGTGATGCGCGCTCCTATGAGTGGTTGTACAACCCGATGTTCACATACCCTGCGCCCGCCACGGTTGACAAGGCAGGATTTGAAATCGTGCAGGTTGCATATTGGGAGAAGAAACCTTTACAAGATCTGATCGCCGCCTTAAAGAAAGACAAGGCAACAACTCACTTGGAGATTCTTTCTTTTGTTGAAAAAAAGTTGGATGATTTGTACGTTTCCCGATTGCTTCCAAAGCTTGCAGCAAAACAGAGACGTGCAATTCAGCTTGCTTTCGAGCACGGGTATTATTCCTTTCCGCGCAAGATTGGACTTGTCCAGCTTGCAAAATTGGCACGTGTTTCTAAACCAACGTTCCGCGAAAATCTTCGACGGGCAGAAGCTAAATTGCTTCCGTTCCTGTTCACAGGCGAATAGAACCCTTCCAGAGAAGGGTAAAATATTAAGCTGTCTGGTCGTTCTCATTTCTGATGGTGAACAACAATGATCAAACATGAGCAAATAGAAGAACTGTACTTCGGCGAAGCCCTCGTACGCATAGCGCAGATGAAGTCTGCAGATAATAAGTATGGCATTGAGAGAAGTCTCGGAATTACAGTTGATGAGTGCAAAACCAGATACCAGAATGAACTTAGGGACATCAGGGAAAAAATTAGTTCCCACTCTGAACATTCACTGGAAAAACAGCTCCGATTCGTCTCACAAGAGTTGGAAAAAGAACGTAACTGCCTAGATTGCGCATTCTGCAAAGATGATGCGCAAGATAAAAGTCTTGGCGTCGTCTGCATGCGGAAACGATCCGAGTTTCCTAAAAACGCCAGTCGCTGCCCCAAGTATCAGAATAATGAAGAGCCCTCATTTCAACGTTATCTAGGGAGAGCGTATCAGGAGATTCTCCAATCGCTTATGAAGTGACCGTATGGAATTCGAAAAAGAAATGATAAGGGCCAAGGTTGCAGGAGTGTATATTTCAAAGAACCCTGATCCGTTGTATAAAGGTGAAGATTACATGGTGTGTAAACCCGTTGAAGAACTCCGCCTAGATATCCAAGGTATTCAAGGCGATCGACACTATGGCTTTGAAGCCAAAGCTGGTGGACGATGCAAACGTTTATACCAACGTGGCCAGGTTTTTCGTAATAATAGGCAGTGGTCTGCTATAGCTCGTGAGGAAATCGATGCGATCGATCACAAACTAAATCTTGGCGGAAAACTTTCTGCAGATATGCTTGGAATCAATATCCTTGTTGAAGGCGTGCCAAAACTGTCTGAACTTCCACTCAATGGCGGGCTAAAATACGTAGTCATCTCACCTCATCAAGACGAATATCTTCCTGGAAGACCAGAAGACGTTGTTCTGGTCTCGTATGCACAAATGATTCCTTGTGCGGTTCAAGGGAAAGCACTCGTACATCCATATCAAGATATCTCGCTTGAATCCCGGTTTCCAAAGGCAGCTATGGCTGAGGGAAAGATCTCTCAACGTGGCATTGCCGGTTGGGTAGAAAAAGGCGGAATAATAAAACCAGGAAACCTAATATGGATACTTAGTGCAAACGGGCGTGATTAAACAAAACTCTGAAGCTCAACTACCAAAATAATCTCACCTTCTCAACCTGTTCGCATCATTACTTAAACAAAGCAGCATACCAACATTAAAAAACAGAATCGTCAATAATAGTTCTTCAACACGTTATGCTTATCCGTTGCCAGCTTTACGTGCGGTGGCAAGACAACGCTTTTCCAAGAGGATTTCGTAACTGTGGGCGCCTTTCCCGAAGGAACCTCAACCACGTACTCGAAATAATCATCATAGGGCATCTCCCAGTTCATCATTTGCTTAATGGACGCGTGCTCAAAATAACGCCTGAACGGACGCATGCTGTTGCCATGCGCAGAAATCGCGACATTCACCTTGTACTTCTTTATGAACGCAAGTAACTCTTTGATGAACGGCAATACTCGCTTTTCCACCATCTTCACACTCTCACCGTTTGGCGGAGGGAAATCGTACGCGCGATGGTATGTATCGTATAATTCCTTTCCGAACTTTTTGATAAACGCCCCATGAGCGTGCCCTTGCAACGCACCATAACATCGCTCGATCATCCGATCATCACGAAATACCCGCTTACACTCTGAGTGATACTTCAACACCTGCCCAAGCGTCTCTTTCGAACGCGTCAAACTTGAAGAAAACGCAACGTCAATCCTTTTTCCCTTAAGCTTTTTTCCAACCACACTCGCATTCCTACGCCCCTTTGCAGTCCACGTTGCATCAAGCCAACCCGTGAACATCTTACGCTTATTGAAATGCGTTTGGCCATGACGGAACAAATAGATATGACACCTCATACCCCTTCTTGAAACACCCACATTGATAAATGTTACTTCTGCCGTTACAATTAAATACCTCCTCACGCTCGCACAGCGTATGCAAAAAGAGGTCGTCATCATCCTTCTTGTTCTCGCACTCGTTCCACTCGTCTCTGCAGAATGCGCACCCGGATGGGTCTATAGCAGAGACGTCATTGGCTGCATCCAAGCAAAATGCCCACCCGGAGCAGGAAGAACCTACACAGACCACTGCTCGTGCTGGGTGAGCGAATGGGGCGGAACACCCAAAGTCACCTGCTACGAAAACCAACTCGCAACCCAGTGCCTCCCCGAAGGAGGAGACTGCTCCAAAGCAACACCCACCTGGGACCCCGTCACCGGCGAATGCAAAAGCGGATTTAGCCTGAACGCAGATAAAAGCGCGTGCGTCGCGGGCGGCGGCGAAAGCACAACAGGAACCACGGGCACGAGCGGAACGGCAGGACAAACCGGAACAAGCGGAGGAGTTGACACGAGCGGCGTGAGTGGCCCCCCTCCCCAAAGTCCTCCAAGCCAACCACAAACCCCGCAACAAGTCTGCAACGCGCGGCCCAACATGCAATACAGTGACGGAAAATGCGGCTGCAAAGAAGGATACTCACTTGACCTTAAACGCAAAGGCTGCGTTACGCCCGAACAACTCGAAACTCAATGCGACCTCGTCCTTGACGCACACTACGACCCTGCCAGCAAAAAATGCGTGTGCGCAAACCCAAAAAAATACGCAAGCGGATACTCCTTTGTTTGCGAAGACGGCCCAACCTATGCAAACCAAGTCTGCAACGACCACTACCCCGGATCAGTCTACTCTATCAAAGACAAAAAATGCGGGTGCGGACCCGGAACCAGCAAATCACCCGACCGAAAATCCTGCATCACCCCAGGAGCTATCGGAAACTCGTGCAGCGACACCAAACCCTGTCCAAGCCCCGCATACCGGTGCACCGACGGAACATGCGCTTGCGCACCCACGTACCGCACAAGCCCTGACGGAACACGCTGCCAAACCATTGAAGAATACGGAAACGAACTCTGCCCAAAAAAATTCCCCGGCTCAGTCTTTGACTCTGCCAACAAAAAATGCTCTTGCCCACCCGGAACCAGCAAATCACCTGACGGAAAATCATGTACCAACACTGAAGGCGGCACGGGAACAAACGTCAGCGTCACCGGCACGAACACCCCTTGCGAAACAACTGCAAACTGCCCTGACACGAGCATTTGCGACCCTGCAACAAAAACCTGCAAAGACGTCGAATGCCCATGCGGCGAAGTAAAAAACCACGCCTGCGAAAAATATGCCTGCTGCGACAACACTCCTTGCGCAAACGACGAAAGCTGCAACACCGACTCGCACACCTGCGCCAAAATCAACTGCCCCAAAGGAACCATTCGCGACCACCAATGCAACGAAGGAGACTGCAACGGCAACGACAACAACTGCGCTGCAGACAAAAAATGCGAAAACAACGCATGTGTCGCGGTCACGTGCGAGTGCGGCAAAATCGAAAACCACGCCTGCACGCCCTATGAATGCTGCCAAGACGCACAATGCACCACTGCCGACACTGAATGCGACAAAAACCAACACAAATGCGTCCCGGCCAAAATCTGCCAAGACCTCCTCCATAGCGGCGACCCCAGCTCCAAACTCGACCTTGTCTTCGTACCTGACAAATACGCCGCCGGCGACAAAGCCAAATTCGCAAGCGACGTGCAAGCCATCTACAACAAATTCATCGACATGGAACCCTTCAAATCAAACAAAAACAAAATCAACGTCCACCGCGTCGACAAATTCGACGAAAACCTTGCCTGCGACTACCAACGCGCCCCCCTTGACCCTGACGCACGAGAAAACTGGCGCCTGCTCGTTTGCGACAACGCAAAAGCAGAAATCCTTGCATCCAACTGCCCCAAAAACAACGTCATGGTCGTCGTCAACTCCGCACAATACGGCGGCTCCGGAGGAGCAATCGCCGTCTCATACAACGGAAACATCGCCATCGGAGTCCTCGTACACGAATTCGGCCACATGCTCGGCCTCGACGACGAATATTCATACGGCGTGAACTCCACCACGCAAAGCCCAAGAGCAAACTGCGACAACACCAACACCTGCGAAAAATGGAAAACCGTCGCAGGAACAACGTGCAATCAGAAATGCTCCTACGAAAACTGGTACCGCTCATCCGCCGCAGGAGACATCATGCTTGACAACCAAAACAACATGTTCTTTGGAACAATCGCGCAAAACCACATCACAACCGTCCTAGGAGGATACCGATGAAAAAACTCCTGCTCTTACTCATCCTCTTCGCAATCGCGGCAAGCGCAACACCCCTGCCGGACAAATCCTATTTCATCACGCTGCACTACAAAGACGGCGCAATCACCGTGAAAAACGTCACCGTCCAATACGGCTACGCACCCGATCGCATCAACCAACCCACCTCCGGATACAAACTCATCCTTGCCGACCGCCACGGCACCACCATTTACATCTCTTTTTTCCCCGTTCAAACCCAAATCGAAGCACCCATGACCAAAGAAGGAAAATGGAGCCCTTGGATCGCGCGCAACGACTTTGACTTCACTGTCCAACTCCCCTATTACACCGAAGGCGGCACTATTGACCTTTTGGACCCCCAAGGAGTTCCCATCAAACACGTCGACGTCACAAAAACCTCCCAATGTAACCAAAACAACATCTGCGACGGACGAGAAGCGTTCGAAACGTGCTCTGATTGCACGCCCGGGCAAAAAGGACCCATCAAAAAATTCCTCACCGGAGAAAAACTCACGGCAACCGAAGCAGACCTTGCCGATTTACCCCTTGAAGGAACCATCGGAGCCCCTGCCAGAAAAGGAGCAGGAAAAACCCCAAGTTCCGCAGGCACAGGCGGAATCCTTGGCAGCAAACTCGTCTGGATTATTCTTGCGATTGCCATCATCATTGCAATCGTTCTGAAACGACGCGCAAAGAAAGACCGAACAAGTCAAAAATAGCTGCCTTCTTTAACAGGTTAACATGCCAAAGGAACATTCTTCGGCCAATACGCCAGATCATAAAAGATGTCCTGCGTCGCTATCTGTGACACAAGCCATAGCACATGGAATACCCTTCCCAAAAACTCGTTGAAAAAAATAATTCCGGAAAATACCAACTCACTGAAGAAGGGAAGAAATTGTCTGCCTTCATCGAAGGCGACACGGGAACCCGCGCGGAATTTCCCACACTGAGCATCGTGTTACTCGTCAAAAACGGCGAGAAATGGCTCTGCCAGAAACGATTGAAAGAACCATTCTACGGCTACTGGGGCTTTGTCTCCGGAAAAATCAACTTCGGACAAAATTTGTTTGAGTGCGCAACACGCGATTTACTCGAAGAGGCGGGCCTGCACGCCACGAACTGGAAAATGAAAGCCCTCGAACAAGTCAAAACCTACCAAGACGGCAAACTCCTCTACCACCACTACTTGTTCCACCTCTACACGGAGAACTCCACCGGAACACTCAAAACAAAAACCCACAAAGCAGAACACGAATGGATCACCCTTGACGAATACAAAAAACGCGAAACCTTCCCTTCAGAAAAATTCTTCAACCACATCATTCCAGCAGAAAGACCCATACTTCTTGAAGCGGAAAGGACGATGGAAAATGGAAAGTTCACAGGCATGAAGACCATTAGAGTGGAGAAGTTCTGACCATCAAGTGGTAAAATTTATAAACCCTGCTTCACACATATCCTCTATGGCACCCTTTTCAGAAGACGACATCGCAAACGCGTATGCACATTATGGAGTTCAGTTACAGGGAGTGGAAGCTGCAGAAAACACTCCACGAATAGAAGACATCATACTCGCAGTACTTGAAACGCCCCCACCAGGACGATTTGTCTCAATGCTTCCAACGCTCATTCTTAAAAATCACGAAAAAATCGATTTCAACTATATAAAATCAAAGACAAATGCGCAGACATCATCAAAACTCGGCTATATCTTAGATGTTTCAATCTCCTGTTCGCAAGAAATTAGAAAACTTCGCGATCAGCAAGAATTACAACAGACGCTTCGATCTGCAATTTCCAACCTCGCCCCTTCACCATTACCTATCGTTTGGGTTCCGGAAAAATTGAAAATATTTTATCGCCCTGAAGATTTCACTCCTCAAGAGCCCCATGAAAAAAAATGGTGCATTAGCACAAAATACGATCTCGAAACATTTATAAGACATGCACGCGAGTATATTCGTGATGCATGAAACCGTCCAATCTCAGAACCTGATTGAACTCTTTCATCGATTGGACAAAAGAATTCTTACAAGATTCTATTCTTTCAAACAGCCAGCTCATAAATTTGACCTTATCGCAATTGGCGGAACAGCGCTCGGACTTCTCGGACTCAAAAAACAATCAAAAGATATCGATTTATTTCTTGAACTCACCTCTGTGAGCAAAATATGCGGAAAAGAAAACGCAACCGAATTCGCTCAAAGACTCATACGATTCATTCAGGAACATTTCGACGGCTCGGAAGGAATGGGCGCCGATGTCAGTTACGATGGACTTAAAAGTTGGAACTTGCTTGATTTTGAAATAAGAAAAACGTACCTTCAAGAAGAATTTTTATGTTTTAATCTTGGAACTCTTAACCTCGTTGATATCTGCATCACCAAACTCGTACGATACAATGTGGATGACATCGCAGATATGCTCAGAATTTTTAGCCAAGAGAAACCATCGATACCTGAACTTGCTTCCCGTTTCCAAGCATACTTGACGCGCTTAAAGAATCCAAAACAAATCGGACTCGTCACGCAAAATTACGAACGCATGAAAGACGCACTCACAAGAATTCTCCACTCATAATTTTTCAATCGCCAAATTATGCGCCTCAATATAGCGCTCGATAAAATTCTTCCAATCGGCGGTCGCCGCTATCTGCTGCGCGGTCATTTTATTCTCAACGCGCTCTTTTGGCGAGAAATGCGCAAAACGCGACATCATTTGGGTTAGCGCAGTCACAATCTCATCTTCTGACTTTTTGAACCGCGGAAGAACAAAAACACCCGGATACGGACCTTGCTTACACTCTGCACACAAATACCTGCCAAACCCTGCCAAATCCGTCGTCACACTACTCACACCCAATGCCGCAGCTTCAAGCGGAGTATAACCCCACGGCTCATAATAACTCGGAAACACACCCAAGTGAGCGCCCTGCATACTCTCATAATAACTCGTATCTAACAACCCATCAGCACCTGACAAATAAATCGGATAGAAAATCACTTTCACCGGATCGTCCTTTGCATTTTCCAAACCCACATCACGCAATGCACGAACAATCAAGTCATCCTGCTCGTCATACAATTCATGCGTTGTCACCGGAGGAAGCCCCTCACGCTTAATGCGCTTCAACTTTGGCCGCAGCTCCTGCACAAAATCGGAATTGAGCAACGAATCCGTCGAAACTTCTTTCCCGGTCAGCATCAAATACAACAGGCGACTGTGAATATCCTCGTGCGCATCCTGCAATGTATCCTGCACATCCTTGACGAACGTTTTGCTCTCCAAAATCTCCGGACGAATCGCCTTCACATTGCCCGGAATCCAGAAAAAAGCAACGATGGTCTTCGTGCACCGCTCTTTTTTTAACTGTTGGTTGAGTTTTGCAAGCGCTTTGATGAACACGTCAACGCCCTTGTCATGGAACTCGTATCGCCCTGCAAGGAAGTAGATGAGCGTGTTGTCGATATCAAACGAATAATAGGGAAAGAAATACACCATCAAAAACTGCTTGATTCTATTCTTGAAAAGCTGATGTTTCACCGACGCTTCCTCAAATGTCGGGAACTTTGCGATGTTTAGGCCGTTGAACAACAGCACATCAGGCTTTCTCCCGAGAAAATGCTCGGCCTCCATCGCCGTAACCTCACTCACCGTTGTAAAAACGTGGGCGTTTTTCGCACTTTGCTTTTCAAGCACGTGCTTTGCCCACACCGACGGACCAAGCGCTCTTGCTTCCTTATCGCTATCAATCTTGTCGAGCGCCTCGTAAATATCGCGCTCCTGCATGGCAAGCGAACGTCCGAGCGTTGTTGCGTGCGTCGTGAACACTGTTGCAACCTTTGCGTTTTGATGGCGCAAATACAGCAATGCAGCACCTGCAAGCCACTCGTGGAAGTGTGCGACAACTTTTTTATTTGCATACTCCTTGCTTAATTCTTCAATTAACCTTCCCACCGCATACGACCAGACTGCCGGTTCGTCAAAATCAAACCACTCGGTAAACAAACTATCGATTTGAAACCAATCCCACAAATTCTTCTTGATATCGTTCTTTCTTGCAGAAAACTTTGTGAAATCAATCAAAAACACCCGCGGACTCCCTTGAGTTAGCCAGGTCCCATAATGCACTTCAATACCTTCTGCCCGCAGGACTTCAAGCGCGCGCTTACACTCATCCGGCGGCAATTGCTCCTCAAAAATGCCGTACACTTTTTTTGGAAAATACGGGCCAATCAACGCATAATTTTGCCCATAATGCGCTTGCATCGGCAAAATCTTACTTTGGACCACCGTGTAGATGCCCCCTACCTTATTACACACTTCCCAAGAAACCTCAAAACACACATCCCCTTTTGCGTCCATATTGCTCCCGAACGAACCACGCTTAAAAAGAGTTTCATACTACTCAAGAGTGGAGTTTTGATTATAAGGGAAATACATTACGGGTGAAAAGGTTTAAATGCCCGCCATCCTCTCTGCATGCGATGAGAAACAAAACAGTCATCCTCTTGTTCACCGCACTAATTCTTGTGCAGATTGCTCAGGCGGACATGATTTCTCCTGGCATGAAAGGCATCTCACGCTGCTATACGATCACCAATCTTGACCAGTATCCTGATTACACCTTCATCGCGGCAAACCGCCAAGATTTCAAACTCTTCACACCCAACGCGTGCATTGACGGATTTTACAAGCTTTTCCCCCCCTTCATTTTCACCGCAAAGACAGCAGACCTCACCGGCTCGGAAATTACACTCTTGCATCAAGATACTGCCGGATTAGATGGCCGACAACTCGAAGACCGCCAACAAAAACTTGCTGACTTTTTGCAATGGGACCTTTGGCCATGGGACCAAACGAGCCCTGCAATAAAGAATCCCAAACTCATCCCGTCCCTACAAATACGCACATACGAAGAAATTTCGAGCATCAACCCCATCGACTCAGTCGAGCACAAACTCACCATAACACTCATAAGCGAGCACGCGGTCGCAATCACTGAATCGAGCATCGTTTACCATTACACCGACGGAACAAGCGAAGAGAAGCCCGTCAAACACTATCTGGGAGAAAACCCTACGCCACGCCCGGCTACGTGCGACCTCAATTGCTGGACTTGGCATGGTGCATCATGGCGCCTTATTCCCCTGATCGCAATCATCCTTATTGCAGCCATTTTGCTCAAAAGACGCCTGAGCAAATGACCCTGATATGTCTCCTTTCCTTCTCGCGCTCATCACCACCATTCTTGTTGAATCCACCATCTTCTGGCTCATTCTGCGCCAAGAAATCCTTAAGACCTTGCTCTATTCAATTTTAATCAACAGCACAACACAACCCCTTGCAAACGCCGCATATTTGACCATCCTGCCCCACTTCTTCCTTGTCGAACTCATCGTTATCTTGGTCGAAAGCATCCTCATCATGAAACTCTTTGAAGTCGACTACCACAAAGCACTCCTTATCTCGGTTACGGCAAACGTTGTCACGGCATCACTGAGCTTCTTGTTCTGAACTGACTGTGAGAACCGCACTCTTTGAGCTTTGCAAACTAATACTTGAGAACTTTCAAATTGGGAATCCGTGAATAATCGCCATCAGCAGTCACGAGTTTCTCTCCATGCAACCGCGCTATTCCCGCAATCATGACATCTTCAGGTTGAATCTCAAGCCCACGCATGATGAGGTTCGCTTCGATCTCCCCTGCTTCTTTCGCTTCACGAGCTCCAATGGCGAGCACCTCAAAAGAAGCGAGCAATTGATTTACTTTCCCCTTTTCTTCCACAGATGCTTTCGCAAGCATTGCCCCAGACCAAAGCTCCATCACACACGGGGCAGGAATAAAAAGGGCAGTCTCGAACTCCTCGAGCTCATCTATCAATTGAACCGCCTCCTTTTTCTCGCGCATCAAATCGATAAGAAATGACGTGTCAAGCACAGCCATACTACTTCTCCAAGAGTTTTTGTATTCGAACCATCCTCAAACGATGCGCCACTCTTCTTTTTTCACGAGTCTCATAAATAATTTTTTCTAGTCGTTCACCAGTCTCGTTATTTAATATACCAACAAATTCTTTAAGCGATTTTCTTTTCGCAACCCGCAAGATCGTATCGCTAAAACTTTCACGCGGGCCTTTGAGAGATTTGAGTGCGCCATACGCACCTATTGTTATCGTGATGGTTTTTACCGCCATACTATGTTTAAGTATGTTTAGATTTATAAACTTTACTGTGTGTATTGGGGAAGATTTCCAAATCACTCTTGAAATAATAAGAACAGGTTACACATACGGAATCATCATCAGCACAAGAAGACCGATCACAACAGACACTACCACAACCGCCGCGTACAATTCAAATGCTTCGCCGTGTGTGTGCATAGAACCTTTGAAAGAATCGTTATCAAATAAAAAGGAAAAAAATAAAAAATTAAATGTACTTAGACAGTTCCGCCTAGTGACGCAGAAGTGCAGCAGTGGCTTACGCCAATTGATTGGACGTATTCCAATACTTCACGCGTTCTTCCGTACGCATCCGGCTGGACACGGTCAGCTTCGCTTGCAAGGTCTTCAACCTTCATGCACGATCTGCCCATTGTCATGTAGCTCTGTGCCTGTTGAACGCTTGACGGTTCTGAATACTGCGGCTTGTTCGAGCGCTCGCCCATGAACTGGCACGCTGCCTTTGACGGAATCTCTGCTAGATCTCTGTTGTATGTCACACGGTAGTCATACTGTTCTGCACGCGGTTCGTGCGTGTCACCGTAGCTTTCGCCACCTGCCATGACACCTGCTCTTCCCTGCCATTGGCCTGAGAAGGCTTCTACATTTCCAGACGGATACTCATTCGCTCGTCCTGAGAATGCTCGGGAGTATGGATCCATAACTCCACGAATTGCACCACCGTATTCTTTCGCGGCGGGGACTGCAAACTCGCCTGTTGACTTTCGCGCGCCGGTGAACAGGAGCACGAGGCCAACGATAGCAATGATTGCAACGATGCCTAGAATTACTAGTGCAACTCCTTTACCACTTTCTTCTGCCACAACCAATCACCTCGTTTAGTTTTACTGTAGCGTTTTTATTCATTAGTCTCACTCCATTTAAATAGTTTTCGTTTGTCAAAACGTACAATCGTTCCGACATTTTCATTGACCTGCGATACCACCAACCATCGCTTGGTTGGGATACACACACAGACCTGCTCTACTGTTGCCCGTGTCAACAACCGTGAAGCCGCGGTACTCATAGTACTGCTTGCTGTCAACGCCTGCTTGCACGTACGGAACAAGCATTCCGCCACGACCACAGCTCATCATTGCGCTTGGAACATCGCCAACGGGGTTCCTCTTCGGATCACCCTGGTAGTTCCAGTGCGTGGTCAAATCATCACTGCTCGTTTGTCCCGCTGACCAACCAGGTCCCGGAATCTCGCCCGGTATGTTCCTTGGCACACCTCTTCCGACCCAGTACGGGAATTCAACGCCCTTAATCGCGCCGCCATAAACTCCCTCGCCGGTCGAAGACTCGCCTTGCACATACATCAAGACCAAGCCAACCGCGGCAATGACTGCAATAATGCCAAGAATCACTACCGCAATGCTTCTGTGTTCATCTTCCATGCTGTTTCACCTCAAATAATTAGTCTCCCAATAGAGGAACATCTCGTATACGCGCGCGTCTTACAATCCCTGCGCTGGTTTTCTGTTAGACAACTGCGCACGCACTGCTGCGACGCATCATTCAAACATTGCGCGCGACTCTTGTATGCCTTCTCAAATGCAACCGGAAGCGTGCATGCAGGAATACGCGTTGGATTAAAACAAATATTTTGCACATGCTGCGCACAATCCTGGAAACACTTCCCGTGGTTTTTACGCGCACACTCGACAAGACCCGCACGAGCGCAAAGCAATGACGACTGATCAGGCTCGATAATTTGGCACGGCGTAATCGGATATTGCACCTGACGTGGCGCAGTGTAGGAATATTTCGTCGCACGGACATACTGGCCCAGAACTGTAACTGAACAGACCAATAAGATAATACAACATATTGTGGCGTATCGCATCATCATCCTCTTTACACTAATATACCTTTATGTATACTCGATATATTTAAATCTTGCGTTTCTCGTATAGGCTCAAGACGATAAGACCAATCACCGCGCACGAAACCGCGGCATCTGCAACATTAAACACCGGCCAGAAATGCACGTCGATGAAGTCGATCACCGCACCATATAATAACCGGTCAACAACGTTTCCCAGTGCGCCCCCGAGCACAAGCCCAAGCAACGGCTGCATATTCTTCTCAAACGACTGATACTTCACAATAAGATACACGCTTACCCCCATTGCGAACACCGTGAAAAACCACGGCACGCCTTTAAAAAGACCAAACGCGGTTCCCGTATTCGAAACATTCGTTATCGATAAAAAAAGCACGCTCTTTGATGCGTTCACGGCAATATATTTTTGCACGAGTAATTTCGTTACGCGATCAACAAGAAACACCAGCGCGGCAACACCCCAAAACACTACATGCTTGTTTTCCATCGCTGCTGATACGGCCGCTCAACCGGCTCACCCTTCCTCTCCAAATTATCCAAACGCTGCAGCACCACTTCAAGCTGCGCCTTAATCGTGTCAAGCTTCGCACTAATCAATTGCAACTGTTGATCCGACGACATTGCCTGCGCTTGGCCAAACGATTGCGGAGCAAATGACGGCGACTCTGCAAACGCAGGACGATCCCCAAACGACCCAGAACGACCAAACGACGCAGCGCCTCCCGAACTTTGCGGCATCCCCACAGGAGGCGGCACGGAAAAATCAGCAGGAGGCTCAAGCGATCGCGGCATCTCCCGACCTGCCGGTTCCTCTGCAATTGGCATATCCGGAAACTCCACATCCTCTTTTTTCCAAAACTTCAACTTACCAAGCACGCTCACAAAAAAACATAAACCAAAGAATTGTTATAAATGTTTTGCTCCTTTCTTTGCACGCGTCTTCGTCAGCGAACATGAATCCATTTTTGGTGCCTGAAGCTCAATTCGCTCATAAATACGTACCGATCGCTCATTTGAAGCCACCTGTCAACAACCACTCGCTAAAGCGAGTGGCGTGATTGATGAATGATATGGCAAATAAAAACAAACAAAATCATGGCTCGTGGTTGTTGAGCATGCTCGGAAATCCTGCGCTCATCCACGGACTAAAGTCCATGGTGTCCGCGCAGAGGATTTCCGACATATGAAAAACGCAACCGTGCGCTTCAACCCCTCCTCAAAATCAACCTCACGCTCAAACCCAAGCACCGTTTTTGCAAACGAAAGATCCGCAAGCGTATTCCTATCCTCGCCCGGGAAACGGAACGGAGCGCGTAGTGGCGTGACTTTCTTTCCCACCACCTGACAGACCTTTTCAAACAGTTCGTTCACACTCGTATTCTTCCCATTGCCCACATTCACCGCTTCACCCGCAAGATGTTTTGCTTCCAAACCAAGAATATTCGCGTGAACGATATTATCCACATACGTAAAATCCAAACGCTGATTCCCATGCCCAAAAATCGTCGGTGATTGATTACTTGCCACACCCAAAATAAAACGCGGAATCACCGTCGCATACTCCGACTTTGGATCCTGCCTTGGACCGAACACGTTAAAATACCGCAAACTCACCGCACTCAAACCGTACACATTCGCAAAAAACCGCGCATAATCCTCTCCTGTGAACTTCGTAATCGCATACGGACTTGTGCGAACGGCATTCCCTGCAAGCTCTTCTCGCAACGGAAGCGTCTTTTCCGTGCCGTACACCGAACTTGAACTCGCAAGCACCACTCGCTTCACATTATTTATTCTCGCCGCCTCAAGCACGTTATATGTTCCCGTGGCGTTCACTTCATTATACGGCCGCGCGTCTTTTAGAGAAACCGGAACAGAACGCAACGCCGCCTGATGAAGAATCGCATCCGTATCTTTGCAGAGCAGCTTGAGCAGATTTAATTCACGAATATCGCCTTCCACAATCTTGATTTTGTCCTTCACGTGCGCAAGATTCTCTTGCTTCCCTGTGAAAAAATTATCCAACACCACAACCCCATGACCCTTTCTGAGCAGCGCATCAACAATATGACTTCCAATAAAACCCGCACCACCCGTCACTAACACTTTCATGAAAAAAACACCACCAAGAACGCTATAAAAGATTTTCGACACACAAAACACTACTTAAAATTCACAAACCTTAAAAGGAAAATTCGCACATACAAAAACCATGAACTGGGGACTCATCGCACTCACACTCGTCATGATCCTTTGCGCGTGCACGATGCAAAACTCCAAGCAACCAACAAACCCGAAACAAACTCCCCCTGAACAAATCACCCATCTTCCCGTTACTCCTGAACAAATCACTCCCCTTCCTCAAACACTCCCTTCACCCGCCGTGCGAGAAAACGAACAAAGCCTTGCACCAACCCAAACACTCACTGTTGATCGCCCTGAAACAACCCTTGGAGACACCTTGCTTGCCTGCGTCAACAAAACACTCATTGGAAACTTCCAACTCACCACCACCGAAGAAAACCCCTCCCTTGCACTCTCAACAAACGAACAACACACCCCGGGCTGCTTCAACCTCAACAACCTCACCTGGGACCTTGGATTCTCTTCCGACAGCCACGATTACAACATCTCATTCGTTCGAGCCATCGAGCGCATGAATTTTGAAAACCGGTCCGTTGTCAAACTCGACCTCGGCTTCTTTGGTAGTAAAGACCAACAAAGCCAAGACTTCGAAGAAACAAACCCGGTCACATTGCGCATCCGAAAGAATTCTCAATAAGACTTTTTCAACCAATAACTATTAAAAGCGCCCCGTCTGAAAATCACCCATGACTGAAAAAATCGCGATCATCCAACCCGGACTTATGACTTCTGCGTACAAAACAGCTCTTGCGCTCGCCAAAAAAACAAAAGTTGTGTGCCTGATTGGCCGCAACAAACCATTCCCCGGATTCGTCAACTCAAAAAGTCTGAAGATTTACGAAATGTGGGATTGGCTCCTTCCTGACCCCATCAACGCAACCATCGTCCCCGGCATCTTTTGCAGCACGTATCGCGTCCTACGCAAGGAAAAACCAACCATCTGGCTCGTATACAAACACATGTTCCTCACCTCCCTTGCAGCACCATTCTTGAAATTATTCGGACAAAAAGTCATCGTCGTCACCGACACATTCCCCGGCCACATCTGGTGGACGCGCAGCCGCTTTGTTAACCTCGCCATGTGGCTCTATGCGCGAACACTTGGAAAACTCGTCCTTGCAAGCGCGGACAAAGTCGTGATTCTCTACGAAGGACTTGAAGAAACCGCGAAAAAACTTGGGCTTGACTACACCGTCATTCACAACGGCGTTGACCTTGCACTCTATGACAATGCAAAACCCGCTCCTGACCTTTCCACACAAGGAAATACCATCATCACCTACATCGGCAGACTGCACAAAGTCAAAGGATACGACGACTTCATCGCAGTTGCTCACGAACTTGCAAAAAAACGCAAAGACATTGAGTTTTGGATTGTCGGGAACAACGAAGACCAACATGAATCAACGAACTCTATCAAATTCCTAGGCTATCGCAATGACATCCCTTGCATTCTCAAACACACCGACATCTACGTCCTTCCCAGCTACGCAGAAGGCCTCCCCAATACTCTGATGGAAGCCATGGCCTGCGGAAAAGCCTGCATCGCATCAGCCGTCGGCGGAGTCAAATACTTGATTCAAGACGGAAAAAACGGACTCCTCATCACCCCTGGAAACCGAAAACAACTCCAAGACACGATCAAAAAAATCCTCGCACAACCCGAATTACGAGAACGCCTCGGCCACGCAGCACGCGACACTATCCGCGACCAATACGACTGGAACACCCTTGCAAAAGAATGGATGGACCTCATTAAGAGCATTTGCGAAAAGAAATAATAAAGAAATTGCCTAAAAATTGGCTACCCACCGTTCGCTTCGCTCACTTCGCAGCAAGCTGCGGGTATTCGCCAATTTTTTCCCTTTGGGACCGGCAATTTCTGTCTTTCACTTTGGGTCGTGTTTCCGCAGCAAGCTGCGGGGTATCGAACCCAAAGATGAAATCAACCCTTCAACCGCAACCTGAGCAAGTGCACGGCAATCTTAATCCCATCCCAAACAGTCACACCTTTCTTGCCCGGCTCATACACCGTCGGAATTGGTAATTCTGCAAATTTCAAATCCGACATCAAACACTTCACAGCAAGCTCGCTCTCCATCGCATACCGATTCGCCTGCCAGCGCAAAATCGGATACGCCGTGCGCTTGAACGCGCGATACCCACACTGCGTGTCCTTCATCGTTCGCCCAAAGAGCACCTTCGTCCACATATTCAGCACCCAATTCCCAAACACGTGCACCTTAGGCATCTGCCCACTTGGAAGACGATACGTGAACACAACATCCACCTTCTTCTTTTCTACCGTTTCAATAAGCTTTGGAATCAACGCAGGATCATGCTGGCCATCCGCATCAATGTTGACAAGAAGTTTCGCACCCTTCTTCACCGCAAAATCACACCCTGCACGAAGCGCCCCACCCTTGCCCCTATTCTTTTTGAGGCGCAGCACTAAAACGCCTGCCTGCTTCGCAACCTTCGCAGTCTTATCGCTACTTCCATCATCAACCACTAAAATCCGCCTCGCATAGCGCTTTGTCTTTCTTAGAACCGAGCCAATACGCTTTTCCTCATTATATGCAGGAATCACCACCCACACGGAATCGTCAGCCATACAACAGAATACGCCCTGCACCTATTAAAAGGTTTATGAATTGCACTTCACGCACTTTATTCACAGACACATTTATAAACTGCCCCCGTGAAAAATGCACCCGATGTCCACACTCGAACAAACCGTCAGCGCGCCCAAGAAAAAAATGCGGCTTCCTGCCAAAAGAAAACTCTGGGCCGAATACATGCAAAAACATTACGGCACGCTCCAAAAACAACTGCGCATCAAAGACCCCGACCTCTTTGAACGCCTTGAAAACGCAGAAATCATCCAAGAAGTCCCAAAAACATACGGCGACCACCTTGCGCACTGCAACGCATACTACCCCGGAATCACGACCAGTGAAATTTGGGAAAGAAACAAGCCACTCTTTAACATGCTGTGCAAAAAAAACCTTCTTGAACGGCTCGCAGAACAAGCAAACAGACAATACACCCCAACACCCTCCACAACAAGCAAAAGAACCTACCCTACTTCTTGGGACGCCTACCAAAAATATTACCGCGGAAACACCCACAAACAACTACGCAGAGCAAACCCCGCCCTTTACTTCCTCCTCATCAAACAAGGACACATCGATAAAGTACCTCACACATTCGGAGAAGACCTCCTACTCTACTACAACACCCACTACACAGGCCTCAACCCAAGCGCAGTTCGCGACTTCAACGAACAATTCTACCAACTCCTCAAGAAAAACAACTTGCTTTGCAAA
>Ga0334722_10001339_pt1 | contig 31246 bp, 27 predicted proteins | sample C3_bottom_MG_FD_207210 | JGI IMG/M metagenome (GOLD analysis project Ga0334722, IMG submission 207210) | Sediment microbial communities from Yellowstone Lake, YNP, Wyoming, USA - C3_bottom | ecosystem: Environmental > Aquatic > Freshwater > Lake > Sediment | place: USA: Wyoming | collected... | reverse complement strand
ATCCAGGTCTTCCCGCCCGGTCTTCACGTTCCAGCCGAGCAACTCGTACTGCGCGACGCCCGCCTGCCAGTACGGATCGCCATCGCGAACCGCATCCAGCGCGCGTTCGACGGCGTCGTCGGGCACGCGCAGCAGCAGCGCGCCGCCGTATCGCGGCTCAAGCGGGCCCGACGCCACCAGCGTGCCCTGCGCCTTCAACTGCTGCAGGTACGCGCGGTGCGCCTCGTAGTGGGCCAGCACCTCGTCGAGGGGGCGCCGATAGCGGATGATGGCAAGTGCGTACATCTGACCTCCACGTCTCAGGCCTATTCTGCCTCCTGGCGGGGCAGACGCCCAAGCCGCTGCTATAATCCAGACCCACATCGGCATGCATCCCTGAGAGGCTCTCCATGAAGCGTCTGTTGCCCGCCATCGCCTTGGTCCTGGTCACGATCGGCCAGCAGTCGTGGCGGGCGCAGTCGTCGGCGCCCGTCTACGACGTCGTGATTCGCGGCGGCCATGTCCTCGACGGCGCCGGCAACCCGTGGATCGCGGCCGACGTGGCCATCAAGGGCGACACGATTGTGGCCGTGGCGCCGGCGCTGGCCGGCAAGGGCGCCCGCGAGATCGACGCCACGGGCCTGATGGTCTCGCCTGGCTTTATCGACATCCATACGCATGCGCGTCGGGGCATCTTCGAGGTACCCACGGCGGATAACTACGTCCGTCAGGGCGTCACGACGCTGTTCGAGGGGCCGGATGGCAGTTCGCCGGTGCCCATCAAGGGGTTCCTCGATCGCATCGAAGCCACGAAGATCACGCCGAACTGGGCGACGTTCATCGGCCAGGGTTCCGTGCGCGAAGCCGTCATGGGCCGCGTGAACCGGCCCGCGACGCCTGAGGAGATCGAGAAGATGAAGGGCCTCGTGCGCGCGGGCATGCGCGAGGGGGCGTTCGGCCTGAGTTCGGGTCTGGTCTACGTCCCGGGCGTCTACACCCCGGCGGCCGAAGTGGAGGCGCTCGGGGCCGTGGCGGGGGCGATGGGCGGGATGTACCAGTCGCACATGCGCAATGAGGCGGCGGGGATTCTCGAGAGCGTCCGCGAGACCATCGCGGTGGGCGAGAAAGGCCGCATGCCCACGCAGATTACGCACCACAAGATCATCGGCACGGGGAACTGGGGCAAGAGCGTGGAGACGCTCAGGCTGGTGGCCGAGGCGCGGGCGCGCGGCGTTGACGTGACGATCGACCAGTATCCCTACACGGCGTCGGCGACCAGCATCAGCGTGCTCCTGCCGCCGTGGGCGCTCGAGGGCACGAACGCGCAGGTCGTGGCGCGCCTGAAGGACCCGGCGCTGCGGGCCAGGATGAAGCCCGAGATCGTGGAGTCCATGCGGCTCGAACGCGGCGGCGGTGACGCGAAGAATGTGTCCATTTCATTCTGCGTGTGGGACCCCAAGCTGGCCGGGAAGAACCTGGCCGACATCACGAGGGCTCGCGGCGCCGAACCCACGCTGGAGAACGCGGCCGAGACGGTGCTGTGGATCGTCGAGCAGGGCGGGGCGCAGGGGATCTTCCACGCCATCGACGAAGCCGATCTGGAGCGGATCCTGAAGGCGCCGGAAACGATGGTCGCGTCGGACGGGGAGGTGTGCGTCTTTGGCCAGGCGTCGCCGCACCCGCGCAGCTACGGCACCTTCGTCCGCGTCCTGGGCCGATACGTGCGCGAACGGCACGTGATTACGCTGGCCGACGCGGTTCGCCGGATGACGTCACTGCCGGCGTGGCGCGCCGGCCTGCAGGATCGCGGGATCATCAGGACGGGCATGAAGGCCGACATCGCCATCTGGGATGCCGACCGGATTGGCGATACGGCCACGTACGAGCAACCGCACCAGTACGCGACCGGTGTCAGCCGGGTCATTGTGAACGGGCAGGTGGTGTTCGCGGACGGCCAGATGACGCCGGCCCGGCCCGGGCGCGTGCTGCACGGCCCGGCTTTTGTGCCATCGAAATAACCATATCTGCAAATGGGGTCGGACCTATTTGCAGAAAGTGGAATTAGGTCCGACCCCTTTTCGGGAGCGCTCATGAAGTCGCGATTGCTGGCTGTTCTCCTCCTCGTGGTCGCCGCCGTCGGGACGGTGTCGACGTCATCGGTGCCCACGCGCGCCGCGCACGGCATGGTGGTGTCCCAGAACGCCATCGCCTCGAAAGCCGGCGTCGACGTCCTGCGCGAGGGCGGGACCGCCATCGACGCGGCCATCGCCACGGCCCTGGCCCTGGCCGTCGTCCATCCGACGGCCGGTAACATCGGCGGCGGCGGCTTCATCGTGTACCGCCCGGCCGCCGGCGACCCGGTGGCGTACGACTTCCGGGAGATGGCGCCATCCGGATCGTCGGCCACGATGTTCATGAAGGACGGGAAGTACGACGCCGCGATCCATCACCAGGGCTACCTGTCGGTGGGCGTGCCCGGAACCGTCGCCGGTTTGCATGCCGCGTGGAAGGACCACGGCAAGCTGCCGTGGAAGCGCCTCGTGCAGCCTGCCATCGACCTCGCCAGCCAGGGATTCGTGCTGTCCGAAGGGCTGGCGCGCTCGATGGCCGGCGCCCTCCAGCAGATGAAGAAGTACCCGGCCTCGGTAGCGCAGTTTTCGAAGGCCGGCGTACCGTACGAGCCAGGCGACCTCTTCATGCAGCCCGACCTGGGGCGTACGCTCACGCGCATCGCGGAACAGGGGCCGGCCGGGTTCTACGAAGGCGAGACCGCGCAGTTGATCGCGAAGGACATGAAAGCCAACGGCGGCCTGATCAGCGAGGCCGATCTCAGGGCGTACAAGCCCGAGAAGCGCGTGCCGATCCGCGGGACGTACCGGGGCTACGAGATTATCTCGATGCCGCCGATTAGCTCCGGCGGGACGGCGCTCGTCGAGATGCTGAACGTGTTGGAGGGCTACGATCTGGCGGCCAGCGGGTTTGGCTCCGCCCGGAGCATTCACCTGATGACCGAGTCGATGCGTCGCGCGTTCGCCGATCGCGCACGCTACCTGGGGGATCCGGCATTCAATGCGCAGATGCCCATCGCGCGCCTCACCTCGAAGGAGTACGCCGCGGAGCTGCGCAAGTCCGTCACGCCCGACAAGGCCAGCGTGTCGTCCCCGACGTCGTTCGAATGGCCGCACGAAACCGAAGAGACCACCCATTTCTCGGTCGTCGACGCGGATCGCAACGCCGTCTCGCTGACCTACACGCTCGAGGGCGGCTACGGCTCGTTCATCACGGTGCCCGGCGCCGGCTTCCTGTTGAACAATGAGATGGGCGACTTCAACGCCGGCCCGGGCCTGACCACCGCTGAGGGGCTGATCGGCACGGAGCCGAATCTGGCGGCGCCCCGCAAACGCATGCTGTCCAGCATGACGCCCGCGATCGTGACGAAGGACGGCCAGCTGTTCATGGTGACGGGCAGTCCGGGCGGGCGCACGATCATCAACACCGTGCTCGAGACGATTCTCAACGTGATCGACTTCGGCATGAACGCCCAGGAAGCCGTCGATGCGCCGCGCTTCCATCACCAGTGGCTGCCGGACCGCATCAGTTACGAGCGCAACGGCTTTTCGCCGGACACGGTGGCGCTCCTGACGGCGCGCGGGCACCAGCTGCAGCCGGGTGGCGCCCAGGGCGTCGCGCAGGTGATCATCCTGAACGCCCGCGACAAGAAGCTCGATGGTGGCTGTGACCGGCGCGCGCCAGACGGCGGCGCCATTGGATACTGACGCGATGCATACGATTCAACCTGCAGTCCTCAAGCCCGGCGTGACGGCGGACCGTCTGCCGAAGGGCGATTTCCAGGCCGACATGGCCGGCAGCGGCGCGGATGGCGACCGCATTCGTGGCAAGGCGCTCATCTTCTGGGACCCGAAGGTGCCCGGCAAGAAGCTGGACGCGATCGACACGGACCAGATCACGCCGGCGGCCGATTGCGTGTCCGAGAGCCTCGAGACGCTCGACGAGCGCTGGAAGGCGGGGTCGTTCCGGTACCTGATGCCCGACTTCCGGAAGCGCGTGCATGCCGGCGAGACGTTCCTCATCGCGGGCGAACGCTTTGCCATCGGCTCGTCGCGCGAGATGAGTCCGGCGGGCCTGAAGGGCGTGGCCGACGAGGCCGGCCTCGTCATGGTGGTGGTGTGCGGCGCCGGCATGGGCGACATCTTCAGGCGGAATGCCCTCAATCTCGGCCTGCAGGTGGTCCAGGCGCCGGACGCCGTGACCGAGGCCCGGGATGGCGACGAATTCAGCTTCGACCCGGCCTCGCGCCAGCTGCGGAACGAGACGCAGGGCGCGGACTACGACCCGATTCCGCTGACGCCGGAGGAAGACGAGATCCGCCAGACCGGCGGGATCTTCGCGGTGGGCCGCCGAGAGCTGCGCCGCTCGGTCCAGGTCCCGCCTTCCATCGAGTGGCCTGATCCCGACACGGCCAGGCGGCTCAGCACGACGGAACAGATCGTCTGGGCTCACCGGGTCGACAAGAAGACGGACGTGAAACCCGGCGCGACGCTGCGCGTGTACGCCGACCTGCTGCCGGCCTCCGATGGCACGGCGCCGTTTGCGATCCATACGTTCAACCAGATCACCGGCGGGAACACGATTGCACCCCGGCAGGCAGCCGTCGCCAACGATCACTTCGTGTTCACCGGGAAGGACTCCGACAGCCGGCAGACCGCCATCGGTCAGGCGTTCGCCCGCATCCACGGCATCGAACGCCCGTACTACGCCAATGCCGGCGACGGCATCTTTCACTTCTACTTCCCGGAACAGGGGTTGGTGATGCCCGGGCAGTTCATCCCTGGGGCCGATTCGCACAGCCGGGCGTACGGCGCGTACGGCGCGGTCGGATACGGCGTTGGCTCGACAACGCTCGGCTTCGGGTGGTCCACCGGGTATGTGTACTTCACGTTGGCCAGGCAAAGACGAGTCAGCTTCGGCGGCAAGCTGCAGCCGTGGGTGTCCGGCAAGGATATCGTCCTCGAGCTGCTGCGCCGCTGGGGTGCCAAGCAGGCGCAGGGCATGTCGGTGGAGTTCGTGGACGGCGGCCGGCAGTTGCCCATTCCATATCGCAACACGATCGCCAACATGATGGCCGAAGCCGAGGCGCTCAACGGCATCTTCGCGCCAGACGAGGTCACCGCCGCCTGGTACGCGGCCAAGGGCATGACCGACCTGCCGTATCCGCTGGTCACGCCGGGCACGGAGGCCGTCTATGCGATCGACGAAGCGTTCGACCTCGGCTCGGTCGTCCCGATGATCGCCAAGCCGTTCAGCCCGGCCAACGCCTATCCTGCCGAGGAGGTGGCGGCCGAGCGCATCACGTTCGACAAGGCCATGGTCGGATCCTGCACGAACGGCTCGTACGACGACCTGCTGAGTGCGGCGCGGGTGATTCGCGCCGCTCGATCGCTTGGCGTCTTCGCGGCGGTGACGCCGCTCATCGTCTTCCCGGGGTCGATCGGCGTCGCCGAGCAGATCACGCGTCCCGACCCGCGGCTCGGCGGCGAGTCGATCGCGGAAGTCATCCAGGGCTGCGGCGGGCAGATCCGGCAGTCGTGGTGCGGCCCGTGCTTTGGCCAGGGCCCCGATGCCCTCACCCGCGGGCAGCGGGCCATCACGTCATTCAACCGGAATTGGCAGAATCGCATGGGGCTGGGCGGCGAAGGCTTCCTCGCCAGCCCGTCGGTGGTGGTGGCCTCGGCGCTCGCGGGCTACATGGCGCCGCCGAGCGTCCTGGGGCTCGTCTGGGATGCCGAGACGTTTGGCGGCTGATGGTCAGCGCGTCATGACCTGGGACGTCGTCGGCATCGGCGCCAGTTGCATCGACCACGTCTGCCGGATGCCGGTCTTCCCGGAGGCCGGCACCGATCGATCGAAGATCCGCCTGACCTCCGAGGTGCGCATGTGCGGCGGCCAGACCGCCACGGCGCTCGCCGCCTGCCAGTCGTTCGGCCTGCGCACGAAATATGTCGGGACCGTGGGGCAGGATGACGACGGGGCCCGCATCTGTGGTGAACTCCAGGCGAGGGGCATCGACGTCGCGGATGTGGCACGCATGCCGGATGTGGCGACTGCGACGGCCACCATTCTCATCGACGGGTCAGGCGACCGGCTGGTGCTGTGGCATCGCGACCCGCGGCTCGTCACCGACCCGGCCAGGCTCCCGCTCGACGCCATCGGTTCCGCGCGCCTCGTGCACGTGGACGATGTGGATGAGGCCGCGGCGATCGCCGCCGCGAAAGCGGCCCGCGCTGCCGGTGCGGCCGTCACATGCGACATTGACCACGTCACGGCGCGCACCGACGAGTTCCTCTCGCACGTCAGCGTGCCGATCTTCGCGGAGCACCTGCCTCGGTTGCTGACGGGTGAATCCGAGACCGAGCGCGCGCTGCGCACGTTGCGCCGCCGGCATCCCGGGCTGCTGGTGGTGACGCTTGGCGCGCGCGGTGCGGCGGCCCTCGACGGCGACGCGTTCGTCCACGTGCCGGCCTTCCGCGTGGACGCCGTTGACACGACGGGGGCCGGCGACGTCTTTCGCGCGGGGTTCATCCTCGGGTCGCTCACGGGCCTGCCGATCGCCGACACGCTGCGAATGGCCAACGCGGCGGCGGCGGCAAAGTGCATGCGGCTGGGCGCGATGGGCGGGGTGCCGCCGATCGACGCCGTCCGGGTCCTGCTCGCCCGCGCGCACTGACATCCGCTTCGATATAGAATAGGTGTCTACTCGGGCACTGGAGCCCCGCCCGAGAGCCTCGGGCGCCCTCCCCCCGGCTTGTTGCCCCCGGGTATTCGATCCGTTCCAGACCATCGGACGCGAACGTGCCGTTGTCGGCAGTTGGAGCCCGGTCACCAGGAGGATCCATGAACATCGGAGTGCCACGAGAACGGCGCCCGGACGAACATCGTGTCGGACTCACGCCCGCCGCGGCCGGGTTACTGACGGCCAGCGGCCATGCGTGCTGGATTGAGAAGGACGCCGGCAAGGGCGCGGGTTTCGCCGACCTCGAGTACGAACGGGCTGGCGGGAAGATCGTCTATTCGGGCGAGGAGGCCTACGGCCGGGCCGACATGGTCCTGAAGGTGACCAAGCCCACCGAGGAGGACATCGGCTGGCTGAAGGAAGGCTCATTGCTGATGGGCTTTCTGCACTTGGCTGCCGGTCGCCGCGACCGGGTGGAAGGTCTGCTGAAGAAGCACGTCACGGCCATCGCCTACGAGACCATCCAGGGCGAGGACGGGACGCTGCCGGTGCTGGCGGCGCTCAGTCAGCTGGGCGGGATGATGCTGCCGCAGGTGGCGGGCTCGCTGTTGCAGAGCGACCACGGCGGCAAGGGCATCCTGCTATCCGGCCTGCCAGGGGTGGCTCCCGCAGAGGTGGCCATCCTCGGCGCCGGCACGTTTGGCCTGGCCGCCGCGCGCGCCTTTCTCGGCATTGGCGCCAGCGTCTACATGCTGGACCAGGACCTGCACCGGCTGCAGACCGTCGAAGACAAACTGGGCATCGGCCGGCACCTCGTTCTCCTCGTCGCCCATGCCGCCAACATCCGCAAGGTGGCGGCATTTGCTGACGTCCTGGTGGGCGCCATTCACATCCCCGGCGTGCGCAGCCCCGTTGTCGTCACGCGCGACATGGTGAAGCTGATGAAGCCGCGGTCCGTCGTCATCGACATCTCGATCGACCAGGGCGGGTGCGTCGAAACCAGCCGGCCGACGACGCATCGGGATCCGACGTTCGTTGCCGAGAACGTGATTCACTACTGCGTGCCGAACCTGACGTCCGTGGTGGCGAGGTCCGCGACGCACGCGCTGAACAATGCCGCCTGGCCGTTCATCACGGCGGTGGCCGACCATGGGTTCGAATCCGCGCTGGCCAGTTTGCCGTCCCTCAGGCGTGGCGTCGCGACGCACCAGGGTCATGTCGTCAACGGGATGTTGGCGTCGCACCTGGGTGTGCCGGAGGTGTCGCTGTGAGCTGGATGGATGTCTATCGTCAACGGGTGGTGAGCGCCGAGGAGGCGGTGAGCCACCTGAAGTCCGGTCAGCGCGTGTTCATGACCGGGAACTGCTCGGTGCCGCAGGTGGTGATCGGCGCGCTGGTCAGGCGGGCGCCCGACCTCGTGGATCTCGAACTCATCCAGGTGCTCACCTTCGGCAAGGCGGCCTACGCGGCGCCGGAGCTCGTGGGGCACATCCGCATCAATACGTTCTTCATCAGCGATACGCAGCGCGCGGCCGTCCACGAGGGCCGCGGCGACTTCTCGCCGTGCTTTCTCTCCGAGATCCCGCTGCTGTTCAAGAACGGCAATCTCCCGCTGGACGCCGCGCTGATCCACGTCAGCCCGCCCGACGAGCACGGGTTCTGTTCGTACGGCGTGGAAGTGGGCGTGACGAAGACCGCGGCGCAGTCGGCGAAGCTGGTGATCGCCGAGGTCAACCCCAACATGCCTCGGACGCTGGGCGACGCCTTCATCCACGTGTCCAAGTTGAACTGCATCGTCGAGGTGGACTACGACCTGCCCGAAGTCAACATGGGGGCGACGTCCGAGCTCTCGGTGAAGATCGCGACGAACGTGGCCGGCCTGATCCCGGACGGGGCCACCTTGCAGACCGGCATCGGGGCCATCCCGGACGCGGTGCTGCACCAGCTGGGCGATCGCAAGCACCTGGGCGTCCATACCGAGCTGTTTTCGGACGGCGTGATCGACCTGGTGGAGCGGGGCATCATCGACGGCGAGAAGAAGACGCTCCATCCCGGCAAGATCATCGCCGGGTTCATGGTGGGGACGAAACGGCTGTACGAGTTCGTCCACGACAACGCCATCATCGAGATGCATCCGACCGAGTACGTGAACGATCCGTTCATCGTGGCCCAGAACGATCGCATGGTGGCGATCAACTCCGCTATCGAGGTCGATCTGACCGGGCAGGTGTGCGCGGACAGCATCGGGCCCAAGTTCTACAGCGGCGTCGGCGGCCAGGTCGACATGATCTATGGCGCGTCGCGCAGCAAGGGCGGTGTGCCGATCATCGCGCTGCCATCGACGGCGACGATTAAGGGGCAGAACGTCAGCAAGATCGTGTGGGCGCTGAAGCTGGGCGCAGGCGTCGTGACGACCCGGAACCACGTGCACTACATCGTGACGGAGCATGGTGTGGCCGACCTGTATGCGAAGACCATCCGGCAGCGTGTCCGGGCGCTCATTGATGTGGCCGCGCCCGAGTTCCGCGCGGAGCTGGAACAGAAGGCCATCGAGCTGCGGTACCTGTAGGGAAGTACGTGGCACGAGGCTTCAGCCTTGTGCCCAGGACATCAGGGCCGGCCCTCGGGCCGGCCCTTCGCGTATGATGATCCCGGCGGCACTATGACGACGATTGGCACCCTGTTCGAGAACAACCGGCGCTGGGCGGCGGCCGTGTCGAAAGAGAACCCGAGGTTCTTCCGCGAGCTGGCGCGCCAGCAGAAGCCCAGGTTCCTCTGGATCGGGTGCGCCGACAGCCGGGTGCCCGCCAACGAGATCGTCGGGTTGCCGCCCGGCGAGATCTTCGTGCATCGCAATGTCGCGAACCTGGTCATCCACACCGATATCAACTGCCTGTCGGTGCTGCAGTTCGCGGTCGATCTCCTGGAAGTCCAGCACGTGATTGTGTGCGGCCACTACGGTTGCGGCGGAATCCTGGCGGCGGCTGAGGATCGTCGCCACGGGCTGATTGACAACTGGCTGCGCCACGTCCGGGACGTGCAGCAACGGCACGAGCCGGAATTGAAGAAGATCCGCGGCAAGACGGCAAGGCTCAGCCGCCTCTGCGAGCTGAACATCAGGGAGCAGGTCGTCAACCTTGCGAACACCACTACCGTGCAGGATGCGTGGCGCCGCGGCCAGAAGCTGAGCCTTCACGGGTGGGTCTATGACATTCATGACGGCTTGTTGAGAGACCTCCATGTGGACCCGGGCGCAGGCGCGATAAGGCGGTAATGGCTCACGACATCCCGGTCACGCAGGCGGTTCGGGTCCTTCGAGCCGCCGCCGTGGTGTTCCAGGCCCGTTTCTACGACTACGTCGAACACGGCGGCACGCGCGGGGCGGCAGAAGCGCTGGGTGTGGACGAGCACGCGGTGGTGAAGACGCTGGTGTTCGAGACCGAGGAGTCCGGCAAGCGGAAGCCGCTCATCGTCGTCATGCACGGCGATCGCGAGGTGTCGACGAAGGAACTCGCGAGGTTCCTCGGCGTGAAAGCCGTGGTGCCGGCGAGTCCTGCCGCAGTCGAGAAGCACACAGGCTACGTGCCTGGAGGCGTCAGCCCGTTCGGGACGCGGTCGAAGCTGCCGGTATACGTGGAAGAGACCGTGCTGGCGCTGGGGCGCGTCTACATCAACGGCGGCAAGCGCGGCTTCCTGGTGGAGATCGGGCCGGCCGTGCTGATCTCCCTGCTCGGCGCAACTCCCGTGCAGGTTGCGGTGCGTTAGTACTCGAATTCCATCCCGGCCGTCAGCACGTGCAGCGTGACGCCGCCCGCGGCCGAGAGTTGACCCGGCGCACGCTTGTCGATGACGGCCTTCCGCGCGTCCATCACCAGCACCGTGCTCGCGCCGACCACCTCGAACCGTCGGCCCGACACGATGACGGCCGTCTTCTCGTCGATCCCCACGCCGATGAGGTCCGGGTGCTCGAGCACGAGGCTCAGCAGCCGCGCTTCACGTTGACGCTTCAGGAAGTGCTGATCGACGATGACGCCTGGCCAGAAGCCGAACCCGGGGATCGTTTTCGTGGCACCGACGGTCACGCTTTGGAGGTCGGCGTCGCCCGTCAGCATGATCGACGACATCACGGCTGCGCCCGCGCTCGTTCCGCTGACGATGGCCCCGGCCTCGTAGCGCCGCTGGATGATCTCGGGAATGCCCGTGCCCATCAGGGCGGCGGTGAGCTTGGCCTGATCGCCCCCCGGGAACCAGATGAGGGTTGCCGCCTCCACCGCCTTGCGGGCCGCGGGAAGGTCGGTGACGGGCAGCCATCGCACATCGGTCGCGCCGATGTCCTTCCACATCTTCACGTTGACGTCGCCCGTCTCCGGCAGTTCGGACGCCTGCGGAAAGACCACCACCCGGGCCGCCGCGCCGCCGGCCATGTCCAGCGTACGCTTCAGAACCGCGTCGGGCACGCCGCCCCCGCCGACCACCACCAGCTTGCCGGCGGGTTCGGCCGCGAGCGCCCGGATTGGGAACCCCAGCGTCAGCACGACGCCGAGTACCAGATAACGCCAACACGTTCGTTGCATCGAGCCCCTCATCTCCAGTTCCCCCCGATCTTCGCCTCGCGGCTATTGTAGTCACAGTCGCACCTGGCCAGGCCCGTTCCTCGACCAGGGGCCTCCGGCCGAGGCTGAAGCGTTGCGGCCGAACTGATCTATGCTGAACTCGCGTGCCCGCGACGCCTTCCAACCGTCCCCCAACGGAGGCCCGATGCGCATTCTGCCTGGGGTGTGGCTGCTGGTGGCGGTCTTGTCGGCCGCAGCGATGTCTGCCCGCCAGAGCACGCCCGCGCTCACCCAGGATGCCGGTCGCACCGGCCCGGCGCGATCCACTCGGCGTGTGGAAGACCCGGTTCAATCCTCATCCTCCGGTTCCCTCGATCGCCTGATCGAGCAGTACCGCCAAGGCGACGCGGGTGCGGCCATGGAGGAATTCGCCAGATGGGATGCGCCGCGTGTCGAGGCTGCCGTCGCGTCCTGGGACACGTGGCTCGCCGCGACCAGGGGCGAGCTGACGGCGAAGCACGTCCGGCCGATCGCCGCGCTCGTGATGCTCCATACCAGCGCGGCCATTCAGCAGAGCACGTTCGCCATGGGCGGCCGCGCGGGCGCCGCCGGCCGGCCCCGCCACTACCAGGCGGCTCATCGGCTGGTGAAGGTACTCGCCGACCGCGCACGCGACGAGGGGGCCGCAGGCCTCCCGGCCGCGGACAGAGCCGGCATCCGCCAGTTCTGCCGCGACTGGTTCGTGCTGGCGGCCGCGTTGTGGATGTCGGCGTGGGAGTGCGACCAGGCGGCAGGCGTCGCCGACAGCGGCCTGGCCTCACTCGGCGACGACCCGCAACTACTGCTGGCCGCCGGGTCGGTGGCCGAAGCGCGCGCGGTTCGTGAACGGACGTTGCTCGCCGGCGCCTGCACGCCGCCATGGCCGATGACGTCGTTGCACGGGACGTTCATGACCAGCAAGCGCACGCTCGAGGACGCGCAAGTGTTCCTGCAACGCGGGGTGGCGCTCGACCCTGCCCTGGCAGAGGCCCGCCTGCACCTGGGCCGAGTCTTCTACTGGGGCGACAATGCCGCCGACGCCGCGCGCGAACTGGAGCGTGCAATCGCGGATGCGCCGGAATTGGATCGCGGATACATCGGGTACCTCGCCGCCCTCTTCCTCGGTCAGTTGCATGAGGAAGCGCACCGCGGACCGGAAGCCAGACGCGCCTATGAGCGCGCCCACCAACTGAATCCCCGGGGCTACGTCGCGCGCCTCGCGCTCGGTCACCTCCTGATCATGGCCGGCCAGGTCGAGGAGGGCTGGGCGAATGTGCGGGCAAGTGTCGGAGGCCGCGAAACCAGGACTGACGTGGACCTCGATCCGTGGGCGATGTACCGCGATGCCCAGCGATGGCGGGCCGCCCGGCTTGGCCGGGAAATGGACGCCTGGGTGCGGCAATGAAACAGCGCCTGTGTCTGATCCTTGCCCTGCTGATTGCCGCGCACACCGCGGGCGTGCGGGGAACGCCCGGAGGCGAACAGGCGGTCTTCCGATCCGCCATCGACCTGGTCCGCCTCGACGTGCTGGTCACATCCGGCGGGCGCCCGATCACGGGGCTGACCGCGGGCGATTTCACCGTCACCGACAACGGGGTGCCCCAGCAACTGAAGATGGCCTCGGCCGAAGGAGACGTGGCGGTGGCGCTCGTGCTCGACACGAGCGCCAGCGTCCAGGGCAGCGCGCTCGACCACCTCGTGTCCGCCAGCCAGACGCTCGTCGCGCTGCTGAAACCCGGCGACACGGTCTCGCTGGTAACCGTGTCCAGCCGGGTGTCACTCGAGGCGGGTTCGATCCGGGAGCCGGGCGTCATCAGCCGCGCGCTCCAGGACGCGCGCTCGGCAGGCCGCACCGCCTTGTGGGACGGGCTGCTGGCCGGTGCATCGCTGGTGGCCGGCCGTTCGCAACGGTCGCTCGTCCTCGCCTTCACCGACGGGCTGGACACCAGCAGCTGGATCACGCGCGAGCAACTGGAGGAGTCGCTGAAGCGCTCCGACGCGGTCGTCTACGCCGTGCAGTCCGGGGACTTGTACAAACCCGAGCCCGGCGCCCCGCTGCAGCGGGCACGCCGCGAGTTGCAGTCCGTGGCCAACCAGGCAGGCGGCGACGTGTTCCAGGCCGAGTCCGGAGCGAAACTGGCCCAACAGTTCCGGGCCATTCTCGAGGAGTTCCGCTCCCGTTACCTCCTGACGTACGAGCCGGCCGGCGTCCGGCGGGACGACGGGTGGCACCGCGTCGACGTGCGCGTCAACGGGCAGCGCGCCAAGGTGGTGACCCGTCCGGGGTACGTCGCCTCAGGCGCGCCCGCCAAATAGCGCGAGCCGGCCTCCATCGGTCATCGGCGGTGTGGCTCCGAGCTGACGCCGAGAGAGGCACGATGAACCGGTCTCGACTAGATGCGGTGGAGTGGAAGAGTGCTCTCGCTCGCGCGTTAGACAGAGCAGACGGTTCCGGGTATCCTTCCGGGAGAGGGTCGCCATGGGTTGGCAGGATTACATCTCCGTAGATCCGGCAGTCGCTCACGGCAAGGCGTGTATCGCAGGGACACGCATTCCGGTAGCCGTGGTCCTCGCGAACCTGGCCGCAGGCCTGACGACCGCTGAGATTATCCAGAGCTATCCGAGCTTGAGACCAGAGGCGGTGCAGGCTGCGCTTGCTTACGCGTCTGATCTGGCCCAGGAACGGATACTGAGGCTTCCAGCCTAGGCGTGCCGCATGCGCGCGAAACTCGACGAAAACATGCCAGTCGAAGCCGCCCGCCTCCTCCGCGAACTCGGCTGGGACGCGGTCACCGTTCATGACGAGGGCATGGCAGGGGCACACGATGACGCCGTGAGCAGCGCGTGCCGAGCAGAAGATCGAGTGCTGTTCTCGCTCGATCTAGACTTCGCGGACATCCGACGGTATCCGCCTGAAACCCACTCAGGCATCGTTGTCTTGCGCCCGAAGGATCCCGATCGAGAGAATGTCCTGGCGCTGCTGACGAGTGCCGCGCCAGCACTGGCCCGCGAGCCGGTCAACAAACGCCTATGGATCGTGGAACCGGGCGGAATCCGCGTCCGCGGTGGTGATCCCTCGACCCGCTAGCGGCCGGTCCGCCGAACGTCCTCTATGAACGACGGTTCATCGAGACAACTCCCACGCCGAAGGCCAGGACGATGAGCGCAGGAAAGTGCCCCGCTGTCGTCAGTGGAACTTCAAAGACCTCTTCCACAGGGTCGAGGCTCCCCGAACTGGAAGGTGAGCAGGGTAGCTGTGGCCCGCAACCCGGAGCGCGGTCGTCTGGCGATGAGAGGTGGTGTCCAAGGCGCCGGCAACTCGGTTAAGATGGCGCCGAGTGTGGGGTCTGGGTGCGGATCGCAATTCCCCCGAGGATCCTGCCGAGGAGCCGGACGTGATTCTCCTACGCCCTCCGCTGGCACCCGTCGTCACTATCATGTGTCTTGCGAGCGTATTCGGCTTCGCCAGACACCAGACTGTTGCAGCACAGGCGGCTGCATCCGAGCAGGCCATCCGCAACGACGAAGCCCGGAAGCGTTTGGCGTCCATCGATCACGAACCCGACGCGAGACTGCGGTTAGGCCGTCTCGAAACGTTCATTCGGGATGAACCGGCTTCGCCATTGGTCGGCCCTGCCTACCAACTGCTGTTTGCATCACTAGTTCAGTCTGATCCCGACAAGGCCTTGGTGGTGGCTGACGAGGTGCTGGCCAAGTATCCGAGCCCGAATGTGGAGCTACGGACGCTCGCTTACATGAACAAGTTCGCGGCCCTATCAGCTCTGAAGCGATCTGACGCCATCAGCGTCATAGGTGCGAGGCTTCTGTCGGACGAGAACGATCCGTTGTTGCTGATGGTGACGGCGAACTATGACAAGACACGCTCGGTAGCCCTCATTGAAAAGGCACTCGCCGAGCGGAAGAAGGATTCCGTTGCGTCTGCCCCTTCCGCTCGTAGCATTTCGCTGCCATCCGTTAGCGTCGAAGATCTCGAATGGGCCTTGGTGCCTCCGCTGTTTGCGTCCGGGCGAACCGGCGACGGACAGGCATTGTTGAATAGATTGGGAACGGGAGTTGAGAGGAGGGTCGCCGCGATCAGGGCCTTTTCGGATGTTAGCTTCAGAGAGAACCAACTCTCGCTCTATTCGGACACGGTGGCGAGTCGTTATCTGGCAGTTGCCGGGCAACTCGTCGATGGCGGGCAGTACCAGACTGCACTGGAATGTCTGGAGGCTTGGGAGCAGTACGCGGGCGACCGAGTTCGGCCGAACAGCGAGCGTAGGATGGTCAATGATTACCGAGCCACGTGCTACGAACACGTCGGCAACGTCAACCTCGCGCTCGAGAATCTCGCCAGGGCATTCGCCCTGCGAATGTCCGCAGACACGAGATCCAAGATCGTAGACCTGGCGCGGCGGGTGTCTAGAAGTCCGGACGAAACTTTCGTTCGCGTTCGCGCAATTCGGATGAGTGCAGCGACTCCAACGTATCAGTTCGAACTCAAGAATCTAGGTGGCGAAACGGTAGCGTTGAAGTCGATCGATGGAAAGGCTGTGTTGGTCAGTTTCTTCTATCCGAGCTGCGCACCATGCAACCTGGAGTTCCCGCACTTGCAGCGTCTCTACGAGAAGTATAGTCAGGAAGGCCTTCGCATGGTGGCCATCAACACGGACCCGGACGAGGAGGTCGGTGCGTGGCGTGCAAGAGGTCGATACACGATGCCGATTCTGACCCCGCGCGACCGCGATTTCATGGCCGCGCACTACGGGGATACTGCGGTGCCTTCGACGATGCTCCTCGGGTCCGACCATCGCGTGATGTTCTTACACAGGGGCTATGAAAAAGGTGACGAGGTGGCGATGGAAGCGGAGATTCGCGAGTTGTTGGGCCTCGATCCGTTCCCCGTTCCGTCCCGCTAGGCCCCGTCACCCGTCGCGCGGGAGGCGGGAGGGGCGTCGCGATTGGAAGTCCGCTACTGTGAGGTCCAAGAGGTAATGACGATGTCAAAGCGGTCTTTCGCGATCGCTGTTGGACTCTCAGCCCTAGTCTACTGCGCCGCAGCCCATGCACAGGACGCCGCTCCGGCCGAGCCATTGATCGAACTCGTTGGGACTTCTGAGATCAAGGAAGCCAACGCGGCCAGAACGTTCAATACGGATGTTGCCCAGTGGCGAGCGGGAGAACCGTTGACCAGCCGAGGGCTGGTTGTCTCAATCACGGCCACATTTCCCCCCGATTCCTTCGCCGACTTGGAGCCTCCTTCGATGACCTTGACTTACTCCGCCAGCGGGACGTGGCACAAGTCCTCGTGCCTGGGAGTGGCATTCCCGAATGCTCTTGAGAAGGGCAGCAGATGGACCCTGAGGAGAGATTCCACCGGAGAGATTTGGAGACATATCACTTCGGCAGGGAACACGTTAACGGCCAGCTTCCTGTTCGAGGTGCCACCGAACATTTCGGAAGTGTCGATCTTGTACAAAGGCCGGGCGATCCTCAAAGACCTATCGCTGCCTTGGAAGTAACGTGACAAGCCGGTGTTCCATGCCCGTCATTGGTACAGCCGCTCGTAAGGAACTCTGCACCACACAGCACCACTCAGCAGCGCGTCCACTCGTCGCTCGCCGCTTTCGCAGTTCGAGACGAACGGTTGCGGCTTCGCGAGACGTTGAACCGCTCTTCCCCGCATGTTCTTCCCAGGAAACCTCGTGGCCTACGACCGCCGATTCATCAGCAGGCCGCCGCCGCCGAGGGCCAGGAAGATCAGCGATTGCACGGCCGTCCGCCACTGGACGGGATCCGCAGAAAACGCCGAGTAGCAGAACCAGGCGCCCGCGCATAGGACCAGCACGTAGACCAGCGTCATCACCGATCGCGCGCGCCGCCGCGTGTCGGGCGTGTCGGTGCCGAAGCGCCTGTTGAAGAGGATCAGGCCCGCGGCGGCAATCACGTCCAGCACCGCGAACATCAGCCAGAACCTCGTCGCCGTCGCGCCGGCCTCCGGCGTCCCGACCACGGGTTTCATCATCGTCGAATACAGGTAGCCGCCGAAGCTGGATCCGAGCAGCGATCCGATGACGCCGTACAGGAACGCGAACCCCATGTAGACCGCCTTGCGGTCGGCGGGGGCCACCAGGCCGACGAAACTGTAGTACTTCGGATGGGCGGTCATCTCGCCGATCGAGAACACCGCGATGCCCAGCACGAAGATCCAGGGGTTCTGCGAGGAGGCCAGCAGCAGGAATCCGAGCGCCCCGATCCCCATGCCCGTCACCATGGTCGGCAAGGCGGGCGTGTTCTTGACGATGCGGCTGACGAGGACCTGCAGCAGGATGATTGTCCCCGCGTTGATCGCCGTCACGTGCTCGGCGTCGAACTTGAATGCGACGTCCAGGCCGATGGCGCCCAGCAGTGAGGTCATGGCGGCGCTGACCGGCGCCTTGTCCACGAAGTCGCGCAGGTACCAGAGGACCGAGCCGAAGTTCTGGAAGTAGAGAATCCAGAAGCCCGAGTAGACCACGATCATCAGCATGAAGCGCGAATCGCCCAGGACCTCCGCCGCGCCGAGGAGCACCTGCTTCAGCGACTTGGTGTTCTCGGGTTTCGGCGGGTCGGTGTAGACGAACAGCGTCGGCAGCAGCATGAGCGCGCAGTAGAGCGCGGATGCCACGAAGACGTACTGCCACGAGAAGCCCTTCAGCACGCTCACCACGAGCGGCGCCAGGAAGGCGCCGAGATTAATCATCCAGTAGTAAATGCCGAACCCGAACGCCGAGTTGCTGTCGTCCGTGGATCGCGCAATGGTGCCGGAGATGATGGGCTTGAACAGGCCCGAGCCTGTGGCCATCACGAGCAGCGACAGGAACACGACGCCGTACGTGGAGGCCGAGCCTGCCGCGAAGTACCCTGCGGCCAGTAGCGAGAACGCCACCATCAGCATGCGCCGGTAACCGTAGCGGTCGGCCAGCGCGCCGCCGAGGATCGGCAGCACGTAGGTGACCGCATACACGATGCTCTGCAGGAATCCGACCGATTGTTCACTGAAGCCGAGGCCGCCCCTGGCGACCGAGTCGGTCAGGTAAACGGCGAGCACGGAATTCATCCCGTAGTACGCCGCCCGCTCGAACAGCTCCATGACGTTGGCCGTCCAGAACGTGCGCGGGAAACGGCTACGGGGCTGCGATTCGGCCATGACCGATCTCCTTGAGTTGAACTGCCGGCAGGGGCGGGCTCGACCCCGCCTGAACGGCGGGACGCGGAAGCGTACCCCACCGCGGCTATAGAATGGTAGAGCTATGTCAACAATTGCTCCGGACGGCCGGCCGGATGTGGCCAAGGCCATTCGCATCGGCGTGCCCGTCGCCAGGCGACACATCTTCCTCTGCTGCGACCAGGCCGTTCCGAAGTGCTGCGACAAGGAACGGTCGCTGGTGGCCTGGGGCTACCTCAAGAGCCGGTTGGGCGAACTGGGCCTGGCTGACGCCGGGGGCGTGCAGCGCACGCGCGCCAACTGCCTTCGCATCTGCACGAACGGGCCGGTGGCCGTCGTGTACCCGGAGGGCGCCTGGTACGGCAACTGCGATCCGCCCGTGCTCGAGCGCATCATCCAGGAGCATCTGATTGGCGGGCGCATCGTCGAGGACGCGCTCATCGTGCAGCGCCCGCTGGGAGACTGAGCCCATGGGTCGCACCTTGCTCGAGAAGGTCTGGGATCTGCACACGGTGCGGAAGCTGCCGACGGGGCAGACCCAGCTGTTCGTCGGCCTGCACCTGGTCCACGAGGTGACCAGCCCGCAGGCCTGCGACATGCTGCGGCTGCACGGCCGCGGCGTCGCGTTTCCGGATCGCACGTGGGCGACGATTGACCACATCGTGCCGACCGACGGCCAGCGCAGGCCGTTTGCCGACGGCATGGCGGAGCAGATGACGGCCGCGCTCGAGCGGAACTGCCGGGAGTTCCGGATTCCGCTGTTCGATCTGTCCAGCGCCGACCGCGGGATCGTGCACGTGATCGGGCCGGAGTTGGGATTGACCCAGCCCGGCATGACCATCGCGTGCGGTGACAGCCATACGTCGACGCACGGCGCGTTTGGCTCGATCGCGTTCGGGATTGGCACGTCGCAAGTGCGCGACGTGCTGGCGTCCCAGTGCCTCGCCATGGAGCCGCTCAGGGTCAGGCGCATCGATGTGACGGGCGCGTTGCCGCGTGGTGTCTATGCGAAGGACGTGGTGCTGGCCATCATCCGTCGCCTCGGCGTGAACGGCGGCGTCGGCTTCGCGTATGAATTCGGCGGCGCGGTGGTCGATCGGATGGACATGGAGGAGCGCATGACGCTCTGCAACATGTCGATCGAGGGCGGCGCCCGCGTGGGCTACGTCAACCCGGACGCGACGACGTTTGCGTACCTGCGAGGGCGGACGTACGTGCCAGCCGGGGACGCATTCGATCGTGCGGTCACGTGGTGGCGATCGATCGCGTCCGACCCGGACGCGGTCTACGCCGATTGCCTCCCGCTCGACGGAGGCGCGATCGCGCCGATGGTCACGTGGGGCATCAATCCGGGACAGTCTCTCTCGGTGGAAGAGCGCGTGCCTGGGCCAGCAGACGGCGGCCCCGGCGGAGGCGCCGCGATCGAAGAAGCGCTGGCCTACATGGGTCTCGAGGCCGGCCAGACGATCGCGGGCACCAGGATCGATGTCGCGTTCATCGGGTCGTGCACGAACGGGCGCTTGTCGGATCTGCGTGCCGCGGCCGCCGTGGCGCGCGGCCGCCGCGTGGCCAGGCACGTCCGGGCGCTGGTGGTGCCGGGGTCCGAGCGGGTGCGCCAGGCGGCCGAGGCCGAGGGCCTGCACGAGATCTTCCGGGAGGCCGGGTTCGACTGGCGGGAAGCCGGCTGCTCGATGTGCCTGGCGATGAATCCCGATCGCCTCAACGGCCGGGAGCTGTGTGCGTCTTCGTCGAATCGCAACTTCAAGGGGCGCCAGGGCAGCCCGACGGGCCGAACGATGCTGATGAGCCCCGCGATGGTGGCCGCGGCGGCAATCGCGGGCGAGGTGGCCGACGTCCGGCGGATGCTGCCGGCGGGGGAGGGCGCATGAGCGCGCACGCCGACTCGAGAATCGAGAGGGTGACCGGCCGGGCGCTGCCCCTCCCGGGCGACGACATCGACACCGACCGGATCATGCCGGCGCGCTTCCTGAAGGCCGTGAGTTTCGACGGGCTCGAACGTCACGTGTTCGAGGACGATCGCAAAGCTGGGGCCGGCACGGGCGTCACCCATCCGTTCGACGACCCGCGGTTTGCGGGCGCCCGGGTGGTGGTGACGGCCCGGAACTTCGGGTGCGGTTCGTCGCGCGAGCACGCACCGCAGGGCTTGGTCCGCTGGGGCGTCCGCGCTGTGGTCGGCATCTCGTTTGCGGAGATCTTCTTCAGCAACAGCACGACGCTGGGGATGGCCTGCGTGTGCGTGTCCGAGCCCGATGCGGCGGCCCTGCGCGCGCTGGTCGAACAGGCGCCTGGCACCGAGGTCACGGTCGACCTCGCGGCGCAGACGGTGAAGGCGGGCGGCCGGACGTGGCCCTGCTCGATGCCGGCGTCGGCGCGCCAGGCCATGCTGACGGGGACCTGGGACGCCACGGCGATGCTGACGGCCGACTTCGACGCCGTGCGCGCCACAGCCGCCCGATTGCCGTATATCAGGGGCTTTTGAACGTGTGGCGCGGGTCTGAAGACCCGCGGCTACGTACCCTGGCGCCTCCACGGAGCTCAGGGCGTAGCCACGAACCTTCAGGTCCGTGTGACGAGTGCGCGGATCCTTCCTGGCCTGAGGGAAGGCGCAGGCAGACCCGTATTCACGCCCGCGCCTCTGACATCGCCGTCGCCGTGGACAAGAACTCGCGGGCGGCGTGCGAGAGATCGCCCACCCGCCGGTAGACCAGACGCACGTTCCGGCGCAGCCGCAGTTCCGGGATCGTCACCGCGACCAGCTCGCCCCGCGACAGTTCAGACGCCGCGCAGCGCCGGGGCAGGATCGCCACGCCCATGCCCATCTCGACCGCCCGCTTGATCGCGTCGAGGCTGGGCAACGACACGCGGATGTTCAGCTCCTCGTGCCGCCGTTCGTAGAGCCGGAGGACGCGATCCCGGGCCGGCGACGGATCGTTGTGGGCCACGATCGGCTGCCGGCCCACCTCCTCCATGTGGACGATGCGGCGCTTCGCAAACGGGTGTGCCCGCGCCACGAGCAGGACCAGGTCATCGACGTCGATGACGACGCTGCCCAGGTCCTTGGCGGTCGGCGCAAACGTCAGGATGCCGAAGTCGAGGCTTCGCTGGGCCACCTCGTGGCCGATGTGCCGCGCCTGCACCCGGCGCACGTCCACCTGGACGGCGGGGAATCGCTCACGGAACCTCGCCACGAGCGGCAGCAGGCTGTGGACCGTGCCATCGTTGGCCCCGACGCGCACGCGCCCCCGCCGCACGTCCTTGAGCTCCCGCACGGCGGTGTCGGCCTCCTCCGCGAGGCGCATCAGGCGGTCGGCGTAGTCCTTCAGCACGAGCCCGGCCTCGGTCAGCCGCCCCTCGCGCGAGGACCGGTCTATCAGTTGCTCGCCCAGTTCGTCCTCGAGCCGCTTGAGGCCCTGGCTGATGGCCGGCTGCGTCCGGTGCAGCCGGCCGGCCGCCTTTGAGAAACTCCGTTCCGTGGCAATCGCCAGGAATACCTGCAGTTCCGCCATGTCCATCGCGTCATCTCCTGCCAGAGCGAACGCCCGTGCGAAGCCTGAGTATATTAGGAATAGTTATATAAACGTAAGAATTATAACTTGGAATTGTAGCCCGGGATTCCGATACATATAGTGCAGGAGGAAGCCCCCATGGCTGACGGTCGGCTGACGATCTTCGACACCACCCTTCGCGACGGAGAACAGGCCCCCGGGTTCTCGATGCGGATCCACGAGAAGCTGCGGCTGGCCCGGCACCTGGACACCCTCGGTGTCGACGTCATCGAGGCGGGGTTCCCCATCGCGTCGGACGCCGACGCCGAGGCCGTCCGGGCCGTCGCCACGACCATCCGCCGCCCGGTCATCGCCGGCCTGGCCCGTGCCTGCGCCGGCGACATCGAGAAGGCCGGCTGGTCGCTGCGGCCTGCGGCCCGGTCCCGGATCCACACGTTTATCGCGACGTCGGACCTTCACCTGTCCCGGAAACTGAACATGACCCGCGAGGCCTGCCTCGACGCCGCCGTCAACGCGGTCCGGCTGGCGCGCCGGTTCACGGACGACGTGCAGTTCTCGGCGGAAGACGCCACGCGGAGCGACAGCGACTTCCTGTGCCGCGTGGTCGAGGCCGTCATCGCGGCCGGGGCGACGACCATCAATCTCCCCGACACCGTCGGCTACTCGACGCCGGATGAGATCGCCGCGTTCTTCGAGTCCATCATCGGCCGCGTGCCCAACGCCAGCCGGGCCATCTTCAGCACGCATTGTCACAATGACCTCGGCCTGGCGGTGGCCAACTCGCTCGCGGCGGTCCGCGCGGGCGTCCGGCAGGTGGAGTGCACGATCAACGGCATCGGCGAGCGCGCCGGCAACGCCTCGCTCGAGGAAGTCGTCATGGCGATGCGCGTCCGCCCGGATCGCTACCCGTACCCGAACGAAGTCAATACCAGGGCGATCTACGGCGCCAGCCAGCTGCTCACGGAGATCACGGGCCAGGCCGTCCAGTCCAACAAGGCCATCGTCGGCCGCAACGCCTTCGCGCACGAAGCCGGCATCCACCAGGACGGCATCCTCAAGGACCGCCGCACCTACGAAATCATGCGGCCGGAGGACGTGGGCGTGACGGCAACCACGCTGGTGCTCGGCAAGCATTCCGGGCGCCACGCCGTGCAGAAACGCTGCGAGCAGATGGGCTGTGCGCTGTCGAGGTTCGAGATCGACCAGGTGTACCGCCGCATGATTGCGCTCGCGGACGCCCGCAAGACCGTGACGGATGGGGAACTCAAGGCGATCATCGACCAGGTCCGTGCCACGGAGGCCGGCGGCGCGTCCGCCGGGGCCGCCACGGCGGGGCAGGCGGCTCGGCCGGCCGCAGGGCTGACACCGGAAGCACAGGCCGTGGTGGGCGAGCCCGGCTACGGCCACGGCGTGTAATCGGCGCGGCCGTTCCTGCAGTACACTCGCGTGATGCATCACCAGATCGTGCTGTTACCCGGTGACGGCATTGGCCCGGAAGTCACCGCGGCGGCCGTGGAGGTCCTTCGTGTCGTCGCCAGCCGCTTCGGCCACGAATTCGTGACCACCGGGTTCCCCATCGGCGGCGCGGCCCTCCGGAGCGCCGGCGTGCCCCTGCCGGATAGCACGCTGGCGGCATGCCTGAAGGCCGACGCCGTGCTCCTGGGCGCCGTCGGCGACCCCGCGTTCGACGCCATTGAGCGCTCGCGACGGCCCGAACAGGGCCTGCTTGCGCTTCGCAAGGCGATGCAGGTCTATGCGAATCTCCGGCCCGCCCGCACGTGGCCGGGTCTCGAGGATTCCGGCCCCCTCAAGGCGTCCCGCGTGGCCGGGACCGACATGATCTTCGTGCGCGAACTGACCGGCGGGCTGTACTTTGGAGAGCCGCGCCATTACTCGGCAGACGGCAGCGAGGCGCTCAACACGCTCCGCTACTCCCGCGAAGAGGTCACGCGCGTGGCCGAGGTCGCGTTCCGCCTGGCGCGCGAGCGGCGCCGGGTCGTGACGTCGGTCGACAAGGCCAACGTCCTTGAAACGTCGCAGTTGTGGCGGGCCGTGACCACCGACGTGGCCGCGAAGTACCCGGACGTGAAACTCGAGCACATGTACGTGGATGCGTGCGCCATGGCCCTCGCGCTCGATCCCAGGCGGTTCGATGTCATCCTGACCGAGAACCTGTTCGGTGACATCCTCTCCGACGAAGCGGGCGCGATCGTCGGGTCGCTGGGCCTGCTGCCGTCCGCCTCAATCGGGATCGGCCCGGCTCTCTACGAACCCGTCCACGGGTCTGCTCCCGCCATCGCCGCGAAGGACATCGCGAACCCCATTGGTGCCATCCTGTCGGCGGGCATGATGCTGCGCCTGAGCTTTGGCCTCGCGGCGGAAGCCGGTGCCATCGAGACGGCCGTCACCCGTGTCCTGTCGGAAGGCATCCGCACCGCGGATCTCTTAGATGGCCCAGGCCTCCCCAGAGTCGGCTGCGCTGCCATGGCCGAGCGCATTGCAGCCGCGATCTAGGTCCTGGCGGCGGCTCTTGCCAACGGACTTACGGATTCTTCCAACGAGGTTTCGGCAGTCTGCCGGAAATCCGCAAGCGCATGGCTGGATCTTGTATTGCGCTGTTCAAATTTTCAGCGTAATTCTGGAAGTTGTTGCCGATAAAGGGTTGGCACCGCGCTTGCGATCGGAAGCGGTAGCAGCCCGCCGCCCGGGCTTTGGGGTGACTGATGGGGGCCAGAAGCCTCGGAAAACGGGCGACGGGCTACTCTTTTGTACCCGTCCTCTCCCTGGTTTCCGCGGTTCAGACCTCAGCCCGGCGCTTAGTTGTGTCGAGGTTGCGCTGGGAATGTAGCACACGGGTTTCAGCCCGCGTGCCCGTGGCGAAGATACTCAACCCAAGTGAGCCCCCGGGATTAGTAGCCCCGGTCCTCGCGTCGACGCCCAACCAGCGCCAGCGTCCGCATCGAGAGCGACCCGTACCGGAAGCTCCCGTAGACATCCATCACCGAGTCGCCCGGCAACGCCGTACCCATCACAAACAGCATCGGATCGAAGTGCTCCGACGTCGGGACCGCCAGGCGAGCCTGCGGGCCGAGGCGCTCGTAATCGGCCAGCGCCGCAACATCCATCGCGCCGGCGCGCTCGCGGGCCCAGGCGTCGAATTCCTCCGCCCACGGGTCGGCCAGCGTGTCCTCCGTATCCATCCGGACGCGCGACAGATTGTGCACGAGGCCTCCCGATCCGACCAGCAGGACGTTATCGTGTCTGAGCGGCGCCAACGCCCGCCCCATCGCGGCAAGGGTCTTGGCGTCCGACGGCGCCGGCAGTGACACCTGGATGACGGGAATCCTGGCTTCCGGGAACGCCACGCTCAGCGGGACCCATACGCCATGGTCCAGGCCCCGCTCGGGATCCAGCCTGGCGTCGATACCGCCCTGTTGCAGCGTGATGGCGACCGCCTGGGCCAGCATCCGATCCCCCGGGCACGCATACTGGATGTCGTAGAGCCAGCTCGGGAAACCCATGAAGTCGTAGATCAACGTCGGACGCGCATGGCTCGTCACATGCACGCCGCCCGTCGTCTGCCAGTGCGCCGAGACGACGATGATCGCCCGGAGATTCCGCTGGCGCGTCCCGAACTTCCTCAGCGCCGCGGCGTACTGCTTGTCGACGACGGCGAGAGGCGATCCGTGCGAGACGAACAGGCTGGGCACACGGCGGATGCGGAGGGCCCGGCGTTCGTTCGAGGCGTCGCGGGTCTGAGTCATGATGGCGGCCTACTTGTTTGCCAGTTCTACCACCGACAGGAACACGAGCCGCGCCAGGTCTTCCATCGTTTCGGGGCTCAGCAGTTCCCAGCGGTCCTTCGTGGTGTGGTACGTCGCGTAGGGGAGGGTCGGCGCGCCGGAGAGGCCGATGGACACCGACGGGATGCTGGCCCACAGGAAGTGCGCGGCGTCCTGCCGCGGCCGCGCCAGGTTCGCGTTGGCGCTGGCGGAGACGGGGCGGTGGATCCACTTGGCATTCATCCGCTCCATCACCTCGTAGATCTGCGGGTAGTTCACGCCGGACCCGACGCCGATGCGCTCACCGCGCCCGACGCTTTCGAGGTTGATGAACGCCTTCAACCTGTCGTTCGGGACGAAGGGGTGCGCGAGGTAGTACTCGGATCCCTTGACGCCCTGTTCCTCCGCGCCGAACAGGATGAAGATGACGGACCGCTTCAGCGGTTTGTTGTAGCGCGTCAGCGCGTCGGCGACGGCCAGCTCCACCGCGACGCCGGAGGCATTGTCATGTGCGCCGGGCATCAGCTCGGGATTGAGGCCGAGATGATCGAGGTGGGCCCCCACCATGATCGTCTCAGACTTGAGCTGCGCGTCCGAGCCCTCGCGCCACGCCAGGACGTTGGAGCCGATGCCCTCGGGGTGGAACTCCGTCACGTTCTTCATCGTGACGGTCTTGCCGAGCGCCATCGACGCCGGCTGACGCGTCTTGCGGATCTGCCCCAGGACCTCGCCGTGCGACTTGCCCGTGCCCGCGAACAGGTCCGCCATGACGCCCGCGCTGACGTAGGTCAGTTGAAGACCCTTGATGAACACGCAGTTGGGATTGGCGAGGTGATAGTCGTAGATGACGCCTGCGGCCCCGTGGCTGGCGGCGTTCTTCATCTTGTAGTCGTGGAACGAGTACGGCCGCCACTTCTTGAAGAGCTCCGTGTCCGGGCCGGGGCCGACCGGCGACTCCGGCTCCATCGCGACGATCTTCCCTTTCACGTCGAGGCCCGTGTAGTCGTCGTAGTCGAGTTCGGGCGCGGTCGTGCCGAAGCCGACGTAGACGACCTCGGCGGTGGTGGTGCCGGAGTCCGATGTCGAGCCCGGGAAGTAATCCTGTTCGAACTGGTACGGTTTGTAGAGCGTGGCATTCGCCGCGACCGGAATGTGGAGATTGAGGTCGGCGCCGGGCTTGACCAGCGTGTACGGGTTCGGGAACTGCTGATAGAACGTCGACTGATCGCCCGCGGGCTTGTAGTTCCAGCCCTTGAGCAGGGCCACGGTCCACGCGGCGGACGCGTCGTACGCCGGCGTGCCGGTCAGGCGGCCCTGGTACTTCTCGGACGTGAGTTCCTTGACGTAGTCGAGGACGGTGATGCTGGAAATGCCGTGCATCGCGGCCAGCAGGAGTTCGTCGTCGCTGGGCGGAGCCGCGTTCGGGCGCTGCGCGGACGCTGGAACGAGCAGCAGCAGGGCCAGCAAGGCCGTGAGCGTCAGACGAGTGAAGGTGGGTCGCGCGTTCATGCATGCACCTCAGCAGGGATGTTGGGCGTGCCGGCGCGATCGTGTCGTCCGGGCCGGCATGCTCCGGGAATCGTACATCAGGCGCGGTGGCGGGCGTATGATGGTCTCGTTCACCCAGGTCCGGAGGTTGGATGAGGCAGCGGGGATACAGGGCGAGTGTCGTCGCGGGTTTCCTGTGCGCGGTGGTTGGCGCGGCCGCTCCCGTGCGGGCACAGGGCCCGGTCGGCGCGGCCCCCCTTCGAGGGAATGCGGCAGAGCCGTCGAGTGCCCCGGCGCTGCTGAAAGCGGTGGGCGCCGTGCCCCCGGTGGGCGGGACTGCCGGGCCCGTGGTGGCGTCGATTCGCGTGGAGAGCACGGGCCAGGTTTCCGCCATCACCGTGTTGCGAGGTGATCCCGGGTTGAAGGACACCGCGGTGGCGGCGTTGAGGCCCTGGGTGTTTGCCCGGCAGGCCGAGGCCTTTGACGCGATGGTCATGGTGAACGTGCTGCCGGTTGGCGGGATCACGTTCAACTTCCCGTCCCCTCCGCCGCCGGCGTCGGTTGATGTCCCGCTGCCGGGCGATCCGAACTTCAGTTCGTCCGTCTCGGCGGTGCAGCCGGCGGGCGGTGCGGCAGCGGGCACCCCGGCTACGGCACGACCCGGCGGCGCGCCGGCGGGTGCCCCCAGCGGCGCCGCGACGCCGGCGGTGCCGCGGGTGATGGAAATGGCTCCGCTGCGCGTGGGCGGCCCCATCACGGCGCCGACCAAGCTGCTCGATGCCAGGCCCGAGTATCCAAGAGACGCGCTGGACAGGCGCATCCAGGGCGTCGTCGTGATCGAGGTCGTGATCGGCACGGACGGCAGCGTCCACCTCGCGCACGCCGTGCGCCAGGTGCCGGGGCTGACCGAGGCGGCTCTCGCCGCCGTTGGCCACTGGGTGTTTGCCGAGACCCTCCTCAACGGCCAGCCTGTGCCGCTGCTGATGACCGTCACCGTCAACTTCACGCTTCAGTGAAGGTGGACTGCCGGCGGGAACGGCGTCCGGAGCAAGCCCTGTGAGCACGCCGCTTGCGATCACGACAAGTGCGTTGCCGTGTCGGACTTCCGCGGGGCGCTCGACTGCAGCGCCCCATGCGTCACTGAATGCACCCGCGGCGACGCACTTGACCGGCGTGTCGAGCGGGTTTGTGGAGGAGGCCGCTCCCGCCGGCCGGCGTGCTACTCTAACCAGACACTTCCGGGAGCGATATCGATGAGCGTCACGCGGGATCTGCTGCTGGCCATTTCGGAGAACCGGTGGATGCGCCAGCACGGCCAGCGCCTCTGGTTCGTCCGACGCGCGGTCCGCTGGTTCATGCCCGGCGAGGCCTTCGAGGATATGCTGGCGGCGGCCGACACGCTGCGGCCGAACGGCATTCACGCCGTCTTCACCCGCCTCGGCGAGAGCGTGACGGAATGGGCGGAAGCCGAGTCCGTCACGGCGCACTACCTCGACGCCATCGATCGCATCAAGGCGGCCGGCATCATCTGCGAGCCGTCGGTCAAGCCGACCCAGCTGGGCCTCGACATCGACAAGGAACGCGCCTACCAGAACCTGCGGGCCCTCGCGGGCCGCGCCAAGGCTGCCGCCAACTACCTGTGGATCGACATGGAGCAGTCGCCCTACGTCGAGGGGACGCTGGAACTCACCAGCCGCCTGCGGGCGGAATTCGACAATATCGGTGTCTGCCTGCAGGCGTACCTGCATCGGACCGCGGCCGACCTGGTGAAGATGCGCGAGTTGGGCATTGGCGTGCGGCTCGTGAAGGGCGCCTACAAGGAGCCGCCGGACGTGGCCATCGAGAAGAAGGCCGACGTCGACGAAAACTACTTCCGCCTGGCGACGCAGATGCTCGATCCATCAGGCCGGCCGGCCAGTTTCCGCGCGGTGTTCGGCACGCACGACGTGTCGCTCATCGCGCGCATTCGAGCCCATGCGGAACGCGCCGGCGCCGCGGCGAAGGACGTCGAGGTGCACATGCTCTTCGGGATCCAGCGGGCCGAGCAGTTGCGACTGGTCCGGGATGGGGCGGTGGTGCGCGTCCTGATTGCCTACGGGACGTTCTGGTTCCCCTGGTACATGCGCCGCCTGGCCGAGCGGCCGGCGAACGTGTGGTTTGTCGTCAAGAGCATGTTCGCCTGAGGACCACCGGATGTCGCGGCTTTTCATCGGGATCGACAGCGGAACGCAAAGCACCAAGGCCGTGCTCGTTGACGGCGAGTCCGGCGAGATCCTGGCGCGTCGCTCGGCCGCCTATGGCCTGATCGAAACCGATGTGCCCGGCTCCAAGGAGCAGAACCCGGCGGACTGGGTGTCCGCCCTCAACACCACGCTCGAGCAGGTCATCGAGGCGGCCGGTGCGCGCCGCCGCGCGATCGCCGGCATCGGCATCTCCGGCCAGCAGCACGGCTTCGTCCCGCTCGACGCCAAGGGCCGCGTGATCCGGCCGGCCAAGCTGTGGTGCGATACGTCCACGTCCGCGCAGTGCCAGACGCTGACCAGCCGGCTCGGCGGACTCGATCGCACCATTGAACTGCTCGGCAACCCGATCCTGCCGGGTTACACGGCGTCGAAGATCCTGTGGCTGAAGGAACTGGAGCCCGAGAACTTCGCGAAGCTCTCCACGGTGCTGCTCCCGCACGACTACCTCGTCTACATGCTCACCGGCAACCTGGTGATGGAGTGGGGCGACGCGTCCGGCACCGCGCTGATGGACGTCCGGACGCGCACCTGGTGCCGCGAGGCCGTGGCGGCCATCGACGCCGCACTCGCCCCGAAACTGCCGCCGCTGGCGTACTCCACCCGCCCCGCCGGCGTCGTGCTGCGCGACCTCGCCGCGCGGTTGGGCCTCAGCACGGACGTCGTCGTGACGGGCAGCGGCGACAACATGATGGGTGCGGTCGGCACCGGTAACGTGCGCGAAGGGCTTGTCACCGCCAGTTTCGGCACATCGGGGACGATTTACGCGTGCGCCGAGCAGCCGGCGATCGATCCCCGCCGCGAGATCGCCACGTTCTGCGATGCTACCGGACGGTGGCTCCTTCTCGCGTGCACGATGAACGTGACGGGGGCGACCGAGATGGTGCGGAATCTCTTTGGCTGGACGCACGACCAGTTGGCGGACGCCGCGGCCGTGGTGCCGCCCGGCTCGGACGGCCTGCTCCTGCTGCCGTTCTTCGAAGGGGAGCGGACCCCCAACGTGCCGGATGGCACCGGCGTCTGGATTGGCGTGCGCGACAAGACCTTCGACGCGCCGCACATGGCGCGTGCCGCGATGGAAGGCGTGACGCTGGGCCTGAATTACGGCTTGAACCGCCTGCGCGAACTGAAGCTGACACCCACCGAGATCCGGCTCACCGGCGGCGGCGCGCACAGCGCGGTGTGGCGCCAGATTGCGGCCGACATCTTCAACTGCCCCGTGGTGTGTCTGTCACAGGACGAGGGGGCCGCGTTTGGCGCGGCGCTGCACGCGATGTGGGTGTGGTCGCACGAGCGCGACCAGCCCCTGCCGATCGACCGCCTCACGGAGCGGTTCGTCACGACGGACGAGTCCACCCGCGCCGTGCCGAATGCGGCCACGCGGCGGGTGTACCGCGAGGCCCAGGTGCTGTTCGACACGGCCGCCTACGACCTCGGCCCCGCGTTCAGCCACCACCGCCGGACGATTGCACCGTCAACACAGGGCTGAAGCCCTGTGCCACGTACCGGATGTGGCACGGGACTTTAGTCCCGTGTGAGCACGAACGGGATGTGGCACGGGACTTTAGTCCCGTGTGAGCACGAACGGGATGTGGCACGGGACTTTAGTCCCGTGTGAGCACGAACGGGATGTGGCGTGGGACTCCAGTCCTGCGTGACAGGAGAACACAGGGCTGAAGC
>Ga0334722_10001338_pt1 | contig 31311 bp, 25 predicted proteins | sample C3_bottom_MG_FD_207210 | JGI IMG/M metagenome (GOLD analysis project Ga0334722, IMG submission 207210) | Sediment microbial communities from Yellowstone Lake, YNP, Wyoming, USA - C3_bottom | ecosystem: Environmental > Aquatic > Freshwater > Lake > Sediment | place: USA: Wyoming | collected... | reverse complement strand
CCTCGGTCACGACGACCGGCTTTCTGCCTTTTCTAACCAAGTTGATGCCTGCCCGCACTCCCTCCGAGAGCCCCCCGCCAGGCAAGCCCGAGCAAAACTCGGCCGCGGGCGGCGTCCCGTTTCCTTCAAGTCCCTCGGTAATAAACTGGACCCGTTCACAGGGGAAAAAATCAAGGACCGTCTTGGTGAATTGCAGCTCAAACCGAAAAAAATCATGGCGGGTCAGCGCCTCAGCACCGATGACACATGGAAATCCCATAAACACCTCATTCCTTATGTACGCAAAAAAAGTAACCGCCCCGCAGCGCCGCAGATGTTACACCGCAAGGGGGTATAAACTCCGCAGATGTGGCACCGCTGGATGGTTACCGGAAAAACTCCATCAGCCCCTGGGCCAGTGGACGAATTTCCTGGTCTGACACCGTCCGCAGGTCAAGGAGCAGCGCCTCGTTTTCGATGCGGCCGATGATCGGCAGGGATAACCGCCGGAGTCCCTCTTCGAGGGCATTGACCGAAATGGCAAGCGGCCTGAGGGCCAGAGCTCGGGATGGCAACCCTTGCTCGGGCAAGGCCCCGCCGCCGACTCTGGACTCCGTGTCCACCAACTCGACCAAGCACTTCCCGACCAGGGCATCGCGCAGCAGGCGTTTCAAACGAGTGGCCCGCTTACCGATTTCCTGGCGCGTGGCGCTGAGCATGACCAGGGTCGGGATAGTCCGCATTGCCTGCCGTTCATCGCCATAGAGCCGCAAGACACCCTCCAGCCCGGCCAGGGTAAATTTATCAATCCGCAAGGCCCGATTCAAGGGGTTCTTTTTGATCTGATCGATAATCGCCTTGCGTCCGACAATCAACCCGGCTTGGGGACCACCCAAAAGCTTGTCGCCGCTGAAGGTCACCACGTCGACGCCGCTGGCCACGACCTCGCGCACAGTTGGCTCCTTAAGCAAACCACAACGAGTCAAATCCACCAGCGAACCGCTGCCCAAGTCCTCCATGACCGGGATGCCATGCCGAGCGCCAAGGGCCACCATCTCGGGCAATGGCACCTCCGAGGTAAAACCGATCATCCGGTAATTACTGGTATGAACCTTGAGCAGAAGCGCCGTATCGGCAGAGATGGCCCCTTCGTAATCCCGCAGATGGGTGCGGTTGGTGGCGCCGACTTCAACCAGACGCGCCCCGCTTTTTTTCATCACCTCGGGGATGCGAAACGAGCCGCCGATCTCCACCAATTGCCCCCGCGAGACAATGACTTCCCTGCCCTCGGCCAAGGTGCCAAGGACTAAGAGCACGGCTGCGGCGTTATTATTGACCACCAGGGCGGACTCGGCCCCGGTCAACTCGCAGAGGATGTCCTCCACTAACGCATAACGGCTACCCCGCTTGCCGGTTTTAAGATCAAATTCCAGGTTGGAATAGTGCAGCCCAACCCGCATAATCCCCTGCATGGCAGACTCTGGCAGCAGCGACCGCCCCATATTGGTATGCACCACAACCCCACTGGCATTGATCACCGTCCGAAAATTCGGCTGCATCATCTCCGCCAGCCGCAGCCTTAAGCCGGGGAGCAGGAAATCATGGGTCAGGCTTGCCGCGTCAGTCAGGGTGCCGTCAAGGATGGCTTGGCGGCTGACGGCGACCGTCTCCCGCACTGCCTTCTTGATGAGGAAAAGCGGCGCTTGTTCCAAGCCCGGCGACAAACGAGCCTCCTGCTCGGGAGAACTGGAGCGGGCGCCATCGTCGCCGCTCACCAGCCAATGTAAAAATTCATCTACCTTGGGGAGCGCCCGCAGCAGTTGCTGTCTGTCATTTGCATTATCCATAATCATCTTACCTTGTCACGTTTGATGGCGTCGCAAAAAGCCCAATCTACTGCGTTGCGTGGCGGCTTTGCTCGTTCGGCATACCATATGTATGGCCTCACTCGCAAAACACACCCCGCGCCTTGTATATTAGCCCTTTTGCTTAGCCATCCCGTGACTTTTTGCGAGATCATCACCTTTGAACCATTACCAAACCACACTGTGAGATGGTGCTTAAAGTGATTACCGATAAAACGCCGCAACCTCTGGGCTATAATCGCCGCCGGGACGGTCGTAAACGTACAGTGGCGGCAATACCGTTAACTCCTCACCGCCTCCTTTCACCGCCTCAACCAGGAGCAAGGTGCCCTCGGCACCTGGATGGGGATAAACCGCCTGCAGCCGTTTAGGCTCAAGTTGCCGCTGCTTTAACGCCGCAAGCAGGGCGGCACCCCGCGCCGCCGGATAGACCACCACCAAGCGACCTTTGGTGCGAAGCGCAAATGCGGCAGCCTTGACGATATCGGGTAAGCCGGCCTTCAGCTCATGGCGGGCCACGGCCTGCTCGTCTTTTGGGTTTTGCTGTCCCCTGCCAAGACCATAATACGGGGGATTACAGACCACCATATCAAAAGCGCCGACCTCAAGCAATTCGTTTGCGGATCGCAAATCGCCAGTCACCAACCGCATGCGATCAGCAAGGCCATTCTGGCAAATATTGTAAGAAATTAATGCCGACAGAGAGTCCTGGATTTCAAGACAGGTTAGGACGATGGAGGGATGGCGATGCGCGAGTATCAGGGAAACAACCCCGCAGCCAGCGCCCAGATCAAGAACCCGGTCTTGACGGCGAGGCGTTGAAAAATGGGCTAACAGAACGGCGTCAATGGAGAATCGATAGCCCTCCAGCGACTGGGAGCAATAGAGCTTACCCGCAAAGAGAGTGTCGTGGCTGAGTAAGCGATTACAGGATACCGCATCTGCGGAGTTTATCCCCGTCCGACAACAGCGGGGATTCTGTTTAATCCTTGCTGTTGTCGGACAAGGGCTGAACTGAGTACCCCCTTGCGGGGTAGCATCGGCCTGCTCACATAGGCGGGCTATAGTTCGCAGGTCGATTTCAAGTTTATGCCCCCTTGCGGGGCACTTCTGCGGCACCCTGCAATCACTTACAGTCTTTGGGTAGAGCGCATCACCTGCAGCTACCCCGTGATCACTTACGTGGCTGAGTGTCGGCACCACCATGACGGTAATCAGCCAATCTTTTCACCCGCAACAAGGGGATTGATCAACAGACCGGTCAACACCTTGGGGTAAAAATAGGTCGATTTATGCGGCATGACCAAGCCCTCGTCCGCCACCCGTCGCACCTGACTAACCAAGGTCGGGTTCATCAAAAAGAGGACCGGACTGCCATGCCGACCCTCAAGGCTCTCTTTGACTGCGGCATCCAAAGCCTCATCCGGGTCAGGGTAATAGTGGATCAGACTTTCATCTTCGCAACGTTGATGGCTGAGCCCCAGGATAGAGTCAAGCACCAGTTCAGACAAAACCACAACGTCGAGATCCTGCAGCGCCTCGGGCTGTTTCCCTGAGCAAGCCTTGGCCATAACGCCGGGCTTCAAGGTCAGCAAAAAGCAGCGATCGGCACCTGGATGATAGAGGCCAAACATTGTGCCACTATCGTTTTCATCCATGCGGGCCAAGACTTCGCCCACCAAAAATTCTCTGGTCCCGCCGCTAATCTCCTCGACTTCAAAGCCGCTTTTCATCGCCTCGGCCAAGGCCTCGACCGTGGTCTGAGCGGGAAGTCGAACCAGCCGGTGAGTCGGCAGAACAGACAGGCCCTCATCCTCCATGCCGCAGAGGTACATCATGGCATAATCGTAAGGACTGTCGGAGTCGACAACGCCATTCCTCTCCCGCATCAACTCACGCAGTTGCAGGGCAGTGGTGTAGCGGTGATGGCCATCAGCGATATACAACGGCTTCTCGGCAAATTGTCGCCTGATCTCGGCAATCGTCGTCCCCTCGGTAATCGCCCAGAGGGTATGGAGACAACCGTCATGGTCACTCACCGAGTACAGAGGGGAGGCAGGTTTCGCCGACTCCAAGAGCGCCATCACCCGGCCTGCTGGATCGGAGTAAAGCGAAAAAATCGGTGAAAACTGGGCCTGGCAGGTATCGATAAGCCGCAGACGATCGGTGGTGACGCCGCGAAAGGTCTTTTCATGGGGCTTAACCACCCCTTCAGCAAATTCAGCCAAACCAGCCAGCGCCACTAACCCCTTTCGCAGAAATTTTTTACCGGAGGGAATTTTGTATTCGGTGTGATAGAGATAGACGGCCGGCTCCAAATCACGAGCCAAAACATTCTCCTGCTGCCAACGCTCAAAGGTCTGACGAGCCTTTTGATAGCGCTCGTCGGATTGCGCGCCTGCGGCATCGACGCTCTTGGTCAGATCGAGCTGGATCATATTGTAGGGGTTTTTCTTGAGCAAGGCGTTATGCGACTGGTCGTCGATAACATCGTAAGGGGGCGAGACTACGTCTTCCATGACGGTAATCTTTGCCAAGTTATAGCGAAGTCCGCGAAGCGGCGCGATTCTGGCCATTCTATCCTCTCCTCGATTGGCCACGAAAACTTCCATGGCCAAATAGCAAAATCTTCATTACAATAGGGGGTTAAAAATACCACGCCATACTATATGAAGAAAGAAATAATGCAACCTTAACTTTTGGAGACAACCATGTTCGATGTATTTATCAAAACTCATTTTTCAGCCGGCCACCACCTGCGAAACTACCCCGGTAACTGCGAAAGGCCGCACGGCCACAACTGGAATGTCACGGCAACCGTGCGGGCTACTGAATTGGATGAACTAGGTATGGGTATCGATTTCCGTACCGTGAAGACGGCGGTCAATAAGGTCATGGATGAGCTTGACCATTGCGACTTAAATAATCACCCGGCCTTTCTCGACAAGAACCCTTCCTCCGAAAACCTGGCGCTTTATATCTTCCAGCAGCTCAAACCGGAACTGAGATCAGAACGGTATCAACTTTACAGTGTAACGGTCGGTGAGACAGAAAACTCCGGGGTCACCTACCGTGCCGACTGAACTGAATCCCCGTACCCGTCCAAAACCAGCGGGTATTGAACAGAATCAAGCAAAGATTGAACTGAACCTTGACGTCTCGGAGCTCTTCTTCAGCCTGCAGGGGGAATCGACCTATGCCGGACTGCCATGTGTCTTCATCCGCCTGGCGGGCTGCAATCTGCGCTGCCGCTACTGCGACGCCCGTTACACCTATGAAGAAGCAGGCAGCCATAAAACCATTTCCGAGGTATTGGCCTTTGCCGACTGCTACCCCGGGGCAATCGTCGAAATCACCGGCGGCGAACCCCTGCTCCAGGCGAATGTCATCCCCCTGATGCAAAGTTTAGTCGACAAAGACCGCACCGTCCTCATTGAGACCAACGGCAGCCTTGACCTCTCAATGATACCGGGGAAAGTAATTACAATCGTGGACGTGAAGTGCCCTGGTTCGGGCATGGACCGCGCCAACCGCCTTGAGAATCTCTCAGCTCTCAGGGAGCATGACGAAATCAAATTCGTGCTCTGCTGCCGTGACGACTACGATTGGGCCGTTTCCTGTCTCAACAAACACAACCTGATTGGTTCCACGACTGGCCAGATGGCACGACGCATCCTCTTCTCGCCAGTTCCGGGTGAGCTGTCCCCAGCTGATCTGGCAGCCTGGATACTTACCGACAGACTCCCGGTTCGACTCCAGCTGCAACTCCATAAAATTCTCTGGCCCGGCAACGATCGGGGCGTGTAGATCAACTGCTCAGGTGGATAGCCTGTAGGCGTTTAGTCTGTTAGCAACAGAAGGACATCAGACAACGCTTTGCACCCTTATCTCTGATCGTTATTCGTTACCTAACAGACTACAGTCTAACTGTCTAAACAACCTGAATAGTCACATTCAAAGATCTCCCTGACGGAAAACCACCGTTCTGAAAAAATCGATCAACTTCTGGCGCTGGGCCTGACTCTTCACCTGTTCCGGGACCAAATCCGAGACCTCGGCCCGGGCAATCGCCATCTTGTATTCAATATGGCTGGCAAACCGGTTGTCAATGTACCAGGCGTAAGTCAAGCCGAAAAGGAGGCCTGGCGGGGTGAACCCTTCATCGGCATTCAAAACCCTGGTAAATTTGGCCAAATCGTGAGTTGATCGCCGCATCCGGGCCAAAGACAGATAACGGACCAGTTCCGGTTCAGAAAAATAACAGCGCCGCTCGGACTCCTCGCGCAGGGTGAGATGATAGACCTTGCCAAGGGCCTCACCGTCATGGATCAAGGGCACCATCTCTTTCCGCAGGGCATAATTCCCCAATAAGGACTGACCGAGGGCCACCAGAAATGCCACCTCGAAGCGGTTGCCATCCAGCAGATCCTGGCGCATTTTGATTAGCCCATCGCTAGGATCATAAAAAGAATAGAGATTATCCCAGTCCTGCCCTCGCGCCCAATCCTGACGAGGAACAATGGTGACCCCCCGCAGATAGGCCAGATGGTCGACAAGGATATCCGCATGACGCCAAAGGATCGCCGTGATTCGCGGCAGCTCGCCGGCATCGACATTGCCAAGCAGATCCATCATCCGGCCATACCGGCGGCATGGCGCCTCGATTGTCGATCTCACCTTCGGCTTCATCGCTGATGGCGGCAAGGTCTGGGCGCCGGGCTGCCCTTTATCGTCAAGATGGTCCTTGGTCGCCCACAGGACTTTAACGGCAGTGGCGAAGGAGGACGGATCGTGACGGACCTTACGATCCAGCAACCCCTCTCTCGAAAAAATCGCGGCCTCAATCGGTAAAAAGCCCATGTTCCAGACCTTGACCCGATCAAGGTAGATGGGACTCTTGCCCTCGATGGCATAACTCTGGATAATATTTCCCGGAATTTCCTGCATGGCCAGCAGTAAAACCTGGCTGAACAGCCCTTGGGCTCCACCAGGGATGTTCCGGTGATACGCCTTGATCAGATCCGAGACATAGAAACGGCGACCCGGGTCATCAATCGCCAGATCGGTCTCCCCCGCCTGAACCCAGAGGTTGCTGACCAGAAGCTTCATCGCCCCGGTATTATCACGGACCGCCTGAGCAAGACCGGGAACCTGCATGATCGGGGCGATACTGGTATACAGACTGCCCGGGGCAAAGAGAATGACATCGGCCTGGCGGATACTGTCCATCACTTCCGCTAAGACTTGCGGCTCTGCCTCCGAGAAGTCCACCAAGACCTGATCGATCGGCACCCCGCGACGGGCGAAGGAGGATTTATTCTCTCCGGTAACCATCACCCCGTTGGCATAATGCATCTTCAGCACCGACGGCGTGCAGGTACAGGGCAAGACCGCATCGGGCGCCACCCCAATCAGGGCGGCTACCTCGCGCAGACCATCCCGAATCGCCAAAGGCGATGCCTCAAGATTGCCCTCCTCGACCCGGCCGTAGATGGCCGAGGCGATCAACAGATTACCAAGACAATGGGGGCGTTGCAGCGCCCTCGCCAAACGGCTGTCATCAAAAAGACGCCGTAAGAGCCTCATCACCCCACCTACCATGGCCTCGGGCAGTCCACGCAGGTGGAGTCGGCCCCGAGTCAGCAGATCGTCAAAACTCTGGGGCCCCTTGATGAAGCGATGGTTAAACAGGGCAAAGAGGGCCGCCCCTGCTTGACCGGCTTCAGCCTCGGTCAGACCGTAGTCTGCCTGCAGCCTAACCTTTTGCACGGCGGACAACATGACATGGCGGATATCGCCAAGTCCGATAAGTGGAAAATCCTTCAGCAGCTCTCCGGTCGAACCGCCATCATCGGTAACGCAGACAATGGCTGTGGTTTGCGGGAAGATCTCCTTCAAGCCATGAAAGGGGTGCTCGACCCAGCTCAAACTCAGGCTGTCACCGCCGACAATAGTGGACAATCCGGTACCGCCGCCAAAGATCACAACCTTGACCTTGGCGGTATCTTTCGCCGCCAAGGCGGCAGTCAGGGTCTTAAGCCCGGCCAAAACCCAAGGCGGCCCAACTGGCGCTCCTTGGAGAACCAATTCGATCAATTTTTCCGGCAAATTGCGACTGGACAACAGTTCGAACGGCGCAAAAGATGTCGAATTCAGCCGTTCCAGACACTCAGCCAGTTGATCGTCTTTCATTTCACCCATGTTTCGTTTTACTCAAGTTAGCTGGGTTACTTGTAGTCTTTCCGGCCTTCAAGAAAAAGCTCGACCACACCGCGAGTCTCTTGGCTAAACTGCGAGAACTCTTCTTCCGTCAACAGGCCTTGCTGCCGCATGGCGGTAATCTCAAACAAAGCCATTGAACGTCGAGAATTATCAAAGGTGTCCGCCAATAACTTGTCTCGACGCTTGATAAGTTGATACATGTCCAGATACCGCTGATGAAAGCTTTTGCTCGTGTCAGCACTGATGCGATCGATTTCGGCGAAGACCCCCTGACAATAACGTTCAACTGCAACTGCGTGCAATTTCCGCAGAATTTTCCAATCGAATTCTAAGATTTTTTGAGTCATGAGGGCGGCTAACTCGACAGTTTCCTTACAATCCGGTCTCGGCCATCTGCTTTCTGACCACGGCCTCGGATTCTGCCAGGGCCACCTTTTCCTCGGCAGTCAATTTGAATTCGACGATCCGTTCCACGCCGCCCGCACCTAAAACCACCGGCACCCCGATAAAGCAACCGTTAATGCCGAACTCCCCTTCCAGGTAGGCCGCGCACGGCAAGACCCGCTTGCTGTCCTTGAGAATGGCCTCGGCCATCTCCACAGCGCAGAGGCCGGGGGTATAAAAGGCCGAGCCGGTCTTGAGATAATTGACGATCTCGATGCCGCCATTCTGGGTCCGCTTGACAATTTCAGCAAGTTTATCGGCCGAGAGGAGGTCGGTCACCGGGACGCCTGCCACATTGGCCAGCCGAATCAAAGGCAACATATTATCGCCATGGACACCCATGACCATGGCGCTGACATCCTTGGCCGAAACCTGCAGCGCCTCAGCCAGAAAGGTCCGATAACGGGCCGAATCCAAGACGCCTGCCATGCCGACCACCCGGTTCCTCGGGAAACCCGAGACCTTGAAAGCGGTATAGACCATGGCGTCAATCGGATTGGTGACCACGATCAAGACACAGTTGGGGGAGTGCTTTACCGCCTCCTCGGTGCAGGATTTGACAATGGCCACATTCTTGGCCAGAAGATCGTCTCGGCTCATGCCGGGCTTTTGGGCTAGACCTGCTGAGATGATAACGACATCCGAATCCGCCGTATCGCGATAATCATTGCTGCCGCGAACCGAATAGGAAAAGCCGTCTACCGGCCCACTCTGCAGAAGATCCAGACCCTTGCCCTGCGGAATCCCTTCCATCACATCCATCAACACAACATCGCCTAGCTCCCGGGTCATGGCCCAATGGGCAGCGGTCGCGCCAACATTGCCGGCGCCGATTATCGTAATTTTCTTTCGCATCGTGTCCTCTCTGTTTGAAAATTGAATGAAAAAAGTCAGCGTTGTCCGGTTAGACTTTTGCGTGGCGCGTTTGCCGTACAAAATTGCCTGCCTCTTTCCCTCACCCGGCCTTCGGCCACCCTCCCCCCGTCAAGCGGGGACTGAACTGAGTCCCGGAGGGCGAGGGGATAAAACGTTGCAAATCCTCAACCGGATAACACTGGGGAAAATAGACTAACTCGCAACTCAAAATCACACCCGCTGCATCTCCTGCATCATGGCCTCGACCCGTTCGAGATCTTTCGGGGTATCGACTTCGATGGAGTCATGCTCGGTGAGCACCACCTTGATTTGATAGCCAAACTCCAACGCCCGAAGCTGCTCGAGTTTTTCGAAACGCTCCCACTCCCCTTCCGGCAAGCCGACAAAGGTCAGCAAAAACCCTTTTCGATAGGCATAAAAGCCCAAATGCTTATAATACGTGGGAGGGACCGGCTCGTCAGGATTGCGTTGAAAGGGGATAGGGGAACGAGAAAAATAAAGGGCCATGCCATGCCGATCAAAGACAGTCTTGACATGATTCGGATCATGAATCTCCTCAGGCCTGATAATTTTGTAGATCAAGGTCGACATGGGCAGCGCCAGGTCGTCCAGCAGGGGTTGGGCGACTTGCTCCACGACCTCCTTGTCGAAGAGAGGTTGATCTCCCTGAATATTGACCACGACATCCTGCTCGGCGATGCCCATCGTTTCGGCAGCCTCGGCCAAGCGATCGGTGCCCGAGACATGATCGGACCTGGTCATGACGACTTCACCGCCAAAACCGCGAACGCAATCGGCAATGCGCGCATCATCCGTCGCCACCGCCACCCTTGATAGCAAGTCAACCGCACTTGCCCGCTCATAGACATGCTGGATCATGGGTTTGCCGGCGATATCGGCCAAGGGCTTGCCTTCAAACCGGTTTGAGCAATAACGGGCGGGAATAATCGCCACAACTTTTGACTTTGCTTTCTGATTCATTTCCATTACTCTCGATGTAAGCGATTGCAGGATACCTCGGCATCCTGCAATCGCTTACAGTTAGGGGTAGAGCGTACTCATGTACCCCGTGTGAGCATTTACAATAAAAGCTATCACGCTTACCTGGTTACCGTTCCCGTTAAATCTTACCATAGTCTTGTGCAAACGCTACCAACATCTCTTTGCCTCACCGACCAAACCGGCTGCCATCAAATCGAAGCCACCGCCTTGGCGACTACGCTTACCTCGCGAGGGATCTCAATCAGCGACGTCCTGCGCCCCGGCGACATGGAACTCTGCTTCAGCCCGCAAGGACTTAAACTACAAAGTAGCGAAGGCAGAGCAGAATCGATCATCGTCGACTTCGGCAGCGACACCTTCATCTACCGACTCATGAAGGGTGGCGGGCGCAAACAGCCAATGGCGCGGGCAATTGGCTTGCAACCCGGATATTCACCACTCGTTCTTGACGCCACCGCCGGTCTGGGCCGTGACGGATTTATCCTGGCATCACTCGGCTGCCGCGTCATTCTCTGCGAACGTTCAGCCGTCGTCCACGCCCTGCTGCACGATGGTCTGACCCGGGCAGGAAGCGACCCTCGCCTCAACGCCATCGTCAGCCGAATCACTCTCTATGCGGGAGATAGCCGGCAATTGTTGCCAATGCTGACCCCTGATGATCGCCCGGACGTGATTTACCTCGACCCCATGTTCCCCAGCCGAACCAAGAAAAGCGCCCTAGTCAAAAAAGAGATGCGCCTGATACGAACGGTGGTTGGTGATGATCATGACACTAGCGCCTTACTACAGGTAGCGATAGCTCATGCCAGAAAACGAGTCGTCTGCAAGAGACCAATTTTGGCAGCACCCTTGGAGTGGCATCTTCCGGACGGAACTGAAGGACGGCAACCAGACTTTGCCATCACCACGCCGAACCACCGCTTTGACATCTACCTTCCCCGGTAAAGCGATCACAGGATACCGCATCTACTTTGTCATCGGCCTGCTTGCATAGGCAGGCTATAGCTCACAGGCCGATTGGTTGACCAACGAACCGGGTCAATATAAATCGCGTATCTGCGGCACCCTGCAATCGCTTACAGTTTTGGGGCAAAGCACACCCCTCCCTGCCACCAGTCAAAATAAGAGACAATGCTGGAAGGATACGCAGAATCCCTAAACCAAGGCCGCAGCCTTGGCTGCCGCCGTAATCTGCGCCAACCGCTCCTCACTAAGTTTAACCGGCACCTGATAGACCAAGGTCCGCCCGATGATTTCGGCTGATTGGGGCAGGCCTTGCGGATCATAGATAACCCGTCGTCTGGCGTCCCCGTCTTGAAACGGCCAGCCGGAGCGGGCCAGGGTGGAACCATTCAACAGGTGTTCCCATTGCGGGTAATAATGCCAAGTATTTTCGGCGAAATACACCGCGCCTGCTCCATGCTCGCGCAGCACGGCGTTGACAGCCTTGGCCTTGTCCGCGCTCGGCAAAAAGAAGGCCAAAAAGGTGGCGGAATCACCATCCGCGTCAACCTGCTTGCGGAAGGAAATCCCCGGAATAGTGGCTAGTGCCTCCCGCATCCGGACCTTATTGGCCTTCTGGGCCTTGATAATCCCATCGAGCTTGGCCAACTGAGCCAGACCAAGAGCGCCCTGCAACTCCATCATCCGAAAATTAAAGCCGATGAAACGCCGCCCTTCGCCGCCACGTCCGCCGGGATTAACCACATGGTCATGGCCGTGGTCGTGATATTCGGAGAATGTCCTCCAAAGTTCGGGATTATTAGTGGTCACCATCCCGCCTTCGCCGGTGGTAATGGTCTTGACCGGATCGAAAGAAAAGGTGCCGCAGGCGCCAAAGCTGCCAAGCTTTCGGCCCTTGACACTGGCGCCGGGAGACTGGGCGGTGTCCTCAATGACCGGGATGCCATGGCGGTCGGCAATCTCGATAATTTCGTGGATCCTCGCCGCAGCCCCCATCATGTGTACCGGGATGATGGCGCGAGTCTTGGGCGTGATCTTTTTTTCAAGGTCAGCCGGGTCCATGTTGAGGGTGTCGTCAATTTCAGTAAAGACCGGCACCGCCCCAATATCCAAGATGGCCTCCCAAGTGGCGACAAAGGTAAAGCCTTGAGTGATGACCTCGTCACCTGGGCCAATGCCCAAAGCGACCAAGGCGACTTTTAAGGCTGCCGTGCCGGAGGTTACCGCCTGGGCATGACTGACCCCGCAATAACTAGCGAATTTCTCCTCAAACTCACGAACCTTATAGACCCCGCGGCGCTGCTCGCCAAATTCATAACGGAAAAGGACTCCCGTATCAAAGACCTCCATGGCCTCCTTTCTTTCTTCATCGCCAAACACTTCAAAACCAGGCATAATAAATGACTCCAAATATATAAAAAGATTAAAAGGGAATGCGACCTCTCCTATTTTCCATCAATCCACTCACCCCGAGCGGCAACGACCCTTCGACTCCGCTCAGGGAGCGATTTGCCGGCACCGTTGCTGAGCGGAGTCGAAGGGCACGGGGATATCGTGCCCGTACGGCACAAAAAATTACTCCCAGCCATCCATCGCCACCTGATAGACGTTGATCACCTCATCAAGGGTAGGCTTGCGCGGATTGTTTTCGACTGGGCGGGTAACGGTCAGGGCGATGCGGGCCATTTCCGGAATCTGATCTGCCGTAATTTTTAACTCCGCCAAAGTTGCGGGAATGCCAATCTCCATATTCAATTCGAATACCGCCTCGACCGCGCACCGGGCCGCTTCCTTAGGGCTTAACCCTTTGGTGTCACAGCCCATGATGCTAGCAACCTTGGCGTATTTTTCAGGTGCGCCAATCAAATTGTACTGCAGGACATACGGCAACAAAACGGCGTTGGCCAAGCCATGCGGAATCCCAAACATCCCGCCGAGGGGATAGGCCATGGCATGCACCAGACCGACCCCGGCTGTCGCCAGGGCCTTGCCCGCCAATAGACTGCCCAACAGCATATTTGTCCTCGCTTCCAGATTGCCGCCGTGGGCATAGGCCTTGGCCAGGTTGGCGCTAATCAGCGTCATCGCCTCAATGGCGTACATCTCGGATATCGGATGAGCCTGCGTGGAGACAAAGGACTCAATGGCATGGGTAAAGGCATCAATCCCGGTGGTAGCGGTAACATGGGGCGGCAACGAAACAGTCAGCTCCGGATCGAGGATTGCGACTTCCGGATAGAGCGGATCGCCATTCATGCCCCCCTTTGATTTAGTTTTCTCGTTGATGAACACCGCCGTAAAACTCACCTCCGCCCCAGTACCGGCCGTGGTAGGTATCATGATCTTGGGCACCCCGGCCTTCTTGATCTTGCCCAGGCCAAGGTAATCCTCGGCCAGACCTCCGTTCGTGAGCAAAATGCTGATGGCCTTCGCCACATCCATGGCTGATCCCCCGCCAACTCCGATGACGCAATCCGCCCCGAACTGCCGCGCCAACTCCGCACCCTGATCGGCCAACAGCAGACCGGGCTCGGGATCGACTTTCGTATAGAGGGAGTACGGAATGGAGTCATCGCTTAATGGCTTCGTAATTCTGGTCAGCAAATTGGCTGACTCCAGACCGGGATCGGCCACCAAGAAGACCTTGGAGCCGCCCAGTTTTTTTACGAACATGCCAAGGTCTGCGATGGCGCCGCAGCCAAATCGAATACAGGTAGGTTGAGTGACAGTAAAATTCGCTGATAACGTCATAATGAGTCCTTTTGTGTTGAACAAATGAAAAACAGGGAATAAGTTGAATCGGAATTTACCGTAGTCGCCTCCGTAAAGGCAACAAAAAAAAGGTTCCACTTCAGATAACAGTAATAGTTACTTACATAACTTATCAGTCTCAGGGCAAAAAAAAGGGATAAAAAAATATGGATCACGATATCAGCAGATCAGAACAAAAACGCCGCGCCAAAAGCCTGGAAGATCTCGCCGCTGAATTAATCAGCCTGTCTGCCAACGAGATCAAACGCCTCCCCTGCGACGATATCATGAAAAATGATATTTTAAGCACTGCCGAGATGAAGGGCGGTTCCAGAAAACGCCAACTCAAATACATCGCCAAACAAATCCGGCAGAGCGATTTCGAACCGCTTTTCACCTTTCTAGCCGAGCAGAAAGGGTCTAAACTAAAACAAAACAAGAAATTTCACGACCTGGAGCGGCTCCGGGATGACATAGTTACCGAGGCCATTGAAGCGAAGAGAGAAGCGGAGGGCAGGGATGAACGACTTGATTCGAGCTGGGAATGCGGATTAATTAGCGTTGCCGCCCGCCAGTTTCCTGCTCTCGATCAAGCCGCAGTAAAGACCGCAGCCATTAACTACGCAAAATCACGAAAGCCTGTGTTCAATCGCGAAATATTTCGGCTGCTCAAGGCAGCGATGGATCAACTTCACTTGCTGAGGCAAGAACTGCCCGACGAGCTAACACCCCTGCCAGATGAGCAGCCTTAGGGACTCAGTAGTTTATATTCAATAATATACTGTGGTTCTTGCAAAACTCCTCTAAACACCCTTCGACAAGCTCAGGGTGAACGGGATGCCGCTTGATTTTATTCGTGATTTCCGTTCGTGGTGAGCTTGTCGAACCACAATGTGGTATTTCTGCAAGAGCCTCTACTGTTCACCAAGTCTCGATACGTCCGGCGTGTTTTTAGCCGGAATCCAGCGGCTCACGCCGCAGGCGACGATTTATCATCATGTAGTAAAATCGTTCAATTAACAACTCAGAAAGTTGAGGGAATCAGCCATGGAATACCGCTCCGGCAAAATTGGCAGAGTGTTTGTCATCCGATTTGACGATGGCGACGACTTTCTGCAAGAATTAACCAATGTGGTCAACAAAGAAGATATTCAAAACGGATGGTTCACTATGCTCGGAGGACTCCGGCAAGCGGATGTCGTCACCGGTCCCGAGGAACCGACCATGCCGCCAAAACCGGTGTGGGCAAAAGTAGATGGGGCACGGGAAGTAGTAGGGCTTGGCAGTGTGTTCCGGGACGAGGCTGGAACGCCAAAAATCCATCTGCACACCGCACTCGGTCATCACGGTCAGACGATGACTGCTTGTGTGAGAAAAGGGACCAAAACCTACTTGATTCTCGAAGCATACCTGACAGAAATCACCGAGCTGGATGCCACCCGCCCCTGGTTTCCCGAAGGAGAGTTCAATCGATTGACCTTTTCTCGGTAGCTACAACACCTTCCGAAAGGTACACCGGCGGCAAAGGGGTTCGACCAATCTGCGTCTGAGGAAACCATCGTAAATAGCCGTGGCCCTAGGGCTCGCCAAGATTTCGCTGAAAGGCTGGGCATGGATGTTGCCGAGCCCAATGTCGGCCTCGGCATCGAGACAGCAGGGTACCACGGTGCCGTCCACCAAGATCGCCACGTGATCGCGTAAGCCCCGACAGGCGCCCTCACTCCCCAGATCGGGCGACTGGGCATGCGGCCAGATAAAGCGTGAGTTCTGACTCAAAAATACCCTGGGAGCCAAGGGGATGCCCTGGCCAGGCGTCAGGGCATCGGCAAGTTTGGAGGGCAAGTCAAAAAAGGCTTCAAGCTGCCGCAGAAGACTTTGCCTGTGTTGGACAGTGGCGGAGTCGGCTATCTTTGTCATATTCCAAAGCCGCAAACAGATATAGAGCGGGGTCGATGCGGTTGCCTGCGAGATAAAATCAAAAATATTTGACAGATACTCCTGGGCGGCAAAGCCAGCGTCGCTATTGACCGCACTGTGCAGGGAGATGTTGATCTGGCGGAGTGCCGGACTCGCCAGCAGGAGGGCCTGACGCTGAGGCAACAAGGTAGCGTTCGTGGTCAGATTCACCAACAAACCTTGGTCCTGGCAGAGGGCGAGGATTTGATCAAGGTCCGGGTGCAAGAGCGGCTCGCCCAACACATGCAAGGCAAGATGGTTGGTATGAGATTTTACCTGCCCCACGATCAGGCCGAAATCATCAAGGCTCATCCAGGCCTTGGGCCGTTTGCTCTGATGGCAGAAACTACAGGAGAGATTACAACGATTGGTGATCTCGATATAAATTTTTTTAAATTTTTTCAAGCGATAAAGGGGCTCAATCCGGCTCAGGTTTGACAAAAATTTTATTGCTTGAGGTTCTTGCAAAAATACCACATTGTGGTTCGACAAGCTCTCCACGAACGGAAATCACAAATAAAATCAAGCGGCATCCCGTTCACCCTGAGCTTGTCGAAGGGTGTTTAGAGGAGTTTCGCAAGAACCCCGCTTATTTGCCTGTTTTATTTCTTCTATCAGGGCGTTCTAGCCGAAGGTTTGGAGGATCGTAGACGAGGGTAAATGAATCTTCAATTTCCGGGAGTCCCCGGAGAAATTCGGGGACAAGTTGTTCCAAAGTTCGGGGCGAAGAACCATATTTTTTCTCATAGGCGGTCAGTGCCCCGTTCACCTGCATTGCCTGCTCAAATATCCCGATCTCCTGCTGATAGCGCGCCCGTACCGTTTCATCTTTCTCCGCCGCCAACATGCTTTTCAGTGTTATCAAACCAGCCGCGATATCCCCTCCCTTAGCGGATAACAGAGCCGCCAGATGTTCAAAAATCGGGGGAGCTTTTGGAATTTTTGCTGACTCGGCAAAAAACTTTGCCCCTTTGAGAGGCTCATTCAGATAGAGGAGATAGTTCGTCCCATAGAAAAAACGGAAGATGAAATCATTTGGGAAAGCCTCTATACCTGTTTCGAGAATGGTGTTGGCCTTCCTGGCATCCTCCGGCGAGATGTAAGAGAGAAAGGCCTGACAGAAAAAATACGGATCAATGAACCGGGGGTACAGTGCAGTCATCACCTCAAAGTTGTTACCAAGAGTCTTGGCATAAGTCGTTGGCGGGACTCCGGGTTGCAGTCCGCCCAGGAAGACACTTGCTTGAATAAAGAGCATTTCGGAGGCGAGTTGATAGAGGTAACCAGTGGTTATTTTCTGGAAGCTTACCGGCAGTGCGATTTGCAGGGATTGTCCTTGGGTCTGGAGCTGCCGTTCCTGCACTAAAAAAATAAACCCGTACAGGGTGAGCAGCAGAGAGAAAACGGCGCCACGGAGGAGCATCACTCTAGATCCCGTCGCTGATAGATGGCACAGGCCAACCACAGGACAATAAGGACATACACTGAAGACAGGGCAAAGGGATAGACGATTTGCGACAGCGCGGGCACCGGATCGCTCGAGGCGACCAGCGTCTTAAAGTCAAGCCGCGAGAAATCAGGGAATAGGGCCGTCAGACCTTTAAGCAGAGTCTCTACATACTGGCTGGCGGGATGAGCCGTCTGCTGACGTATCGCCTGCCGGACCACAGGTAGCCCAGAACAGATAAAATAATACGAAAGGGAGAGGAGCAGGACCGGGAAATTTCCGCGCACCGCCCCCGAGAAAAAGAGGATAATGGCAAGGAGCATCAGCTCGATACCGTAGAGACCGGCGCTGGCCAGGAGAAAAAATGGCAATGACAAGTGCTGAAAGTAACTGGCGGCATCAACCGAGCTACGGATAAGGTTCAACATGCCCCAGCCTATGCCGCCGAGGACAGTGTTTAAGGCCAGGAGCAGGGCTGCCAGTCCAAAAAAAACAGCCAGAACATATTCTGTTCTGGAGATTGGTCGGGCGAGAAAGGTGTGCAGAATCCTCCGTTCATCGTCCCAGGCCATAACTTGCACGGCGTGAAAAAGAAGAAAGATAAAACCCGTCAGCCAACTGATGGAGAAGAGAAAATCGTTTGAGGCCCGGCCAATATCCCTGGGGATAAAATCGAAGAATAACAGTCCGCCTATCTCTCCGGCCAAGGCGAACAGGATGAGGCCAATCAAGGCATGACGCCGCAGACCGTCGATTATAATCAGCCGGCTAAGGCTGCGGATGCGGCGGAGGCGGCTAAGCATGGGATTCCTCTTTCTGGACCATACTGACAAAGGCCTCGGCGATGGATGTCTTCTGCTCCTGGACGGCAAGATCAGCCGGCGGCCCGTAAAAAAGCTTTTTGCCCTTATGGAGGAGCAGGATATTGTCAACCAGCCGGTCCACATCTTCCAGGATATGGGAACAGAACAGGATAGTCTTGCCGGCATCCTTTAATTGTTGAATCAAATCGCTGATCATCACTCTGCCGATAGGGTCAAGGCCACTCATCGGTTCGTCGAGGATCAAGAGGTCAGGGTCATTGAGCAGGGCGATGGCGAAGTTGGCGCGCTGCTGCATCCCTTTGGAGAAATTGCGTAACGGTCTTTTCCGGGCATCCCACAGGCCGAGACAGCAGAGCCATTTTTCGGAGGCAACGCGGATATCCTGTGGCGGCAAGTTGCAGGTGCCGCCCGTAAAGCGCAGCATGTCCAGGACCGTGAGGTTGGCAGGGAAATTCGCGGTCTCCGGCAGGTAGCCGACCCGGCTGCGGATTGCTGAATTTTTCGGGGAAGTTCCAAGGATTGAGATAGAGCCGCTATCAGGTCGGATGAAATCCATGAGCAGCTTGATGCAGGTGCTCTTGCCCGCGCCATTGGCGCCGATGAGGCCGATGGTCCCTCCCTGGGCGAGCGAAAAAGAGACATCGGCAAGTGCTAGTTGCGATAATACGCCAAGTTGTTTGGCGTAGGTCTTAGAAACATTCTCAAAAAAAATTACAGAATTCATTCTGTTGTAACTCGTATGGATATCATATGAAAACGTGGCTCTAAACAATTCTCAGCCATGGCCAATGGCTTCCCAAAAGTCGTCACCCCGGCGCTCAGTACAGTCCCCGCTTGACGGGGGAAAGCCGGGGGCCAGTGGTGCAGGCGAGGAAACTGGATTCCGGCTTTCGCCGGAATGACGAGAATTGAAAGCTGAGAATTGTTTAGAGCCACGTATAAAAAAAGGTGCAGGAGAGGCTCCGGCACCTTTTTTTATATGATTAAATGGAGTCGTGAGGCCGCTTACTTAGCGATCCATGTGCCACCACCAGGTGCCGCACCAGCGCCAAGAGCTAAGATATCATCAGCAGAAGGAAGTGAGGCAGGGGCATCGCCAGCACCCAAAATCGTACCCGCATTGGCGGCGACTTGGTCTTGATACGTGATCATGACATCGCTGTCAAGGCCATAGTAGGTATCGCCCTGCAGGTGTTTGCCCGCTGCTGTGAAACACGAGTATGGGCCGTTGGTATTAGCCACGACGGAAACGCCGTTGCTAAGTCCGATGGTGACGCTACGCGCAGCTCCTGTGCCCCCTACATCAGCACCTGTAATCATATCAACAGTCGCATCACCGCCGGTCTGCACCGCGCCAGCACCACCCGGAGTTGCAGCGCCTACCGCGGCCGCAGCGGTAATGCCGAAGATCTGCCAATCGGTTGAAAATGCCGCTTCGTTGGTAGACATATTTCTTAAGTCACTCAGGGCGGAGGTGTTGAAGCCCCTGATCCGATACGCCGCAAACTGCGGGATGGCGATAGCCGCCAAGATCCCGATAATCGCCACAACGATCATCAACTCGACCAGGGTAAAACCTCTTTGACCATCTGTCTTTCTCATAAAATTCTGCATGACGCTGCCTCCTTAGTTCTATAAAAATGTTTGGTTTTAGAAAAATCACAAACCGACCTTTCCCTCGTTTGATTCTTAGCATATCACATTTGATGCCAACGAAAGCAGAGAATTGAATATATTTGCAATTCGTCGTGTTATCGAACCGTTACATCAAAAATACTAAAACATCAAAAGCAATTTTCATCACACTTGCCACCCAACTGACAAATTTAGGCCGCCTCCTTGGCCAATTTTTGTCACTATTAATTTTTTTTATAGACACCAGCAATATCGCGCACCCATCCAACCCATACTCGTGGCAAGGCACAACCACCTTAGAATAAGCCTCTAACAAACTCCCCCACAGTATCCTGCGCCAGATCCATGTGGCAGAGATTCCCTCTTGGCACTGAGCTTTTCTGACCATAATGAACTTTTTTTGCATACGCCTCGCAGAGCAATACGAATAGGCCACCTGCAGGGCTATGGTAAAAAACATGGCCGTTTATGGCATACTATGTGCTATGATTATTGACATGGAGACAACATCAAAACATACAACGCAATTGAGCAGAAAAGAGCGGATTGGCTCGGCAACAGGGTTCACCTTGATGGAACTCCTTGTCGTCGTGGGAATCATCGGTATCCTCCTGGCCGTAGCCACTCCCAACATCATTGCATGGCTACCGAATTTGCGGCTCAAAAGCGATGCGCGCAATCTGGTTTCCAATCTCCAAAAGGCACGGCTTGAAGCCATCAAACGCAACCAATGCGTGGGGGTCAAATTTACACCCGTAGCCCTACCTGCCACCAGAGGCGGCTATGCCATTTTCCTGGACAATGGCGCTGGACTCAATTCCTGTAACGGGGTCAGGGATGTGGATGAAACCTCGATGCCACCCGGACTGCCAGCCGGACAGCTATCCGTTACGATGAGCCAAAGCGTCTCTCTTACTTCGGCCGCTCTTGTCGGAATTAATCCTGATTCATTCTCATTCTCCCCTAAGGGTGTTGTCCATAGCAGTCAGTATGGGACTGTGCAATTGCAAAACACTAATGGCTTGTCATACCTGGTAACAGTCTCTGCGGCAGGCAATATACGGCTTCAAATACAGTAGTTCAATCGAACGAAACATGATTTTCATGAATCACACAACTAACAAGCATACCAACACACAAGGATTCACCTTGGTCGAAATCCTGATCACTATGCTGATCGCAGGAGTCGTCATGGGCGCTATTTTTTCCATCTACCAATCCCATCTGCGCGATTACACCGTCCAGGAAGGGGTTGTGGAGATACAGCAGAATGTACGGGCAGCCATGGATATCCTGTCTCAAGATATTCGCCTAGCCGGATACAACCCTAGCGGCAAAGCTACAACCGGATTTGTCAATCAAAATTTTTCAACGGAACCGGTGACGACAGGCCCTGCCAATATCGCCTTTACAGCTGATCTCGATGGAGATAGCACAATTAATGCCGCAGAGACAGATATGGCCAAAATGGAACAGATCGCCTATCGCTTAAACGGAACAGACCTCCAGCGTTACGCCTTGCTTGCTGATAAATGGCAGACTGTTGCTGAAAATATCCAGGCCGTTGAATTCCTTTACACCCTTTCGGCCGGTCCCCCGACCACGACGCCCGCAGGTGCCGATCTTCCAAATATCCGCGAGGTCACAATTACCTTGTTTGCCCGATCCACAAACCAGGAGCAAGGATTTGTCGCTTTAGCCACCTTTCCCACTGCCTCAGGAGCGCTCCTTCCTACGCTACCGGGATTTCGTTACCGTTTACTAACCTTGACCATAAAATGTCGTAATATGGGCTTATGACCAAAAAAATAAGCAAGACAGAGACAGGTTTTTCCCTAATCGAGGTTTTAATCGCCATCACCGTTTTTTCCATCGGCATCCTGGCGGTAATCACCATGCAAACCACCAGTATCGGAGGGAATGGCAAGGCACGCCAAATTACAGAAGAAACGACCTTGGCCGCTGATCGGATTGATACATTGTTGGGTCTCACCTATAGTGGTTCAGTTGATGTCGACGGCGATGGCACGAATCAAGTGCTGACCAATGATACCAATGGTAATGGCAAGTGCGATTTAAATGAAAATTGTTTTGGTCTAAACGATATCACTGCCGCCACGGCGGATGGCAATGTCATTTCACCGGATGGGGCATATACCATTTATTGGAATGTTGCCGTAGACGTCCCCTTTCGTAACATGAAAACTGTCCGGGTCATTGTCATCAATAACTTTGGCGGAACACAAACAAGGGTGCCAATTGATTTCATTAAAGGGAGTTAAATTAATCCTGTATCCAGAGAACCTCCGGAAGCACTGGATTCCAGCTAACAACATGTCGGAATGACAAGTGACAGTGGTGCGATATGTTTCATAATCCCAATACGTTAGCTACTCGAAACGTTCAACCTTAACGCCTCCACAATTGAAAACGGGACAAAGCAATGCACAGCAAGCTAATTACTATTAACAATGAAGGAGGCTTCGTTCTAGTTGCGGCCATGCTTGTCCTGCTGGTGTTAGCTTTCATTGGCATATCCTCTACTACAACCTCCATCCTTGAATTAGAAATTGCAGGAAACGACAAGGCCTATAGACAAACTTTTTCTCAAGCCGATACAGGTGCGGCCATTATTGGTAGCCACATTGCGGAAGAAAATTTGGCCTGCTGGCGTTACAATGACGGCTTTGCCGGCAACGTGGGAGCGGATACCGCCGACACACCTTCCGTGCTCGCTGGCTCGGCGATTATCAATGGACAGATCGTGGTTGAACGAACGTCTGCAACAGACTTGACCCCACGTGATCTCTATAGAAATCCAGTCCCCGCGCCCCCGTTCGACGATACAACCCGTGACCTGTATTATCCTCGAAACTATGGGAACGGCCCTCATACGAACATATACGTCGGAGGAACATGGACGGCGCGAGTGGCGGGTGAGTCGGCTGCGATGGATGCCTCGTATGACGAAGCCCTCCAACATGGGTACACGCAACACTTCACAATTATTGCTCAAAGCGTTGGCATGCAGAATAGCACTTCAGAAGTGGAAGTCATCTGGCGCCATACAGTCGGACTTGAAGGCGATTGCAACTATTAAGGTAACTGCTCCGGTTGTTTAGGGAGAAGGCTGCCAGGCAAATGATGACAGAAAATAGCAAGGGAAGTAACCGTCATCCAGCTAGTCCCGCCAGCCTTTCAGCCTAAAATCCTTCAGACTATTTACCTGAGTGGTTACAAGAAATGTTATACGATTTTGACTTTACTATGCCGGGAGGTAACAGCATGAACCCCAAGCAAAATTTTTCTCCAAATAAAAACCGACGCGTTGTGCCATTCCCTTGGCTAATCATTATTATCGTTTTTCTGACCGCCTTTCTTTGCTGGCAGCCTATTGCCTCGGCCTACGTGGTCACTGTCGACGACTCAAGTGTTACCAACAGCACGGGGCAATTTGGCTTCTGGATGAATACCTCCAACCGCTGGACGGTCACAAATACCGGCAGCGCCAACGGTGCCAGCCACCACCTCAGCAATAATAATAACCCGAAAGAGGTGCGTTGGTACCCGATGCTGAATCAGGCCGGCAATTACAATGTCGACATCTGGTACGTCAGCAATGCCGACCGGTCAAACAGCATTTCGGTGAAGGTCTACTATAATAACGGTCAGGCCCCTGCCCCTGCCTCCATCACCATAAACCAAACTACCAACGGTGGAAGTTGGGTTTCCCTCGGCACCTGGGCCTTCCAGGGAACAAACAACGAGTATGTCGGGTTCACCAAGGCCAACGATGGCACCAAGGCCAGCGCCGACGCGGTCAGATTTACCAAGGTCGTTCCCGTCAATAATGATCCCGTCGCCGTGGCAGATATCGTGACCGTGGATGCAAACGTGATGACTGCGATCAGCGTCATGGCAAACGACCACGACCCGGATGTTGGTGACACCTTCACCATCGCCAGCGTCACCAATCCTAGCCACGGCGCCACAACCACCAACGGCGCGACGGTCAGCTACACCCCAACCGCGGGCTATACGGGACCGGATAGTTTTAGCTACACGATCAGTGACACTGGCGGCCTTACCTCCTCGGCCAACGTGACCATAACAGTTGTCAACACCCACCCGCCGGTGGCGGTCGCAGACACCATTTCTGTCCCCAACGGCGGCACAACCACCCTTCTGGCCAACGGCAATACCAGCGTCCTGGCCAACGATACCGACAGCCATGGCGACCCCCTCACCGCCGTCACCCCAGTAGTGGCCAATGTTACGCATGGCACCCTTATCTTTAACAGTGATGGCACCTTCTCCTACCACCATACCGCCAACTCCAGCCTGACCGACAGCTTCACTTACAAGGCCAACGACGGCACCTCCGATTCAAACACCGTGACCGTCTCCATCACCGTTACCCCCGCCGGCGTCCATGCCATTTCAACCGCGAAAATGGCCGACTTCACCTCCGCGCCGCTGAATATGGTCGATTCGGTTGCGCCGCTGGTCATGATTGCCGCTTCCAAAGATCACCAACTCTTTTTCAAGGCCTACAACGACTATGCCGATCTCGATGGTGATAACATTGCCGATACCACCTTCAAACCAGACATTATCTATTACGGGTATTTCGACAGTTACAAGTGTTATGACTATGTCAACAACCGTTTCGAGCCCAAGGCCTTAGGCGGAGAAACGTATTCCATGACGGGTACTGTCAGCAGCTTCACTGCAGGCCAGATGGTGCTGAGCATCACGAACCTCGTCGGTACCGCAGGTCGGGGGCCATTCAACAATTGGACCGTCACCAACCTCACCACCGGCGCCACCGGTAAGAGTAAAACCAGCGCCACCCTGGCCGGTGGCGGCAGCAAGACCTTCGCGACCAGCGCCACCGACTGGATAGCTGTCGGCAATCAGGTGCAGGTCTCTGTGTCTGTGGGGGCTTACTGCACCGGCACCAACGACAACTACTGGAGCGGAAATTTCCTGAACTGGATCAGCATGTCGCGGATTGACACCATCGACAAGGTTCTGTTCGGCGGCCATCGTCGGGTGGACACGGCAACGGACACGGTGCTCGAACGGTCATACCTACCCCACGACGCCCACTCCTGGGCCAAATACTATAACGGCAATGATATCGCCATGCTGACACCTTTCACCGAGGGAGCGGCCGCGACTAATTTTACGACAACCGACGCCGACCCCAAAAAAAACGGCATCAGCTTCTGCAACACCACCGATGTCAACGGTGCTATCACCAAATCGGAAGAGGTGACCGATCCGCCGCTGATCAAGGTGGCCAAGGGCAATTACTTGCTGTGGGCCGGCAACGAACGTTGGCAATGCACCTGGGACAGTGGTGCGCCTAACGACAACCACCCTGCCAGCAACGGCAACGTCGCTGCCAACTCAGGTCTCAATGCCTACGCCAACAGCCCGACCTATGCCCAGGGCCTTGGTCAAAAAAATTACGTGGCCCGGGTCCAGGCCTGCGTCGGCAACCTCATCGGCCATGAAAAATGCAAGGAGTATCCGAGCGGCAATTACAAGCCCATCGGTCTGCTCCAGGCCTACGGCGACGACGATCAACTCAAATTTGGCATGGTGTCCGGCTCCTACCATAAGCATGTCTCGGGCGGGACTCTGATCAAAAACATCAAAAGCTTCAAGGACGAAGTCAACTGGGCAACAAACGGCACCTTTCTCCTGACGGCGCCCTCCTCTGGCGGCTCTAACACAGCGATCACCGACAATAGTGCCGATGGTATCGTCAACGCCTGGAGTCTATTCCGGATCGTCGGCTATAACCACGGTGATGGCACTTACATGGGATCCCAATACGACGACTGTTCCTGGGGTCTGTCGGCCTTTGCCAATGTCAGCGGGGCAAATGTTTGCAAAAACTGGGGAAATCCGTTCTCCGAGATCTATTTTCAGGGCATCCGCTATTTCAGCGATGCCGGCGTGACTGGCATCTATCAGGACAACACCAAAGTCGGCATCGCAGGCCTGCCAACCCCGCAAAATTGGGATAATCCCAACCCGCTCGGGGTCTCAAATTCTTGCGCCCGCGCCAGTATCATAGCCTTCAACTCCAGCACCTCATCCTACGACAACGACGAACTGGACGCCAATAGCTGCGGCGTCCAGGAGGTCTGGAAAAGCGGCCTGCCGGGAAATGGCACCTCTGCCGCCATGACCGATGTCGTTGGCGCAGGCGAGGATATCGATGGCAAATCGTATTTTGTCGGCGAGACCGATGTCGACAATCAGAGCGATGGTGAAGATCAGCTCTGCACACCGAAAACTGTCTCCAATTTTGGCAACATTGGCGGCTTGTGCCCGGAATCACCCCGCCTGCGCGGCTCTTATCGCATAGACGGCATCTCTTACTACGCCCACATCAAGGATGTGCGGGGCGCAGACCTCGGCAGCCGCGCCCTGAGCGGCACCCAGACGATTGATACCTATGCCGTCAGTAACGCCACTGCCACCCCCAACATCACCATCCCCCATCCGATTACCGGCGGCACGGCAGTAAAACTGCTGCCGGCCTGCCGCAACACCAGCCTGAATCCGGCTGGCAACTGCACCATCGTTGACTTCAGAATCGTCAGCCAGGTCGTCAACGACGGTACCGGCAAAGGTACAGGTAAATTTTACGTCAACTGGGAAGACAGCGAACAAGGCGGGGACTTCGACCAGGATATGTGGGGGACCATTGAATACGAAATCGACGGCAACGTCCTTACCGACAACCTGAAGATAAAGACCGATATTCATGCCAAATCCACCGGCTACAAAATGGGTTTCGGCTATGTCCTGAACGGGACGACCAAAGATGGCTTCCATGCCCATTCCGGCATCAATAGTTTTGCCTTTACCGACTCCAACGCCGCAAAAATTACAGGCGGCACTTGTAGCGCTGCCTGCCTCGATACCGATGGTCTGTCGACTGCAACCTATACCACCGGCGCCGCCACCGCAGAACTCCTCAAAGAGCCGCTCTGGTATGCCGCCAAGTGGGGAGGATTTATCGACCGCAACGGCAACAACACCCCCGATCTCCCCGAAGAGTGGGATATTGAAGATACCGAAGGCAATCCCGTACCTGACGGCATTCCGGACAATTACTTCTTTGCCAATAACCCGCAGCAGCTTGAGGACTCCTTAAACCGCGTCTTCTTGAAGATCCTGCAAAGGACCTCATCCGGGACGGCGGCGGCGGTTGTTTCCAATAACGTCCGCGGAGAAGGGGCGCTGTATCAGGCCTATTACGAACCGCAAAAAAAGGATTCAAGCGGCAGGACCGCCAACTGGATCGGCACCCTGCACGGCCTGTGGCTGGACAGCTTTGGCTACCTCCGAGAAGACAACGGGGATGGCATTCTCGGCAGTTATATCGAAGACCCTGTAGTTGAAACCTATTTCGATGATGCAGAAAACAGGACCAGGGCTAAACGATGGGTCAGCACCGTGGCCGACCAGTATGTGCCAGACACCCCGGAAATCATTGAACTCGGCAACCTCCGGCCCCTGTGGAATGCCCGTAAGCAGCTAAACTTTCCTTCCTTAAACGATAACGAGATTGCAACTCAACGGCTCTTTGATGCTTCTGCCGCCACTGGCCGCTACATCAAAACCTGGATCGACTCACCCCCGATGAACGGCATTGTTGATGACGGCGAATTGGTCGATTTCACCGAATCATCTATAACCGCGAGCAATTACACCTATTTCGATTTAAGCACCCTCGCCGAGGCGCAAGGTCTGGTCAAATACTTGCGCGGGGTCGAAATAGCGGGATACCGGAACAGGTCTGTGGATTACGACGGTGACGGCGTCACCGAAGTCATCCGACTAGGGGATGTCATCAACTCCACCCCGACCATGGTGGCGGCACCGGCGGAAGCCTTTGATCTGCTTTATCGAGATGACTCCTATACTCCGTTCTGGAGAAAATACCATAACCGGCGCAACGTGCTCTATGTCGGGGCGAACGATGGAATGCTGCACGCATTTAATGCCGGTTTCTTCACTCCGCATGTCGAGTATGTCTGCTCAACCGATCAGTCAACGTATTCAACTCAGAATGAGTGCAATGCAACCTGCTCCGCCACCCCCTGCGCCAAGAGAGATCGGCCATCCTTTACGACGACTGGCAAAAAATCAGATGGGGTATCTGATGCAACCGCCCACCCCCTGGGCTCGGAGTTATGGGCCTATGTACCCATGAACCTCCAGTCTCACCTCAAATGGCTGAAAGACCCTAACTACACCCATGTCTCTTATCTGGACGGCAAACCTCGGCTTTTTGATGCGAAGATCTTCAGTGTTGACGCCACCCACCCAAACGGCTGGGGGACGGTCCTGGTCGTCGGCATGGGCTTTGGCGGTGGCGCAATGACTATCGATACAGGCGGCGACGGACTCGGCGGCGACGCCAATGACAAAACACGGCGTTCGGCCTATCTCATCTTCGATGTCACTGATCCCGAGTTGCCGCCCAATCTGCTTGCCGAAATTCAGCCACCGGACGGAAGTTTCACCACGGTTTACCCAGCAGTCATGAGTTTCAAGGACAAGATCGCCAATACCCCTAACAAGTGGTACCTGGTCTTCGGCAACGGACCCTCATCAATTGCCACAGGCGAAAGCACCAGCACCGCCAAGCTATACCTTCTTGACCTTGACGAACTGACTACCCCTGGCCAGACAGTTATCACCCCGGTCGGATGCACTACAGCGACCAGTGGCTCGGCAATGAAAATTATGTCCTGCGATACCGGCCTGACCAACAGCTTTGTCGGAATCCCGACAGTGGTTGACTGGGATTTCAACTATAAAGCCGATACCGTCTATTTCGGCACTGTCGGTGGCACCAGTGCCAATAAGGGACGACTCATGCGCCTATCGATGGACAACAACGAAAACCCCCTTTTATGGACAGGACCGAGTACTCTGATAGACGTGGCCAAACCCGTATACGCACAACCGACTGTCTCAGTGGATAATAGCGACTTGACGCTCGCCAACAAGTGGGTATTCTTCGGCACCGGCAGATTGCTTGTGGTTCCTGACAAGACCAGCACCGCGGCCCAGAGTCTCTATGGAGTAAAAGACGCAGGTGCAGAAATACCGACCAGCAATTTAGTTAACGTCACAAACGTTGAAGTCCAAAACGATGGCAATCTGCTCTGGACACCAACACTTGAAACTGGGCAGGCCGTTCTAAACAGACTCAATTTTACTTCGGCGATAAAATCAGCATCACAGATTTATTTTAATGTGCTTGAAGCAGAAATCGCCAATTATGCATGTTACGACAATAATCACGACCCGAGCAACCCAGACCCCGACCCTACTACCTACTACGCAACTGCCACCGCCTGCGACAATGACTGCACCAGCACTTGCGGGAATCGTGGTGGTTGGGAATTAGACCTCCCACCGATTACTGCTGGCGTTGCCCCCGCCACCCGCATGCTGAATCGTCAAGCTCTGCTCGCTGGCATTTTATTCAGTTCGGTCTACCAGCCATCTAACGATGCCTGCGCCTCGGAGGGCGAAAGCCGATTGTATGGCCTCGATTATAAAACCGGTACCGCCCTTCCGCAAACCAGTGTGTTCGGCTCTAACAACAATATTAATCTCCGCTACATTGACCTTGGTTTCGGGTTGGCCACCGCACCTAGAATTCATACCGGCACCGGATCAGGTGGGAGTAAAGTCAACTTGTTCGTCCAACTTTCAACCGGAACCATCCTCAGGGAGGAGGCAACTATTAGAGGAGGATCTCCATTGGCCCCTCCTTTGGTCCCTCCTTCCGAATCTGATGAAGGATCTGGCGGGGGATCTGGTGGGCCAATCGTTCATGACCCCGGTGGCGCTGGCGGTGACAATAATGACAACACCTATTTTGGAGGCTGGTTGAAAGCGTGGAAAGAACGATGACAAATATTCCCCAGCGTAGCCTAATGCATGGTGCATCGAAACAAAAAGACCTGGAAAGAAAAAAACAATATATATTTTCAAGTTCATATTCATGAGAAATTTCGTCCTCGAAAACCCGACCAAGATCCTCTTTGGCCGAGACACCATTTGCCAGATCGGCGCCGAGGCGCAGGCCTTCGGCAGCACCGCCCTTCTCGTCACTGGCCGCCAAAGCTTGCAGACGAGCGGCATCCACGCCCAGATCTGCACGGCGCTCAAGGAGAACGGCATCAGCATCATCCCCCATGGCGGGGTGAAATCGAACCCGGTCTTAAGCCACGTCCGCCAGGGAATCGCCCTCTGCAAGGCCAATAACGTCGAACTGATTGTGGCGGCTGGCGGCGGCAGCGTCATTGACGAGGCCAAGGCCATCGCCGCCGGCAGTGTGGTCAACCATGACGTCTGGAAATTTTTCAAAGGCAAGGCCGGGATTACGACACCGCTACCAATCTGTACGGTGCTGACGCTTGCCGCATCCGGTTCCGAGATGAACGGCGGCATGGTGATCACGAACGATGAGATTAACCTGAAACTTGGCACCGGCAATAAAAAACTCTGCCCCAAGGTCTCGATCCTCGATCCCACCGCCACCTTCTCAGTGCCGCCCGACTACACGGCCTATGGCGCAGTCGACGCCATCGCCCACATTTTGGAGTTTTACTTCACCGCTCAAGACCCGAACACGCCGGTGCAAGACCGCTTCATGGAGGGGCTTATCATCAACCTGATGGAGGCCTGCAACCAAGCGATCAATGAGCCGACCAACTATCCGGCCCGCGCCAACCTGATGTGGTGCGCCACCATGGCCCTAAACGGCTGGACCGCCGCTGGCCTTGGCCTGGTGGGCTTCCCCATGCACATGATCGAGCACTCCATGAGCGCCCTCTACGATGTCCCGCACGGGGCAGGACTGTCGGTGGTGATCCCGGCCTGGATGCGCTGGGCGGCGGCTCGCAGGCCTCAAAAATTCGCCCAATTGGCGGAGAGGGTCTTCATGGTAAGTCAGGGAAGTGTTGAGGAAAAGGCTACGGCAGGCATCGAACGGCTACGGGCCTGGTTCGAACACGTCAACAGCCCAACCACCCTTGACGCCCTCGCCATCCCGGCTACGGCTATCGAAACCCTGGCCAGCCACAGCCTGACCCAGGCCAAACTCTGGCGCCTTGACTATGATCAGGCTACGATTGAAGAAATTTTGCGATTGACGATTTGATGGGGGGAGAAAGGAAGAGGATGAACAACACGAAGCAAACCACCATTGTGGTCTTTGAATACCGTGGCTCCGGCCAAAAGAAAATCGAAGGGATCCGTCGCTACGGCAAAAATATAAGGATAACCGCCACCTTCA
>Ga0334722_10001337_pt1 | contig 31315 bp, 31 predicted proteins | sample C3_bottom_MG_FD_207210 | JGI IMG/M metagenome (GOLD analysis project Ga0334722, IMG submission 207210) | Sediment microbial communities from Yellowstone Lake, YNP, Wyoming, USA - C3_bottom | ecosystem: Environmental > Aquatic > Freshwater > Lake > Sediment | place: USA: Wyoming | collected... | reverse complement strand
TTCGCGCGAGGCAGCGAAGAAAATCAACATCACGTCAGACCGCATGGCGCACGCCTCGGAAATCATCGAGGAAGTGCACCGCAAGAAGCTGAAGTTCAAGGAAGTGCCCGTCGTCATCAATTACACGGAAGAAACGATGAAGAAGGGCCACGGCTCGTTCGGCGAGAGTTTCCGCATCCTGTACAGCATGATCATGAAGAAGTTCATCCTGAGGTGACCCATGAACATATCCGTACTCCAAATCATCGTCGTCGTCTTCGCCTTGTTCGCGTGGAGCCGCGCCATGCTGCGCTTACGCGACCGAAAGATTTCAATCGGCGAATTCATCTTTTGGAGCGTCATCTGGGCTGCGGTCATCGGCAGCTCGGTCCTTCCGCGCACCGCGGACATCGTCTCCAATCTGTTCGGCATCTCGCGGCCGATTGACCTTGCCGTCTACGTTGGTATCTTGCTGTTGTTCTACCTGATTTTCCGCGTGTATGTCAAGCAGGAGCAGTTAACGCAAGAAATGACCAGGCTCGTGCGCGAAATCGCCGTGCGGAACCCCAAGAAAAAATGAAAATTCCTCTGTTGCGCTGGATTGACCGTATTCTGGGCTATCTGCTCTGCGTGCCGATAGGCATTCTGTCGCTTCCGTTCCCGAAAGCAAAGCTCGAGCCGAAGAAAATCCTCGTCATCAAGCTCTGGGCGATGGGCGAAAGCATCCTGACCCTGCCGATGATCCGCGCGATCAAGAAGAAGTATCCGAACGCGCAGGTTGACGTGCTCTGCACCAACCGCGTCAAGGCGGTTTATGCAGGAAACAAGGACGTGCGCGAGGTTATCAGCAAGAGCATTTCCGCTCTCGCATTCAAACTCTTCTCGCGCAGGACGTATGACATCGCATTTGACTGCGAGCCCTACCTGAACTGCTCGGCATTGCTCGCATGGAAGCTCGCGCGCCGAAGAATCGGCTTCTCACACGGTGTCCGAAGTTTGCTGTACACGGATAAAGTCATCTACAATGACCAGCAGCACGCGCTTCTCACGTATATGGACATGGCCAAGCCGCTCGGCATCAACGAAACGCCTGAGCGTTTGGTTCCCGTAGCGACAACCGCTGCTGACGAGCGCAAAGTCGACCATCTCTTCAAGGAATGGGGCGTCAAAAAGGGCGAAAAGATCGTCTGCATCTGCCCGGGCGTCGCGGAATCGTCACGAAGCCGCATTTGGCCTGCAAAACGCTTCGCAAAGGTCGCGGACGCGCTCGTCAAGGAATTCCTCGTCAAGATCATCATCTCCGGAACGAAGAGCGAGAAGCCGTTCGCGGACGAAATCGCCAAAAATATGCAATATACTCCCATCATTGCCGCGGGCGAGACAAATGTCAAGGAGTTCGCTGCATTGCTCAAGCGCTGCGCGCTCACGATCGGCAATGATTCGGGACCGATGCACCTTTCTGCCGCGATGGGCACGCGAACGATTGGTTTGTTCTGCCCGAACACGCCTGTCAGATGGGCGCCGTATGGTCCGGGCAATGATTTCGTGTACAAACCCATCTTGCCGCAGCCGTGCATCAACACGCACAAGGGCCAGTTGCCTGACTGCGCAGACCACAAGCACATGACGCTCATCAAAAGCAGCGACGTGATAGAAAAAGCAAGGAAGGTGCTGTATGCGCACAAGCATTGAACAGGCAATCAAGGAGTCGATCGAAGCAAAGCAGGCTGTTTTGAAAGAACTTGTTCCTAAGATCGAAGAAACCGGCAAGATTATCCTTGACGCGCTGAAGAACGGCAACAAATTGCTCACGTGCGGCAACGGAGGCAGCGCCGCAGACGCTCAGCACTTCGCAGCAGAGCTCATTGCGCGCTACGACAAGGAGCGCCAGTCGCTTCCGGCCATCGCATTAACCACTGATACGTCTGCATTGACCGCGATCGGCAATGATTACAGCTACGAAGACCTGTTTTCGCGCCAAATCGCGAGCATGGGCAACAAAGGAGACGTTCTTATCGCGATCACCACGTCAGGAAACTCGCCGAACGTGCTCAAAGCGATCGAAGCCGCGCAAAAGAAGGGCCTGCACGTCATCGGATTGACCGGCAAGGGCGGCGGCAAGATGGCAGCGCTCCCGATCAACAACGTCATCGTTCCCAAGACGAACACGGCGCACACGCAGGAGTGCCACATCATGATCATTCACATCTGGTGCAAGCTGATCGACGACGTGTACGCAAAATAGAAAAATAATAAAATAAAAAGTTTATTTCTTCGCGAGGTAATCCGCCAACGAGATGTTCGGCTGCGGGATGATTCCGTCATGCACTGACGAGGGCATGAATGCCTCGGAGAGCATGAAGCCCGTCGAGTCGACCTTCTCCAGTTTGCCTGCGCCGAACATGTATGCCTCGCCGTTGAGCCTGCCATCCTGCAGTTTCAGCAGGCAGAGCGGTTCGGGGTCGAGGTATGCGTTCAGCAGCCCGCCTGCGAACTTGTCTTCGGCGTGGCGCAGGTGCGCTGCTTTCTTGGTCTCGGCGTGCGAGATTCCCGCGACCGTGTCCAAATCAACCTGAATTGAGAGGGGATACACCAGCTGCGCGCCATTGACCGGCGCCTGGTAATAGATGTGCGGATTGCCCGGCATCTCCTTGCCGTTCATCAACAGCGTGCGCTGATCCAAGCTGAGACGCTTGTACGAGGCGTGCTCGGCCGCGGCGACCGCGAACGGGTGCGCGTCTTCATACGCGTTGACTTCTGCATACGGTCGGGGCATCTGCTTGCCGTCGAAAACACCGCTGACGAACTTGCCGTCCCACGTGATGGGCAAGAATTCCTCGGCGATTTCCAGAATGATTACGTCGAGCGGCGTCGTCAGCGTTTCAATCGGAGTGTAGCCTGAAATAAGCTTGAAGACGTGGTCGCACAGATCTTTTCGGAACTGCGCGACAGCAACCGCATACTCCTCGCCGTTGTGTTGCAGCTGCACGGACGCAGAAACGCCCATGTTCGCGAAAAGATACCCTTCCGGACTGTCGATTCCCTTGAGGACGTCTTCGACCTTTGCAGGCGTGCGGTATCCCATCATTGTTTTGAAGTTGATGATGTCGCCTTCCGGCACGATGGACACCGTATTCGCGTCGCGCTTGACGCGCACGCGCCGGGTATGATAGTCTGCCGGGTTCTTTTTCAGTAAAAGCCTTCCTTCCAGTCCTGTCGTCGGTAACATATGTTTCCCCCACTCTGTGTAAAATGCGAAGAACAATGGCGCTTATAAATAGCAAGAATGTGCCATTCCGACTGATTATTCACAAGGCTTTTAAGCATAAAGAAAGCAACATTTTTAAACGAATCGAAGCTCGATTCGTGTGGGGGAATGCATGGGAAAAGTCGTCACGCAGCAAGAACTCGCAACCGTAGTCGCAGACCTGAAAAAGCAGGGCAAGAAGATCGTCACGACCAATGGCTCGTTCGACGTTCTGCACGTGGGCCACGCGCGCTCGCTGCAGCAGGCGAAGTCCTTCGGCGACGTTCTTATTGTTGGCGTGAACTCGGACAGTTCGGTCAAGAAGTACAAGAGCGACAAGCGCCCCATCATCGGCGAGAATGACCGCGCGGCGCTGCTCGCGGCGCTCGCATGCGTTGATTACGTAACGATTTTCTCAGAAACCGACCCGCGCAATTTCCTGGACGCGGTCCGGCCTACTATCCATGTCAAGTCAGGCGATTACTCGCCTGACCGCAAGCCAGGCGAGCCTGGATTCATGCCCGAGGCAGAGCAGGTGCGCAAGAACGGCGCGGAAATCAGGATTACGCCATTGGTACCAGGCATTTCAACGACAGAGATTGTCAAAAAAATCTGTGATGTGTATGGACAGCAGAATACTTGATCATTTTGCGACAAAGACCGTGCTCGTGCTGGGCGACGTGATGCTGGACAAGTACGTCTGGGGCCGCGTCACGCGCATTTCGCCTGAAGCGCCCGTTCCCATCGTGGAAATCGAGCGCGAAAGCTACGCACCGGGCGGCGCGGGCAACCTTGCAAGTAATATTGCTTCATTAGGCGGCAAGGTCGTGCTGATCGGCGTGGTCGGCGACGACGCGCACAAGGACGTGCTGGCGCGCGAGCTTGCGCAGCGCGGCATTTTCGGCAAGCTTCTGGTCGACAATAGGCCGACCATCACCAAAATGCGCATCATGGGGCACAAGCAGCAGCTGATGCGCGTGGATTACGAGCAGACGCACTACATCGATGCGCCCACCCAAGAGCGCGTGCTGGACCTCGTGCGCAAGACGCCCGCGGACGCGATTGTCGTTTCAGACTACGCCAAGGGGCTGATTACGCAGGCATTGTACAGTGAAGTGCTGCGCATCGCCGAAGAGCGCCAAATCCCGCTCCTGGTCGACGTCAAGCCCAAGCACAAGGTCAATTACGCAGGAGCGACCGTCATCAAGACCAACCACAAGGAAGCCTGCGAGCTCGCGGGCGTGGACGAGCACAACGGCGACGGCATGGAAGGCATCGGCAGGAATCTCATCGCGCAATTGCAGTCGCACGTGGTCGTCACGCGCGGCGAGAAGGGCGTCAGTATCTTCAGCCGCGACGGAACGACAGCGCATGTTCCGACGCGCGCCAAGCAGGTCTTTGACGTCACCGGAGCCGGCGACACGTTCCTTGCAGGGCTCACGCTGGCGTTCATCTGCGGCGAAAGCCTTGAGAGCTCTGCGCATATCGCGAACCACGCCGCAGGCATCAAGGTCGGAAAGGTGGGCACGGCGAGCGTGAGCGCGGAAGAACTCCGCAAGGAGCTGGGATGATCCGTCGCATTATCCAGCGCATCACCGTCAAGAAGCAGGCGCCCGAGATACGCGCGCCCAAGCGCATTTGCGTGTTCAAAATCGGCGCCATCGGCGACGTCTTGATGAGCACGCCGATGCTGCACGCATTACGCCAGCGCTTCCCGAACGCGCGCATCGATTACTGGACCGGAACGCTTTCTGCGGCAGCGCTCGCGGACAACGAGGACATCAATCAGGTGTTTGCATTCGACGACACGCTGTTCTTCAAGAAGCGCGTCGGACACGCGCTGAACTTGGCGCGCCAGATCGCGTCGCGCAAGTACGACATCATGCTTAATCTTGACAAGCACTGGTCGCTCGGCGTCTTTGGCCGCATGACCGGTGTTCCCGTGCGCATCGGCTTTGACCGCGAGGGCGAGGGCTTTGCGCACACCGTTGCAGTTCAATACCTGCCGGTGAAGCACGAAGTGGACTATAATCTTGAGCTCGCATACCTCATCGGCGCCAAGCGCGTTGCGCAACCGAAGCTCGAGATGGCATTGAGCGCCGCGGACAAGAAGTTCGCGCAGCAGTTCTTCAAGCAGCACAATCTCGACCCGAAGAAGACTATCGCCATCTCCGCAGGCGGCGCGAAGAATCCCGGCCAGAACATGGTCATCAGGCGCTGGCCGGTGGGCCGTTTCGCAGAAATCGCTCGCGCGCTGGCAAAAGAAGGCTGGCAAATCCTGCTCGTAGGCAAGTCGCCGGGCGACGATCACGTTCTTCCGGCGATGCTTGCCGCAGTGCCGCACGCGGTGAACGCGATTGGTAATTTCTCCATCAAACAGTCCGCCGCGCTGTTCCAGCACGCGCGCTTGCTCGTCTGCAATGACTCGGGACCGATGCATATCGCCGCCGCAGTCGGCACGCCGACCGTTTCGGTCTTCGGCCCGACTGACCCGCACCGCAAGGCGCCGCGCGGAGACAGCCACAAGTGGGTCTGGCACCCCATTGATTGCACGCAAGCAGAGGTGTTTGCGCGCTATGACGAGCCGCACGTGCTCAATAATATTCTCAAAGTCAAGACCGAGCACGTCTTGAAGGCGATCCATCAGGTGATCAGGAAGTGATAGACTTCTCCAAGGACAGTAAAACGTGGGAATGGCTCGCACTGTTCGTCCTGCTCGGCGCATTGCTCTGGATGGGTCCGGCAAACATCTGGGACGGCGATATCGACCACGGCTATCCGTACGGCTATTACGCGCAGGACGCGTTCATCTTCATGAGTTATCAGTATTACCTTGAAGAATCAGGAAACTGGGCTCACCTTGCGCCGTATCTTGCGCGCGGCCATCATGATGTCGTGCAGGCCCAGCCTTCCTCGTTCGAGATTCTGAGCGTGTTGCTCGCGCAAACCACCGGATTCAGCTACGCGACAACGACGTACATCATCGTGATGCTGCTGGTTTTGCTGTCCGTGTTCTGTTTTTACTTCATCATCAAGCAATTCAACCCGAAAGTCGCGCTGCTCTCGCTGCCATTGAACGTGTTGCTGTTCTCCAACGTGTTCATGAGCGCGTTTACCTGGGGCAACTGGCCGTTTTTCGCCGGTTCGGCGATGTTTATCCTGTTTTTGTGGTGTTTCAGCCGCATCAAAGAGCCTTGGATGCCTGCATTAGCCGCATTGTCGCTCGCAGCAATCGCGTTCGCGCACACGTCCGAGTATGTTTTCGCAGCGTTCGTGCTCGCCGCAGTTGCCGTTTTGCTCGTCGTGAGATCCTACAAGACGCTGTTGAAGCACTTCAAAAAATCAGAGTTCTTCTCAGAATGGAAGCGCATCGTGCTCACAGGCATTGCTTCTTTGGTCATCACGTTCGCCTATCTGGTCATTTTCGTGCAGACATTCCTGCACGACTACCAGCCGCAGTACTTGACGCCGGAATCGCAGGGCTTGAGCCTGTTTGTTTCCGTCACGACACCGGGAATCTGGCTCACCATCGCGGTTGCGGCAGGCGCGCTCATCGGTTTGCTGATGCTGTACAAGCACCGCGTGCTCCAAATCAGCTGGGTGCTCCTGCTGATCGGCTTCACGAACTACATCGGCACAGGCAAACGCGGTTTGGAGACACGCTATCTCTGGCCAGTCTATCTCAGCGTGTTCTTCGGACTGTTGTTGTACGTCATTCTCACCAATGTATTGAAGCAAAAGCTCTCAACGCGCGTCTGCGCAGTCATCAGCATCGTGCTCATCGCGCTTTTCGCCAATCAGTATTACACCGAAGTCGGCGGTCCTGGCTTGCTGAGCAAGGAAAGCTGGCAGGGAATGGACTGGATCGACCAGCACACACCCAAGGACGCGAATGTACTTTATGTGTACGGCGACGCGTACAGCCAGGCTGCTGTCTTGTTTAACGTGCGCCGCGACGCAGACGTTATTCTCGTCGATGATTATGCCGCGATGGCGCAGGGCGGCCAGCTGAGGCGGACCGTGCAGACCGAGCGCGTATTCGACCACACCGGCGACATTGCATACCGGACCGGCTTCCTGACGCTCAGTCATTACAAGGACACGCCTGACTTCGCAGCGCGCGGACCGCGCGACTTGTGCGGCTTTGACTATTATGTGTTTGACAAGGTGAGCAGAATGCAGGGCACGGTGCAGTACAATGCCGCTATCGCCGACCATTTCCAGCAGGCCGCGAACTTTACCAAGGCGTACGAGAATTCCGGCGTGCTGATCCTGAAGAATCCTGCCAAGGGAGGTGACTGCCTTGCATGAGAAGCTGAAGCGCGACGCAGGCTGGGCGCTTGCAGGCATTGTCATCATCGCAATCCTGCTGAATGTGCTGTTCCCTGACTCGGGAATCGTCACCATTGCAAAACTCTTGGGCGGAATCGTCTGGTTGTTCGTGCTGCCGGGCTACTTTATCATGCTGCCCTGGCGGGAAACGATTGAACTGAAGGAGCGGATTGTTGTCGGAATGCTCGCCGCGGCAGGATTGGAAGCAGTTGCGAGCTATTACGCAGGCATTGCAGGGCTGCACATCCGCTCGCACTCGTGGCTGTTCCCCGCGCTCATCATCGCAATAGGCATCGTACTTGCGCACAGCAAAAGATTTATGAAGCGCGCGAAGGCATCGGGACCACAATGAATCGCAAGCTCGCAAAGGAAGTGGAAGATATCACGAAAGGCCACCCGATGGAGTATTTGTGCAATCACCCGTTCTTTCTCGTGCGCTGGATTGAAAACAGCCGCAGAGACTTGCTCGCAAAGACCGTCGCGCCGAAGCCCGGCGAGATCGTCGCAGATATCGGCTGCGAGCGCGGCCATTTGCTCTCGATGCTCAACTACCGCTGTCCGCAATTGAAGAAAGTGTACGGCGTCGACCTGTCGAAGTATGCATTGGGCGAGGCAAAGCGCATCGCTGAGTGGGAAGGATGGGCAAGCAAGGCAGAATTCATCTATTGCGACGCAAGAAAGATCAAGTTGCCCGACAATAGCGTTGATGTTGCCATTTCCTCGAACGTCTTGGAGCACTTGCCTGACCCGCAGAAGGGCTTTGACGAGCTCGTGCGTATCACCAAGCCCGGCGGACGCATCATTCTCAACTTGCCAAACGAAAAGCGCATCATCGCATTGAAGCGCGCGTTCTTCAGGACCGGCTTGCGCAAAATCATGGGCAACTTGAAGCTTGTCACACCAGGCCATTTGCACTATCCTGACAAGCAGTTCGTGCAAAAGCTGGTCAAAGGCAAAGGCAGAATCAAGAAACTGTTCTTCGGACCGAAGATTTCTCTGGTCGGACTGTATATTTACGCAGTTATCGAGCCGAAGAAATAAGTTTTCTGTGCAGCAGCGCGATTGAAGCAACAGTCACCACGATAATCACGCCGAGCACGGTTATTCTCGTCAGCGCGATGCCGAACAGGTTCAGGAAGTACAACACCAGCGAGACCGCCATGCCGCCGACCGGGAATGCGAAGATGCAGCGCTCGATGTCGTCCAACTGCAAGTGCAACAGCAGCGAGTAGCCGGGCAGGAAGAAGTACAGGAACACTGCGAGTGAAAGCGAAAGCCACGACAGCATGCTTCCTGCGACAAATCCTGCGATGATCGCGCCAATAGCGAGCACGGCTGCGACGATGCCGAGCGGTTTGAGCTTATGCAGCATGCGGAACCTCCAAAACTGCGAACTGGTCATTGTGCCAGGCGAGTTTGCCGCCGCGCTCCTGCGTTTGGTTGACAAAGAACGCCATGCACGGGTCGACTTGCGTTCCTTTGTACTGCAAGACGACGTAATTGAACGAGGACAGCGGCACTTCGTCGTTCACCGTAGGAATCGGCGTATCGGTGCCGGGTCGCAGCATGGTCGTGAACGGGAAGTTCAGGAAGCCTGCGTGGACAGGGTATTCTTCGGTGCCGTTGACTTTGCCCTGCCTGACTGAGTATGCAGCGCCCCACTGGCCTGCATATGTCTCAGGATACTGCGCATTGCACAGCGCGATAATGTTTTTCTGCGTGAACGTAAGACCAAGGTCGCCTTTGTACACGACGCGCTCGGTGAGCATCTCGAATTCGTGTTCAAAGCCGAACAGCGCAAAGACGCGCGCATCAGCAGGCGTGTGGTCGCGCACCCAGGTGATTGCCTGCCAGCGCTGCGGCGTCGCCATGCTGCCTGTCGCAGTGCCCTTGAGCTCGTTGAACGTCGGAGTAAAGGAAAGATAGAGAATAACGACGACAATCGCGATGTCGGCTATGCGGATAATGTTGTCAGAAACTTTTCCTTTCAGCGCGCGGATAATCGCATAAATGCCTGCCGCAGGAATGAGCGCAAGCAAGGGATACGCGTTGTAGTATTGGCGCATGGTTCGCGAGCCGTCGACGCCGATGACAAAGCTCAGGCTGAGCCCAATCATCAGCAGGATAAAGCAGATGAGCGTGACTTGCTGCTTGGTTGCCTTGCGCTGCACGACGCGGAGCAGCAAAATCACGCCGCCGATGAGCGCGAGCGCGCCAAAGACCCAGCTGATGGCGGGTTTGGGAAAATAATCAGGGATCGGATTGCCGGCGAGCAGCGTGCCGGAGATGTTTTCGCCGGTGAGGCGGAGCAATTTGAGCAACGCGTACTGGTAAGCGCTCAAAACGCCTGCGCTTGCAGTCGTGATTGCCCACGAACGGACGAGCCACTTGTGTTTTGTCTTCAGCCACACCGCTGCGAGCGCCGCGGAAATGAAAACGTACACATACGCGCACTCGATCGGGCCGTGAATCATGAATTGCGCGCTGAGCGCAGCGCCAATCAAGACTGCCGCAAGGTCTGATTTCTTCTCGAATAAGTAAAACGTCAGGAACAGGATGAGCGGAACGAACGCAAATGCCTCAAGTGAGGTCGTGAATCCGATTTCGTACTGGAAAAGCCAGGCAGAAGTCGCAGGAATCGCGGAAATGGCGAGCGCGAATAGCGCGATGCTTTCGTTGAAGTATTTGCGCACGATGGCATACACGCCCAAACACAGGAAAACCTGGAACAGCGCGGCGAGAATCACGAAAACATTGTACACAGGAACGTTCGTGAGCATCGCGACGGTCGCCGGAATGCTGTACGGCAGGGGCGGGTCGGCGAGCAATGCGTTGGAGACGCCCATTGCGCGATACGGCGCGTACACGGTGTGCTGATTGGTCTCGTAAACCACCTTTGCCATCAGCGGATGGTAGAAGTTGTCGTACGTGAGCGAGATTGGCAGCGTGTCCTGCGCGATATCAGGAATAAAGGGCAGCACCATCAGGGCAACGCCTGCAAGTGCGATAACGATAACGGCAAGCAAATGCAGCTTGTTCACGTCCCCCATAGACGCAACGACCGAACACCACTTTAAAAATCTTTGCCGTGCATAAGCTTTTTAAACCACCTGCCGATGTTCTCGTCAGGGGGAAACAATGCTTGATCCGACAAAGGCAGCGACGTATCAGCAGTTCCGGAATCCGGACAGCTCGTTTCATCGCGACAAGTACGCGTCAATCACGAAGCTTATCCCCAACAGGAAATCATTGGTCGCGGTCGAAGTCGGCAGCGGCACCGGCATCTACACCAAGTTCATGGTGAAGGATTTCGGCAAGGTCATCGCGACCGATATCGATGCGGGAATGACCGAACAGGCAAGCAGGCTGTTCCCGCAGGCAGAAGTCATCATCGCAGACGGCCAGAAGATGCCGTTCCAAGACAACTCAGTCGACGTCGTGATGGGTGTGAGCACATTGCACCACATCCCGGACCGGTACGCGGTCTTTCGGGAAGCCGCCAGAATCCTCAAACCGGGCGGCTATGTGGTGTTTTGCGAGCCCAACCAGTACAACCCGATGACGGCGTTGTGCCAGTTGTGGTATCGCGAGCCCGCGCTCACGAAAGCGCAACTCCGTCGCTACGCAAAGAAGGCAGGCTTGCATATCCGCAAGCTGGGCACGACATTGCTGCGCTCGCCCGGCATCACCAAAATCACCGATCACATTCCCGGATTCCGCCTGATTGAGCGGCTCGCTGAAGCCGCCAATCTCGGCGTTTCGGTTTACGTGGTGGCACAAAAATGACTCATGACCATGAAGAAGCGACGGCAGAGAACATCAAGGAGCACTTCGAAGAGGTCGCGCCCAAGTACGACTGGTACAAGGAACGCGCATGGTATTATTACGATTGGGTCAAGAAAATCAGCAGGATGCATATTCCTCTCGCGCAGCACAAGCGCGTGCTCGAATTGGGCTGCGGCACGGGCGATGTTCTGGCGTACCTGAACCCGAAGTATGGCTTGGGCATCGACATCAGCGAGAACATGATTACGATCGCGAAGCAGAAGCACAAGGGCCGCAAGAATTTGCAGTTTGCGGTCGGCGCAGGAGAGACGCTGAACGTCAAGGGACGTTATGACGTCATCCTGATGCCCGACGTCATTGAGCACCTCGCGGATGTTCGCAAGACGTTCAAGCGTTTGGAAGCTCTCGCTGACGAGAAGACAAAGATTATCGTCACGATGATCAATCCCATTTGGGAGCCGATCCTGATGGCTGGCGAAAAGATGGGCAGAAAGATGCCCGAAGGACCGCACAACCGCATCACGTTCAAGGCATTGCGTCATATCCTCGCGGATTTGGGCTTGGAAGTGGCGTGCAGGAGCTTCTACGTGTTCGTGCCCGTGCACATCCCGTTTGTCAGCAACCCGTTCAATGCGGTCTTCAACCGCCTGCCGCTCGTGCGCAGGTTGGGCTTGATCGAAGTGCTTGAAATCAAGAAAGCTCGCTAAGATGGCAATGCGTTGGTATACGGACCGCTGGCTGCTGCTCATCCTGCTGGTCTCTGCAGCTCTTGCGTTGAGCAATCTCGGCGACCGCCATTTCTGGGGAGACGAAGTTCATCTGCTGAATCTGGGCAAGAGCGTCGCGAACTACGGCTTGCCCGTCGTTGACGGCAATCTGAAGCACATCGAGGCGACGTACGAAACAGATGACATCACGCAGAAAGGATACAGCGAGACCGTCACGTACGGCGCGCGCATCTTCGGCAAGGACGTCTACTCGCTGCACCCGTGGCTCGTGAGCTATATCGCGTCCGTTCCCATCGCGATTCTCGGTCCGCAGCACGAATTCTGGATTCGTTTGCCGTTCGTGCTCATCGGTTTGCTCGCAATTCCCATTCTTTACTTGCTCGCATTGCGCATCGCGAACAAGCGGCGCATCGCGCTCTTGTCTGCGCTCCTGCTCGGCTTGTCAACTGTCTACCTGCTTGCATTGCGCAACGCAAACTACTACGGATTGATCCTGTTCGCGGTTCCTGCGACGCTGTTGTGCTATCTGCGCACGCTCGATAAGGAGAAAAACGCGTCCTGGCAGTTCGCGCTCGCGGGAACAATGCTGTTCCACAGCCAGTGGCTGGTGTTTATGGGCACGATGCTCGGCATCGCGGCGCATTTCCTCATCTTCAACCGCAATCTGAAGGCATTCAAGCGTATTATTGCGCCTCTCGCAGGCATGTTCGTGCTCACGTTCCCGTGGTTTGTGCTCACCGGACAGTTCAGCAAGGCAAGCGCAGTGAGCACACCGGTGCAATACGTATTGTTGCTCGCGATCAGCGCGTATCATTGGGTCATTTGGTTTGTTCCGCTCGTGTTCCTCATCTTTGTTCCATGGATTATCTTCAGCAAGAAGAAGAAATGGCAGGTGAACAGCGGCTACGCGCTGCTCGCGCTGGTCGTCGTCACATCATTCTTGTTCAGCGCGCTGAATTATTACACCGGCACGCCTATTCGCTACTATTACGGCTTGCTTCCGCTCGCGATGCTGTTCAATGCCGCGATTATCGACAAGGCGTGGCAGTGGCGAAAGGAGTTCGGCGTCATTCTCGTCGTGCTGTTTGTCCTGACGAACTGGCTCGCGGTCGCTCCGCTGCTGCCGTTCAAGGACGCCATAAGCGGAATCGCGGGCTCGCACGACGTGCTCGGCACGGGCGCGAGCGCTCAGGAAGGGTTTGTCGCGAAAACATTGCGTCCGCGCGTGCTGTTCACCGAATATCTTGACGAAATAACCCACCCTGTCGTCTCGCCGACGCGCGCAATCATCGATGCGATAGAAAAATCAGGAAAGAAAGGCGCAAACATCTATGTCGGCGTTGCTGACGCGAACGCCATCGGCTATTACACCGGCTTGCAGCCGGCAACGTACGCAAATAATCTTGCGACGCGCGACTATGACTGGATTGTCCTGCCTATTCAGGACCCGCGCAATTCAAATATAAGCAAGAATTACACGAAGATCATGTTCCTGTACGCGACCGAGCGCTGGGGCGACACCGCAGACCCCGTGCATCACCTGTTTGCGACGACCATGCTCCCGTACGCGACCGCGCGCTGGGACGACACCGCAAATCAGGTCAACCACCTGGTCAAGACAACCGAGGGAGAGGGATTCAATCTCTACGAGAAGCAATGAGCTACAAAACAAAGAAACGATATTGGCCGTTCCTCTTCGTCACTGACGTAATCGGAGGAATCGTGTGCTTTTGGCTGCGGTTCAAGAAGTTCCAGGAGCCCAAGCGCATCGTGCTGCTCCGTTTGGAGCACGTCGGCGACGTTCTCTTGACCACTCCTGCCTTCCGGGCGATCAGAAAGCGCTTCCCGAAGGCAAAAATCGATGTCTTGGTGCGCGATTTCAGCGCAGGTATCCTGAAGAACAACAAGAACATCGACAATGTCATCGTTTGGAACGCGCCCTGGCTCTCGAATCTCGGAGAAAAGGACTCGTGGCCGAGCGCGCTGCGTTTTATCAGCAAATTGCGCAAGAACAAGTACGATCTCGCGTTCGATTTCCACGGCGATCCGCACAATATTTTGCTCGCGGCCAAAATCGCGCGCTATCGCGTCGGCTTTGGCGCGCGCGGATTAGGCTTTTTGCTCAACAAGGTTGTGCCGTACGGCACTGGGCACGTGATTGACCGCAATCTGTCGCTCGCGAAGGCGCTCGGCGCAGACGTCACCAACAAACAGATGGACCTTCCGTTCACCGCGCAGGACGCGAGCCACGCGGAAAGCGTTGTGGGTAAGCTCGGCACATCCGCCATCGTCTGCATCGCGCCCGGCTCGGCACGGGAAGAAAAGAACTGGCTGAACGATCGCTGGGCAGCGGTCGCGGACTATCTCGTCGAGGAATACAACGCCAAAATCCTGTTCACCGGCGGCAAGAAAGAAAACACAATGGTTGATGACATCCTGGGCAAGATGAAGCACGCGAACGACACGCTCAATATCTGCGGACAGACGTCGCTCACGCAGCTCGCGGCGATTCTCAAGCGCTGCAGCCTCATCGTGTGCCCGGATTCGGGCACGATGCACATCGCGCGCGCCATGAACACGCCCTTGATTGGCCTATTCACCGTGGAAAACGCGCGAGAATGGGGCTACGATGAAGGAAACTTCAGGCACATCAAGAAGTTCGGCAAAGAAGCGATCACGGTCGAGGACGTTTTGAACAAGATAAAGTCAATGCGGTGCTTGCCATGAACAAACTCAATCTCGGCGCGGGCGCGGATGCCAAGCAGGGCTACGTCAACCTGGACATCAACGCGGGAAAGGACATTGATGTCGTGCACGACCTGAACGCGTTCCCGTACCCGTTCAAGGATAACGAGTTTGACGAGATTCTCGCGTACAGCATTCTTGAGCACGTGGACGACTTGATGAAGACAATGGATGAGCTCTACCGTATTCTCAAGCCCGGCGGAAAGCTGGACATTATCGTGCCGCACTACAATGGCCCGATCGCCTGGGGCAACCCGACGCACGTACGCACGTTCACGTACGAGAGCTTCCTGTTCTTCACCAAGGGATTCTCGCAGGAGAAATACAGCAAGCACACGTTCTCGCACGGCAAGGTCGCGCTGAGGTTTGGCAAGGGCATTCAGGTCTGGAATTGGGTTATCGAGGCGTTCGCGAACCTGTTCCCGCGCGTCTATGAGAACTCGTTCCTGAGCGTTTTCCCCGCGCTCGGCATCCGCGCGGTTCTTACGAAGTGACTTTGAAGCCCAGCTTTCTCAGGAACACGTACCAGTACAGAAAAAAGTTGTACAGCGCGAGCTGCAATGCGATGCTGATATCTGATTTTCTGAAAATAGTAAGGTGCAGCACGTAATAGTACCCGCAGTAGAGCACAAACCAGAGCGGCGCCTTGAGCAGATACCATACAGCAGGCTTGGTCGCGACTTTTTTCTTGACCAGTTGGTCTGCGTGGATCTTGACGATGCGCATTGTCTTGGTGAAGAACACGCGCAGCGTGCACCGGTCGCCGTCCTGCAGGTGGATGAGCTTGTAATCGGTGTGCACGGTCTTTCCCCGAACATGAATCATTTCGTTCGGCAGTCCGCGGAAGCCGTCCAATGCCTTTTTGCGGAACAGAATCGTCTTCTGGACGCGGGAAAAGAACCCTTTGGTCAAATTCGTGTCGCCGTACTTGACCGGCCAGAGGAAGCTGTACGCGTTGACGTCCTTGTTCTCCGTCAGCTTGCGGATGTTTTCCTGCAATCGCGGCGTCAATCGCTCGTCTTGGTCGATCCAGAGAATCCAGTCGCCGTTGGCCTTCGAGAACGTAAACGGCCGGTGCGGCTCTGCTTCGCCGACATACGGGCGAACGTACACTTTCTTGGTGTATTCGCGGCAGATCTCGAGCGTGCGGTCGCGGCACGGGCCGTCGTGCACGATGACGATGTCATCGACGACGCCTTTGATGCTGTCGAGGCAGTCGCGGATGAGCTTTTCGCCGTTCCACACGACGAGGCACGCGGAAATTTTGGCCATACGCGAAAAGCCGATAATTGCGTATTTAAAGATTGTGGATGCCCTGCTCGGAAGCTTTATAAGGCAACCTCAGCTCGCAAAACGCATGGATACCGTCGTATTTGTGCACGGCAAACTGCCCATGAGCGCATTGCCGCAGGGCAAGGACGTGCAAGTGATTGCGCTGGACATTACCGCCTCGCTCGCGCTTGCCGCGGCGAACATCGCGCACAAGACCGCGGACAAGTATCCTGTTCCTGACAGCAATAAGCGCGCGGTCGACTTTCTCAACGAATGGTCTGCCAAGCCGGTGCTGGACAATTTCACCATTAAGGATTTGCTCGCGCACGACGGCTTCTCGTTCTGGTGGTGCATGGAGCAGTGGCTCTACTACAGCTTCCTGTACCGCGACCCGCTGAATAAGATCGTCGAGGCCATCGACGTCGTGCAGACCGTGCTCAAGACCGAGCGGCCGAAGACTGTCGTATACGTGAATGACGGCACGCTATTTAGCAAAGTCATTCCGATGCTCGCGGGAAACGCAAAGCTCCAGCCCATCGCGCGGCCCAGACCGATGCAGGAGCGCTTCAAGGAAGCGATCCGCCCGTGGGGCATTCAGGAGTTTTTCCGCTGGCACATCCGCGCGCGCAAGCTCATCTGGACATTGCAACGCCCGCGCCACCGTTTAGAAACGCACCGCGGCAAGCACGTGCTCGCGGTCTGCGCGTATCATTGGCGCATGGTCGAACACCCGTCGCTCGCAAAGCCGGTGCTCGGCGACCCGTACATCACGCCTATTGTCGACCAGTTGAAGGGCGACGCGATTACGTACGTGGACAGCACGCAGCGCGAGTATGTCGGCTTTGACGCGCTCAAGCGCAAGGCAAAGTCAGATCAACGTCATGTCTTGCTGGAACAATATGTTTCGGGCGACGATGCGCGCGAGGCAACGCGCGCAATCAAGAAGCTCAGGCATACTGCCAAGCAATTGGAACGCTCGCCGGAATTCAAGGCGTCCTGGATGCTGGACGGCATTGACCTGTGGCCGCTGATCGCGCCGCAGTTCCGCTGCTATTTTGCGCGCCGGCTCGAAGGCCACCTGATTGATTATGTCAGCGTCAAGGCATTGCTCACGCACGAGCAACCGAATGTCGTAATTTACCCGTGCGAGGGCGGCGACCTTGCGTACATGTTCTACAAGCTCTCTGCAGACCGTCGCATTCCGAGCGTCGGCATCCAGCACGGCACGATGAGCTACAGCCCGCTGACCGTGCACGCCAAGGAAGAAATGTGCGCGGGCAAGCCGCAATGCCTGCCGCGTCCGACCAAGCTGCTGGTGTACGGCCCGTACTATCGCGATTATCTTGTCCAGCACGGCGATTATCCCAAGGACGAGCTCGCAGTCATCGGCAATCTGCGCTTTGACCACTTCGTGAACGCGCGCAAGCTCTCCAAGAAAGCGATGGCCGAGAAATATAATCTTGATGCAACCAAGCCTGTCGTGATGTACTTGACGCAAATCCTGCCGTCGCCGGAAGAATCCGTGCAAATCACGCGCGAAGTCTTCAAAGCAGTAAAGGAACTCGATCTTCCCCTCATTGTAAAGCAGCACCCTGGAGAAGCAAGCGATGCAATCTATCACGCGCTCGCGAAAGAGTATGGTTTGCAGCCGCTTATTACGAAAACCGCGAGCACGCTCGAGCTGCTGACCGCAAGCGACGTGCTGATCGGCGCAGAATCCACGCTGGATTATGAGGCAATGATGCTGGACAAGCCGGTGATTGTCATTAATTTCGGCGGAAGGCCTGACTCGCTGCCGTTTGTCCGCGAGCACGCGGCGATTGGCGTGTACGTTCCCGAGGACACGCTGCCTGCGCTGAAGAAGACGCTCTTTGACGCCAAGGCAAAGGCCTCGCTTGAGGAAGGGATGCGCGAACTCATCGAAGCGCACTGCTACAAGATTGACGGCAAGGCTGCGGAGCGCGCCGTGCACGTCGTGAAGGAGCTGCTCAAATGACTTCGCCGTGCCTTATTTGCGGTTCGCGCGACAAGCGCTTCAAGTTCATCGCGGTTGACCGTTTGCACGCATTGCCGGGCTCGTTCCGCGTGATGCGGTGCAGGAAGTGCGGCGCATTGATGCTGGACCCGCAGCCGAGCATGAAGGACATCGGCAAATATTACCCGTCAGAGTATCACGCGTACGCGCACTATGATCCGGGCACGAAGAAAGAGAAGTTCGCGATCTCGATGTACAAGCTGTTCTTCAAGCCCGGCGGAAATCCGTTGAAGAAACTGTTGTTCTTGCCGTTCAAGCACTTGCTGCGCGGCACGCACATCGTTCCGGGCGGCAGAATATTGGATGTCGGCTGCGGCAGCGGCGCGTTCCTGTACAAGATGCAGAGCGCGGGAATGGAGGCGTTTGGCGTCGAGCTTTCGCCCGACGGAGCGCGCGAAGCGCAGCGCCTTGGCTTGAAAGTCAAGTGCGGCACGCTCGAGCAGCAGAAATATCCCTCAAACTACTTCGACGTCATCACGCTGAATCACGTGTTCGAGCACGTGCCGAGCCCGATGCGCACGCTGCGCGAATTGAAGCGCATTTTGAAGCCTGACGGCCGCATCATTATCGCGGTTCCGAATGCGCGCTCGCTTGCGTGCAAGCTGTTTGGCCGTCACTGGGCGTCGCTGGACGCGCCGCGGCACTTGAGCATTCCGACGCCGCGCGGAATGCGTATCGCAGCGGAGCAGGCAGGCCTCAATCTCAAGAAAGTCCGCTTTATTTCCTTCCCGTTCCAGTTCCAGGCAAGCCTCGCGTACGTGTTCCATCCTGGAGCGCGTGTTCCGCTGGACAAGACCTGGCTGGGCGAAAGCAGACTGGCATACTGGCTGCTTTTCCCGCTCGTCTACCTGGTCGACTTTTTGAGAATCGGCGACGTCATCGAGACGACGATGACGAAAAATAGTTAAAGCGTCTGAACGCGGTTATTCCTAATGAAAAAGACCTACGTGCGCATCAGCAAACAGATTGCGTTCTCGTACGCGAGCACGATTCTGCTGTTCCTGGTCACGCCGTTGCTGGTTTTCCTGCTCACGCGCACATTGAGCATCGCGCAGTACGGTATTTACTCGGTTCTCGCGGTCACGGTCAATGTCGCAGGCGTGCTGCTTGACTTGGGATTGTCGCAGTACATCATGTCGCGGCTTGCAGGCATCGCGCCGCAGCGGCGCGCAAAGGCGTTCTTTACGCTCTCCACATTCATGATGGCGTTTGTCATTGCCGTTATCGCCGCAGTGCTGTTCACGCCGCTTCAAGGCGTCATTCTCGGCGTGCTCCGGCTCACGGAGTATGCCGCCGAGTTCAAGATCGGCCTCGCAATCATTCTCTGCATCACGCTTATCCGCCTGTTTACCGCGTATTTGACCGCGAAAAAGCACGTCGTGCTCGTCAATGTGATTTTCTTCATCAGCCAGTCGCTCTGGGTGATGCTGTTGTTCGCCGCGTACGCATACACGCGCACGCTTTCGCTGCTCACTGTGATGACGTCGTGGTTTGCGGGCGTGCTCGTGACCTTGCTGGTGTGCTTCTGGCTTATCCGCAGGGAGTTCGCGCACTGGCACCGCTCGAGCGCGTGGAGCCCAGAAGTCATTAGAGAAGGTCTGCTGTTCAGTCTTCCTTTGCTCTTTTTCATCACCGGCTCTTGGGCGATTGAAATCGGCGACCGCTACCTGCTGAACGGCATGCTGGGCAGCGAAGCCGTCGGTTTGTACACGCTTATTTACTCATTGCTCGGCGTTATTGCCTCGCTGGGCACGATTGTTTCGCAGACGTTCTTCCCGTATATCGCCGCGGCGTGGAACCAGAAGCAGAATTACAAAATCTACCTCAATGCCGCGCTCAAATACTCGCTCGTGGTCATTATTCCCGCAATGGTTGGCTTCTTTGTGCTGCGCACGCAGATCGTGACGCTAGTTTCTGGAGAGAAATACCTTGAAGCGGCGAATATCATTCCTGGATTGCTGCTGTATCCGCTTCTTTCCGCATTAAACTACATCCTCTACCAGATTGTGCTGCTCCGACGTCGTACGATGCTCATCGGCGGCACGTATGCTGTTGGTGCAGTCATCAATATCGGGCTCAATCTGTTCCTGATTCCGCGCTTCTCAATGACCGGCGCGGCTATCGCGACCGTCACAAGCTACGCATTCGTATTCGCTGTGCTCGCGTATGACGCGCGCAAGGCCGTGCGCGTCGATGTACGCTTCCTGAAGCTTGGCCGCATGCTCGCCGCAGCAGCACTCATGGGCGTCGGCGTCTGGTTCGCGAACCCGTACACGGTCTGGGCAAAGATTGCGACAATGGCCGCAGGCGCAATAGTCTACTTCGCGCTCATCTTCCTCTTCGGCGTCTTCTCGAAACAGGAGCGCGAATTGCTCGGCTCGGTGCTTCCGCCGCAGCTCCGGAAGCTCGTCCCCATGCTGTCAAGTTAACGATGTATTTATATACTGCTCGTCCATAAGTTTTATATAGAGTTCTTCGGTCCGTGAGTGCATTATGGGGGAAACCTGCACCAATTGTGGAAGCGAAGACACGGTCTTCAGCGGCAAGCGCCAAACGACGTACGGCGCGAAGCAATTGGTGAGGTGCAATGCGTGCAGGCGCACGTTCACGGCAGGCGACAATACGAGGATGCGTTATCATCCGGACATTGTCAGCGCCGCGGTCGCGCTCGGCAAGCAGGGAAAATCTCTCGCAGCCGTTCAGCAGGAGCTGGAACAGCGATTTGGAACCAAAGTATCGAGGTGGACTATCTTGCAATGGATGAAAACGCGTGTGGGCATCAGTAAGCAAGTGCAGAAAGCAGACGCTGACGAGAAAAAGCGCCTGTTGGAGATGGTGAAAGGCAAAGTCATTCTCATTACCGGCGGCACAGGCACGCTGGGCAAGGTATTGGTCAAGGAAATCTTGAACTACCAGCCCAAGGTCGTGCGCATTTTCGACCTGGACGAGACCGAGCACTTCGACATGGAGCGCGAGTTCGAGCTCGAGATGCCCTGGGTCGTGAAGCAGGACTTGGTTCGTTACCTGGTCGGCGACGTCAAGGACAAGGAACGCATCAACCGCGCGATGGAAAAGGTCGACATCGTCTTCCACCTCGCCGCATTGAAGCACGTCGCGTCGTGCGAGTACAACCCGTTCGAAGCCGTCAAGACCAATGTGCTCGGCACGCAGAACCTGATTGATGCCGCGCTCGCGCACAATGTCGAGCGCGTGATTTTCACGTCCAGCGACAAGGCTGCATACCCGCACAACACGATGGGCGCGACGAAATTGCTCGCAGAACGCCTCGTGACGTCGGCGAACTACTACAAGGGCGGACGCCGCACGGTCTTCGCGTCGGTCAGATTCGGCAACGTGATGGGCTCGCGCGGCTCGGTCATTCCGCTGTTCCTGAAGCAGATTCAGAAGGGCGGCCCGGTCACCGTGACTGATCCTGAGATGACGCGCTTCATGATGACGCAGCGTCAGGCGATTTCGTTGATTTTCAAGTGCGCGCGCATCGCAAAGGGCGGCGAAATCTTCATTTTGAAGATGCCGGTCGCGAAAATCGGCGATTTGGCGAACATTCTCATCGAAGAAACAGGGCCCAAGCACGGCCACGCGGCAGGAAGCGTCAAGACCAAGATTATCGGCCTCAAGCCCGGCGAAACGCACTATGAGGAACTGATGACTGAGGAAGAGGCGGCGCGTGCCGTCGAGCTTACCGACTTGTTCATCGTTCCGCCCTTGCTTGCGGGAACGCAGCTGGGCGTGCCGAAGGTCAAGTACGCCGGAGAAAACGTGCGCGTGAAGCAGTACAATTCGCGCACCGAAACGCCAATTACGGCAGAAGAGCTGCGGTTGCTGCTCTACCAGGATGGTATTTTGAAACAATGAGAAAAGAATTTTTGCCGTACGGACTGCATGACATCAGCGAGGCTGACATCAAGGCAGTCGTAGACATCTTGAAAGGTAACTGGATTACCACGGGTCCGACCATCGCTGCATTCGAAAAGGCGATGACGGACTACACGGGCGCGAAGTTTGGCGTCGCGGTAAACTCAGGCACTGCAGCGCTCGATATTGCCGTCGGAGCATTAGGCTTGAAGCCTGGCGACGAGGCAATCACGACGCCGTTCACCTTCGCGGCAACCTCGAACGCGCTTGTCTACCACGGGATCAAGCCGGTGTTCGCAGATATTGACCCGCAGACGTGGAACATCGACCCGGTTGACGTGCGCCGCAAGATTACGAAGAACACCAAGGCGATTATTTTCGTTGATTACAGCGGCCAGCCGTGCGACATCGAGGAATTGAGGGCAATCGCGAATGAGCACAAGCTGTTTTTGATCGAAGACGCTGCCCACGCGCTCGGCGCGAGCTACAAGAACGCAAAGATAGGTGTGCACGCAGACCTGACGACGTTCTCGTTCCACCCGGTGAAGCACATCACCACGGGAGAAGGCGGACTGGTCACGACCAATGACGAGCAGTTGGCCAAGAAGATGCTGTTGCTGCGCAATCACGGCATCGACCGCGACGCAGGAACGCGTTACGGCCCGAATGCAGGCTGGGCGTATGACATGAAAGTGCTCGGCAGGAACTACCGCATTACGGATTTCCAGTGCGCGCTCGGCATGTCGCAATTGAAGCGCCTTGATTCGTTCATCGACCAGCGCAAAAAGCTGGTTGCGGCCTACCGCAAGCTCTTACCGGCAAGCGTGCAGCCGATTGTCGAGAAGAATGACCGGCAGTCTGCGTGGCACATCTTCCCTGTGCTGTTGCCGAAGGGCGTGGACCGCGACACCGTCTTCCAGAAGATGCGCAAGGCAAACATCGGCGTGAACGTGCATTACATTCCTGTGTACCGCCATTCATACTATCAGCAGAACTACCCTACCAATCCCAAGGATTTCCCGGTGACCGAAGACGTGTTCGCCCGGCTTATCACCTTGCCATTGTTCAGCAAAATGACTGAGGAGGACGTCAACGATGTTGTGGAAACGCTCAAAACCGCACTTCAATAAGGTCGTGCGCATCGGAAACAAGATGGTTGGCGAGGGCCACCCTTGCTTTATCATCGCAGAAGCAGGCAGCAATCACAATCAGAAGCTGTCGATGGCGAAAAAGCTCATTGATATCGCCGCCGACGCAAAAGCAGACGTCGTGAAGTTCCAGACGTTCATTCCCGAGAAGATTTACGTCAAGAACGCGGGCTTTGCCGACTATTTGGGCAAGGCAAAGACGATTCAGCAGATTTTCGAGGACATCATGATGCCGCGCGACTGGATTCCCAAGCTCTCGGCATACTGCCAGAAGAAGAACATCATGTTCCTGAGCAGCGTCTTCGACGAAGAGTCGTGCGACTTGGTCGATCCGTTCGTGCAGGCGCACAAGGTCGCGTCGTACGAGAGCACGCACTTGCCGCTCATCAAGTACATCGCAAGCAAGGGCAAGCCCGTCATTCTTTCGACCGGCATGGCAACGGTTCCTGAGATTCGCGAGGCGCTGAAAGCGATCGCGTCTACGGGAAACCGCAACGTGATTATCATGCACTGCGTCGCAAAGTATCCTGCGCCGATTGACGCAAGCAATCTGCGCGCGATTGACACGCTCCGCAAAGAGTTCGGCGTTCCTGTCGGGCTCTCGGACCACTCGCGCGAAGCAGATGTCAACCCGATTGCGGTTGTCGCGCGCGGCGGCAACATCATCGAGAAGCACTACACTATCAAGAATGACTTGCCTGGCCCTGACCACAAGTTCGCGATTGAGCCGCACGAGCTGAACGCGATGGTATCGAACATCCGCAAGACCGAAGCAGCGCTCGGCTCGCCCGTCAAGGGCGTTCACCCGCTCGAGCAGGAGCTGTTCAAGTTCGCTCGCCGTAGAGTGCACGCGATCGCGAACATCAAGCGCGGCGAGACGTTCACAAAAGATAATACTGCAGTGCTGCGCTCAGGCAAAGCACGCCCTGGCTTGGAGCCGAAATACTTTGAGTGGGTGCTCGGCAAGCGCGCAAAGACAGACATCAATGAAAGCGACGGCATCCGCGCAGAGGATGTCGCGTGATGAGAATGCGCGCATTCTCAGCATCGTCGCCAACCTCGTCTATTGGCATGACTTCAAGGAGGTTGGCGAGATGAAAGTTGCATTCCGCGCGAATGGCGGCGGCGCTGGCATCGGCTTTGGCCACTTGATGCGCTGCATCGCTATCGCAGATGCGCTGAAGGCGCGCGGAGCGACGGCGTGGTTTGTCAGCAAGAACTATCCTGCAGGATTGGAGCTGGTAAAGAGCCGCGGCTATGCCGTGCACGCCTTGCCGCACAATGTTCCCATCAAGGAAGACTTGGAGATGAGCCTTGTTTTGATGAAGGACGCCGACCTGATTGTCGCGGACTCGTACGAGTTTGATACAAAGTACTTGGAAGGCTTGAAGGGAAGCGGCAAGATGGTCGCGACTATCGACGACAAAGTGGATAGGGTGCTGCCGGTGGACATCGTCATCGGCAACGCGTATGCAACGCGCGAATTGTACGGCGCAAAGCTGCCGGGCGGAGTAAAATTGCTCGCGGGCCCGAAGTATCTCCCGCTTCGCAAAGAATTCGAGAACATGACCCTGCACTCCATTCGCCCGCAGGTCGCGCGCGTGCTCATCACGATGGGCGGCGAAGACCCGGTCAATGCCACGCTGAAGGTCGTGGAAGCGCTGGGGAAGTACGAGCACCCGATTGTGCTGGACGTGCTCATCGGCGCGGCGTACAAGCACCGCGAAAGCCTTGAAGCGGCGCTGAAGAATCAGCCGCAGAAGTATGCCATTCACGAAAATCTCAAGAATTTGGTTCCGCTGTACAAAAATACTGACGCGGCCATTACCGCTCCCGGCGTCTCGCTCTGGGAGATGGCCGCGACAGGCATGCCGATGGCAGTCGTGCAGACCGCGGACAACCAGAACGGCGTCGTGCAGTACACCGGCAAGAACAATCTGGGAATTGTGATCGGCTGGCACGACAAGATCACGCCCGAAGACATCATCAGCGGCATGCACGTGCTCGCGGAGAGAAAGATGCGCGAGAATCTCAGCATGCGCGGCCAGGAATTGGTGGACGGCAGGGGCGCTGAGCGCATTGCGGACGCGCTGGTTATTGCAGTAAAGGAGCGTGCGCGATGATCACGTTCAAGAGTGTGGATACGAACCCTGAAAGCGCGGATAGCAGGATGCTCTGGGAGTGGCGCAACGACGAGACCACGCGCAAGATGTCGCGAACCACGGACGTCATTCCCTGGGAAAACCACAAGGCGTGGTATGCGAAGGCGGCAACCGACCCCAATAAGGCGATTTTCATCGCGTTCTCCGAGGACCAAGCTGCATGCATGATTCGTTTTGACTTCATCAATCAGGGCGATATGGAAATCAACATCAACATGAATCCCGCGATGCGCGGCAAGGGGCTCGGCAAACCCGTACTTGCTGCTGCGTGCGCGTACGGATTCAAAACGCTCGCGCTCAACCGCATTTATGCGGAAATCAAGCCGGAAAACACGCCCTCGGTCAAGATTTTCGAAGGCGTCGGCTTCAAGTTCCTCGGCAAGCGCGAGGATTTGAACACGTATGAACTCAAGCGAGGTGAGCTGCGATGAACGAAATCCAAATCAGAAACGCAACTGCTGCAGATCTTGACGAAGTGATGCGCGTCGAGCGCGAAGCGTGGCCTCCAGAAATCCAGGCGCCGCGTGAAAAGTTCGAAAGCCGCTTGCAGGTGTTCCCGCAGGGCTTCTATGTCGCGTTCATGGGCGACAAGATGGTCGGCGTGACCACGTCGGAAATGATCAATTACAACGGAAAGAACCACCCGGGAACGTGGAATGGCATCACGGACAATGGCTGGATCAAGAAAACGCACACTCCGCAAGGAAATGCGCTCTATGTGGTCAGTGTTGGCGCATCCGTGCAAGGCAAGGGCGTCGGCACTGAGCTCGTCAAGGCACAGCAGGAGCTTGTGAAGAAGCTCGGCTTGGACTGCCTTGTGCTGGGCGCACGCTGTCCTGACTATCACCAGAGCGCATACGACAATATTCCTGCAGACAAATACATCCTGATGACGCGCGAGGACGGTTTGCCGGTCGATAAGGAAATCCGTTTCTACAAGCGCGCAGGTCTCTCGCCCGTAAGCGCGATGCCCGAGTACATGGGCAAGGGCGAAGACAAAGAAAGCCGCGATTATGGCGTGATTATGGTTTGGAAGAACTCTGCAAAGCAATGAAACTCTTCATTATCGGGTGCGGAAGCATTGGAATGCGGCACGCGAAGAACATCGCCGCAAAAAAGCACGAGCTCGTGCTCTACGATGTTGATTCCGCACGCGCAAACGCGCTCGCAAAGGAGCTGAATGCGACCGCGGTAACAAGTATTGACGCAGGCATCGCATTGAAGCCGAGCGCGGCATTCATCTGCACGCCGCCGCACTTGCACACGTCGCAAGCGCTTGCATGCATTCGCGCCAAGGTTCCTGTTTTTATCGAAAAACCGCTCGCGCACGCGATGGATGACATCGACGCGCTCGTCAACGAAGCGGAAAAGAACAAAGTCATAACCATGGTCGCGTGCAATATGCGCTTCACAGGCCTCAACAAGGTCAAAGAACTCTTGCCGCAGCTCGGAAATCTCGTCTCGGCGCGTGTTGAGTTCGGCTATGACTTGCGCAAGTGGCGTCCAGGACAGGATTACCGCACGAATTACGCGGCAACGCACGCGCAGGGCGGCGGAATCGTGCTTGATGCGATTCACGAGCTTGATTATGCATTGTGGCTGTTCGGCGAGCCGCGCAAGGCATTCAGCAAAGTGATGCGTTCGGGCCAATTGGAGATTGAAACCGAGGACCACGCAGAGTTTGTGCTGGATATGGCGCGCTGCCCGACCGTGAACATGCATTTGGACTATCTCAATCCGACGTATACGCGCGGCTGCAGCGTGCTCGGCGAGCACGGCGCGGTCTACTGGGACTTCCAGAGCGGCATCGTGCGCGCGCTTATCGACGGCAAAGAACAGACCATCCAGACGACGACGGACGGGAACGCGATGTACGTCGCAGAGCTTGACCATTTCCTTTCCTCGCTCCAAAAGGGCGTTCAGCCGATGAATCCGGTGAAGGAAGCAGCCTCGACCTTGCGCCACGCGCTTGCATTGCGCACCGCAGGAGGCGCACAATGATGATCGGAGCGCTTGTGCAGGCAAGAATGGCAAGCACGCGACTGCCTGGCAAGGTATTGTTGCCGCTCGCAGGCAAGCCGATGCTCGCGTTTGAGATTGAACGCCTGCAACGGAGCAAGAAACTCAATGCAGTCGCGATTGCGACCAGCACGAATCCTGAAAACAAGGCATTGCTCGACCTCGCGAAGCAGATCGGCGTCAATGCGTACGCCGGAAGCGAGGAAGACGTGCTTGACCGCTTCTATCAGGCGGCAAAACAGTTCAAGTTCGACGTCATCGTGCGCATCACGGGCGACTGCCCGCTCGCAGATCCTGTTATTATTGACCAAGTCATTGACAAATTCCTCGCCGAGAAGGCGGATTACGCGAACAATGTCGACCCGCCGACATTCCCTGACGGCTTTGACGTGGAAGTGTTCACGTTCGCGGCTCTCGAAAAAGCGTGGAAGGAAGCAAAAGCGCAGCACCACCGCGAGCACGTCACGGCATTCATTCGCGAAACCGATGGTTTCAAGAAAACATCCATCACATCGCCGGTTGATTTGTCCAAATTGCGCCTCACGGTCGACAACAAGGAAGATTATGCAGTCATCCAGAAGCTCGTGTCGCTGCTTTCGCAGAACTTTTCATTGAAAGACGTCATGGAAGCCATCGAAAAGCATCCTGAGCTCGCATCGATGAACGCGCAGTTCGTGCGCGATGAGAAATACTGGGCGCAAGTCCGCGCTTGGAGGAACCAAAAATGAAGCTGACCAAATCACAAGAGTATCTGAAGCGCGCAAAGGAAGTCCTTCCGTGCCAGACGCAGACGCTGAGCAAGGGCTGGACGCAGTTTGTGCAGGGCGTCTGCCCGGTGTACTTGCAGAAAGGAAATGGTAGCCATGTCTGGGACGTTGACGGCAATGAATTCATCGACTATATCACTGCGCTCGGCCCGGTCATCCTGGGTTACAATGACGTGGACGTCAACAAGGCGATTACTGAGCAGTTGAAGGACGGAATCACGTTTTCATTGCCGCACCCGCTCGAAGTCGAGCTTGCGGAAGACCTCAAGAAGCTCATTCCTTGCGCAGAAATGGTTCGTTATGGCAAGAACGGCTCGGACGCGACCAGTGCGGCAGTCAGAATCGCGCGCGCAGTCACGGGACGCGAGAAAATCGCGTGCTGCGGCTATCACGGCTGGCCGGACTGGTACATCACGACCACGACGCGCAAGCGCGGCGTGCCGAAAGCGATGGATTCGCTCATCTGCACGTTTGAGTACAATAAGATCGAGACGCTGCGCAAGCTGTTTGCGGACAATCCGGGAACGATTGCGGCAGTCATCATGGAGCCGATCGGCGTGGAAGATCCGCAGCCGGGCTTTTTGGATCAGGTTCGCGATATCGCGCACCAAAACGGCGCATTGCTCATCTTTGACGAGGTCGTGACCGGCTTCCGCGTCGCATTGGGCGGCGCGCAGTCACACTACAAAGTCATTCCTGACCTCGCCGCGTTCGGCAAGGCATTGTCAAACGGCATGCCGTTGTCGTTTGTCGCAGGCAAGAAGGAAATCATGCAGAAAGCAGAGGACTGTTTTATCTCGATGACGTCCGGCGGAGAGGCATTGTCGCTTGCCGCTGCTCGCGCGACGATCAAGAAGCTGCAGGACAAGAACGTGATTCCGCACTTGTGGGCGATGGGCCAGCGCCTGAAAGACGCAATCATCGCAGGAATCAAGGCAAATGACCTGCCGATCGAAGTCAAAGGGCTTCCCGTGCACTTCGTATGCGTCTTCAAGGACGCTTCTGGCCAGGAATCACTCGAATTCAAGAGTTTGTTCATCCAGGAGATGGTCAAGCGCGGCATTTTGACCGGCGGCTACTTCAATCAGTGCTTCGCGCACTCGCCTGAAGACATCGAGAAGACCATCAAGGCGGCGAACGAGACGTTTGCCATCATGAAAACCGCATTGTCCGGCGGGAATATCAAGAAATTCCTCGAAGGACCTGCGGTTCAGCCGGTGTTCAGAAAGCTCTGATTATTTCGGCGCGATTCCTGCCTGTTCCATCAGCAGCGCCACGCCTGCGCGGGCGTTTTCGAACGCGTGCGTGCGGTCTTCGAGCGGCAGTGCGACGCTTTGGCCGTTCCTGCACGCGGAAATCGCAAGAGCGTGCGCGATTTCTTCTGCATCGCGTGCGCAGGCAAGGTTGCAGTTGGTCGGCGTGTCGTTCTCGATCGCGGAAATGAGCTGCTGCAGGCCGTTCAGCATGAATTCGCGCGGCGCTTCGGCGTTGAGCTCGAGCGGGATGCGGTCGACGCGGTACGGGTGGGTCTCGAACCCGGTGAAGATGCGCGACGGCAGCATTTCTTCGTATTCGACGCGCCAGCCGTTCTCCTTGATGCTGATGCGGGCTTTGGATCCGGTGAATTCAAGTTCGTAGATGTATGTGTTGTTCTCCGCCTTGCCGCGGCCGGTCGCGAGCAATTGCACGCTGACGTCGCGGTTGTAGGGGCCGAAATGGTAGCGGATGGTACCGTCGACGTTCGGGTCTGCGCGCGTCGAGATGTTTGCGATGGGCGAGAGCACGGCGGAAACCGAGACGGGTTTGTCAAAGAGCTTGCCGAGCAGCGCAGTGGTGTGCGGGAAGACCGACATGACGCCGCCGTTATAGGTCGTGCGCACTGCTTGCAGGTTGCCGATGCCGCCGCTGCGGATGTATTCAATGACAGAATTGTGGCACGTGTCGTAGTTGCGCAAGTAATTGACTTGGAACTTGGTCTTGGTTTTCGATTCCAGCGTTGCGAGCTCGTCCGCTTCCTTCAGCGACAGGACGAGCGGTTTCTCGCAATAGACTCCTTTTGCGCCGCGGACAGACGCTTCATAGATGGTTGAGGCGTTTGCCTGCGCTCCTGCGGCGCAGCAGATGATGTCAGGCATCATTTTCTCGAAAAGCGTGCGTGAATTCGTGAAATAGGGAACTTTCCACTTCTCAGAAGCCTTGCGCGCTTTTTCTTCATCAAGGTCTACAACCGCCACAAGCTCGGTCTGCGGCGTCTTGCTGATAGTTTCAGCGAAGTTGTACGTAAACGGGAAGACGTTCGAGGTGCCGACGCCCATGGGGCCGCATCCGATGACTGCTGCGCGGTACGGTTTCATAGAATATCCACACGAAGCGCTTTTTTAAAGCTTCTGCACCAGAAGATTTAAAAGCGAAAAGCCGCAGCGTGTCGTCGTGGAAAACGCACATTCGGGGGAGCACGCGAAGAAAGGTTTCTTTGCGCGCATTCCGTTCCAAATCAAGGCCGCCGCAGTTGTCCTGCTTATTTATCTGGGCATCGCGTTCTCGTTGTACGCAAAGCTGAAACACCTGCCCGGGCCGTATTATGGCGGCGACTTGTACTCGCACCACGGCTTCGCGCTGAATTATATCGCGAACGGCTTCTGGACTGACCCGTTTTTCATCAATAATTACGCGTTTTACCCGTGGCTCGGCAATTATCTCTTCATCGCGCTGCACTGGGTGACCGGAATGAGCGTGATGAACGCGGAAATGTTCGTCGGATTGCTCACGGTAACGCTCTCAGCCATTGCATACTACTTCCTCGGCTGGCAGTTGTTCAAGTCTCGCCAACCCGCGGTTGGCGATGAACTCGAGGACGCGCGGCGTCGCTCGAGTAATCACACATGGGCATTTGTCTTTTTCCTGCTTTCTTTGGTCACGCGCGGCATTCCTGACGGCGCGCCTAATATTACTGCGTGGATGATCACGATTCCGCTCTGGTTTGCGTTCTGGCTGCGCGCAGAGGAGACGCACACGACAAAGGACAAGGTGCTTGCAGGCGTCTTTATGGGCTGCACGGCATTGACGCACGTCGCGTACTTCCTTGCGGCAATGGCAGTATTCCTGTTCACGATTGTTGTTGAGACGCTTCGGCAGAAAAAGTGGAAGGACGCGGTCAAGACCTATGTTCCGATGCTTGCTGTCGGTTTTGTGGTCTCGCTGCTGTTCTACGGCCCCATC
>Ga0334722_10001336_pt1 | contig 31334 bp, 26 predicted proteins | sample C3_bottom_MG_FD_207210 | JGI IMG/M metagenome (GOLD analysis project Ga0334722, IMG submission 207210) | Sediment microbial communities from Yellowstone Lake, YNP, Wyoming, USA - C3_bottom | ecosystem: Environmental > Aquatic > Freshwater > Lake > Sediment | place: USA: Wyoming | collected... | reverse complement strand
AGATTCCCGTAGACGAGGCGAACACGACGCTCGACAAGAGGGCGAGCGACGGATTCACGAACGTCTTCAATGGCAAGGATCTCACCGGCTGGGCCGGCCCGGTCGACGAGTACCAGGTCGAAGACGGCGCCATCATGTGCAAGCCCGGCAAGGGCGGCACGATCTACGTGAACGAGGAGTACGGCGACTTCGAGGCCAAGCTCGAGTTCAAGCTCCCGCCCGCCGGCAACAACGGCCTGGCGATCCGTTATCCGGGCACTGGCGACACCGCCTACGTCGGCATGTGCGAGCTTCAGATTCTCGACGACTCATCGCCCAAGTACGCGACGCTCGATCCTCGACAGTACTGCGGCTCGATCTATGGCGTCGTCGCTTCGCAACGTGGCTATCTGAGGCCCGTCGGCGAATGGAACTTCGAGCACGTCACGGTCAGGGGCTCGACGATCACGGTAGAACTCAATGGGACGGTCATCGTCAACGCCGACGTGAGCAAGGTCACCGAGTACATGGCGAAAAGCGCGCACCCGGGCATTACCCGCACAACCGGGTTCTTTGGCTTTGCCGGACACAATGATCCGGTTCGGTTCCGGAACGTCTGGATCAAGAAGCTGACTTGAACCTGGCTTCGCGCATCGCCAGACTACCGACCTGATGCCGGCGTCAGCACGTAACTGGCCCCTGGCGTCGTCGGGAACTCCCAGAGGTTTGGTTCGAGTTGCGATGCGCGGACGACCGTTCCGTTCAACGTGACCGCGATCGGGACGGCGGAGCGCACGCGGCAGGAGTTGCCGTTCGACGACAGAATCGTGGCGCGGGTCAGCGCGCCTGCCTTCCATTCGAGACCGACCTCGAAACCGCCCCGGGCGCGCAACCCGTGGATCTCGCCATCGTTCCAGGACGCAGGCAGTGCCGGGAGAAGCGAGAGCTCATTCTCGTGTGATTGGAGCAGCATCTCGGCGATCGCCGCGGTCATGCCGAACGACCCATCGACCTGCATGGCCTTGGAACAGATCGAGAACAGACTGTCGGTCGTATACGTCTTGATCGCGTACGCGAAGTTCTCCATCGCTTTGGAAGCGTTGCCCAGGCGGGCCCACGATGCGGCCTTCCATGCCGAGGCCCAGCCATTGCCAGGCAAGCCGCGCTGGTCAAGGACCACGCGGGCGGCTTCGGCGAACTTCGGCGTCAGGCGCTTCGAAATCTGGTGCCCCGGATAGAGTCCGTACAGGTTCGAGATGTGGCGGTGGCTCTTCTCGCGCTGGCCCCAGTCGTCGAGCCACTCCTGCAGATCACCGTTCTTGCCGACCTGCATCGGCGCAAGCCTGCCGCGCGCCTCCAGCACTCGCGCCCGGAAGTCCTTGTCGGTGTCGAGCACGGCGGCCGCCTCGGCCACGTACCCAAACAGGTCGTTGAGGATCTGCATGTCGATGGTGGAGCCGGCGACCAGTGAGGTGCCGTTGCTTCCGCTGCCGGTCACCTCGTCGAAGAACCGGTCGTTGCCCGGCGCCACGGGAAAGTTCTCCGGCGAGGTCGACGGGTTGGTCACCAGCCACCCGCGTGTCGGGTGCGGAACGAGGACGTCCAGAAAGAACTCGGCCGAGCCCTTCATCACGGGATAGTACTTCCGCAGAAACTCCTTGTCCCCCGTGAACAGGTAGTGCTCCCACAGGTGCGTGGTCAGCCACGCGCCGCCGGTGGTGAACCCGCCCCAACTCGGCCCGTCCATCGGTGCAGCCACGCGCCAGATGTCGGTGTTCTGGTGCAGAACCCAGCCCCGCGCGCCGTAGTGTTCGCGGGCGACGTCGGCGCCCTGGTCGGTCAACTCGCTGATCATCTTGAACAACGGCTCGGCGCAGTCGCTGAGGTTGGCGACCTCGGCCGGCCAGTAGTTCATCTCGGTGTTGATGTTGGTGGTGTACTTCGAATCCCACATGGGATTCATGTCCTTGTTCCAGATCCCCTGCAGGTTGGCGGGTTGCGTGCCAGGCCTCGACGCAGAGATCAACAGGTAGCGCCCGAACTGGAAGACCAGGGCGGCCAGATCCGGGTCGTTGGTTCCATCGAATCGCTTCAAGCGTTCGTCGGTCGGAAGCCCGGAATTCGGCGTCGACCCGAACCGCGCCTCAACTCGACGAAACAGCCTCTGGTGATCGGCGACGTGAGCCGCCTTGATCTGATCGAACGTCCGAGCGGCGACGCCCTTCATCGCCGCACCATTGCGCGCGTCCGGGTCGGCGCTGACGTCCTTGTAGTTGACGAAGCTGGTGGCCGCCGCGATGACGATCACCACCTCGTCGGCGTTGCGGATGACGAGATCGTCGTCCGCAATCGTCATGTCCCCGCCGCGCGGGATCGCGCGCAGCCGCGACTGGTAGCGGAGCTGCCCGGCCGCACCGAGGTAGTCGGCCGACTTGCCGCGGACGATCAGGCCATCGCTCCCGTAGCCGTCCATCTGGAAGTAGTCGGTGGCGTAGTTGGAATGCGCCTGGTTCCGATCGCCGCGTAGCTGCGCCGTAAAGGAAATCCTGCCCGGCGTGTCGGCCGACAGGCGGACGATGATGACCTGGTCCACCGCCGTGACGAACACCTCGCGCGTGAAGCGCACGCCGCCTTGCTCGTAGCTCGTCGTCGCGACGGCGGTATCGAGGTCGAGTTGGTGGCGGTAGTTCAGGACGGGGCCGGTTGCCGCCAGCTTCAGGAAGAGGCTCCCGAGGGACTGGTACTTCTGCTGCTCGACCGGGTAGCCCATCAAGTGGCGTCCGAACAGGCGATGCGCCCGAATCAGTTCGCCGTCGAAGATCGCCTTCCGGACATCTGGCAGGGCTTTGTGGCCGCCCTTGACGGTCGTCGAATAGGGGCCACCCGACCAGTACGTCTCTTCATTCAACTGGATCTGCTCTTCGTCCGTCTTGCCGAAGACCATCGCTCCCAACCGTCCGTTCCCGACTGGAAGTGCGTTCTCCCACTTGTCGGCCGGATGCGCGTACCAGATCCGGGTCGTCGTCTCTGAAGTGCCGGTGACCGCTGGTTGGCGAGCGGGGCTCACGGAGCCGATTGAACAAATCAGAGCGGTGACGGCCAGTGAGAGGACTTTCCGGGCGGTCCGAGGAGAAGATGTGACAGGCATCGACGTCGACTCTCGACTCAGCGGAACTGCCGAAGAACGTCTGGCGGGATGAGGCACGAGATCGTCCGGGTCTTGCCGATGAGGTTGAGCGTGACGCTGGCTGTCGGGGCCCACGGCGCGTAGTCGAACGTAAAGTTGCCGTTGCCGCCGCTCGCCGAACCAGACACGCTCGGCACGGCCTTTCCGCCGCGCTTGAGTACCAGGTCCGCGAGCGTGTTCTTCGATCCCCTCACCGGCGTCACGCCAATGGTGACACGGGTCCTGGTGGCAGACTGGAAACTGGGCTGCGGCGCTGGCTGCTTCTTGTGCACTGCCGTCCACACTTCGTAGGCCACCTGCTTATAGCCCGAGTAGAACGAAAGTGTGAAATCGTCGTTCTTGCAGAGCCCGGTGTCCCAGAAGACGCAGGGCGGGTCGTCGCCACCCTGCTTCCCGCACTCGATGGCGTTGTAGTAGGTCTCGGCGTTGATAGGCAGCAGTCCTTTGTTCCACTCAGGAGTCGCGCCTGGCCTCGCGACGGCCGTGATCTGCGCGCGTCCCAGCGCCGGCCACAGCACGGCGCAGGCCAACAGCGCGAGCACGGTGCCCGCTCGCGTCGAATCGATGGACGCCGCAGGATGGAAGTGAGGACGAGTATTCGAGTGAGGCATAATGCGTCGAAGCGGAGTATAGCATCGGCCGCTGTCGCCCGCCCGATCGCTCTCGAGCGCCGCGTGTTGTGGAGTAACATGTCGCCCGATGGCCCCCACAGTCCTCAGCGTGGCCAGTCGGGCCCTACTCGATGCGTGCGCTCGCTTGGGCCTCGACACAGGGCAGATTCTCCAGGCCGCGAGGCTCGACCCCGCCACGCTCCGGGACCCCGACGCCCGGATTCCCATTGAACAGGCCGATGCCCTCTGGCAGAAGGCCTACGAGTTGTCACACGACCCCAACCTGGCTCTCCACGCGGTTGAGGTGTTGCCGATCGGGGCTTATCGCGTCGTCGATTTTCTGGCGTCGAACGCGCCGACGATCGGTGCGGCGCTCGTCAAGATCTCGGACTACTTCCCGCTGATTCATCCTGTGATCCGCATGCCCTTCGCGGTGGGCGACCTCCACGTCACGTTCGCTATCGAAGCGCCGTCGCGCCCCTCCACGATCACCCGGCCCGTCGCGGAGTACACGCTGGCCGCCGTCTTCGTGCGCCTGCGCAAGGCGATCAACGAACCGTTACCGCTGATTCGTGTCGAGTTCTGCCACCCGCGGCCGGCGGACATCTGCGAGCACGAGCGCATCTTCGAGTGTCCGGTCAGATTCGACGCGGCTACTTGCCAGGCCGTCATCGGCCGTGACGTCTGGGATACGCCACGCACGGGCATCGATCTCGCGTTGTTCTCCCTCCTCGACACCCACGCCAGGATGCTCCTGGACCAGCTTCCCGTTCCTGCCGACCTTCTCAGCGATGTGCGTGACGCAATTGCGGCCGAACTGCGAGGCGGCAACCCGCAGCTTGCGCAGATCGCCAAGCGACTGGCCATGAGCGAACGGACCCTGCAGCGACGCCTCAGGGATCGGGGCGTCCTCTTCAACGACATGCTTGACGCATTGCGCTTTCGGGAGGCGAAGTCCTACCTGGCTCAGGAAGACGTCGCCGTCGCAGAGGTCGCGTATCTGCTGGGGTTTGCCGAGCAAAGCTCGTTCAACCGGGCATTCAAGCGCTGGTCCGACCAGACGCCCTCCGAGTACCGCCGGGCCGTCGTCTCGTAGTCTGCTGGCGGCACAGGCGCGACTTGTCGTCGAAGGTCAAATCACTGTCGTCTTGAGCCAAGTGAACACGCCGGGACGTCTCGTATCCCCTTGCAAGACCAGTTTTCAAGGAGGTGTGTATGAGACCGTTTTCGACCGTCATCATCGCCGTGGGACTCGTGGCGACCTTCGCCCACTCGCCTGCCAACGCGCAGGTCGCAGACACTGCAAAGCCCGTGCGGCACGTCAACGACAAGTTCAGCAACAGCTTCTTCGACCTGCATCCAGAACTCACGAAAGCTGAGTTCAAGGAGTTCGCCGCCGAACTCGGTTCGGTCCTGCGCTTCCGCCAGCTTGGTGATTCGAGCACGCTCGGAAGGGGCGTATTCGAGATCAGTGCCGATTACGCCAGAACATCCATCGACGGTTCGAAAGGGGCATGGAACAACACCATGTCGCATCCTGCCGCGGACCACTCCCTGGGTCAGTCCATCGCGGCCCCCCGCGTCGTCGCCCGGTTCGGCGTGAGCGACCGCGTCGACATTGGCGCGTGGGGCACGCTCAGCCCTCACTCGAACTATGGAATCGTCGGCATCGACAGCAAGATCGCACTGATGAAGCAGGGACCCGGGCGACCGATCTCCATCGCGATCAGGCCCAGCATCTCGTCGCTGGTCGGGCCGTCGGAACTTTGGGCAGGCTCGGGGAGTATCGACGTGTCCTTCAGCCGATCCCTCGGTCTTGTGTCGCCATACGTCGGTTTCGTGACAACCGGATCGCTGGCGGTCGAACGGTCAGCCGACGTCGACCTGAAACCAGCCACTGCCAGTACGGCATTCTCCTACGCAGGGATCTCGCTCAACTTGCGCAGGCTGGTCCTTTCGGGCGAAGTGCAGATAGGAAGGGTGACCAGCTACGGCATTCGCGTCGGCACGCGGTTCTAGGATGCCGGCCGGTATTCGGTCGCCCCACCTGAAGGCCCCGGCTGCATCAGGGAGAACTCCTCCCGCGGCCGGGGTCACCAGTTCTACCCGCGAACCTCCTGCAGGATTTGGCCGACACTTATTGTGCGGGCCTTTTCCTGCATCGCGGGCAGGTAGCGGCCCCGCATGCCCCTCGCCTCATCGAGCAGGCCCCGGTAAGTGTCTCTCACCACCTGCTGCGAGAACGTGCGGCCACCAGCGTAGTAGCGGACAGCCAGCCGCCCAAGGGCGTACGTTGTGGCGAACGACATCCCCGAACTGACGGCCTGTCCAAGCACGCCGCCAATCAGCCCGCCGAGCAGTCCCCGGCCGAACAGATGGCCGACGAGCCCGACGCCTATCCGCTCCACGTACTGCCCGACCATGCCGATGCCTGCCGTGCCCAGCAGATCCTTGATGTGCCCCCGGTCCAGCTCGAACCCGTAGGACTTGCCGATGCGATAGACCATTCGCATCTGCAGCGGGATGATGGCCATCGTCGCGAGCGAGTCGGGCAGCAGCTCGAGGGCCCCGTTGAGAATGGCGTAATTCAGGATCAGCTGATCCTGCTCGGCGGACGTCATCGCTCCCGATCGCATGGGAGGCTCGTGTATCGATGTGGTCGCCAGCGGTGCCACCGCCAGGGCGCCAGCCTGCGCGGTGAGCGTGTCAGCGGCTGTCGCGGCCGCCGCGTCGAAACCCAGGCGGGACCGTAGCGCTGAGAGGAACGACCGCTCGGCATCGCCGACCGCGCCGTCCGCGTTGCACACGCCGACCGCGAGCTCGTATGCCAGGCGCCGGTTCTCGGGCGAGGCCAGCGCCGCAACCGTGTCGTCCAGTGTGACGCGCTTCTGCAATACGTCTTGGTACACGGCTGACGAATCGAAGCCGCTGCCGAGCGAGATCGACTCGGCAATGCGCTGTACTTCACCGCGCTCGGTCGGATCGTCGTTCCCGTCCGAGAGCGCGGCCATGATGGCGAGAGTCAAAAGGGCCTGGCGTTCCTGGTCAGTCATGCGTCGCTCCTGTCTAAGCTCCTGTCCCAGCCTATTCTCCCGTACAGACGAGGAATAGCGGTTTGCGGTTCTGCCACCTTCGCACTAGTGCCCCCTGAATGTGCTCGGTTCCGAAACCACCGGCCAAGTGCCTGGTGTATTCTCGATGAGCATGTTCCGCACACCTGTGCTGACCCCGCGCCGAATCTGGCCGGCTTTTGCCGTCGCGCTGGTCGCCGATGGACTCCAGCTGCTGCTGGGGCCGTTGGGCTGGTCGTTCTTCGATGAGATCATCGACGTCGTCTCGATGGTTCTTCTGAGTCTCCTCGTTGGCTTCCATCCGTTGTTTCTCCCGACATTTCTGGTGGAGATGATCCCCGTCGTGGACATGCTGCCCACGTGGACGGCATGTGTCGCGGCGGTGATCGCGCTCAGGAAGAGGACGCAGCATGAGTAATTCCCATCGGTTGCTGATTGTTGACTTGAGCGTCAATCCAGCCATCTATCGACCGGTGGATCATTGGCGACCTCACGTCGAGGCGCTTGGTGTGCCAGTTGATGCCTGCCGCCCGCCGGATGGTGACATGCCAGCCGATCTCTCGCCTTATTCGCACGCAATTCTGACGGGCAGCGAGGCAACCATTCTTGCGGATACCGAGTGGATCGTTCGGGCCTGCGAATTGACGCGCGCGCTGGACGCGCTCGAGGTGAAGCTGCTCGGCAGTTGTTTCGGCCACCAGATGCTGGCCCGCGCGCTGTCAGGCTTGCCATTCGTTCGCCGTACGCCCACGCCGGAATTCGGATGGGTTGAGGTGCGCAAGGCGGGAGGCGGCTCGCGTGATCCCCTTGTTGATGCGTTGCCCGATCGTTGTCACGTGTACACCTCCCATTTCGACGAGGTCTTCCCGCTGCCAGCCGATTGGGAACGCGTGGCCGAGACGACCGATTGCGCGTACGCGGTCGTTCGTCGCAAGCAGGGCGGCGCGTGGGGCATTCAGCCCCATCCAGAGATTAGTGTCGAAGAAGGCCGGGCCTTGCAGACGTCGTACTTGACGTCCATGTTCGAGCGGAAGGAGATCCTCGAAGCGGCGTGGCATCCCGAGCCCCGTGACGACCGCATCGCCGCCGCGCTGGTCAAGGGATTCCTCAGTGCGTGACCGCCGGATGTCCAAGCGAGCAGCAGCTGGACGTGGCCCGGCGATCGACGCGAGGCTCTTCCGGTGTCCGCTGACGGCCGAGCGGGTCAAGGCAGCGACCGCGGATCACAAGAGGTGACTCACTCCACGCGAAGCGCCGCAATAGGATCTTGGCGACTGGCGCGAAGCGAGGGCACGAAGATTCCGAGAGCCGCGGTCATGACGATCAGGGCAACAGCGATCGACCACACGCGAATGTCGTAGATCGTCAGTTGGTACAGGTGCGACTTCACAAACGTGACGGCCCAACTGGAGACAAGCGCTCCGGCGCCCAGGCCGACGACGACTGCGGAGAGTTGCTCGCGCACGAGTAGACGGACGACAGAGGCCCTCGTCGCGCCGATCGCCATGCGTATGCCTATTTCGCGCGTACGGCGCGCGGTCGTCATCGCCATCAGGCCAAACACACCCACGCCGACGACTGCAAGTGCGGCGGCGGCATACGATCCGAACAGCCAGGACTCGAGGCGCCGCCCGCGCACGCTCTCGTCCAGCAGGTCGTCGGCCGTAGCGACACTTGTCACGCGCACATCGCCGGTCGCGTTCCTGACCATCGGCAGCAACGACGTCATCACGGCTCTAGTCCGATTCCCGGTCCTGATCACCACCGTCATGCTTCTCTGGTCGGTCGCCGCCAGCCCGTACGAGGCGTAAATCTCGCCTGATCCTTCCTGGTCCCACGAACCGAAATGGGCGTCGGCCACGACGCCAACCACCCTGAACGGCCGCGGTCCCGACTCGACGAAACCTCTGATCTCTCGGTCGACGACGCGCCCGCCCTTCCCGACCTTCTTCGCCACGCGCTCACTCACGACGGCGACGGCGGCGCCCGAGGCAATCTCCTCGGGCGTGAGCCATCGCCCTTCGAGGAGCGTCAGTCCGGTGGCCTCCAGGAACCCCGGCATGACAGCAAGCGTCGCTCCATCGGCAAAAGCGTTCATCATGGACCCGCCCGACAGCAGCGGGCTTTGAGTCGCGCTGGCGATGGCGACGCCCGGCACGCGCCCCACGTCTGAGAGAAACGCATCGATGGCATGCGATCGAGCTTCGGTGGATCCAGCGGCGACAATCCCGCGAAGCACGAGCAGGTTGTCGACGCGAAAACCCGGGTCGGTCTGCCAGACGCCCACCAGACTTCCCACCAGCAGCGCGCCACCCAGTGCGAGCGTGAGACCCATGGCGACCTGGGCGGCGACGACGACGGTTCGTCCCGTCGATCGCACACGCCTTGTTGCCTGGCTTCCGTTGGTCATCGAATACGCCGCTGGCGAGCGGAGGCTGCGCCAGACAGGCCAGGCCGAGACCACGAGAGCGGCCACGGCGCTGGTGACCACCGCGAAGCCGATCACGCGCAGGTCAATCGAGGGCGGCTTGAGCAGGCCCATTGCATCGGGCAGGAGCCTCAGCGTGAGCACCACCAACGGACCAGCCAGGGCCAGTCCGACCGTGGTTCCGACAAGCACGATGATGACGCTTTCGGAGAGGAGCATCGCGGCCACCTGCCTCGACCCGGCACCGAGCGCGCGGCGCACTGCAAGCTCGCGCGCACGATCCTGCACGCGGCTCGCCATCAGGCCAGACACGTTCACGCATGCAAGCAACACCAGTACGGCCACGGTCCCGAAGATGATCAGAAAGACAGGGCGCTGCCTGCCGGTGAGGTAGGTTTCAAGCGGCGTCAGGCCCGCGTGATCAAATGCCGGCGAACCCTCGTGCGGGCGAGGGACCCAAACCCGGGACTCCGCCAGCGCGGCGGCATCCACGCGCGTCTGGTAGTCCACCAACGGCAGACGCCGCGGCAGTCGCGCGATGCCGTTCACCGTGCGATAGTGCAGATCGTCACGGCTTGCGGCGGGAATGATGAGTGGCGTCAGAACGTTGGGCTGCACACGCCCCGGCGCGGGAAACAGGAAATCGCGTGGCAGCACGCCGACGACTCGAAAGCCCGCACCGCCGGATTCGTAAGGCGCGGTGGTCTGACCGATAACATCCGGACGGCCGCCGAACATGCTCTGCCACAGTCCATACGTGATGATGGCGGGCGTCGCGTCGCCTTCTGTGTCGAAGTCGGCGGGCTGGAATCCGCCGATGAGCGGATGTACGCCGAGCACGTCGAGGAACAGCGCATCGACCCTGGCGACTGATGGTGCCCACATGCGCAGGTCCCCAGTCGGCGGCGCGCTGCCGCTCCCGATGCCGTAGGCGGCGATCGTCACTCCAGGCGCAGCTGCCGCCCAGTCGACCAGATTGCGCTGGGCGACGGCAATGCCTGAACGCTGCCCCGTCTGGTACCCCCCAGTGACGCGAAACAGCTCATCAGCCCGCTCGTAAGGCAGCGGCTTGAACAGCACGCCATCCACCACCGCAAACACCGTGGTCGCGAGGGCCATACCGAGGGCGATCACGGACACTACTGTTCCCGAGTACCACGGAGAGCGGAGGAGGAAACGAATCGCCTGGCGCAAGATGGGCATCGTCGTTGTGTCCAATCGTACGGGAACAACTGTGACCTGAAGCCGCAGACGGCCTCATTCTACCGATCCCGATGTTCGCGCTCAACGACTTCACCAACTGGCGGGCGCGGGTACCAGCCTCGCATGCCGATGATCGCCAGCACGCTGCTCAGCGCGAGCGGCGCGAGGAGCTTCCCACTTCCGCCGGCGCACGAAAGGGGCAAAGCAGGGATGGTGTTCGGCGATACACTGGCTGGGGACGGCTTCGAGACCCGCGTGAGCGGCTGATTCCGCATCCCGCTCGAGGCTGAGAGAGGAAGACATCCATGAGACTCGCACTTGTCCTTATTCTCGGCTCGCTGCTCGCTCCGCAAACGGCACCGCCCCCCGCAACCGAGATCTACCTGGCGGCGCTTTCCGGAAGCAACAGCGCGTTGAAGATTGGGACACCAGTCAATATCAGCAACAGTCCCGAGTACGACAACCAGCCCAGCTTCCTGCCGGACGGATCCGCGATCCTGTTCACCTCGCGTCGCGACGGCAAACAGACAGACGTCTATCGTTACGACCTCAAGACGAAGCTGGTCACGCAGTTGACGCACACCGCGGAGAACGAGTACTCCCCGCTCGTGACGCCAGACGGCAAGACATTTTCAACGGTGCGTGGCGATAAACAGGAACTGTGGCGCTTCGATCTCGACGGATCGAACCCGCGCCTGGTCTACGCGCACAAGGGACTCATCGGCTACCACGTCTGGATAGACGCCGAGCGACTGGCTGTGTTTGTGCTCGCCGCGAATGGCAACCCGGAAACGCTGCAGATCGTTGACACCAAGGCGAACACAGCCGAGGTCGTTGAGCCCAACATCGGCCGGTCGCTTCTGATCCGCCCCGGACGCAAGACGGTCAGCTTCATTGGACGTCCACCCGGTGCCCCTGCGGTCATCAAGGAACTCGACCCGATGACGAAGAAGACGACCCACGTCACCGAGGCACTAGCGAGTAGCGAGTACCTCACGTGGCTGCCGGACGGCCGGATGTTGATGGCGTCGGGCACGAAGGTCTACCTCTGGCGCGAGGGTGCCGCCGGCTGGACCGAGGTCGGGGATCTCGGGTCGGCTGGATTGACGAAGATCACCCGTCTTGCCGCGAGTCCGGACGGCAAATGGCTGGCATTTGTCGCAGAGCCCCAAACGAAATGAGCGCATCGGGGCATTCACGGCACTCTCAGGATCTGGGCGCGGCGATCGACGATCCACTTGTCGATTTGCTTCGCGATATCGTTTGCCGCTGACTTCCAGCCGCCGCCCGACTCGAGCGCCTTGTTCTTGTTGTTGAAGACAACGGACTCGTCGCCCCGCGTCAGTCTTACGCGTAGATGGACTTCACGCACCGGACCCGCCGAGCCAGGAGCGCCAGGGCCCTGGCCTGGCCGAACGGCCGGGCCAAACGCGAACTTCGGAATGGTCACGGTCCGATCGACCACCTCGACGCTCACCTGGTCGTCGCCCTCCGTGTCGACAAGCACAAGATCCTTCTTCTTCTCGGCAAGCGCCGCGCGAAGATCCTTGACGGAGTCGCGCCGCGCCCGCACGTCCGGTGCCTCGCCGGATGCATCCGTGTAGACGTACACGCGAACCAGATTCGGCTGCGTCTGGGGTGACGCGGCCGTCGACCCGGCGGCACGTTCATGGTCGCCCCGAGCAGGGCCGAGGGGCGAATGGCTCATCAGCACCAACATGACGGGCAACAGCAGTGAGTGACGCATCGTCGCTCTCTTGAAGGACAACAGGACGGATTCGCGGCCAGCCACCCGACCGTCTGCGGCTATCTCCAGGTCGCCGCCCCGATGAGGAGCCCGACTATCCCCGCCGATAGCACAGCGCCGCCAACGACCTTTGTGCCGTAACTGCAGCCGCTCGCCATGTGGTTCGTCGTGCTGCACTCGGGCCTGTTGGCATACACCAGGATCGCTCCGCCCGTGATCGACGCCACCGCTCCGAGGGCTAGCGCCGCGATGGCTCCGTTACGGCCGCCCCTGCCTCGCGGTCTGTAGTACCCGCCCCGCTGGGCGAGCGGATTCGATGCCACGGGCGCTAGCGTGAATGTGCTGCGCCAGGCTTGCGCATTGGCCGGTCCGAGTGGCGCGTTCGCGGCGAGGGTCGCATCGCTGAGCGTGAAGGGTGACCGTTCCAGAGTTGGCCGCTCCTGCGTTTCTGACGCGTTGTTGACCGCGGACTGTGATGAGGGTGCGGCGCTCGACGAAGGTTTCTCCTCGCTCGCCAACAGCGTGCCACTCCACTGAGTACCAACCAGGCAGACAATCAAAGCGCCGGTCGTAGACAAGCGATGAGTTCTGGCCATATCGCTCTCCTTAAGCCCAGGCAGGCGCTTGGGGCGATACTCCCACTCATCCTAATACTACTTTGTCAGACCGTTGAAATGATTTGAGATTCCGGTAGCGGGTCAGTTTGCGCATCGTCCCCGCTCACGCTCGCCGACAAAATGAGCCTTTCGGGGCTCGTAGCTGACCTGACGGTCCCGGGGGCCCCCATCCCCGGCAGCGTGACTCGGGCCTCGCGGCTCATTTTGTGAACTGACGCCCAGCGGCTCGGTTCGAGGGGCCGCCTGGCGAACTGATCCACTACCGAGAATCTCTCTAGATGATCGGCCGGCCGGAGCCGCCCTTGCGGAAGAGGATTTCGCGCAGGCCGCTCTGCATCAGGAAGGAATCGGACACGCTCAGGCCGTCGAACATCTTGATGATGTCGCGGTTCAGCAGCGCACTCTGGCGCACAGCTACCGACGCATACGGGTGCTGCCGCACGTGCGACTGATCTGAGACGATGAACTTCGTGAAGCCCCCCCGGATGTGACTCGAGCTGTCGAAGAAGCCGAGCAGCGCGCCGCCAGGACTCAACAACCGGACCAGCGTCGTTGCCAGCGCCCGCGCGGACGGCCGGTCCAGATAGTCGAACACGTCCCACAGGAGCACGCCGTCCACGGCCCCCGCGTCCAGCACGAACCGCGTCGACAGGAACGCCGTCAACTCCTCGAGGCGACCTTCGCGCAGATGGCGATCGAGATCCGCAAACAGGTCCTCGACGTAGACCTTGCAGTTCAACTGCTCACCGAAGAAGGTGACGTTTGATCCCACGACGGGTCCGAGATCCAGCAGAACGGGCGCGGGACGGGTCCCGAGGTACGAAAGGAACTTGTGTAGCGCCCTCGAATTCATGACAGGGCGCTCGTCCGGCTCCGGCGGTGGACCGGCTCGAAGCCGCGTACCTTCCGCCTGCCGGACGGCTCCCCTGCGTGAGAGTAGACCGCCCACACTTCGCACCCAGTCGACATCCAACACGGACACTCCTCTACCCGAAGGGACGCGGCCGGCACGCGCGGCACGCACGCCGGTCCGTGCACGCCTCCGCTATGCGCCGACCATACGCTGGTTGCCTGATACTTGGACGGCCGGCGGCACGGCGGCCGTCACGACGGCCGGCACAAGCACGGGCTTCACCTCGGACTTGGCCACCTGGGCAGGCGTGGCGACCGGCTTCTGCTGCATGTCCACGCTGCCGCGAAAATGCGAGCCCTCCGCAATCGCGACGCGGGGCGACACGATGTTGCCGTCCACCGATCCGTTGTCGCGAATATCCACCTTCTCGCTCGCGGTGATGTTGCCGATGACCTCACCGAGGATGACCGCCACCTTCGCGAACACCTCGGCCTTGATCTTGGCGTGCGCCCCGATCGTCAGCACGTGCTCCCTCAGCTCGATTTTGCCTTCGACGATCCCGTCGACGGTGAGATCTTCGCTGCCGTTGAGTTCGCCTTTGATGACGACCGACTTACCGATATTGATGACGTCTTTGTCCATGTTGCCCTTTGCCCAAATCTCCGGTGCGTGGACTGCTGGGGCACTCGGGAACGCCGGCGCCCCGGGGGCCGGCTGGCCCATTGCTTCTCGACCGCTGGCAGGCGGCCGCACGACCTCGTTTTGTTTCCACATCGTGAACCTCCGCGCGTCCCCGAAATCCCAACGAAGGGCGGGGGAGTCGACGCGACCTGAGCAACGTAGGGGGCCCGCTGATAGAAGGAGACTCGCAGCTCCTGAGGCTGCACCACTCGTGCCAATACCTGCGGCGCTGCAACATGGGCAACTGGGCGGAGCCGTACGCGGGCGACCGACGCGCTGGTGCAATAGCTACACGGAGGCGTGAAGTTTTGGCCGAAGGCTAACGCCCGGACCGGTCTAGTCGGCGATGGCAGAGAGCACGATGCGTCTCAGTCCACGCGAAGCGCCGCGGCCGGAACGAAACCTCCGCCCGCGGCCCCGCCGTCAGATATATACTCCCCGTCCGGGGAGAGTCTCTCCTCGACACCGTCATCAACCAATTGAGGTGAGCTATGAACAGGGCCCGACTCGCAGTTCTGCTTGGTTGCCTCGCGTGCCTTCCGGCGGCCGGTTACGCACAGGGACACATGCTGCACGGTGTCGGCGCCGTGAACAGCTCGATGGGCGGCGCCGGGGTCGCGCTGCCGATTGAGTCTCTGGGCGCGCTGGCATTCAATCCGGCCCTCATCATGGCCGGCGAAGGCAATCAGGTCTCGTTCAGCACCGAGTTCTTCAAGGACGGCCTCAAGGTCGACACTCGCGTGGGCACCCTGAAGCAGCAGATCAACCCGCTTCTGCAGGTGGGCGTGGTTCCCGCGTTCGGATGGACGATGCGTGCGCCGAACGGGCGCATGGCACTGGGATTTGGCCTGTTGGGTGTCGCGGGCTTCCGGACCGACTATCCCCAGGACAACTCCAACGTCCTCATGCTCGTGCAGCCACTAGGATTCGGGCGCATTGCGACCGACTACCAGCTGACGAAGATCCCGGTCGCGCTGGCGTTCCAGGTGAATCCGCGGCTGTCGATTGGCGTTTCCCTGAACCTGTATCGCGGAACGCTGGTCATCATCCCGCTGCCGGTGACGACGCCCGATTACGACACCGCCGGTCAGCCGTACTTGCCGTGGGCCGCCAACCCGGTGTCGCGGTTCGGCGCCGGCGGTCAGATCGGATTCACATACAAGGCGAGCGACAAGGTCATGGTGGGCGGCTCCTACCAGACTTACGCCACGTTCAAGCGCTACGAATGGAGTTCAACGAACAACAATCCCAAGTCGCCGCAATTCGGGCTGGCGCGGACCATCGGCATTCAATGGGATGCGCCGTCGATGGTGACGTTCGGCGTCGGTATTCACCCGACCAGCCGCACGCAACTGGCGTTGGACGGCCAGATGACGAAGTACGACAACGTGGAAGGGCTTGGCGGACCTGGCGGCGTCGACACCGTGAATAAGAAACTGGTTGGAGTTGGATGGCGCAACATCTGGTCGTTCAAAGCCGGCGTGCAGCACCAGGTATCCGACAAGCTCGTCATGCGGGCTGGCTTCAACTACAGCCAGACACCGATTCGCGCCGAGATCGTCGAGACCAGCATGGGGACGCCAGCGACGTTCCAGAAGCACTTCACGATCGGCGTCGGCATGCAGCTGGCGCCGCACGTCTCGGCCGACGCGGGCTTCTACATGGTGCCGCGGGAGCACGTGCTCGGGCCGATCCTCAGCCTGCAGACCGGCACGGTGCCCGACAGCCAGCTCGACATGTCGAACCGAATCACCAGCTTCCAGATGGCGTTGAACTTCAGATTCTGAGTGGAGACGTGGGGCCGGACCTGGTGTCCGGCCCCACCTGTGTACCCGATCACGCGCGGCGCCGGCCTGCTGCTCTTGCGGCCCCGGAAGGCGTCGGATCCAACGAATCAGCGAATCAGCGGGTCAGCGTGAACTGGCCGTTGCCCATCGCGCCGCCACACGACACCGTGGACATCATTCCGGACATCATCCCGGACATGTTGCCGGAGTAGGTTCCCGTCATCGTGTGGCCGTCGCCGGACATCTGGCCCTGGCCATCTACCAACATGGAGCAGGGCGACATCGTGCCGGTAAAGCCGCCGCTTGGCACAGTCATATGGAACGTCACCGTTGAGCCACTGACGGTGCCCTGCATTGAGCCGTTCCCCATCATGCTCCGACTGGTATCGGTGATGTTCATGGTGCCGGACATGGCGGTCCCGCTCTGGGTGACGGCCCATGTCATGTTCTCCTTGCCGGTCGAGTCGGCCGAGGTGCCCACCCACGTGCCGGACAGGCTCGTGAGCGTGGGGGATGATGTCGGACTCGGGGCGGCCGGGGTCGCCGGGCTTCCAGCGCACGCGCTGACGAACAAGAGGCCGATTATCGCGGGAATAAAACCACGCATGTTATTGTCTCCATTAGCGTTACGCCGACTCGCAGAAGTGGATTGCCCCCCACCATTGTAATAGATTCACAGAACCGACGCTTGGTGACACGGCTCGGACACCGCGCCGCTCCGGGGACGGGCGAGGTGGCGCGGACGGTCCGCGCCGATGTGCCCGCCCCCGGGTTTCAGTCAATGACGCGCGCTACTTCGGTACCCTTCGACCAATGCAGAACGTCTTCTCGATGAACTTGTCGGTGTCATCGTTGAGACCATCGGTCAGCGATCGAACGGTATGCAGCCGAATGGCGTACGAGCAGGTCGGCCACGTCGAGATGTTGTGATGATCGGTGCCCGCGCCGCCTCTCGGACCCGTCCCGGACGGCAGTACCGCCGGCGGAATCGGCGCCGCCGTGATCCTCTCCACCGACCATGCCGCCATCAGTTCGTGATCGGCCGTGTACTCGATGTCGAGATCGGTTGTCAGCGGCGCACAGGGATTGCCGCCGCCCGAATGGAACTGCAGCAGGTCGAGCAGCATGACCTCGCCCCAGTTGTTGATGTGAATCTTCGCGAGTTGATTCGTGTAGTCCGGAGCGGCGCCACCGTTCACCGCGGCGATCGTCGACACCCGCGTCGCCTGGTAGATCAGCGCCACGTCGGTGCCGTTCTTCTGGCCGGCGACCGGCACAGGGTTGCCGGCGGCCAGACCCGCTGGCGCCGGATTGGCGCTTCCCGGCACTGCCACCCAGGATGCGAATCCCATCAACCACCCGTTGAATGCATCGTCGAGCGCATTGGCATCGACCGTGACCCAGCCCTGCGCGTCCGGCACGATGTAGTGATCTGGCGGTGAGACGCCGGGTCCTGCCGGAGGCGGCGTCGGCGATGTCACGCCGACACCGCGAATCCTGACGGATTGCAGGGTGAACGGGTTGCCATTCCACAGGGTGTACCGGCTGCCGACGAGTGCCTCGCAGACGAATCCGCCGGTGATGGGCGTCTGCGCGCCGCTTTGCTGGAAGAGGAAACGGTACGCCATGGGCGCTCCGGCGAACACCGGCGAGGTCTTCGGGCACAAGCCGCGCAGCTTGAGGCACCCGAAGAAGCCGAACGCCGGTCCTCCGTGTCCGTGAGCCTTGTTGGTGAGCCCGGTTGCCGGAGCGAAGTCGCCATTGATGTCGAAGTCGCCGACGTGCGTGAACCACGGATGATAGAAGATCGGTGTGCACACGAGCCTGCAGAAGCGGCGGCAACGCACGATGCACAGCCAGTGGCACAGTTGCAGGCAGAAGCGCTGCAGCTTGAGCTCGACCACGACGCTCTGGAACGTCCTGTCGTCGCCGGCGCCGACCGCCGCAGAGAGCTTCGCGAATTCCGCCGGCTTCTCAACGAGCCTCTGAATCTCCTTCGCGAAGGCGGCCGCCTCCTTGATCTGATCCCTGACCGGCTCGATCGGAAACTGCCGGCACAGCCGCAGGCACGCCAGCACGCAGCGCCAGCTGCAGAAGAAGAAACAGATGAAACGGCACATCTGGATCAGGCCGGCCGCCTCGACTGCCGACCGCAGTTTTTCGGCGTCGCCCGCATTTGATGCGGCAACCGCGTCGTCAAACAGGTTCTTGCGCTCGAGGAGCGCGCGCATGGCCTTTCCCGCGCTCTGCAACTCGTCGACGAGGTTCGGACGCACCTCGATCGTCGGCGTGCACAACCATCGGCACATCAGCTGGCAGCGGATGTGACACACCCAATGGCAGAAATGATGACAGAGCCCCTCGAGTTTGAGGGTCTCGACGATTCGCGCAAAGCCCGCGCGATCGCGCTTCTCGATGGCCTCCACCAGTTGCTTCGTTGCCTGTGGGTCGGCGGTAATGCGGACGATCGCTTCGGCAAGCTGACGCGGATCCGTCGGATGATCCACCGGCTTTGGTGGTCCGCACAGCTCGAAACACAGGCAGGTGCATTCCTTGACGCCAATCCACTGGCAGACCAGCTGGCATCGGTCGTACAGATGCAGGCGCTCCAGGATCGAGCGGAACTCCTGACGGTTGCCCGCCCGGTAGGCATCGTACGCCCCGTGAAACGCCTCCTCGTTCTTGACGAGCTGACCGATGGCAGAGGCTTCGTCGAGCAGATCCCGCAACACGTCGGATTCGGTACGTTGATCGGGCATATGAGGCTTCCTTCCTTTACGTGAACGTGGATTGACCGAGATGTGGGACGACGAATTTCGGACGGCGGTGCGCTTCGCCACGCACAACTCGAACCAGCGGGGGCTATGACAAACCGCACGACATGCGGTGTTGGGCGCGATCGTCGGGAGCCTTGAGACGTGTTGCCAGATCCCTGCCAGAGGCGAGACTGTCGATTCGCGCCGAAAAGGTGTCGCGCGTCTCGCGCTGATCTCTCTGAGATGTTCGGATGTGTAAGACCGAGTCCGCTTTCGTGATCGGCAGGAAAAAGTGACGAACGAATTGCGTCACGTTGCGGCTGCGCTGGTCGAGAGGTTTCTGAAGTCTTGATCAGGGACTGTCGCGTTTTGCAGCGGGAGAAGGAGCCGTCAGATGCGCGTCAGCGTTCGTCACAGCGGAATGGAATGTTCGTAGTAGAGCAGCTTCTCAGTGAGACTTCTCGTGAATACTCCGCGCTGTTCGTCGGTCAGCCTGGTCAATGATCTTGCAGCGGTGGGCGCACTCCGTTTGGGATCGGAGACGACGAGTCGTCCGCCCGTCTTCTCCTCGAGGCGCGTCACCAGAGGCTCGAAGGGCATCTGGTGCCAGCGGTTCTTTTCCGCTTGTTCCTTGAACACCGGCACGAACGCCACCAGTTCCTCGCTCTCCATCTGCTCGAGGCCCGCCGCCCGCAATGTCGCATTGTGGCTGCCGTGGTGCCCCACCTTGTAGAACACCGTCCGGCGCAGCAAGTCCGGTCCAGTCACTGTCCTGGTGGTGCCGCCCTCGTCCACCTGCCACGTCCTCTCCTGCCACGACAGCCAGTTGCCGACCTGCGCGTCTCCTGGAAACAGCAGCACGCGCCCGCTCTTCACGAGTTCAATGGCCAGCACGAGACAGGTGTTGTTCGTGTGACTGTCGAGATCGAGCGCCAGCGATTCGATGGCCACCGTCCAATCGGCATCAATCTTCCGCCAATCATCGTCTTTGGCGTTCCAGCACTCAGCCATGAGGGCCTCGAGCTTCGGCGACGGCTTTCTGCCCGGACCGCCCGGCGCGACGGCCAGCAGTGATTCGAACGGGCAGTCGGCTCCCCCGGCAGTCGACGTATCGGCACCCAGGCGCGCGAACGCCGCCGCCAGGCTGTCGTCGGCGGCCACAGACGACGCGAACTCGTAGACCTCCTTCCCCTTCTTCGTCGGGGATGACCGTTTGATGCGGCCCTCGTCTTCTGGAGGCCCGAGCACGTAGATACGCACGCCTTCCACACCATCGAGCGTCATGGGCGGCTTGTCGGGATAGCGGTAACGCACCTGGACGCCACGGCGCTTGAGCAGGTAGTCGAAGGCCGCCCGTGTCTTTCCAATCGGCCGTGTTCCGCCGGCGGACAGATCGGCGGCGGCTCCGCCCCCGATGTCAAACCCGAAAAACTGGAGCAGCGTCTCGACACGCTCGGCGCGCGCCGCGCCCAGACTCGTTCCCGTACGCCGCAGCCCGACCGCGGCCGCCTGCAATGCCCTGACCTTGCTCTCCCGTTCGTCCCTGAGCTTTCTCCCAAGCTTGTTCGACGGATCTTCGGTCCACGCGTACCACACCTCATCGATGGGAATGGCGTCGAAGGCCGATTGAGTCTGCTGAATCGAGAAGCCGGAGACATGATCCCAGTGCTCGTGCGTGACGGCCACCAGGTCGATGTGGTGGTTGCAGGCCCGGTCGATGTCAGCGACAACGGCCTCCATCGTCACTTTCGGGTTTGACGCGACCGCAATCAGGCCGCAATCAATGAGCATGTTGAAGGTCGTGCCGTTCGTCTTCGGCAGGCGCACCAGAAAACAGTCGCCAAGGCCATGGCGGTACATCCGCACGGTGACCGCGGCGGCCGCCGGCTCTTCCGGTTGGCCCGTCTTCTGGATCTTCGACATGTCGCCTTCTCCCTGTTGGCGGGAAGTCAGCCTTCGGCGTGCAGCAGGCATAGCGGCTCCGCATCAAGTTCTGGCGCAGCAACCCCGGCGGTTCCGAAGTACGTGTGCCGCAACGACAGATTCTCTTCGCCCTGCCGCGACCGGTACGAACGGATCTCCTGAACGCGGGCCTCATCGTCGATCGACTTCGACACGGCGTAGCGGAGGCTTGGCGGATCGTGATCGAGGTCGAATACGAGCGTCGATCCTCCGCGGAACTCGAAGGTGTCTCCCGCTGGATTGTCAGGGAGGAATGGCACTCGGCGGCGCTGGGTGAGAAGGACGATCAGCTGCTTGGAGATGATCCCGTCGGGACTCACGCGCAGGACCGGCCGCAACTGGTGCACCTCGAAGTGGGGCAGACCAGACGAATCCGTCTTCAGGCCCTCGAGAGCGGTCCGCTGCCACAGGCGCAGGCCAGTGACGCGGTCGAATTCGGCGCGGGCCGCGTCGCTCGCCGAGTCCATCACGGCCGACTTGAGCAGGTCGTGGGCCAGCCCCCTGGCGTCGCACAGCCTCTTGAACAACACGCCACGGTCGCGCACGTACAGGGTGTCCGAGATCGTCGGACGGATCTTGGCCGCCAGCGCATTCAGGGCGTCCCACGCATCAGTGCACTCCATCTTGACGAATGGCCACCGCAGCTGTTCTTCCGACAGCGTACGGAGGCCTTTGGGAAGGATGCCCCATCGCCGGAACGATTCAATCAGCGCGACACGGTATCCATGCCGATCGTTGGGCACCAGGTCGAAGTCCGCCGTCACCAGAGCTCGAAGGTAGTCGCCAAACGTCATGTCCACGGGTGGACAGTAGTCGAGCGCGCGAATACAGATATTGAGAAAGTTGTTCGCGATGGCGCCGGTCTGTTCCGCAAGCCTGTTGACGAGGTCCGGGTGAATGGCACCGGTGGGCAGAACGCCCGTGCCCGACGTCGCAATGCGGATGAGATCCTGCGTGCGCGACTTGTTGGTCGCGAGAAACGCCGAGAACACCGCAGCCACCAGAATCGCTCCGCGCTCGTGTGGTTCAATGGCCTTCTCCAGGCGGGCCGGGTCGGGTTCGATCGGATGCCACTGGTTGTCCTTGTCGCGCTCGCCAATCGCACTCCTGAGCGCGCCGTATCGACCGGTCGCCTCCCCAAACTGCTGGGCCAGTTCGCCCAGGAGAGACGGGCTGGCCAGATCGCCCCGCGTCTGGGCAATCTGATGCCTCAACACCTCAGGAAAGCTGAAGTGCTCGAACAGCGCCACAAGATCGGCGAATGCCTCATGAAACGCCAGGGAGTCTTCGTGGTCGTCGGCAATAAACCGCCGATGCATGCCATCAAGCAGGGCGTGTGTGGTCTCGTGCGCGACGATGTCGTGCGAGAGGCAGGAGAACACCATGCCGGATGAACCCGGAAAGTAGCCGAACAGCAGGGCCCGTTTGTCCGGACTGTAGTAGGCGTTGGCGGCCCGCATCGCGTGGGGATAGATCCGAAGGCGCTGCACGTATTCGTCGCGCTGACCGGACGGACGGTCCTGGTGGTATCGAGCCGACCAGAAGATCTGGCGGCCCAGGGCATGTTCGAATCGTGCGATGGTGTGCATGGCGGCCGCGTACACCATCTGCTGGTGGAACTGCGGATTGCCTTCCGATGGCGGCAATCCATTCTGCGCGAGAATTTCGATGTCGTTCAGGTCCACCGGCTCGTACCAGCAGCCGCTGGCCGGATCGAAATCCAGCACCTCGAGATACTCGCCGACGGGGCCGGGCTCGAGTCCGCCTTCCCATGGCGCTTCGAATGTCGTCCGGTTGATCGACGCCGTGTCGAGCCGGAGCGACAAGCTCGGATCGAAGGCATAGCCCCGCAGCAGGCGGAATGGAGGGGGGGCCGTGGTGGCCGCCGGATCTCCGGGCTTGCGATCGATGTAAAACTGGCTCGAGCCAGGAGAGAACATCGTTGGTCCCTTCTCACCCGCGTCGAATCACGAGCCGATCCCGATCGACAGACACCACCGACATCACCTCGGATCGGCCGTCGGGATGATCGATCACCAGTTCGGGCCTGGTACCGCCTCGCACCTTCCACGTGCAGGACGATCGCGCCGCGCCGTCACGCGGAGAGATGCCGATGTAATTGCCGGAGTGGTCGGCCCGGAACTCATAGCCGACACGCCCGCGTGCCGGAGGGAAGTCGTAGTCCGCCGGCCGGTAGACCAACTCCGTCGGCGTATCCTCTTCGCTGGAGCGCATCCAGCTGCCGACGACGCGTTTCTCGATCGGCGTAGGCATGTGTTCGTCAACTCCGGGATCAACAGGGCTGCGCCGGCTGGCGGGCCATGTCGTGACGCTCGAGCGCCGCCGCGATGGCCTGCGAGATCGGCTGTCCCGTGCGCCCGCTGATGAACTGGTACTCGCCCGCCGGATTGATTTCCAGGAACACATGGTCGCCCGCGGGTGTCACGCGGAGATCGATGGCCCCGTACGTCAAGCCGAACACCTTCATCAACTCGTGCAACTTGCCTGCGACATCGACGGGCAGATCGTATGGTACAACCGTCGCTGACGCCAGGCCAGGGCGATAATCGGCCGAGTACTGACTCTCGGACGTGACCGCGGCGGCGAACATGTCGTCTTCGACCACGGTCACCCGCAGGTCCATCTTGACCGGCACGAACTCCTGGAAGATGACGGGCGTGTAGCAGACGCTGTCGAGCAGGTCGAGATCCTCAGCGCGCAGCAGATGGGTCTCGCGCGGCGCCTGCGCAATATTCCGGAACGCCTTTCGCACCACGTGGCCGATGCCGTGCTGCTGCACGAACATCTGCGCGACGTCGGGCTCGTTGGTGACGACGGTGTCGGGAATGGTCAGCCCGAGCTGTCTCGCCACCTGCAGCTGCCGGATCTTTCTTTGAGAGACTTCGTCGGCCAGTGGGGGGTTCATCCAGTACGCACCCATCGAGTACCACACGCCAAGCAACGCCTCGTTCGCCTCCGACCAGGCGAACAGGCGCGCCGTCTCGTCGCGCAGGTTTTCGTGGAACCCGTAAGGGCTGATGCGCCGGTACCAGACCGCACCCACCTGGCAGAGCGGGATGCGACGACCGCTCGGGAGCGCGAACTGCAGGCTCTCCCGCTCGCCGTTGATGGCCACAGACAGCCCGAGAGACACAGGGAACGAGGCCGTGTCGACGACCACCGTATCCCGCGTGATGTGCTCGAGAACCTCGTCGACGTGTGGGTTATTGGGATAGCTGACGATGAGGATCATGACGGAGCCCTCGCGCGAAAGCCCGTGCCCGGCAGACGGCTCCCGGGCACGGGTGGATGACATCACTCGCGAGCGAGACGGTCGTCAGCCTCCAGCCATCACGCGCTGGTACGCCGCAGCCAGTTCCTGCCAGGCAGCCATGCCCGTGGCATCCAGCATGCCAGCCGCATACAAGCGAGCGTACTGTTCCAGGAGTCGGGCGTACTCCTCTGCGATGGTCAACGGTTCGGTCCGCCCATATCCGCCTCCCGCCGGCATGCCCTGCATGCCTGGCACACCCGTTCCCAACACGAACGGTACGGTTCCGCCGTGGGGCAGCATCGGGTCGCCCAACTGGGGGAATTCGATGGGGTACTCCATAAAGCTCTTCGGCGGGTCCATGACGCTTTTCGGAGGAAGATCCGCCGCCAGCGACTTACCCGGCTCGAATCCCGGATCCTTCGCGAGATCCTTGGGAAGTTCTTTGGCCCATTCCTTCGGGCGCTCCTTCACAAGGTCCTTCGGGTGGTCCTTGACGAGGTCCTTCGGGAGTTCCTTCGGCAGATCCTTCGGCCTCTCCTTGACAAACTCCTTGGGATTGTCCTTGGGCCGGTCCTTCGGCAGATCCTTCGGCAGTTCTTTGACCGGAATCTTGGTGCCGCACGGCGTCGGCGCGCCGATGGCGCTCCGGAGGCCGTCGAGCGCCGCCTGCATGCGTGTGACCTGTCCGGCCGAGAACATCACCATGGCTGCGTCATCGACGTAGTCCATGTAGTTCATGAACATGTCGCCGTTGGGGCCATTGCCGCAGCTGACGTGAGGGAAGGCCGGCACTCCCGTGTTTGCGCCCGCCTGATTCGGAGTGTCAGCCACGAAGTCGCTGCCCGCGCAGCCTGTGCCATCGTCACCCCAGATGTGGCGGAGATCCAGCCAGTGTCCCACCTCGTGGGTCGCCGTGCGTCCGAGATTGAACGGCGCGGCGGCCGTGCCGGTGTTTCCGAAGGCGGTGTTCCGGATCACGACGCCGTCTGTTGCCGCCGGTCCCCCTGGAAACTGCGCATAGCCGAGCAAGCCGCCCGAGAGCTGGCACACCCAGATGTTCAGATATTTGTCCCGCGGCCAGGCGTCGTGGCCGCCGGTGGCCGCCGACTTCACCGCATCGTTGTCGGTGAACGCGACGACCGCTGTCGCCGTGCGCGTGATCCCGGTCGTCGGGTTGCCGGCCGGATCGGTCTTGGCCAGCTCGAACGCGATCCGGGAATCGGTCGCGAGCGGCGCGAACGCGCCGGGAATCGTGCTGACGTCGGCGTTCTTCTTTCGGAAGTCGGTGGTCAACACCTCGATCTGGCTCTTCACCTGGGCATCGGAAATATTCTGCGCCGCCGTCTTGTAGACGACGTGCACCACCACGGGAATCATGGTGCATCCCGTGCGTCCCGTGATTGGGAACATCGCGGCCCGCAATGCGTGGTTCTCGGCGGCATCCCGGGCCTCCATGTAGCCCGGTGCCGATCGGAGCAGGCGTTCGTGCACCTGCTGGGTTCCACACGTGCGAACAACCGGGCGATCAGGCGGTCCGGCGTCCTCCTTCGCGCGAGCGATCTTCTTGGCCATCTACCGACTCCTTTCCCGTGTCAGTGCCACCGGCTGGTCGGGCGCATCTAGTGGCCTGTCCCAGCTGATCAGGTAGTGCCTTCCGGGCGGGGCATCCCGCCTCGCTGCGTTGCTCAACGCTCAAATACTTCCGGTATTCTCGCGCCTCGCGCCTGGCGATCCGGGCGCCGCGCTCCGGAATCCGCTACCTTTTCAGCTGAGACCGACCACTAGCGACAGCCCGCGTGCGACGACTGCAAACGATGAGGATCCCGCTGTAGGTCAGCGTGTGGGTCTACGCTACCTTCCGCGTGCGGTCCACGGAAGACAAGTAGTGACGGAAGAAGTGACGGAAGTTTTCGAGGAGCCGGGGCGCTATGTATCAATTGCGATACGGATGGCGTGCATCGCTCGACTGTCCGCGGGTAGCAGGCATTGACGGGCGAGATACAGCGAGACGGACGGCGTGCAGGGGGCCGATTCGGGGATTCCTCCCAGACGGGCAATGTCGGTCAGCGTTCGCGGATCAGCCGCGCGCAGCCACTCCCCCAAGTCCCAGCGCTGGCCGGACGATTGAGAGACGGCGCGGAGAAGACGCGCGAACACGAGTGTCCGGCGGGGCGGAAGGTGGATGGCGTAACAGTGCAGCCGCAGGCTGCCGACGCTCTTGCCAGTCAGGCCCGCCCACGTCCTCAGGGTGGGAATGTCTGTGTCGGATCGAACCACGGTCATGACGAGGTCGACCCAGGTGTCCATGGCAGAAGGCGTCATGCGTTGGGGTACGCGGTGCGCGGACGCGCCACGGGCTACCTCTGTAGTCAACGTGGATTCCGGTGAAGTCCCAAAGTCAATGGACATCAATAGAGTCCGAGTTCAATTCTGCCAAGCACGTCTCGTGCCAATGCACAATCGCGCAGTACGTTCGTAATCGGCGCGAACGACATTTTGGTCGTGTCCAATTTTGTGGCATCGCACAACAATCTTGATCGGGCGTGTCTGGGGGGCTGAGTGCAACTCGAGTTGCGTGATCGATCGCCTCGACACGCAGGGCAGGTCCAGGCAGCGGAGTCACGGGGTTTTCGGACCGCAGAACACCTTCTGTCTGACTTGTTCGATCGACAGCCGTCCGCATTCCCGCTCGGCGTCGACCGACGGGAACACCTGGATCAGGCGCGCGTCCGGCTCGTCAACCGCCACGACGGCGCGTGCAATGCGCCGCAGAGGGAGACCGGCGCGCAGCAGCGCGTCGACGACCGCCTCGAGGTCTTCGGACGACACGCGTTTGCCAAACGCAATACTGTTGGGAGGGCCGGTGATGAGTTTGGTCTGCACCGAATTTCCCAGTTGCGCATCGAGTTTGAACCCCAATTTATCAAGCGCCCGCTCGACAATGGCTCGGTCGGTTTCGCGGTAGAACTGGAGGCGAAGATCCGCGAGGGCCCGGTAGTGCGCCACATTGTTGCTCAGGGCCTCAATGTCGCGGGTCAGTTCGGCTTTTGTCTGTTCCAGCCTGGCCTGTTCGTCCTTCAGCGGGACCAGCGCGGCGCGGTTCTCATCGCGCGTGCGAATGGTCTCGTTCAACTGGCTGTTCACTCTTGCGGTCTGCCACGTGAGCGCCCCGAATACCAGCAGAGGCAGCAGGGTCGTGCTCCACGCGATCCACTGCAACCGCCTGAGGCGTTGCGTTCCTGCTCCGGAATCGGGCTCCCGGCCAATCGTCTTCATGAGGCATCCCTGGCGTGCCATTGCACCAGCACCGCCCGTCGGTACATCCACCAATTGAAAGCCGCGAACGCCATGGCCCCGGGGAACCAGTAGAAATTTTCGGGAAGCGTATGCGTCAGCGCGGTGACCGGCGTGATGAGGCCCAGCGTCAACCACGTCGTGAACAACTGGGTGAGCACTGGGTCGCGCGATGATCCGGGAAATGCAGGCGGTCTCGCCGATTGGCGGACGAGCATTTCCTCGATCCGCGACGCGAGGGTGTCGAGATCGGCATCGAGCTGCTCCGTGCTCAATTCGAACCCGTTGAACTGAACCAGGCTCCGAATCGACGCTGGCAGCTGCCCCGGCGCTGGCATGGGCGTCCTGTCGAACAGCACAGGGACCAATCTGACTCTCATCGTCAGCGCCATCTCGATTTCGCGGCGAACCCAGTCGGCCCGGTCGAAGAGGCGCGACTGTTGTCCTCCCTGGGCAGGAGCCAGCCACGAATTCGAGATCAGGACCAGCATGGCCTGGCAGTCGGAGAGCGCCGATCGAATCTCGTCGGCGAAGTTGGCGCCGAGCGCGATGTCTTCGCGATCTTCGAAGACGGCGTTCATCTGGAACGCCGACAGACGCTCGGTGAGGGCGTCGGCAAATCGCCCAGTATCGCTTCGCCGGTAGCTGACGAACAGCCTGGCCATGTACTTCAGTTTGAGCAGCCGACCCATTCTACCTCTGTTCACGCAGGGTCGATCGAACACCAACAGGTGCAGGTTGGCTGGCTGCCGGGCGCGCCGCCTTGACACCTGGGGGAGACTGAACTATCTTCGCGCTCGGGCCCGGCTGATAACACGCTGTGGGCGCGAGTTCGTGCCCGTCACTTGCGACGATTACAATTACCACCTATCTGCCGGGCCTTCTGCCATGGCCGCCATCAGATTCAGCGATCTTCGACACATGTCCGATCTGGCGGCCGCCGTCAACACGACCGTCGACGACGTCGCACGATTCTCGCATCCGGAAGAGCAGGCGCAGTTCTACACCTTGATTCGCCTGCCGAAGAAGGGCAAACGCCGGAAGGGCGAGTTCAGAACGGTCTACAAAGTTGCCCAGGGTCTCCGGGTGGTTCATAAACAAATCGCCGAGGCCATCGCCGCCTGCACCACGTTCGGCGAGCACGTTCAAGGATTCGTCAGCCATCGATCGATCGTGACCAACGCCGCCGTGCACCTCGGGCAGCGCACTCTCCTCCATGCGGACATCCACCATTTCTTCGAGTCGGTCACCGTGGCGCAGGTGGAGCGGGCGTTCCAATCACTCGGGTGCGTGCCCGCCGTGGCATCCGAGCTGGCGCGCATCTGCACGCTCGACGGTCGTCTGCCCGAAGGCTCGAGCGCGAGCCCGATTCTGGCCAATCTCGTGGTCGGCCACCTCGACAACGATTTGAAGACGCTGGCGCAGGCGCAAGGGTGCCGCTACACGCGCTACGCCGACGACATCACCTTCTCCGGCGACGCGGTGCCTGAGTCGGAGCAAGTGGCCGCAATCCTGAGCCAGCACGGGTTTGCCCTCCGCGGAGGTGCGTGCCGGTTACAGCACAAGGGACGCGCCCAGTACGTCACCGGGTTGACGATTGCCGACGCGCGTGCGCCGAGGGTGCCCCGAGTGGCCAAGCGGCGGCTCAGACTCGAGCTCTACTACGCCGCGCGCTTCGGCCTCGCGAGCCACATGGAACACGCACATGTGCCCACTACACCGTCCGTGGAGAACAAGCGCCTGGGCGGCTGGATCAGCTACATGTCGTCGGTGGAGGGCAAGACGTCCACGCAGTGGCTGTATGACAGGTGGCTGAAGATCCGCGATCAATAACCATTCGAGGCGCGATCCCGGATGACCAGGATCCTCTCAGCGGTACGGGTCCTTCCTGGTGAAGAAGCGCTTCGCGCCAAGCTCGTGGATGACCCGGATCTTCGCCGGGTGCAGACGCTCGAACGTCCGCTGTTCCAGGGGATCGTGCCCTTCAAGGCGCCGGCGGACGATAAAGCTCACATAATGCGCCAGCGCGGTGCATGGCTCCATCGGTCCGGCCACTCCGACAGCTGGCTCTTCCACGCCCCGCTTGTTCGACAGCCGGATGTCGCGAACGCCTCTGGAGACGGCCGACGTCAGCTCCACCAGGCGTCCGGAGCGCGGGTCGAGCAGGATCTCGAACCGCCGTGAGCGTTCGGAGGCCAGGCGATCCTGCAGCAGCCCGGCGGCCAGATCCTCGAACAGGCCATCGCGCGTCCCTCCGTCTCGAACCGTTCCGAACCAGGCATACGCCTCGAAGGGTAGCCTGGCGAGGACCTCAATCAGCCTGGTCCGTACCTCGGCGTCGTCCTTCTCGTAGTCGAACGGCCGCTTGTGGAGGGCGACCACCTCGGGCGCGTCGCGCAGGTGGGCATCGCGGATGAAGGTCTGGCGTGCCTCGAGAATCGCTCTTCTCGCAGTGTCCGGATCCTCAATCACGACACAGGCGACGAGCTCGATCGGTGTGTCGGCCACCCATCCGACACAGCTGACAAAGCCGTAGATTGGACGGCCCCGCAACGTATCGGCGGATGCAACGACCAGAGGTGTGCGCGTGACGGGCGGCGGCGCCGTATCCGGCACGGTCGCCGAGTGGCCGGCATCCTTCGCCGAGGCATCGAGCCGGCGGGCCACGAGCGACTCAACGTCCTTTTCGAGGCGGACTGCGAACTCGTCGGGTGTCGCGTATTGAGTGTAGCCTCCCGCGAGCGATCCGTCGTGGTTCGTGAAGCGTTCGAAGAACTGATCGACGAGTTGCTGCTGGCGCCGCTTCTCGTCGATCTCGGGGTCGCGCAGGTCGATCTGCACGATCGACGTGCGCCGATAGATGAGGATGTCCTTCACGGCTCGGCGCGCGTTCTCCCATTCCCATTCCGTGCCCGACAAATACGGGCTGCCGTCCGGTTTATGCCGGTCGGCCAGCAGCGTGCCCATCCGGCCCCAGAGAATCACAATTGTGAGGTCACACTCGGACGGCTTTGGCGCGCCCCGATCCACAGATTCCTGGGGGGTGATTGCCGCTAGCATCGGCACTGGCGCGTCCGGGTCGTCCCAGCTCACGACCTCGATGGCAATCTTGCCCTTCAGCAGCGGCTTGCGCGGCAGGGAACCGAGTACCTTGACCGCGGCGTCGCGCTCAGTCTTCACGTCACGCGGGGAAGACAGAAAGACACGAAGGTATAACGGTTGTGGCATGGCCATCCTCAGCTGGAAACACGTGTCAATTCGAGCGGACATTAACTCAGGCGAGGGTTCTGACTCAAATGGCGGTGGCCGGCTGCGGTCGATCTTCGGGGCCCGGACTTTCGTTGTGAGCGTTGCGACCGCGAGGTTCCGGCGATCGGGCGCCTAGATCTCGACGCCCTTCAGCGCGACGGTCACGTCGCTGGCACAAGGTCTCCGCCCGGGATCCCGGGAGAGCATCCGCCCAGCCAGATCAGTGAGACCCTGTGGGATCGACCGATTGCGCTCGCTCAGCAAAGGCGGCTCCGCCGTCAGTTGCATCATGGCCAGCGCATACTGGGCGCTCCCGTCGGTCTCGAAGGGAGTCGTTCCGCCTAGCATCCGGTACAGGATGACACCCAGGCTGTAGACGTCCGACCGGCCGTCGTAGGGCGCGTTCAACAGCCGCTCCGGTGCGATGTATGCGAGCGTACCCATCAGCTTGTTGCCGAGCGTCATGGTGACCCTTGTCGCATCGTCTTCCAGCCCCCAGATCTTCGACAGGCCAAAGTCCAGCAGCTTGACCACTTCACCGTTGCGCCCCTGGTGCAGGTAGATGTTCTCGGGTTTGATGTCGCGGTGCACGAGTCCGGCGGTCTGAAATTCCGCAAGGGTTTCGCACACGGGCA
>Ga0334722_10001334_pt1 | contig 31396 bp, 25 predicted proteins | sample C3_bottom_MG_FD_207210 | JGI IMG/M metagenome (GOLD analysis project Ga0334722, IMG submission 207210) | Sediment microbial communities from Yellowstone Lake, YNP, Wyoming, USA - C3_bottom | ecosystem: Environmental > Aquatic > Freshwater > Lake > Sediment | place: USA: Wyoming | collected... | reverse complement strand
CGCCATCAACGGGATGATTATCACAGCCCCGATAATCAGCGTGTGGACCAAGATCGAGAGCGGGACCGTGTACCACTTCCGGCTCCCGAGCGTAATCGAGGGGTTGGTCACGTCCCCAAACATGTCACGTGGCACCGGTAACTCCTCCTAACCTCGTTCTGCCCGACCAAAACCAAGAGGGCGGCCGATTATAGCCAGAGCCTGTTGGGGTGTCAACGAACTGCACCCCCACCCGTGGGCTCTGGAATGACCGCCTAGAACATTAGACACCGGATCTCCAAAATCGGCCATCCGGTGGCTGCCTGACCCTACTACTCCGCGCCGATCCGCATGCCGTAGAACGACCGGTAGACGAAAAACGCCGACACGACGAAGAAGGCGGCCGCCAGCGTCCGGGTGACGCCGAAGCCCGCGTCCACGCTCAGCTTGACGGCCAGCTCCACGGCCAGGAGCCCGAAGAGCGTGGTGAACTTGATAATCGGGTTCATGGCCACCGACGAGGTGTCCTTGAACGGGTCGCCAACCGTGTCGCCCACCACGCACGCGGCATGCAGCGCCGTGCCCTTCTCCTTCAGTTCGGTCTCCACGATCTTCTTGGCGTTGTCCCACGCCCCGCCGGCGTTGGCCATGAAGATGGCCTGGAACAGGCCGAACAGCGCAATCGAGATCAGGTAGCCGATGAAGAAGAACGGCTCGAGGAACGCGAATGCCAGCGTCGAGAAGAACACCGTGAGGAAGATGTTGAACATCCCCTTCTGGGCGTACTGGGTGCAAATCTCGACAACCTTCTTGCTGTCGCTGACCGACGCCTTCGTCACGCCTTCGAGCTTGATGTTGGCCTTGATGAACTCCACCGCGCGATACGCGCCCGTCGACACCGCCTGCATGGACGCGCCCGAGAACCAGTAGATGACCGATCCGCCGGCGATCAGCCCCAGCAGGAACGGCGGGTGCAGCAGCGAGAGGTTCGTCACCAGCTCCGGCTGCAGCCGGTTGGTCAGCAGGAAGACGATCGAGAAGATCATCGTCGTCGCCCCGACCACCGCCGTGCCGATGAGCACCGGCTTGGCGGTCGCCTTGAACGTATTGCCCGCGCCATCGTTTTCTTCGAGCAGGTCTTTCGCCCGGTGGAAGTCGACGTCGAAGCCGTAATCCTTCTTGAGCTGGGCCTTCACCCCGGGGATCTGCTCGATGATCGACAGTTCAAACACCGACTGGGCATTGTCGGTCACGGGACCGTAGGAATCGACCGCGATGGTCACCGGTCCCATGCCGAGGAAACCGAAGGCCACCAGGCCGAAGGCGAACACGGCCGGGGCGATCATCAGGGCGCCCAAGCCCAGCGTGCTCACCATGTACGCCGTGCCCATCAGCACGACGATGACGATGCCCAGCCAGTAAGCGCTGAAGTTGCCGGCCACCAGCCCGGACAGCACGTTGAGCGACGCGCCGCCTTCGCGCGAGGCCTTGACCACTTCCTTGACGTGGCCGGACTCGGTCGAGGTGAAGATCTTCACGACTTCCGGGATGATCGCACCCGCCAGCGTGCCGCACGTGATCACCGTCGACAGCTTCCACCACAGCGTCCCGTCGCCGAGGTCCGGGATCAGGAGGTACGACGCGATGTAGGTCATCCCGACCGAGATGAACGAGGTGAGCCACACCAGCGTGGTGAGGGGTGACTCGAAGTTCATCTTGTCGGCGCTGCCGTACCGGGCCTTCGCGACGGCGTTGTTGATCACGTACGAGAGGCCGCTGGCGATGACCATGATGACGCGCATCAGGAAGATCCACACCAGCAGCTGGACCTGCACCTTCGGGTCGCCGACCGCCAGCAGGATGAACGAGATCAGCGCGACGCCCGTCACGCCGTAGGTCTCGAAGCCGTCCGCGCTCGGGCCCACCGAGTCGCCGGCGTTGTCGCCCGTGCAGTCGGCAATGACGCCGGGGTTGCGCGCGTCGTCTTCCTTGATGTTGAACACGATCTTCATCAGGTCGGACCCGATGTCCGCGATCTTGGTGAAGATGCCGCCGGCGATCCGCAGCGCCGCGGCGCCGAGCGACTCGCCGATGGCGAACCCGATGAAGCACGGGCCCGCGTAATTACCCGGGATGAACAGCAGGATGCACAGCATGATGAACAGCTCGACGCTGATCAGCATCATGCCGATGCTCATACCCGCCTGCAGCGGGATGTGGTAAATCGGGAAGGGCTTGCCCTTGAGGCTGGCGAAGGCCGTGCGGGAGTTGGCGAAGGTATTGATGCGGATGCCGTACCACGCGACCCCGTATGATCCGGCGATCCCGACCAGGCTGAAGGCCAGGATGATCAGGACGCGCTCGATCGGAAACTGCATCAGGAAGCCATAGTAGAAGGCAATCACGGACCCGATGAAGACCTCGAGAATCAGGATGAACTTGCCCTGCTGGAGCAGATACGTCTTGCACGTCTCGTAGATCAAGGCGCCGATCTCGGCCATCGATTCGTGCACCGGCTGCTTCTTGATGTCGTGGTGGATGAAGTAGCCGAATAACAGGCCACCCACGCACACGAGCAGGCCGAGCATCAGCAGCGTCCGGCCGTTGATCCCGAGGAACGTGGCCTGGGACAGATCGGGGAGGATCAGGCTCGCCTCGCCCCCGCCATGATGTTCCGCGCTGGCCTGCGGCTGGTCCGGCTGGGCCGACGCCTGCGGCGAGGCCGCCAGCACCAGCGTGCCCGCCATCGACAACAGCACCGCCAGCACCAGAGCCAGTGCCCACCCTCTTCCCTGCGCCCAGCGCCCCTGAATCCCGAATGCCCGCATGGTCGTCTCCTCGTGCCTGGTTGGGGGGTCCCGAAACTCCGATTCGTTATCCCACGCCGTTCGTCCGGCCCTCGCCGCGCGATCGCGCCACGTGGTCCGGCATGGCCATTCCGCCCGTGACGATGACTTTCACGCCTTCCTGGACGGTCATGTCCGGAAAGCTCGCCGTTGACCTCGAGGCAATCACCAGATCGCCCAGGTACAGGTTGTTCGTCGGCACGTAGACCGCGATCAACGCCTCCGGTCCGCTGCCAAGGTCTGCCTCGAATTCCTTCGTGAGGAATCCGAAAACCCGGCCGCGGCGCGGGTCGTCCACGATGACGACGCGCTTGAATCCCGATTCGTTGTCCGGCGAGAACGCCGCGACGATCTGCTTCACCGGCGAATAGACGGTCCCGAACACCGGCACCCGCTGCAGCGACCCATCCAGGCGCTGCAGCAGCCGCCGCCCCAGGACGTTGCTGGCAAATGCTCCGACCAGCAGCACCAGCCCCGCCGTCGTCAGAATCCCCAGCCCGGGAATCCGGACGCCGAGCCACCGCTCGTAGGCCGGCGCCGAGATGCCGTCCACGACGCGGAAGATCCAGATGAACGCGACCACGCTGATGACGAGCGGCACCGTCACAAAGAACCCCGTGACGAAGCTGCGTCGCAACCAGATCATGCCTATCCCCGACCGGCCATCCACCAGGCGACGACGAGCGCCGCTGCCACGAGCCGGTACCACGCGAACGCCGACAGCGAGTGGTTCGCGATGTACTTCAGAAAGAACTTGATGCCCAGGTACCCAACAATCGCCGAGGTCGCCATGCCCGCGGCAAACACCTCGACATCGGCCGCGGTCAGGCCCGCCTTGGCCAGGTGCAGCCCCTCGTGCCCCGCCGCCGCCATGATCGCCGGGATGCCGAGCAGGAACGAAAACCGCGCCGCCGACGCCCGAGTGAGCCCGAGCCAGAGCCCGCACGAAATCGTCGCACCGGACCTGGACACGCCCGGCACCAGCGCCAACGCTTCGGCCACGCCGATCCCGGCCGCTTCCCCGCCCGTCAGTGCCGCCGCGTCGCGCGTCTGCGTCCCGACCCGCTCCACCCAGAAGAACACCAGCGCGCCGAGCGCCAGCGTCGTCGCGGCCACGGCCGGCGTCCTCAACTGCTCTTCGATGCCCGCCACGCTCAGCCCCACGGCCACCACGGGCAGCGTCCCGATCGCAATCAGCTGCATCGTGCGGGCGGCGCCATCCGCGCGCCGGCTGAACAGCCGCGGCAGCGCAGCCGCCATCGCCAGGAGATCACGCCAGTAGTAGGCGACGACCGCGAGGAACGTGCCGACGTGGCACGCCACGTCGAACGCCATGCCGAGCCGGTCCGCGTCCCACCCGAACATCAGGCGGACCAGGATCAGGTGCGCGGAACTGGAGACGGGCAGGAACTCCGTCAGTCCCTGCACGGCTCCAAGCAGGATGGCTTCGAACAGGCCCACTGGTACTCCGCGTCGATCGCCGTCTGGCGCCTACGCCCGGTCTTTCTTCCCGTTCTTCTTCTTGGCGTTCTCCACGGCCTGGGCCGCCGGAACGCGAGCGGGCCCCTTGCCGCGCCAGAACGTCACGATCGCCGCGGCGATGAACACGCTCGAGTACGTGCCGGTAATCGTGCCGACGATCATCGTGAACGCAAAGCCCTTCAGCACTTCGCCGCCAAACAAGTACAGCGCAATCACGCTCATCAGCACGGTGCCGGCCGTGATTACGGTCCGGCCCAGGGTCTGGTTGACCGAGGCGTTGACGATGTCGTTGATGTTGTCACGCCGCATCCCGCGGAGGTTCTCGCGAACCCGGTCGAAGATCACGATGGTGTCGTTGGTGGAGTAGCCGGTGACGGTCAGGAGGGCCGCGATGACGTTCAGCGACATGTCGTACTGGAAGAACGCCAGGAACGCCAGCGTCACCAGGAGGTCGTGGAACGTCGCGACGACGGCACCCACACCGAAGCTGAGCTTGAACCGGAAGCCGATGTAGATCAGCAGGCCGGCCAGGGAGAGCACGGTGGCCCAGATGCCCTTTTGCGTCAGCTCCTTGCCGACGACCGGGCCCACCACCTGCGTGCCGACGTCCTTGAACTTGCCGAGCTTCGCGTCGGTCAGCGCCTTGACCACCTCGTCCTTGGTCTTGGTCAGGCCGGTGCCCTGCTCCTCGCCGGTGTGCGGCAGGCGGACCATCACGCGGTTGGCCGCCTCGGCGCCGTAGCGCTGCACCACGACGTTCTGGCCGCCGCCGCCGACCTTCTCGGCGTCCAGCGCGCCGCGAATGTGGTCGATGGAGGGTGTCTGCTCGAACTCGAGGACGACGATCGTGCCGCCCGAGAACTCGACGCCCAGGGCGAGGCCCTTGGTGGCGATGACACCGATGCCGGCGGCAATGACGATCCACGAGAGGATCAGCGCGTGCCAGCGCCACTTGATGAAGTTGTAATTCGGGTTGTGGAAAATCTGCATGATGCCAGCCGTGCTCGCTAAATGCTGAGCGTCTGGACCTTACGGCCCGACAGAACCAGCTCGAAAATCGTCTTCGAGACGAATGTGGACGTGAACAGGTTGGACACCAACCCGATGGAGAGTGTCATGGCGAATCCGCGGATCGGGCCGGTGCCAAACTGGAACAGGAACGCGGCGGAAATCAGCGACGCGATGTGCGTGTCCATCAGGGTCAGGAACACGCGGCTGAAGCCCGCGTCGAGGGCCTGGCGAACGCTTCGCTGGGCGTGGAGCTCTTCCTTGATCCGCTCGAAGATCAGCACGTTCGAGTCGACGCCGATGCCCATCGTGAGCACGAACCCGGCAATGCCGGGCAGCGTCATCGTGGCGCCGATGTACGCCATCAGGCCGAGCAGGATGACCAGGTTGAAGGCCAGCGCCACGACCGCGTTCACGCCGGACAGCTTGTAGTACACCAGCATGAACAGCATGATGAGCACCAGGCCCACCAGTGACGCGATGACGCCCGACCGGATGGAGTCCGCGCCCAGCGTCGGACCGACCGTGTTCTCTTCCATGTAGGTCAGCGACGCCGGCAGCGCGCCCGACCGCAGGACCAGCGCGAGGTCCGCCACTTCCTGCTGGGTGAAGCTGCCCCCGCTGATCTGGCCGTCCGTGTCGATGCGGCCTTCGATGACCGGCGCGGACTGCACCCGGCCGTCCAGGATGATGGCCAGGCGCCGGCCGATGTTCTCGCCCGTGGCCTTCCCGAACTTGCGGGCCCCGTCCTGGTTCAGCGTGAAGCTGACCGCCGGCCGGCCGTTCTGATCGACCGTCGGCTTGGCGTTGCGCAGGTCGCGGCCCGTCACCACGGCCACCTTCTTGACCAGGTAGAAGACGGTGTCGGCCCGTTGACCGCTCGTCGACGAGTCGCTGGCGCCCGGCACGATGTCCATGTTGGACGGCAGGGCCTTGCCGCGCGTCTGCAGCAGCGCGTCCTTCGTGGACGCGGGGCCGTCTTCCACCATCTTCAATTCGAGCATCGCCGTTGACGAGATGATCTCCTTGGCGCGCGCCACCTCGGTTAGACCCGGCAGCTCGACGATGATCTGGTCGTTGGCAGACCCGTACTGCGCGATGATCGGCTCGGCTACGCCCAGTTCGTTGACGCGCTTCTCGATGGTCGTCCGGGCCTGGGTCACGGTCTCTTCGCGCAACTGGATGACGATGTTCGGCTTCATCGTGAAGGTGTAGCTCCCGCCTGCGCCAGACTCGCGAGTGAACGCCGTCTGCGCCTCGTTCGCCGCCTCACGGAAGGCCCCGTCCTGCCCCTGGGGAATGCCTTCGACCCTGAACGTCGTCGGGTTCACCGGCGTGAACGTGGCCCCGGTGATGCCCTTGGCGTCCGACGTCTCCCGCAGCTGCTCCATCGTCGTCAACGTGTCGAGCTGCAGGGCATCGTCGGTCTGCACGCGAAGCACCAGGTGGACGCCGCCCTTCAGGTCCAGCCCGAGCTTGAGCTTCGGGCCCTCAAACGGATACGGATAGAGGGGATAAAAGAACCACGCCGCGGCCAGCACGACCACGAGCGTAATCAGCACCCTCATGCGGAGGTTCTTCATAATCAGTTCACTGTGATTCGGGCGTCACGGGCGTCTGTCCCTGGTAGCCCACGACGGCGTTTTTCGAGAGTTCCACGACCACTTTGTCGGCAATCTGCACCTTGATCGACTGCTCCTCGATCTTGGTGATGGTGCCGTAGATGCCGCCAGACGTGACGACCCGCTCGCCCACTTTCAGGCCCGAGCGGAAGTCCTGCACCTGCTTCTTCTGCTTGCGCATGGGCATGAAGATCAGGACGTAGAAGATCGCCAGGACCGCCACCCACGGGATGAGCATCGTCCACGGGCTGGTATTACCGTCGGCCGGTGCGGCCATCGCCAACACCAGGCCCCGAAGCAAGAGACCTGTTTCAGTCATGAGTCACACAACGGGCGGGAAAAGGTTGAGCGTAGTGATAGTCGCAAACTTTCCAACGAGCCCAATATTATAGCCTCCCTGATTCGCGCCATCGTGTCAAGGTAGAAGCTCAGATTGTGAACCGTGTTCAGGATGGATCCCGTGATTTCGCCCGCCAGAAAGAGGTGGCGCAAGTAAGCGCGGGACGCCGTCTGGCAGGTGTAACAGTCGCAGTTCGGGTCCGGCGGCCTCGGATCCTCGGAAAACTGGGAATTCTTGATCGTCAGGCGGCCCTCGCTGGTAAACAACTGGCCGTTCCGGGCATTCCGGGTGGGCATCACGCAGTCGAACAGATCGACGCCGCGGGAAACAGCCTCAACGATGTCGTAGGGGGTGCCGACGCCCATCAGGTAGCGCGGCCGGTCGACCGGCAACTGCGGCGCCGTATGCTCGACCACCTTGTACATCATATCGTTCGGTTCCCCCACGCTGAGGCCGCCGATGGCGTAGGCCTCGAATCCGATGGCCAGGGTCCGCTCGACGCTGAGCGTCCGCATGGCCGGGTCGGTCCCGCCCTGAATGATGCCGAACTGGGCCTGTCCCGGGTTCGTGACGATGGGCCACTCGGCGGGTGGATGTGGCCCCGGGGCTTCAGACCCGGGTTGACCGGGCCGATCACCGACCCTCAGGAACCGTTCCCTGCACCGTCTCGCCCACCGGGCCGACCGCTCGGCCGATTCCCGAACCGCGTTCACCTCAGCCGGTTGCGCCAGGCACTCATCGAGCACCATGGCGATGTCCGACCCCAGGTTGGCCTGGATATCCGTCGCGCCCTCTGGTGTCAGCAACAACTCCGACCCGTCGAGGTGCGATTGAAACCGGATCCCGTCCTCGGTGATCTTCCGGCGCTCTCCCAGGCTGAACGCCTGGAAGCCGCCGCTGTCGGTCAGGATGGGCCTGTCCCAGCCGGTGAACTTGTGGAGCCCGCCCAGACGGGCGATCACGCCATCACCCGGCCGGAGCCAGAGGTGGTAGGTATTGCCAAGAATGATCTCGGCACCGATGTCGACCAAGTCGCGTGCCGTCAGTGCTTTCACGGCGCCCCGGGTCCCGACCGCCATGAAGGCCGGCGTCTGGACCGTGCCGTGGGCCGTGGTCATTTCCCCGCGGCGGGCGGCCCCGTCGGTGTGCGAAACCCGGAAATCGAAAACTGGTGGCATCAGGACACGGCTGTAGCTGCGGGGGCCGACATGGCTGTGTGCCCCTACGGTATATTAGAGGTCTGTGAAGAAGATCCGCGTCGGCGTCGTGTTTGGCGGCCGGTCGAGCGAGCACCTCGTTTCGATCCGGTCTGCCACGTCCGTTCTCGCCCACCTGGACCGTGAACGCTACGATCCGGTCGCCCTCTACGTCCTCCCGCAGGGTCGGTGGATTGTACCCGATCGCCTGCCGGCGGCACAGACCGAGGCGGATGCCCGGGAATACGTCCGCGAGCAGGAGGGCCGGCAGTCCCGCACGTCTCGCGAGGCCCACCTGGTGGCCTATCCCAACGGCGACCAGGCCCTGCTGACCATCGAACGGCGCGGGGCGGAGCAGAAAGGCGGGCACGACACGGCGCTGGACTCGGCGGTGGTCCACGGGATGCACCTCGACGTGGTGTTCCCGGTGCTGCACGGCCCGTGCGGCGAGGACGGCACGGTCCAGGGTTTGCTCGAGCTGGCCAACCTCCCCTACGTCGGCGCCGGGGTTCTGTCATCGTCGATCAGCATGGACAAGGCCGCGATGAAGACGATGTTCGCCGCGCGCAAGCTGCCCATCCCGGCGCACACCGTGGTGTTGAGGAAGGACTGGCAGGCCGACCGCAGGGCGGTCGTGGCCGACATCGGCTCGCGGTTCGTGCTACCCGTGTTCGTGAAGCCGGCGAACCTCGGGTCCAGCGTGGGCATCAGCAAGGCCAAGGACGAAGCGGGCCTGGCGCAAGCCCTCGATCTGGCCGCCGAGTACGACCGGAAACTGGTCATCGAGGCCGCGGTCGCGAATGCCCGGGAGATCGAGGTGGCCGTGCTGGGCAACGGAACGCCCGAGGCCTCGGTGCCCGGGGAGATCATCCCGTCGCGCGAGTTCTACGACTACGAGGCGAAGTACCTCGACGAGGGTTCGCGGCTGGAAATCCCGGCGGCGCTCACGCCGGCGCAGACCGCGGAGGTGCGCCGGCTGGCCGTGGAAGCGTTCCTGGCGGTGGACGGGTCCGGGATGGGCCGCATCGACTTCCTGCTGAACGGCAAGACCGGCAAGTGGTTCGTCAACGAGATCAACACGATCCCCGGATTCACGACCATCAGCATGTACCCGAAGCTGTGGATGGCCACGGGGCTGTCGTACACGGGCCTGCTCGATCGCCTGATCGAACTGGCCATCGAACGTCACGCCGAAAAACAGGACCTCCGTACGTCCGTGTGATGATGGCGCACGTGCGGGTCCGCTGGAGCGTCGCCCTCGCCGTGCTGCTGGCGGTGTCGGCCGGCGCGGACCCGGCCGGCGGCGCGCCGCCGATCAAGGGCCTCAGCGAGAGCGCCTCGCTGGCCCGCGCGTATGCGCTGGTATACGACGCGGACTTTGCGGCCGCCGACGTGGAACTGCAGAAAACGTGCGGCCCGGCGCCGCTGGAAGCCTGTCACCTGATCGGCGCCGCGAACCAGTGGTGGCGTCACTACCTCGACATCGACAACCACGCGCCGGACCAGGCGCTGCAGACGCGCTTCGCCGGTGTGATCGACGAGACCGAGAAGTGGACCGTGCGCGAACCGCAGCGGGCGGAGGCCTGGTTCTACCTGGGTGCCGCGTACGGCCTGCGCGTGCAGTACCACGCCAACCACGCGGAGTACCTGGCGGGTGCGCGCGATGGCAAGCGCGTGAAGGAGTCGCTGGAGAAGTGCCTCGCGCTCGATCCCGGCCTGCAGGACGCGAACTTCGGCATCGGGATGTACGAGTACTACGCGGACATCGTGCCGTCGGTGCTGAAGTGGTTCCGGTGGATGTTCGCGCTGCCGGGCGGGAACAAGGACAAGGGCATGCGCCAGATGCTGCAGACGCGCGGCCTGGGCCTGCTGATGAAGGACGAAGCCGCCTACCAGCTGCACTTCGTCGAGATCTGGTACGAAAAGCAGCCCGAGCTGGCGCTCGACCTGCTCGCGGAGCTCAGGGGCCGGCGCCCGCACAACCCGATGTTCCTCCTCAATACGGCGCAGGTGCACGAGAACTATCGCGGCGATCACACCTCCGCGCTCCGGGAGTACCAGTTGCTCGTCGAAGGCGCGCGCACCGGCAGCCTGCACGAGGCGGATCTCGCCGCGGCGTGGGGGCACCTGGGCGCGGCCGAGCAGTTCGAGGCGCTGGCAGAAGCGGATCGCGCGATGGACGAAGCCCGCCAGGTGATCGACGCGCGGGCCCTCCGGCCGTTCGGCGCGATGGCACGGGCGCAGCTGCTGCTCGGGCGCGCCGCCGACCGGATTGGCCTGCGCGACCAGGCGGTCGCGGCGTACCGGGTGGCCCAGTCGACGGCGCCGGCCGCGGATCCCGGCGGCGTCCGGAAGGCGGCCAACGAGGGCTTGTCGCACGCGCCTGACCGGTCCGCGGCGGAGGCGAACCGGCTGTCGCTCGAAGGCTGGCGCGCGTTTGAACGGGGTGCCAGCGACGAGGCGATCGCCAAGCTCGACCGCGCGGTGCAACTGCAGGCGAACGACGGTATTCACCGATCGCGCCGCGGGCGCGTCCTGCTCGCGCGCGGCGATCGCGCGCGGGCGCTGGCGGACTTCGAGCGCGTCACGCAGGCGCGGCCGATGCCGCCGGCGCCGATGCTCGCCAACGCGTTTCTCGAGTGCGCGCGGATGTACGAAGGCTCCGGCGATCGCGCGCGCGCCGTCTCGAGCTACGAGTGGGCGACGAAAGTCCGCGGGATCGACGCCGCCACGCAAACCGAGGCCCAGCAAGCCCTCGCGCGCCTCAAGCGCTGATTGACGAACGCGGCGCGCGCGGCACCGTTGCGTGTCGATGGGCGCAAGATCCTCTCCCGACTCCGCGCCGATCCGGCGTGCGACCTCCCTCGTCGCCGCGATCGCGTTCAAAAAAACGACCATCATAATTCACTTTGTGCTTGACAAGACTTTTTTCTCACTCATAATCTACAGCTTGTATGAGCCTGGATTGCTCAGCCCAGTGCTTGTGCTCGTTCGGTAACGTTCCCAGCTGGGCAACCTCATTTTTGAGGAGGATACATGGCTAAGAAGACTGCGAAGAAGGCCACGAAGAAGGCCGCGAAGAAGCGCTAGTCGCTTCACCGAAATGGCGGGGGTGTTCTCACCCCCGTTTTTTTTGGCTGGTGCCTCCCGATTCCCGGGAGTTTCTCAGACAACGCTGAAGCCGATGAAGGGGGGGATTACGATGGCAAAGAAGACCGCAAAGAAAGCGACGAAGAAGAAGGCCGCGAAGAAGCGCTAGGCTTTCTCGAGTCGTGAACGCGAGGGGGCGGCGGTCGCCCCCTTTGTTTTTTCTCCCGCCTCCCCCCGCACCGTCCGCATCCCGCCTGGCCATCCCGATTCAAGTTCCGCCGCGCGCATCCGATTGATCGATCAGGTTGCGAACCGAGGTCCACTGGTGTCCAGCGAATTCACGGAACTGGCTTTGAATCAACACGGCGGCACGGCAGGCGGTCCGGTCCTGCTCCGCCTGGCCGACCGCCTGCTCCACCTGATCGGCACATACGTCCCCGACGCGTCGACGCGCCGCGCGGTGGCACTCCGCAATTACGTGGCCGAGTGGCGGTCGATGCTCCAGATCGAGCAGAGCTCCGCCGGCCTGTCGACGGTGGCCGATCAGATCGCCCAGGACTGCGAACGCCTGCTCGAGAAGGTCCACCTCGACCGCGCCGATCGCGAAGCCGAGTTGCTCGACCTGATGCGCGTGCTGCGGGAGGTGGTCAACACCCTGCGCGGCGACGCCCGGAAGTTCGAGGCGGAGATCCAGCGGTCGACGACGGCGATGGACAGCATGGTGCAGATCCAGGACATCCGCGAGCTGAAGCGCCAGCTCGCCCGCGAAGTCCAGGCCATGAAGCAGACCCTCGCCAAGCGCGAGGAGGCCGATGCGCAGCAGTGCGCCGTGCTCACGGCGAAGGTCGAGACGCTGCAGCAGACGCTCAAGACGGTCCGCTCGGAGGCGGCCACCGACGCGCTGACCGGCCTGCCGAACCGCCGGGCCTTCGACGTCACGCTCCGTGAGTGGATTGCCCGCGCGGCCCGCACGTCGGTGCCGTTCACCGTGGCCATGGTCGACCTGGACGACCTGAAGACGATCAACGAGCAGCACGGCCACCAGATCGGCGACCGCGTCCTCGTCGCCGCCACGCAGGTGCTGGGGACGTGCCTGGAAGAAGGCGACCTGGCGGCGCGGTGGGGCGGTGAAGAGTTCGCGCTGCTGCTCAACACCGGTTCCACTGCCGAGGCGCGTTCGCGGCTGACGGCGGCGCTGGGCCGCATCTCGCCGTCCTACGAGTACGAGGTGGCCGGCGAGCACCGGTTCGTGACGTTCTCGTTCAGCGGCGGCGTGACGGCCTGGGCCGACGGCGATACGCCCGACACCGTCGTCCGGCGCGCGGACAAGGCCCTGGCCACGGCCAAACGGCTTGGCAAGCATCGCATCGAGGTGCGATCGCGGTCGTTCCTGCGCGCGCTGGTGAGCTGACGCCCGGGCAGCCGGAAACTACTTCACCGTCAACTCCACCCCGTCCCAGGTGCGAACCTTGCGGATGACGTCCCACTGCTGCAGCCGATCCACCACGTCCATCCCGGCCACGACCTGGCCGAAGACGGTGTACCGGCCATCCAGGTGCGGCTGCGGCGAGTGCGTGATGAAGAACTGGCTGCCGCCGGTGTCGGCCCAGTCGAGCGCCATCCCGACCGTGCCCCGCAGGTAGGGGCGCTCGTTGATCTCGTCGCGAATGGTGTACCCCGGGCTCCCCTCGCCGTCGCCACGGTTGTCGCCGTCCTGCACCACGAAGTTCGCCACCACGCGATGGATGGCCACGCCGCTGAAGTACCCGCTGCGCGCGAGCGCCAGGAAGTTCGCCGCCGCCTGCGGCGCGTCGAGCACGGCGAGTTCAATCTCCACCGTCCCCTTGTCGGTCTCGAGAAATACGTGGGGCGACACCACGGGCGACACGAGCGCGGGCGCCGCGTACGACTCCGACGGCCGGCCGGGAGCCGGCCGGATGGCTGCCGCCACGTCTGCCGCCGGATCGAGGCCGTGGATGAGGGCGCCCGCCCGCACGCGAACAGCCCAGTCCTTGTCCGCGAGGGCCTGCCGCAGCACGGGCATGGCCACCGCCGCGCCGTACTGCGTCAGCGCGGTCAGAGCCCCGCAGCGCGCCTGGTACATGCCGTCGCGCTCACCGGCGGCGAACGCCGCGACCAGCGCGGGTTCCGCGCCCGGCAGCTTCAGGTCGCCGATCGCCACGGCCGCCGCGGCCCGCACCAGCACGTCGTCGTGCCCGAGAAACGTCAGGAGCTTCGGCGCCAGCTCGACCGCCTTCAGCGCGGCAACCGCTTCGATGACGGCCGGCAGGACCCGCCCGTCCCTTTCCGCCAGCATCGCGGTCAATCGAGGCGCGGCCCGGCGGGGTTCGAGCGTGCCGAGCAGGCGTGCCGCGGCCGTGCGCACGCTCGGGTGCGCGTCCTGGTCGAGGCCGGAGAGCACCAGCATGAACGCGTCGGGATCGATCGCCCTGATCGCTCCGAGGACCGCCACGCGCATGGCCGGCCACGGATCTCCGGACAGATCGATCAGCCGATCGAGCGAGCCCGCGTCGTGGAGCGCACCGAGAGCCGTGACCGTCTCAAGCCGGGCGCCGGGGTCGAGGGTCCGCACCTGCAGCAACGCGCGAAGGGCGGGGATCGCCTCGCTCGCCCCCAGGGCCCCCAGCGCACGAATCGAGGCCACCGCCGCGCGCGGATCCTCTTGCCAGCCCTGGGCGCGCAGGATAAGGGCGCCGGCCGCCTGCGCGTCCTTCACTGACTGCAGGCCCTTGGCCGCGAAGGCTCGCGTGATGCTGCCCGGGCCACTGAGCAGGCTCCGCAATGCGGGCGCCGCCCGCGTGTCATCGACGCGGGACAGCGCGTACGCCACCGGCCACCAGCGGGTGCGCGGTGCGCCGGCCGGGTCCAGCACGACGCTGGCCAGTGCGTCGAAGGACTTCAACCGGGCCAGCGCGTATACACCCAGCCGGAATGCCTCGGCCGCCGGCGAGATCGGGTATCGCAAGTCCTCGGCGTCGATCGCGGTGACGTTGCCCGCCGCCCCCTGCTTCGACGCCATCGCCGCGATCGCGGACGCCGCCGCGGTGTCGCCAATGGCGCCGAGCGCTTCGGCCGCGCGGCCCTGGACGAGCGGCGAGGCATCGCCGAGCGCCACCTTGAGGGCATCCACCGCCGGTCCCTTCTGCCCGAGCAACCCGAGCGAGAACGCCGCAACCTGACGGACTTCGGGCTCCGGGTCCGACGCCAGTAACTTTGCCAGCGGCATCACGCCCTCGGCCAGGCCCACGCGCCCCACCGCGAGCGCGGCGCGACGGCGCGTGCGGCCCTCCGGGTCGCTGAGCCAGACCACGAGGTCGGCCACCGGGGCCGGCGCCGCAGCCGGGGCATCCTTCCTCGCCGCCGGTTTCGCTCCCGCCGGCTGCGGGGCAGGGGCAGGTCGAGGGTCGCGCAGAATGCGCTGGTCCTCGAGCCGCAGGATCGAGGCAAGCTTCTGTTCCCACGTGGGGAGCGGGCCGGCGGGTGTCTGGGCGGCCGCGGAGACGGAACAGGCGATGGCTCCGGCCATCGCCAGCCACACAGCTGAGGCGCGGCGCGTCACAGCCGGAACTCCGCGCGCCGCAGCGTGGCACGCTCGAGCCGATCATCCACGATGCGCACGCCAATCCCGGGGCCGTCCGGCACGCGAATCATGCCGTCGGGCTGCACCGTAATGCCCGGCTCGATGAGGTCCGGCTCGTAGTACCGGCGGCTGGCCGCCACGTCGCCCGGCAGCGAGAAGTTCGGCAGGGCCGACAGGTGCAGGTTGTGCGCCCGGCCGATGCCGGACTCGAGCATCCCCCCGTGCCAGACGGGCACGCCGCGCGACGCGCAGAGGTCGTGCAACCGGATGGACTCGGCATGACCGCCCACGCGACCCGGCTTGATGTTGATGATGCGGCAGGCGCCGGCGTCGAGGGCATCCCGGCCCGCCCGGACGGAGTGAATGGATTCGTCCAGGCAGATCGCGGTCGTGAGCCGCCGTTGCAGCGCGGCGTGGTCGGCAATGTCGTCGTAGTCCAGGGGCTGTTCAATCATCATCAGGTCGAACTCATCCAGAGCCGCCAGGTGGTCGGCGTCTCCCAGCGTGTAGGCCGCGTTCGCGTCCACCATCAGCGGAATGGCGCCGAATCGCCCGCGGATCATTGCCGCCGCGTCGACGTCCCAGCCCGGCTTCACCTTGATCTTGATGCGCCGGTAGCCGTCGGCGAGCTCCGCGGCCACCCGCTCCGCGAGCAGCTCGAGGGAGTCCTGGATGCCGATGGACACGCCCGCGGCAATCTCCGTGCGCGCCCCCCCCAGCACTTCACGCAGCGGCCTCCCGGCCTGCTTCGCATGCAGGTCCCAGGCGGCCATCTCGATCGCCGCCTTCGCCATCTGGTGGCCCCGCACCCGCGCCATCGCCGGAAACACCTCCCGTGGATGGGCAAAGGTCACGCCCGTCACCAGCGGCGCCAGGAAGTCGCTGATGACGTGCCACGCAGTCTCCGTCGTCTCGGAACTGTAGTACGGATTGTCGTCGGCCACGCACTCGCCGTACGCCGTCGCGCCGTCGCCATCCAGGCGCGTCACGATGAACGTCCGGTCGTAGACGCGACCGAAACTGGTCTCGAAGAACCGCACGAGCGGCAGCTTCACCAGGCGCAGTTCGATTCGTTCGATTCTCACAACACGACCATGTTACCGCGCCTTGCTTCGCCTGCAATCGGGTCGGTATACTCGGCCAAAGGTGGACTACCGTTACCTGGCGATCGAGGGCCCCATCGGCGTCGGCAAAACGGCACTCGCCGAGCGCCTGGCAGCCCGTGTCGATGCGACGGCGATCCTCGAGGACACCGAGAACCCGTTCCTCGGCGACTTCTATCAGGACAAGCCAGGCGCGGCGTTCCAGGCCCAGCTGTTCTTCCTGCTGAACCGCCACCGGCAGCTCTCTGGCCTGCGCCAGACGGAGCTCTTCAGCCAGGTCGCCATCTGCGACTACCTGTTCGAGAAAGACCGGGTCTACGCCTACCTCGACCTCAACGACAACGAGCTGTTCATCTACCAGCGGCTCTACGAGTTGCTGGTCCGAGAGGTGCCGAAGCCCGACCTGGTCGTCTACCTCCAGGCCCCGACCGAGGTGCTCGTCAAACGCCTGCGCGAGCGGAGCCGCGATCCCGAACACCACGGCTTTCTGCCGGACGCGGGCTACATCAAGGAACTGAACGAGGCGTACCACCACTTCTTCTTCCACTACAACTCGACGCCCCTGCTCGTGGTGGAGACGTCCCAGATCGATTTCGGCCGCAGCGACGAGGCGGTGGACGACCTCGTCCGGCAGATCAAGACGCTCGGCCGCGGCACCCAGTACTACGTGCCGCGCACGAAGTAACCTGATAGACTTTTGCTGCATGCCCTGGTTCAAGAAGGAAAAGAAGGCCCCGATCGCCCAGACGAAGGAGACGTCCGTCCGCGTCCCCGAGGGGTTGTGGGTCAAGTGCCCGTCGTGCAGCCAGATCATCTACAACAAGGACCTGCAGGCAAACCTGCACGTCTGCACGAAGTGCGCGCACCATTTCCGGATGAACGCGCTGGAGCGCCTGCGATCACTGTTCGATGGCGCGTGGCAGGAATACGACTCCGACCTGACGTCCACCGACCCGCTCAAGTTCACCGATACCAAGCGGTACGCCGACCGCCTGACGGCGTCGATCAAGGCGACGGGCCACCGCGATGCCGTGGTGACGGCGAGGGGCACGCTGGAAGGCATGCCGGTTCACATTGCGGCGATGGAGTACAGCTTCATCGGCGGCAGCATGGGCGTGGTGGTCGGCGAGATGATCACGCGGGCCATCGAGCGCGCCATCGCGGAACGTTCCGGGGTCATCATCGTGTCGTGCTCCGGCGGGGCCCGCATGATGGAAGGCGCGCTGTCGCTGATGCAACTGGCCAAGGTGTCTGCCGCCCTTGCGCGCCTGGACCGCGCCAGGCTGCCGTACATCGCGGTCCTGACGGACCCGACCACCGGCGGCACGACGGCCAGCTTCGCCATGCTGGGCGATCTGAACCTCGCGGAGCCGAAGGCCCTGATTGGCTTTGCCGGGCCCCGGGTCATCGAGCAGACCATCCGCCAGAAACTGCCCGAGGGCTTCCAGCGCAGCGAGTTCCTGATCGAGCACGGCATGCTCGACGCCATCGTCGACCGGCGCGAGATGAAGGCCACGATCGCGCGGGCCCTGCGCTTCATGGGACTCCGCGACTCGCGTCCCGCCGGCGCCGCCGCGCCGCAGGCCTGACCCGCGGGAGAAGCGCCCGGGTGACGTCCCCGGGCGATGCCCGCCAGCAGAACGCCCGATGACATCTCTCGAGTACCTGTTCGGGCTCGAATTTCACGGCCACAAGTTCGGCCTCGAGAACATCCATGCCATCACCACCGCGCTGGGGCGGCCGCAGGATGCCTTCCGGACGGTGTCGGTGGCGGGCACCAACGGCAAGGGGTCCGTCTGCGCGATGGTGTCCAGGGCCCTGGCGGCGGCCGGCCATCGCACCGGTGTCTACACCTCGCCGCACCTCGTCTCAATCCGCGAGCGATTCGTCGTGGACGGCGAGATGGCATCGGCTGCCGAACTGGACGCGGCGCTCGCGGAGGTGCGTGGGGCCATCGACGGCCTGATGGCGGGCGGTGGCCTACGCGCGCAGCCGACGTTCTTCGAGGTGGCGACGGCGATGGCGCTGGTCATCTTCCGCCGGCGGCGCGTGGATATCGCCGTACTCGAGGTCGGGCTCGGGGGCCGGCTCGACGCCACGACCGTGGCCACGCCGTTTGCCGGCGCGATCACGTCCATCGATCTCGATCACCAGGTGTACCTGGGACCGACCATCGCCGACATCGCCGCCGAGAAAGCCGGCATCGCCAAGCCCGGCATGGTGATCGTCTGCGGCGAGCAGAAGCCTGACGCGGCGGCGGTCATCGATCGCGAGTGCGGCGCGCGGGGAGCCCGCGTCGTCCACGCGTGGGTTGGCGTGCGGCAGTCGACGCGGCTTGAATCGGGACTGACCCGACTCGAGTTGCTCACGCCGGCTCGCAAGTACCCCGATTGCCTGCTCGCGCTGCGCGGCCTGCACCAGGCGGCCAACGCGGTCGTCGCTGTCCGGCTGCTGGAAGCGATCGATGCGGCGGGTGTGCCCGTCGGCCCGACAGCGATCATGGCAGGGTTGACCGAGGCGCGCTGGCCGGCGCGCCTCGAGGTGGTGCGCGACGCGCGGGGGCGGGAATGGCTGCTGGACGCCGCCCACAATCCGGCGGGCGCCCGATCGCTGGCCGCGTACCTGAGGCAGGTCTTCCCCGCCGGCGTCCCGTTTCTGTTCGGTGCGATGGGCGACAAGGACATGCGGGGCATGCTGGAGGCGCTGGCTCCGTGTGCGACGCGTTTCGTCGTGACCCGCCCGCCGTCGCCGCGCGCCGCCGATCCCGCGGCGATTTGCGCTCTCATCGCAGCCGTCGCGCCAGGGCTGCCGGTCGTGATTGAAACCGATCTGCGGACGGCGATCGATCGCGCGGCCGGGTCGGATCCGCTCGTCTGCGCGGCCGGATCGATCTACCTGCTCGGCGCCATCCTGCCGCTGCTCGATCGGGAGGAATCACGGGCGTGACGACGGCCCGCTGGCAGCGCCTCCGTGGTTGGCTGACCTTCAATCGCCGTGGTAACCTTCGAGGCGCATGAAACGGGTTGTATTTGCGGTCGTGTCGGCACTTCTGCTGACGGCTGGAGCCGTGCGCGCGCAGCAGGTGCAGCTCCCGTCGGTGATGGGGTTCGATTCGAACCTGCAACAGCGGCTGGTGAAGGTCGGCGAGAATCACTACAAGCTGATCGGCAACGTCGAGATCGAGAGCAAGAAGGACGGACTGAAGATCTCCGCGGACGAGATGGAGATCTTCACCGACAAGGACCTCCTGACGGCCAAGGGCAACATCACGCTCACGACGGCCACCGAGCGCATTTCCGCGGACTCGCTCGAATTCAATATCCGCACGAAGCTCGGCACGTTCTACCACGCGACCGGCAGCTCCCAGATCGAAGATAACCCCCGCAGGCCCAAGCCCAAGAACGAGTTCGGCACGCAGGAAGCGTCGGTGCTCTTTTACGGCGAGAAGATCGAGAAGATCGGCTACCGGAAGTACCGGCTGAGCAACGGCGGCTTTACGACGTGCATCCAGGCGAACCCGCGCTGGACGCTGACCTCCGGCACGGTCATCATCAACGTCAATCACTACGCGACGCTGCAGAACGCCCTCTTCAAGGTGAAGGGCGTGCCGGTGTTCTACCTGCCGGTGATCTTCTACCCCATCAACAAGGAAGACCGCGCCACCGGCATCCTGTTGCCGGCGTACGGCACGTCCACGATCCGCGGCAACACGATCAACACGGCGTTCTACTGGGCCATCAACCGGAGCCAGGACTCCACGTTCTACTACGACTGGTTCTCGAAGACCGGCAGCGGGTACGGAGCCGACTACCGGCGTACGGGGCTCGACGCGTCGTCGGCATATCTGAGGTTCTACCGGCTGAATGAGAAACCGGTGACGTACGATAACGGCGCGGGCGGTCTCAACTCGGCGCCAGGCAGGCAGAGCTTCCAGGTCAACAGCACGCTCGTCCAGGCGATGCCGCTCAACCTGAAGGCCCGCGCCCGCATCGACTACTTCTCCAGCGTGGACGTGCAACAGACGTACAACTTCAATCCGCTCGATGCGTCGAGGTCGCAGAGATACATCATGGGCGGCATCACCGGCAACTGGGGCCTGTTCGGCGCGGGCGTCACGACGGACCGGTCGGAGTACTTCTACAACGCGTCGTCGTCCGCCATATCTGGCGCGGCGCCGCGCTTGTCGTTCTCGAAGAAGGAAAGCCCGCTCTTCGGGTCGCCGATCTACTTTTCTGCAGGCGTCGAGGACGCCGGTCTGGTCCGGCAGACCGTCAGCACGGACGCCGACAGCAACCGGACCGTCACGGATTATGGGGTCAACCGGTTCGACGTCTCCCCCCGCATCCGGTTTCCGTTCACCAAGTGGCCGTTCTTCACAATCAACGCGTCTCTCGGCTGGCGCTTCACGCGGTGGAACCAGAGCTACGACACGTCGACCGGCGCCCAGGTGTTCGTGCCGATCAACCGCAAGTATTTCGACATGGGCGCGCGTTTCTCCGGGCCGTCGTTTACCAGGATCTTCCTGACACCCAACAGCGGCTACGCCGAGAAGTTGAAGCACACGATCGAGCCCTGGTTCAGCATCGGGCGGACGACGTTCATTGATAACCTGCCGTACATCGTCAAGACCGACACGTCCGACTACACGTACGGCGGCACAACGCAGATGCAGTACGGCGTCGACACGCGGCTCTACGCCAAGCGCAAATACGACGGCGTTGTGAGCGCAAGCGCGGAGCAAGTTCTAACCGTGGGCGTTCGGCAGACCTACTATTCCGACGCGCGTGCCGCGACGTACGACCCGAATTACCAGTCGAACCTGTACCTGGGCAGCGCGATTCCGCAGAAGGTATCGCCGATCGCGCTGAACGCCTCCGCCACACCCACGCAGACGTTTCGCGTGGCCTTTCAGACGGAGTACAACACGTACCTCAACATGTTCCTCTCGTTTGGCGCTTCGGGCACCTACATGATGGGAAACTGGGCCACGATCACGGGTGGATGGAGCAAACGGAACTACAACATGGGCGGCTACGGCCTGGCCGCGCTGAGCCACTACTTCAACAGCGAGACGAAGTTCCATTTCTTCGACAACAAGATTGGCGGCCAGGTCGGGTTCAACTGGGACGTGCAGGGCAAGCAGTTCCTGCAGACGCGCTACGTGGGTTACTACAACGCGCAGTGCTGTGGTTTCATGATCGAATACCAGGCGTACGATTTCAGCGGCCTCTACTACGGCGGCTGGAAGCCGCCCGTGCCGAAGGATCACCGGTTCTCGTTTGGATTCTCCCTGGCCGGGATCGGCACGTTCTCCAACATCTTCGGAGCGCTCGGCGGCGGCACGACGCAGATGCCGCGCTTCTAGATTCACTCCCGGTCGAGTGCTCGCGCTCGCGGAAAGGACGTTCTCGTGTCGGATCCAGTCAAGTACACGGACGCAGTCGTCAAACACCCGCGCATCGCCGGTGTCCACGTCAAACCCCTGAAGGTCGTTCCCGACGAACGCGGCTACCTGATGGAAATGCTGCGCGCCGACGACCCGTTCTTCACGACGTTCGGCCAGGCGTACATCTCGGCGACCTATCCGGGCGTCGTCAAGGCCTGGCACTACCACCGGGTGCAGGTGGACTACTTCGTGTGCGTCTCCGGCATGGTGAAACTTGTGCTCTACGACTCGCGCGAGGATTCCCCGACGAAGGGCGCCATCAACGAGTTCTGTCTGGGCGACCAGAACCGCAGCCTCGTCGTGGTGCCGAACCTCGTGTACCACGGGTGGAAATGCATCAGCGACACGATGTCCCTGGTGGTCAACATGCCCACCGAGGTGTACCGTTACGACGACCCCGATGAATACCGGGAAGTCGCCCACGGCGTGCTGCCCTACGACTGGACCCGAAAGGACGGTTAGGCGTGATCGAAGTCCTGGTAACCGGCGGCGCCGGGTTCATCGGCAGCAACTTTGTGCGCTACGCGCTGCGGGCACACGCGGACTGGCGCGTGACGACGCTCGACAAGCTGACGTACTGCGGACGGCTCGAGAATCTGCAGGAGGTCATGTCTGACCCGCGGCACCGCTTCGTCCAGGGCGACATTGCCGACGCGGCCGTGTCGGCGCCGCTCGTGCGTGACGCCGATGTCGTGGTGCACTTCGCCGCCGAAACGCACGTGGACCGGTCGCTGCAGAGCGCCGGCGAGTTCATCCACACCGATGTCTTCGGGACGTTCGTGCTGCTCGAGGCCGCGCGCCAGGCTCCGCACCTGAAGCGGTTCGTCCAAATCTCGACCGACGAGGTATACGGATCGGTGCCCACGGGCGAATCGACGGAGACCGACGAACTGAAGCCGCGCAACCCGTATTCGGCCAGCAAGGCCGGCGCCGACCGGCTGGCGTACAGCTACTTCGCGACGTACCAGGTACCGGTCGTCATCACCCGCGCCTCGAACAACTACGGGCCGAACCAGTTCCCGGAAAAGGTCATCCCGCTCTTCATCACGAACGCGATGGAGGACCGGGGACTGCCGCTCTACGGCGACGGCATGAACGTGCGCGACTGGCTGCACGTGGATGACCACTGCCGCGGCGTCGACCTGCTCGTCGAGCGGGGCCAGTCGGGCGAGGTCTACAACATCGGCGGCGGCAACGAGATCCCGAATGTCGAGTTGACGAAGCGGATTCTCCAACTGACGGGGAAACCGGCATCGCTTATTACGCCCGTCGCGGACCGGGTGGGCCACGACCGCCGGTACGCCCTGAGCACGGCGAAACTAAGAGGCATGGGCTGGCAGCCCCAGGTGAAATTCGACGACGGGCTCAAGGCCACCGTTGACTGGTACCGCACCAACACGTGGTGGTGGGAACCGATCAAGCACCACGACCCGGCGTTCAAGTCCTACTACAAGACCCAGTACGAAGACCGGACGGCAAAGACGTAGCGTGAACGACCAGGGCCAGACCATCCTCGTCACGGGCGCGGCGGGCTTCGCCGGTTCCCACCTGCTGGATGCGCTGGCCGGCGAGCCGTGCCGCATCGTCGGGCTTCGGCGGCCTGGCGTCGGCGCGGAGGTGGAACCTCGGTTTCCCACCGTCGAGTGGATCGAAGTCGAGCTGCTGGATCGCGAGGCTGTGGCCGGCACGGTCGCGAAGTACGCGCCGGATGTGATCTACCACCTGGCGGGGGCACCACACGCCGGGCAATCCTGGGCCCATGCCACGGATGCGCTGGCGATCAACGTCCTGGCCACGCACCACGTGCTGGACGGGATTCGGACCGCTGGGCCTCCAACGCGAGTGGTGGTTCCAAGTTCCGCGTACGTCTACCGTCCCGCAGACCACGCGCTCAGGGAAGAGGATCCTCTCGAGCCGGCCAACCCGTACGCCGTCAGCAAGATCGCCACCGAGCTTGCCGCACAGCGGGCGGCTCATCATGACGGCATTCACGTGGTGGTCGCCCGGGCTTTCAATCATCTGGGCTCGAGGCAGGATCCGTCCTTCTTCGCTTCCGCCGTCGCTCGTCAGATTGCGCAGATCGAGGCAGGCCAACAGGAGCCCGTCATCAGGGTTGGCAATGTCGACACGCGGCGGGACTTCACGGACGTCCGCGACACGGTGCGGGCGTACATCGCGCTCGCCCGTAGCGGGCAGGCCGGGGGCATCTACAACGTCTGCACGGGGAAGGCGCGCCTGGTCCGCGAGTTGCTCGAAGGGCTCGTGCGCCTCGCGACCGTGCCGGTCACGATCGAACCCGATCCCGCCCGGTTCCGCCCGAACGATACGGCGCTGCTGCTCGGCGATCCGTCGCGGATCATGCGTGAGGTGGGATGGGCGCCAACGATTCCATTCGAGCAGACGCTCCGCGACCTGCTCGAGTACTGGCGTCACCAGATCTGAGGTCCGGTGTGAAGGTCCTCATCACAGGCGCCACGGGATATCTCGGCCGAGCAATCGTCACGGCCCTGGCAGCCTCCGGTCATGCGGTCCTGGCCTTCGCCCGCACCGCATCCGCGAGCGGTCTGCCGGTAGCCACCGTCGACGGCGACGTTCGGAATGCCGAGGCGCTGGCGGGTGCCGCCGCCGGGTGCGACGCCATCATCCACACCGCCGCGCTGGTGGCCGTGTGGCGCAGGCGGTCGCAGGAATTCGACGACGTGAATGTGGGGGGCCTGCGGAACGTCCTCGCGGCCGCGCAACGGGCCGGCGTGTCCCGTGTCGTCTACACGTCGTCGTTCCTGGCTCGACCGCCCGCGGGGATGGCACACACGCCGGTCTGGAACGACTATCAGCGAACCAAGGCCGCTGCCGCCGTCGTCGCGGATGAAGCCGTGCTCAACGGTGCGCCACTCGTCCGACTGTTCCCGGGCGTGATCTACGGTCCGGGGCGCATGACGGATGGCAATCTGCTCGGCACACTCGTGTCCGACCACCTGAAGGGACGGTTGCCTGGCCTCGTCGGCGCGGATCGCACCTGGTCATTCGCGTACGTGGACGATGTGGCTGCGGCGCACGTGGCGGCCCTCGCGCGCGGCACGATTGGCGCGTGCTACGACGTGGGCGGCGAAAACGCCCCGCCGATGCGCGCCTTTGAAATCGTGAGGGAACTGACGGGACTGCCGCTTCCCCGCCGCCTGCCCACCTGGACGGTGGCTGGCGTGGCCTTCGTCGAGGAAACGCTTGCGCGATGGTTCGGCCGCAACCCGCAGGTGACGACGGGCACGCTCGAGATCCTCCTGCACGACTGGCCGCTGGACAACCGGCGCGCCGAGCAGGAACTGGGTTATCGCGTGACCCCGTTGCGGGAAGGCATCGCCAGGATGCTGACGTCACTGCAGGCCGCCGATCCGTCGCCAGCGGGGAGCGGACTCCCGTGACGCAGGGCTATTCCGAGATTCGTCGCAAGCTCCTGCACATCGGGATGGTGGCGTTTGCGCCGCTGCTGCGCGTGCTGACGTGGCAGCAGGCCGCCTTGTGCGCGATCGGGGCCTTTCTCTTCAACGCGGTGCTGCTGCCGAGGCTCGGCGGGTCCGCGCTCAATCGGCCGACGGATCGCGCACGCGGCTACCCGCTCGGCATCCTGCTCTACCCGGTGGCCGTGCTCGCGCTGATTCTCGTCTTCCGGAGCCGCCTCGACATCGCCGCGGCGGCATGGGGTATCCTCGCCGTTGGCGACGGCTCGGCCACCCTGGCCGGCTTGAGCGGCCACCGGCACCCGCTGTCCTGGAACCGATCGAAATCGATCGAAGGGCTGATGGCATTCGTCGTGGCCGGCGGCGGCGCGGCCGTCGCACTCGCCTGGTGGACGGCCCCGTCGATCTTGGCGAGGCCCGACCCGGCGTTCCTCCTGGCGGCGCCGCTGCTGGCGGCGCTGGCGGCCGGGCTTGCCGAAACGGTGCCGATCAAGCTCGACGACAACATCACGGTGCCGGCGGTGTCGGCCGCCGTGATGTGGCTGCTGACGTTCGTCTCGGAGGATGCCTGGATCGCCGCCCGTCCATTGGTGACGGCGAACCTGCCGATGGCGCTGCTGGTCAACTCCGTCGCCGCAATCGGCGGCTGGCGACTCGGCACCGTCCGCATGTCGGGCATGCTGGTCGGATGGGCGATCGGCGTCGCGGTCTACGCGGGTGCCGGTCCCGCCGGATGGACGCTGTTGTTCATCACGTTCCTCTCGGCTGCCGTCACGTCGAAACTCGGCCTGAAGCGGAAACGGTTGCTCGGCATCGACGAAGAGCGGGGCGGACGCCGCGGCGGAGGCAATGCGTTCGCCAACACCGGGCTTGCGGCCGTGGCCGCGCTCGCCGCCGTCGCCACACCGTATCGCGAGGCTTCACTGCTCGCGCTGGTGGCGGCCCTGGTCACGGGGGGCAGCGATACCATCGCCAGTGAGATCGGCAAGGCCTGGGGCGGCAAGACGTACCTGGTGACGACCCTCTCGCACGTGAAGCCGGGTACGCCGGGCGCGATGTCCGTCGAGGGCACGATTGCCGGCGTGGTCGGTGCGATCGGGCTGGCGTCACTCGGCGCGGTGTTCGGGTTGATTCCCGCATCGCTCATCTGGGTGGCCGTGGCCGGCTCGGTGGCGGGGTCCCTGCTCGAAAGCGTGCTCGCCGCCACGCTCGAGGCCTCGGGAATGGTCAACAATGACGTGTTGAACTTCCTCAACACGTCAGCGGGCGCCATTGTCGCCATCACGCTCATGAGGATGGTCTGATGCTGTCGGATCGAGTCCGGACGATCGTGGACCTGGCCAGGCCATTCACGCTCGTCGCGCCCGCGCTTGGTTTCGTGTCGGGCGCCGCCACCGCCATCGGGGCGCGTCCGCCGGAGGTCTGGCACTGGGGCCTCATCGTCCCGCCGCTCATCGGCGCCGCGATGGCCGCGATGCTGAATGTCGCGTCGAACGCGCTGAATCAGATCTACGACCTCGAGATCGATCGCATCAACAAGCCGAAGCGGCCGCTGCCAAGCGGCCGGATGAGCGTGCGTGAGGCATGGGTCATCACGGTGGTCTCGTTCGCGCTGTCGTTCGTGCTGGCCTGGTTCGTCGCGCCCGGCGGCCGCCACGAGTGCTTCTGGATGGTGCTGGCGGCGAGCGCCATTACGACGCTCTACTCCGTGCCGCCATTCCGCACGAAACGCCTGGGCATCTGGGCCAATGTCACCATTGCGATTCCGCGCGGCGTGCTGCTCAAGGCGGCGGGGTGGTCCGCGGTAAAGACGGTGATGGGCGTCGAGCCCTGGTTCATCGGCTCGATCTTCGGCCTGTTCCTGGTGGGCGCGATGACGACGAAGGACTTCGCGGACATGGAGGGCGATCGGCTCGGGGGCTGCCGCACGCTGCCGATCCAGTTCGGCGTCACGCGCGCGGCATGGATGATATCCCCCTCGTTCGTGGTGCCGTTCCTGATGATCCCGATTGGAGTATGGACCGGTATCCTCACCGGCCACGCCGTACTGCTCTATGCCCTGGGCCTGGTGATGACGGGGTACGGCCTGTACGTGTGCTACCTGATGCTCCGCCAGCCGGACACCCTGGCCGTCGAGGAAAACCACGTGTCCTGGGCGCACATGTATCGCATGATGTTCGTCGCCCAGATCGGCTTCGCGCTGGCGTATCTGTTATAGCGCGCCCGAGTCGCCATCGGCCCTCGGCTCCGGTGTCGGAGCGCACCTCTTCGTTGACCGCCGTCCGGCTCAATGTCCCAGCAGCGCGTTGATGCGCTTTTCGGTCGGCGGGTGCGTGCTGAACAGCGACATCAGCCCGGACGCCGTAAACGGCTTGATGATGAACATGTGCGCCGTGGCCGGGTTGGCATCCATCGGCACGCGCTTGGACGCGAACTCCAGCTTCTTCAGCGCATCCACCAGCCCGTAGGGCGTGCCCGCGATCTGCGCGCCGCCGGCGTCGGCGCCGAACTCGCGCGACCGCGAGATCGCCGACTGGATCAGGATCGCCGCCAGGGGCGCCAGAATAATCGTCGCCAGCAGCGCGATGGGATTGCTACCCTCCCGATCGTCGCTGCGGCCGCCGCCGAAGAACGCCGCCCACTGCGCCATCCGGGCAATCATCATGATCGCCGCCGCCAAGGTCGCCGCCACGGAACTCACGAGGATGTCGCGATGCTGGACGTGCGCCAGCTCGTGCGCCATCACGCCCTCGAGCTCCCGATCGTCGAGGATCGCCAGCACCCCTTCGGTCGCCGCCACGGCGGCATGCGACGGATTGCGCCCCGTCGCGAAGGCGTTCGGCGACTGCTCCGGGATCACGTAGACCTTGGGCATCGGCAGGTTGGCGCGCTGCGCGAGCCGCGCCACCACCTGGTACAACCGGTGTTCCGGGCCGACCGGCTGCGCGCGGTACATCCGCAGCACGATCTTGTCGGAGAACCAGTACGAGCCGAAGTTCATCACCCCGGCGAACAGGAACGCGATGACCAGCCCGCTCTGGCCTCCAAACGCTTCACCGAGCACCAGCAGGACGCCGCTCAGCAATCCGAGCAGCAGGGTCGTCTTGATCGTGTTGTTCATGCCCGTATCCGTATCAATCAATGAGTTCCGACCGCCGCCGGCACGTTCACGGTCGCGCGGCTTCACTCCAGTGTCGCACTGGCAGGCGGCCCGGCGCTACTCGGTCCAGATCTTGCGAATCAATCCCGCGACGAGTGCCGCGCGCCACGGCAGGTCCTTGACTACCACGTGCTCGTCCAGCGCGTGTGCGCCGCCGCCGACCGCACCAACGCCATCAATAGTAGGGACGCTGAGAGCCGCCGTCAGGTTTCCGTCGGACCCGCCGCCCGTCGCGCCTTCGCCCAAGCGTCGCCCCATCTCGGCGGCTGCCTGCTGCGCCAGCCCGAACAGCCTGATGACCGCGTCCGTGCGTTCGAGCGGCGGCCGGTCGATGCCGCCAGTCACCAAGAGGCGCGTGCCGGAATTGGCCGGCGCCAGGGCGTGCATCGCCGCTGCCACGCGTTTCGCGTCGTCCATGCTCGACACACGCACATCGACAACGGCTTCGGCCTCTGCCGCGACGACATTCCCTCGCGATCCGCCGTGCACGACGCCGACGTTCAGCGTGACGCCGCGAGAGGGCTCGTTCAGTGACTCGACCGCCAGGATCTGCCGCGCCATCTCGTGGATTGCGCTTGCACCCTTTTCCGGTTCGATGCCGGCATGCGCGGGTCGCCCCGTAATCCGCAGGTGGAATTCGCCGCAGCCCTTGCGTGCGGTCTTGAGCGCCCCGCCGGGCAGGGACGGCTCCAGGACAATCACGGCCGCACTGCGCCGTGCTTCGTCTTCGATGAGCGACCGCGACGTGGCGCTTCCGGTCTCCTCGTCGCTCGTCGACAAGAAGGCGATCGCACCCGGCCACGTGCCGTCAGTGCGTCGCAGCGCACGGATCGCGGCGAGCGCCAGCACGAGCCCGGCCTTCATGTCGAAGACACCGGGGCCGGAAATGGCATCGCCGTCTCGTCTGATCGGGCGGCGCGCCAATTCACCCACGGGCCATACCGTGTCGTGATGGCCGAGGAGCAGGATCGGCCGATCGCCCTGGCCGAACCGCACCATCACGTGGTCCCCCGCATCCGCCCTCGCATGCACCTCGAGGCGCCCACCGGCGTCGACGGCCAGGCGTTGCCACTGCCGCCCGCACGCGTCCACGGCCGACTTGTCGCCGGTGGGCGACTCCAGGCGCACCAGCGCCTCGATGGTCTCCACCATCCACGAAAGTTGACCTTCGCAGTAATCGAGCAACGGCTGCATCTCGTCCGGCTTCCGCCTATCCCCTTCCGCCTTCCCCCGATCCCGCAACGCCTATCGCCAAGCGCCTCACGCCTTCTATAATGATTCCATGATTCGCCGTCAGCTGGTATCCGGCATTCTCCTGTCCGCCGTCGGGGTCTTCTGGGCCGCACAGTCGCTCGCCCAACCCCCCGTCGCCAGGCCTCAGCCGCCTCCACCGGTCACGCCGACGACCACCGGCAGCCAGGCGCCCGCGGCGCAGCCTCCGGCCGCGAAACCGGCCGCCCCGACTCTCTCGCAAGTGCCCGCCGCTCAGCCTTCACGGCAGGGGGCAGCCAAGGTCCAGCCACCGGCAGGGGCCGATTCGGGTCCGACGTCGGCACAACTCGGCGTGCCGGTCTACGAAGGTGCGCGGTACCTGGGGTCGTACGACGCCGGCCGCGGGCAGCGGTACTACCTGTTTGGTGCGACCCAGTCATTCGCCGAGATCGTGACGTATTACAAGAACATCCTGAAGGACAAGGGCGAACTCGTGTTCGAACAGCCGCCCACCCACATGTTCGACATCGGCAAGTTCAAAGAAGAGACGATGGCGTTTCCGCCGAGCGTGACGGTGAAGGACTACACCTGGGGCGGCGCGCCCGGCTACGCGAATCCGTATTTCGGCGCCGCGCCAGCCGCGTTCCCGACGGTCATCCAGATCGTTCCGGCGCCGACGCCCGAGCCACGAAAGTAGAACCGGAATCCAGGCCGGGCTGGAGCCAGGCGCCCCAGGCCCCACCTCACACCTGCGAATGCGCTACACGACCTTTCGCAGAATGAAGCACTTCAGGTAGTAGGTCTCGGGCACGCCCAGCAGCACCGGGTGGTCGCGGGCCTGCATGCGCTTCTCGATCACCATCGCTCGTACCCGCGCATCGATCGATGCCTCGTAGACGATCTGGCCGAACGTGGCCTCGTCGATGTTGTAGGAACAGCTGCAGGTGACCAGCGTGCCGCCCGGCTTGAGGATCTTCAGCGCGCGCAGGTTGATTTCCTTGTAGCCCGCGTATGCCTTCTCGACCGCATCCTTGCTCTTCGCGAACGCCGGCGGGTCGAGCACGATCGTGTCGAACTTGTCGCCAGCCCGTTCCATCCGGCGCAGTTCGTCGAACACGTTGATGCAGCGCGCCTCGAGATTCGTGACGCTGTTGCGCTTGGCGTTGGCGACGATGTGCCCGACCGCCTCCTCGGACACGTCGAGAGCCGTCACGTGCTCGCACCGGTCGGCCATCTGCAGCGCGAACGCGCCGTGATAGCTGAAGCAGTCCAGCAGCCGCCCGTGGGCATACTGCCTGGCTGCCATGCGGTTCTCGCGCTGGTCGAGAAAGAGGCCCGTCTTCTGGCCGTGCCACAAGTCGACTTCGTGATCGATGCGTCCCTCCCGCACGTGCACGAGGGGCGGGACTTCACCGGCCAGCAGTTCCACGCCCTGATCGAGTCCCTCCAGCAGCCGCACCCGCACGTCGTGCCGCGCCAGGATGCCGGCCGGGGCCAGCTTGTCCTGCAGCAGTTCGACGATGCGCGGCAGCAGGCGCGCCGTGCCCTGCGACAGGGCCTGCACCACCAGGTAACGGTCGTACTGGTCGACGACCAGCGACGGCATCAGATCGGCTTCGCCGTGGACGAGCCGGAAGGCCGTCGCGTCGATGCCGAGTTGCTGGCGGAACTCAATGGCCGCATCCAGGCGCGACCGCCACAAGTCGCCCCCTGCCGGCGCCTCCCCGACGGTCAGGAACCGCAGGGCGATCTGGGACTTGTCGCTGTAGAGCGCTCTGCCGATGATGCGCCCGCGCGGGTTCGTGACGACGACCGTGTCGCCGCCCTCCGCGAGGGCCTCGGCCACGTCCGACTTG
>Ga0334722_10001333_pt1 | contig 31407 bp, 34 predicted proteins | sample C3_bottom_MG_FD_207210 | JGI IMG/M metagenome (GOLD analysis project Ga0334722, IMG submission 207210) | Sediment microbial communities from Yellowstone Lake, YNP, Wyoming, USA - C3_bottom | ecosystem: Environmental > Aquatic > Freshwater > Lake > Sediment | place: USA: Wyoming | collected... | reverse complement strand
ACGTCGTCTTCCCCCTTTCCCTGGAGCTCCCCGCATGGCCGACCGCCGCGCCTCGCTCATGGACCCGCGTATGGAGCACCTGCTCGACCGGGTCGACTCGAAGTTCACTCTCGTGACCCTCGCCGCGCTCCGGGCGCGCGAGATCAACGACTACTACAACCAGCTGGGCGAGGGACTCGGAAAGATCGTGCCTCCGCAGGTCACGTCGGTCTCACGCAAGCCGCTCACCATCGCGCTCGAAGAGATCGAGGCCTCGAAGATCGAGGCGCAGCCGCTCCCCGACGAGGCCGAGGTCGAGGCTGCCGCGCGGGCGGAAGCCGCTGAGGAGCCCGGGGCCGAGTAGCGCCGGCGCCGAACCACCACGCCCGCCCCGGCACGACGACCGATGAGCAATCCCAGCGCCGACCTCCGGGCGCTCCGGGGGCGTCATGTGGTTCTGGGCGTCAGCGGCGGGATCGCCGCCTACAAGGCGATCGACGTGTGCAGGCGCCTGGTCGCCGCGGGTGCGCACGTTGCACCGGTCATGACCGAAGACGCGCTGCGGTTCGTCGGCGCGCTCACCTTCTCGGCCCTTGCGTCGGAGCCCGCTCGCACGTCTCTCTTCGACGACCGCGGCGCCGAGGCCGACCCGATCCCTCACACACGCCTCGGGCAGGCTGCCGATCTCGTGCTGGTCGCGCCCGCAACGGCGAAGCTGCTCGGCAAGTACGCGGCGGGGATCTCCGACGATCTGCTCACGGCCACGCTCCTCGCGACACGTGCGTCGGTGCTCGTCGCGCCGGCCATGCACACCGAGATGTGGGAGCACCCGGCCGTGCAAGAGAACCTCGCGACGCTGCGGGGCCGTGGGGTGCACGTCGTCGGGCCGGCCCAGGGACGGTTGGCAGGCGGCGATGTCGGCGCGGGCCGTCTTGCGGAACCGGAGGAGATCGTCGGCGCCGCCGCGTCCGTTCTGGCACGCGACGGTGACCTGGCGGGTGTGCGCGTGCTCGTGACCGCTGGCGGGACGCGCGAGCCGGTCGACCCGGTGAGGTTCCTCGGGAACCGGTCGTCGGGGAAGATGGGGCATGCCCTCGCTGACGCGGCTTCCCGACGTGGCGCGGCGGTGACGCTCGTGACCACTGCGCAACGGGAGAGCGATCCGCATGTCGACGTCGTTCTGGTCGAGACTGCCGAGGAGATGCACGACGCGGTGATCACCAGGTTCGTCGACTGCGATGTCGTCGTGATGGCCGCCGCGGTGGCCGACTTCCGCCCGAAGGCGACCGCACCCGAGAAGCTGAAGAAGGCCGACGGAGTGCCCGAGATCGTTCTCGAGCCGACGCCGGACATCCTGGCGAGCCTCGGAACGCGCAAGGCGCACCAGCTCTTGGTGGGCTTCGCCGCCGAGACCGAGCACGCCCGAGAGCACGCGGCGACGAAGCTGGCCGCGAAGCGCGTCGACCTCATGGTGGCGAACGACGTGTCCGAGCCCGATGCCGGCTTCGAGGTCGACACGAACCGCGTCGCGCTCCTCGACGCTCGGGGAGGGGTCGAGGAGCTACCGCTGCTCACCAAGATCGCATTGGCCGATGTGATCCTCGACCGGATCCGAGAGGCGATCGACACGGATGAGGGCGGATGACGCAGGAGGCCGAGCAGGATGAGTGATCGATACACCTTCACGTCGGAGTCGGTGACCGAGGGTCACCCCGACAAGATGTGCGATCAGATCAGCGACGCGGTTCTGGACGCGATCTTCGAGCAGGACCCCGAGTCGCGTGTGGCATGCGAGTCGCTGGCGACCACGGGAGTCGTCGTCGTGGCGGGTGAGATCTCGACGAACGCGCACGTCGACTACCCGCGGGTGGTGCGTGACACGGTCTGCGGGATCGGCTACTCGGATTCGGCCTTCGGGTTCGACGGCAAGACGTGCAGTGTGATCACGTCGATCGATCGGCAGTCGCCCGACATCGCGATGGGAGTGGACAAGGCGGCCGAGCAGCGGGCGGGCACCGGTGACGCCTACGACGAGATCGGTGCGGGCGATCAGGGGATGATGTTCGGGTACGCGTGCAGCGACACGCAGGACCTGATGCCGATGCCGATCTGGCTGGCGCATCGCCTGGCCGAGCGGTTGGCGGCGGTTCGCAAGGACGGCACGCTCGACTACCTGCGCCCGGACGGCAAGACGCAGGTGACGATCGAGTACGAGGACGGGCACCCGTTGCGGCTCTCGACGGTCCTGATCTCGACCCAGACCGCGCCCGGGATCGACATCCTCGACCAGCTGCACCCCGAGCTGCTCCAGGAGGTGGTGAAGCCGCTGGTCCCGGAGCAGTTCGCCGACGACGACTACGAGCTCCTGTGCAACCCCACAGGTGCGTTCGAGCTGGGCGGCCCGCACGCCGACTGCGGCCTGACCGGGCGCAAGATCATCGTGGACACCTACGGCGGCATGGCTCGTCACGGGGGAGGGGCCTTCTCGGGGAAGGACCCGACGAAGGTCGACCGTTCGGCCGCGTACGCCGTGCGTCACGTCGCCAAGAACATGGTCGCGGCGGGCATCGCCGAGCGCTGCGAGGTCCAGGTGGCGTACGCGATCGGGATCGCGCGTCCGGTGTCGGTGATGGTCGAGACCTTCGGGACGTCGCAGATCGACCCCGCGAAGCTCCCGGGCTTGGTCCACGAGATCTTCGACCTCCGACCGGCGGCGATCATCGAGCGGCTCGATCTCCGTCGGCCGATCTTCCAGAAGACCGCCGCGTACGGCCACTTCGGGCGCGACGAGCCCACCTTCACATGGGAGCGTGCGGACCAAGCCGAGCAGCTCCGCAAGGCCGCCGAATCGCTGGGCTGAGCGCCGCGCACGCGCCCGGAGGAGGACGCGTCGACCGCGTCGTTCCCGACGTCCCGGCCCTCGATCGCGCCTTCGACTACATCGTCCCGCCCGAGCTGGACGACACCGTCCAGGTCGGGACGGTCGTGCGCGTGCCGTTGCACGGGCGGCGCGTTCGCGGCTGGGTCGTCGAGACGCACGTCGACCCGGCGACGTCGGCCGACCGGCTCCGACCGATGATCGCCGCAGTGTCTGCCGGACCGCCGGCGGACCTGGTCGAGCTGGCCGCATTCGGCGCATGGCGCTGGGCCGGGCCTCGCACCGCGTTCCTGCGCGCGGCATCGGCACCGAATCTCGTCGCCGTCGACCAGGCGCCCGAGGCCGACGTGGCGGTCTTCCCGAGCTCTCCGTCGCCGGTCGCGTTGCCCGACGCGCGCGTGCGGCTGCTCGTCTGGCCACCCGCGCTCCCACGGATCGGCCTCGTCCGCGCGCTCGTCGAGCCGATGGGGTCGACGCTCGTGGTCGTGCCCGACGCCACCGAGGCGTCCATGATCGCGGCAGCTCTGCGTGACGAGGGTCGCCACCTGGTTCTCGTGCGTGGTGATCTCCCGGCTGCGGAGCGCACCACGGCCTGGAGCGACGCGCGGCGAGGTGCATGCGTGGTGATCGGAGGTCGGGTCGCGGTGTTCGCCCCCGTGCCCGACCTCACCGGTGTGGTCGTTCTCGACGATGCGGACGAGGCGTTGGCCGAGGAGCGTGCACCGGCGTGGCACGGGCGCGACCTGGCGGCCGAGCGCGCCCGGCGCGCGGGGGCCACGTTCTCACTGGCGACACCCGTCCCGACGACGGAAGCCCTCGAGCTCGCCGGCGACGCGATCGTCGCCGCACCCGCGCGACTCACCGCACGGGGCTGGCCGAGTCTGCGCGTCGTCGACCTGCGCGAAGAGCCTCCGGGCGCCGGCTTGCTCTCGTCGGCGCTCGGCCCCGCGTTGCACACCGCCCTCCACGCGGACGGACGCGCGCTGTGCATCCTGAACCGCCGCGGGCGGGCGCACCTGATCGTCTGTCGGAGCTGCGGCGCGATCGCCCGGTGCGGGCGATGCGATGCACGCGTGGTCGAAGGCGACGGCGTCCATCGCTGCGAGCGGTGCGATGCCGTCGAGCCGGCGCGCTGCCGGAGCTGCGGCGCCGGCGTGTTCAGGAAGCTGCGTCCCGGGGTCACGGGTGTTCGAGATGCCGTTGCCGGCCTCGTGGTGCGTCGTCGCGTGATCGCGGTCGACTCGGCGAGTGCTCCTCTTCCTGCGTTCGACGTCGCTGTCGGCACCGAGGCGCTGCTCCACCGCGCCGGCGTTGACCGGTCGCGGCCGGTCCGGCTCGTCGCGTTCCTCGACTTCGACCAGGAGCTGCTCGCGCCCCGGTTCCGCGCGGCCGAGCAGGCGTTGTGGCTCTTGGTGCGCGCGGCCCGACTGCTCGGGCCGGCCGACGGCGGCGGCGTGCTGCTGGTGCAGACGCGTGTCCCTGACGACGACGTCCTCGCCGCGGCGGCCTGTGGTGACCCGACGGGCCTCGTCACCGCGGAGCGCCACCGGCGCAGGACGCTGGCTCTGCCGCCGTTTGGCGGCGTGGCCGAGCTGCACGGGGATCCGGCAGCGGTCTCGGCGGCGTGCGAGCTGGTCCGCGCCCGGCTCACCGTGGTCGGCCCGACCGGGGGGCGCGCGCTGTTGCGGGCGCCGACGATCACGGAGCTGTGCGACGCGCTCGCCGACATCGACCTGGCAGCTGCCCGCGTGCACGGACGACTGCGCGTCGACGTCGACCCGCTGCGAATCTGACGCGTGACCGCCCCGGTGCAGACGTCCGGTACTCTTGACGACGTGCCGACGTTCCCCGTTCGTCTGTTCGGTGACCCCGTGCTGCGACAGCGGTCCAACGAGGTCGAGGAGCTCGACGGGGACCTGGCGCGTCTCGTCGACGCTATGTACGACACGATGCGCGACGCGATGGGGCTCGGGCTCGCGGCGCCTCAGGTCGGCGTGCTGAAGCGGTTGTACACCTACGACCTCGGCGATGGCCCGGCAGTCATCGTCAACCCCGAGATCGTCGAGTCGAGCGGTGAGTGGCTCTACGACGAGGGCTGCCTGTCGATCCCGGGAATGAGCTTCGAGATCGTGCGGCCGAAGCTGGTGACGGTCCGCGGGCTCGATCTCGACGGCGATGAAGTCGTCATCGAGGGGGACGAGCGCATGGGCCGGCTCATCCAACACGAGATCGACCATCTCGACGGGACGCTCCTGCTCGACCGGCTCGAGCCCGACGTGCGGAAGCAGGCGCTTCGCGAGCTGCGGCAGGCGCAGCTCGATGCCAGCTTCCCTGTGGTGGTCGGCGGCCCGGGCGCCGCAGGTCGCCTCTGACCCGACGCGGCGCATTGCGCGTCGTCTACTGCGGTTCGCCCGCCGACGCGGTCGGACCGCTGCGCGCGCTCTGCAAGGCCGGACACGACGTGACGCTCGTGGTCACGCAACCCGACCGGCGCCGCGGCCGAGGGAGCGAGGTGGAGCCGAGTCCGGTGAAGCGCGAGGCGCTCAGGCTCGGGCTCCCCGTGCGCACGCCCGAGCGCGCTCGAGAGGTCACCGACGAGGTGCGCGCCCTCGAGGCCGATGTCGGCGTCGTGGTCGCGTTCGGCCAGCTGCTCCCACTCGAGCTCCTCGGTGCCACACGGAGCGGGTTCCTGAACCTGCACTTCTCGTTGCTCCCGCGCTGGCGGGGCGCCGCCCCGGTCGAGCGCGCCATCCTCGCCGGCGATCGCGAGACGGGCGTGTGCCTGATGCGGTTGGAAGAGGGGCTCGACACCGGCCCCGTCTACGCGTCCCGTGAGACCGCGATCGGGGCCGACGAGACCGCCGGCGAGCTCCGTGGGCGGCTCGTCGAGCTCGGGATCACGCTCCTGATCGAGGCCTTGCCCGCGATCGGGGAAGTCGTGCCGACGCCGCAATCCGGCGTTGCCACGTACGCCGAGAAGCTGACGGTCGACGAGTTCCGCCTCGATCCAGCGCGACCAGCCGGGGATCTCGCCCGCATCGTGCGCGCCGGCAATCCGCGCCCTGGCGCCTGGACCCGCGTCGGCGGCAGGCGCCTGAAGGTGCTGCGCGCGCACGCGGTTCCCGGCGACGCCGCAATGGGTGTGATCGACGACCAGGCTCGTGTCGGTACCTCGTCGAAGCTCCTGGCGCTCGACGAGGTCCAACCCGAGGGGCGCGCGACGATGACGGGATCCGCGTGGCGCGCCGGCCTGCGCGATCCCATGCCCGCGCTCGACGCGCCCTGATCGTCGTGGCTGCGGGCTGGTTCACGTGAGGCCTGGTGGCCCCGAGGCGACCACGCGTCGGGTCGCGTGCGATGCCCTCGTCCGAGTCGAGGACGGCGCCTACTCGCACGTGTTGCTCCCGACGATGCTCCGGCGCTCCAAGCTGCAGGCGCGCGACCGCGCGCAGGTCACCGACCTCGTCTACGGCACGCTGCGCGCCCAACGCCGGCTCGACGATCTGCTCGAGCGCGTGAGCGCCCGACCGCTCAAGCGCCTCGACCCGCCGGTGCGAGCGGCGCTGCGCCTGGGCGCGCTGCAGCTCGTCCAGGGGGTGCCGCCGCATGCCGCGGTGAGCGAGACGGTCGATGCCGTTCCCCGTCGTGCCCGTGGCTACGTGAATGCGACGCTCCGAGCGTTGACCCGGCTCGGTCCGGTATGGCCCGAGCCCGACAGTGAAGCGGTCGCGCTGTCCTACCCCGACTGGCTCGTCGATCGCCTTCGCTCTGATCTCGGTGCCGACGATGCTCGTGGCGTCTTGCTCGCCGGGAACCGCCCGGCTGCTCTCACCCTCCGGCTCAACCCCCGGCGGGCCGACGCCGCCAGCGTGGCCGACGAGCTGGCGGCACAGGGCGCGAGCGTGGTCGGCGGGGAGCTCGTCGACAGTGCCCTCGTGGTTCGCGGCGCAGGCGATCCCGCCGCGCTGGCCGCCGTCGCCGGCGGTCGCGCGACGCCCCAGGACCAGGGGAGCCAGGCGGTCGTCCACTACCTCGCTCCGACGGGGGACGAGCTCGTGCTCGACGTCGCGGCCGCGCCAGGCGGAAAGGCGACCGCGATCGGGGAGCTCCTCGACCCCACCGGGCTCGTCGTGGCCGCCGACGTGAACGCCGGGCGCCTCGGCATGGTGCAGGTCGCAGCCGCGCGGCTCGGGCTCGCCAACGTGGCGTCGCTCGTGGCCGACGGCCGGAACCCACCGGTGCGGGGCTCGACCTTCGACCGGGTGCTCGTCGACGCGCCTTGCAGCGGGCTGGGGGTCCTCCGACGCCGTGCCGAGGCGCGGTGGAGGATCGATCCGGACGCGATCCCCGGACTCGCCGACCTCCAGCTGGCGCTGGTGCTCGCCGGGGCGACGGCCGTGCGGCCCGGCGGCACGCTCGTCTACGCGGTGTGCACCTTGACGGCGGCCGAGACCTGCGACCTCGCCGCCACCGCGGCGGCCGCGCTCCCGGGGTGGTCCGTGCTCGACCCGCCCGGCGCGCCGTGGCGTCCATGGGGACCCGGTGGCCTCCTCCTTCCGCAGGACGCCGGGACCGATGGCATGTTCGTCCTCGGGCTGCGCCGGGACCGCGGGTAGCGTCGAGCGCGTCATGGCCCGCGTCACGAAGATCGCACCTTCGATCCTGTCGGCCGACTTCGCCTGCCTCGCCGACGACGTCGCCCGCGTCTCCACCGAGGCGGACCTCCTCCATGTCGACGTCATGGACGGGCACTTCGTGCCGAACCTCACCATCGGTCCACCGGTCGTCGCCGCGTTGCGCGCACGAACGCCGTTGTTCCTCGACTGCCATCTCATGGTCGACAACCCAGGGGTGCTGCTCGCCGACTTCGCCGATGCGGGTGCCGACCGCTGCATCGTCCATATCGAGGTCGGTGACCCGCGTCCGCTCTTTGCCGAGCTGCGCGAGCGTGGGGTGGGAGTGGGGCTCACGTTGAGCCCGGAGACGCCGGTCGAGACGGTGCTGCCCTATCTGGGGGAGATCGACCTGTTGCTCGTGATGAGCGTGCACCCGGGGTTCGGGGGCCAGGCGTTCATCCCGAGCGTCCTCGACAAGGTCCGGGTCGCACGGCGTGCGATCGACGAGGCCGCGCTCCCGGTGGAGATCGAGATCGACGGCGGCATCAACCTCGACACGGCAGGCGAGGCGGTCGCAGCCGGCGTCGACATCCTCGTGGCGGGGAGCGCTATCTTCGCCGAGCCCGACCCCGCGGCGGCGGCGCGCGCCATCCGTGACGCGGCGCGACTCGCTGCCTGAGCGACCTCGTGCCCGGGCGCCCGCTGCTCGCCAAGGTGCTCACGGTGTCCGACGGGGTCGCCGCGGGAACGCGTGACGACCGCTCGGGGACCGCGCTCGTCGAGCGCCTCGGTGCCGTCGGGTTCGACGTGGTCGCGCGCGAGGTCTGCGAGGACGGTGTGGAGGCAGTGTCGGGCGCGCTGCGCTCGCTCACCCAGGAGTTCGCCGGTCTCGTCGTCACGACGGGTGGCACGGGGTTCGGCCCGCGCGACTGCACACCCGAAGGAACCCTGGCGGTGATCGATCGCAGCGCGCCCGGCCTCGCCGAGGCGATGCGACGGGCGAGCGACGCCGACGATCGCGGCTTCGGGATGCTCTCCCGGGGTGCCTGCGGCACCGTCGGCGCGGCGCTCGTGTGCAACCTCCCGGGATCCTCCTCGGGAGCCGTGGAGTGCCTGGACGCGATCCTCCCCGCCGTCCCGCATGCCCTCGAGCTGCTCTCGGGTGGCCGGCCCCACTGAGCCGGCGCCCGAAAGGCGCCCGCAATAACTAGAACAGGTTCCATTTTGGTCGCGAACGGGGTATCGTGGTCGCAAGCGATCAGAGTGAGCCCTCGGGGAATGGGTGCGAGTCCCGACCGGCGGTATCGACTCCCAGGTGGGGTCGGAGCCCGCGAGCCCACGGCAGCCCGCCGTGGCGCCGATCCGGTGTGATGCCGGAGCCGACGGTGAGAGTCCGGATGGGAGAGGGCGTGGCTGCGGGCGTCGATTGACGCGCGCGCATCTCCCGAGGTCTCTCGACCAAGGAGAGCGCGTGCGCGACGCCGAGCGGGCATCGGGACCCGACCGGGAGCTCATGAGCCGCGCGGTCACCGTCGGGGAACGCGGCAGAGGCACTGCCGCCCCGAACCCATGGGTCGGGTGCGTCGTCGTGCGCGACGGAAACGTCGTGGGTGAGGGGTTCCACGCTCGGCGCGGTGAGCCGCACGCGGAGGCAGAAGCCCTGGCGGCCGCCGGTACCGCGGCCCGAGGCGCGACCGCCTACGTGACGTTGGAGCCCTGCGCGCATCATGGCCGAACGCCGCCGTGCGCCGACGCGCTCCTCGAAGCGGGAATCACCCGTGTTGTCGTCGCCCTCGAGGACCCCGACGCCAAGGTCCGGGGCCGCGGCATCGCGCGGCTGCGCGACGGCGGCGCCGCGGTCGCGATCGGGGTTGGCGCGGCCGAGGCTGGGGACTCGCTCGCTTCGTACCTCCATCACCGTCGGACCGGTCGACCGTACGCGCTGTTGAAGACGGCGACGAGCCTCGACGGACGCGTCGCGGCCGCCGACGGCTCGTCGCGCTGGATCACCGGCGAGCAGGCCCGGGCCGACACGCACGCACTGCGCGCGGAATCGCAGGCAGTCGTCATCGGCTCCGGGACCGCGATCGCCGATCGCCCGACGCTGACGGCGCGCGTCCACGACGGAGCTCCGGTCGCGTGCCAGCCGCTGCGAGTGCTCCTCGATGCCCGTGGACGCGTCCCCGCTGCCGGGCCCCTCTTCGACACCACGCTCGCGTCGACGCTCGTCTTCACCACTGATGCCGCGCCCGCCGCATCCATCGACGACTGGCGCGGCGCCGGGGCGAAGGTCGAGGTGCTCCCTGCGGCGTCGCCCGGTGGCGTGGACCTCCTGGCGGCACTCGCGCTGCTCGGCGCCGAAGGCGTGCTGCAGGCCATGTTCGAAGGCGGCCCCACCCTGCACGGCGCGCTGCTGAGGGCCGGCCTCGCCGACCGGGTCGTCGCGTACGTCGCCGGCGCGGTGCTCGGCCCGGCCGGCCGGCCGGCCTTCGGCGGTGCCTTCCCGACCGCGCTCACCGATGCGCCCCGACTGCGCCTTCGCGATGCCCGCCCGCTGGGCGACGACGTACGTCTCGAGTATGTGCCGGGCGGAGCCGTTTGATGTTCACCGGTATCGTCGAAGAGCTCGGTGTCGTCCGCGCCATCACGCACCATGAGGAAGCGGCCCGGATCGAGATCGAGTGCAGCGCGGTGCTCGACGATGCGGTGCGCGGAGCGTCGATCGCCGTGAACGGCTGCTGCTTGACGCTGGTCGAGCGCGGTCCTGGCTGGTGGGCCGCCGACGCCCAGCCCGAGACGCTGGAACGCACGACGCTCGGCGCCCTCGCGGTCGGTGACCCGGTCAACCTCGAGCGTCCCGTCCGCCTGGCCGACCGCCTGGGCGGCCACGTCGTGCAAGGCCACGTCGACGGAGTCGGAACGGTCCTCGATCGGCGACTGAGCCCCGACGGCTCGCTGCGCCTGACGGTGGAGCTTGCCGACGGGCTCGACCGCTATGTCGTCGAGAAGGGTTCGATCACGGTCGACGGTGTGAGCCTGACCGTCACCGACGTCCGCACCGGCGGCGACGGCGGTACCGCTCGCTTCGGCGTCGCGCTGATCCCACACACGCTCGAGAACACGACCCTGGGCCGGCGTGATGTCGGCGCGGGGGTCAACCTGGAGGTCGACGTGCTGGCGAAGTACGTCGCGCGACTGCTGGCGCCCATGGTGGCGTCATCGAAGGAGCCCTGATGCCCTTCACGAACATCGAGAACGCGATCGCGGCGATCGACCGCGGTGAGTTCGTCATCGTCGTCGACGACGCCGATCGCGAGAACGAAGGCGATCTCATCATGGCGGCCGAGAAGGTGACGCCAGAGGCCATCGCGTTCATGATCCGTCACACGAGCGGCGTCATCTGCCAGCCGCTGGAGGGCGAGCGGTGCGACGCCCTCTCGCTCCCGCTGATGGTCGCGCACAACACGGAGACCCAGCGGACTGCGTTCACCGTGTCGGTCGACGCCAGGACCGGGACGAGCACCGGCATCTCGGCGGCCGATCGGGCGACGACCGTGCGCACGTTGATCGACGCCGCGACCCGATCCGACGACCTCGCCCGACCGGGCCACATCTTCCCCCTTCGCTACCGCGAGGGAGGTGTGCTCAAGCGCGCGGGCCACACTGAGGCCGCGGTCGATCTCGCGCGGCTCTCGGGGATGTTCCCATCGGGCGTGCTCGCCGAGATCACGAACGACGACGGGACGATGGCCCGACTCCCGGAGCTCGAGCGCTTCGCCGCCGAGCACGACCTCCAGCTCATCTCGATCGCCGATCTCATCCGCTACCGGCGGCACCGCGAGAAGCTCGTGCGGCGCGTCTCGGAGGCACGGATCCCGACACGTCACGGCGACTTCACCGCGTACGTGTTCGAGAGCCTGCTCGACGGGGTCGAGCACCTTGCGTTCGTGCGCGGTGAGATCGCTGGTTCCGACGATGTGCTCGTTCGCGTGCACTCGGAGTGTCTGACGGGCGATGTATTCGGGTCGATGCGCTGCGACTGTGGCGTCCAGCTCGACAGTGCGCTCGAGCGCGTCGCCGTCGATGGTCGCGGGGTCGTCGTCTACCTCCGTGGGCACGAAGGCCGAGGCATCGGTCTGGGCCACAAGCTGCGCGCGTACAGCCTTCAGGACGAGGGCCGTGACACCGTCGAGGCCAACGTCGAGCTCGGCTTTCCCGCGGACTCGCGGGAATACGGGATCGGATCGCAGATCCTCGTCGATCTCGGTGTCTCGACCATGCGGCTGATGACCAACAATCCCGCGAAGTACGGTGGTCTCGAGGGTTACGGTCTCGAGATCGTGGAACGCGTCCCGCTGCACGTCACACCGACGCGCGAGAACATCTCGTACCTGCGGACGAAGCAGGACAAGCTCGGTCATCTGCTCGATCTCGGCGAGGCCCAGGTCTGAATGGGGGAGTACGCGCCTGCCGAGGCGGATCTCGACGCGGCCGAGATGTGCCTGGCGGTCGTGGCCGGCCGCTTCAACGAGCACATCACGTCGCGTCTCGTCGACGGAGCGTCCAAGACGCTCGCGGCGCGGGGCGCCACCGAGGCGGTCCAGGTCTACTGGGTACCGGGCGCATTCGAGATCCCGCTCGTCGCGAAGCGTCTGGCCGCGTCCGGGACCGTCGATGCGATCATCTGCTTGGGTGCCGTCGTGCGCGGGGAGACGGCACACTTCGAATACGTCGCGGGCCCGTGCGCGTCGGGTGTCGCCGCCGCGGCCCTCGATACCGGCGTCCCGATCGTGTTCGGCGTGCTCACGACCGACGACGAGGAGCAGGCGCTCGATCGAGCGGGTGGACGCGAGGGCAACAAGGGTTCGGAGGCCGCGCTGACCGCGATCGAGATGGTGCGCCTGCTCCGCTCCCTTCCCCCGACGAGGAGTGAGAGCGGGCCGTGCTGAGCATCGTCCTGCCGAAGGGCTCGCTGGAACGGGCGACGCTGCAGCTGTTCGAAGACGCCGACCTCGCGGTCCAGCGCGGTTCCGACGTCGACTACCGCGGCACGATCGACGACCCGCGTGTCGCCGACGTGCGGATCCTGCGGCCCCAGGAGATCCCTCGCTACGTCGCCGAGGGCCGCTTCGACCTCGGGATCACAGGCCGCGACTGGATCGAGGAGACGGCGGCCGACGTCGTCTCGCTGGCCGAGCTCCACTACTCGAAGGCGACGGCGCGGCCGATCCGGGTCGTCCTCGCCGTCGCGGCCGACGCCGGCATCGGTGCGGTGAGCGACCTGCCGGCCGGCGTGCGCGTGCACACCGAGTATCCCGAGCTGACCAAGCGGTATTTCGCGCAGCAGGGGATCGATGCCGATGTCGAGCTCTCCTACGGCGCGACCGAAGCGAAGGTTCCCGACATCGCCGACGCGGTCGTCGAGATCACCGAGACGGGCCGCGCGCTGCGCGCCGCTGGTCTGCGCATCATCGACACGATGCTCGTCTCGCACACCGAGCTCATCGCGAGCCCGGCCGCGTACGCCGATCCGGGGCGGCGGGTCGCGATGGAGGAGCTGAGGGTGCTGCTGGAGGGGGCGCTCGAGGCGCGGGGCCGCGTGCTCCTCAAGCTCAACGTGGACGAGGCGAACCTCGATGCGGTGATCGGTCTGCTGCCGGCGTTGAGGTCGCCGACCGTGTCGAAGCTGTTCGGGGAGGAAGGGTTCGCGGTAGAGACGGTCGTGGCCAAGAGCGAGATCAACGTGTTGATCCCCGCACTCAAGGCCGAGGGCGCGAGCGGGATCATCGAGCTCCCGATCGCGAAGATCGTGCACTGAGGATGACGGGCCGAGTGGTGTCGTTCGACACGTCGCGCGGGCTCGGTGTGATCGAGGGTGAGGACAGGTCGCGGTACGGGTTCCACTGCACACAGATCGCCGACGGGAGCCGTGCGGTGTCCGTGGGCGCCCAGGTCTTCTACACGGTCGCGCCCGGCGTGCTCGGAGCGTGGGAGGCGACACGCGTCGCGGTCATGTCATCGGGCTGAGCGATCCCCGACCGGGTCCGGGCGGGTCCGCCGTGCCCGGCGAGGTTGCAGGCGGTGTTGACGAGCGCGACGTGCGTCATCGCCTGCGGGAAGTTGCCGAGCTGGCGACCGCTCTTCGCGTCGTATTCCTCTGCGATCAGTCCGACGTCGTTGCACAGGGCGATGAGTCGCTCGAAGAGCGTGCGGGCCTCGTCGAGCCGGCCCATGAGGGCGAGGTTGTCGGCGAGCCAGAAGGAGCACGGGAGGAACGCGCCCTCCCCGGGCGGGAGCCCGTCGACGCCACCCTCGGTCTGGTAGCGCTGGACGAACCCGTCGACGACGAGCTCGCGCTCGATCGCATCGACCGTTCCCTGCACGCGGGGGTCGTCGGGCGGCAGGAAGCCGACGAGGGGCATCATGAGCAAGCTCGCGTCGAGTGCCTGCGAGCCGTAGTGCTGCACGAAGGCGTTTCGACCCGCGTCGAAGCCCTGCGCACAGACCTGCGCGTGGATCTCGTCGCGGAGCCACACCCAGGGCGTCGGGTCGACGTCGACGAGGTGCATCTCAGTAACCGACTTCACGGCTCGGTCGAACGCGACCCACGACATCATCTTCGAGTGCGTGAAGTGCTGACGGGGGCCACGCACCTCCCAGATCCCCTCGTCCGGATCTCGCCATGCCTCCTCGAGGAAGTCGAGAAGCGTGAGCGCCAGCGGCCAGATGGACGGGTCCGGAGGGAGCCCGACCCGTCGCGTCTGATGGAGTGCGTCGAAGACCTCGCCGTACACGTCGAGTTGGAACTGCCCGGAGGCCGCGTTCCCGACGCGGACCGGGCTCGACCCTTCGTAGCCCGGCAGCGAGTCGACCTCGTACTCAGTCAGGCGCCGCTCACCGGCCGCTCCGTACATGATCTGCGCCTTCTCGGGCTGCCCGGCCAGGGCTCGGAGAAACCAGTCGCGCCAGGCACGCGCCTCGTCGAGGTACCCGAGGCTCATGAGCGCATACAGCGAGAACGTCGCGTCGCGCAGCCAGCAATACCGGTAGTCCCAGTTGCGCACGCCCCCGATCTGTTCGGGCAACGACGTCGTCGCGGCCGCGATCAGCCCACCGGTAGGGGCGTACGTGAGCGCCTTGAGCGTGAGTGCCGACCGCTGGACCAAGTCGGCCCACTCGCCGGTGTACGTCGAGCGTGCCGACCAGCGGTGCCACCACGCGGTGGTCTCGGCGACGGCGCGGAGGCCATCGACGCGCTTCGGGACGTCTCGATGCGATTCGAACCACGTCAGGACGAACGGGATCCGATCGCCCTTCTCGACCTCGAACTCCGCCACGGTCCGCAGGTGCTGCCCACGCGTCTCGACCGGTGTGCGCAGACACAAGCCGTTCGGACCGGCGATCGCGACGATCGCGTCGTCGACCGCATGGACCCACGGGACCACCGTGCCGTAGTCGAAGCGGATCCCGAGGTCCATGTGCATCGGGACCCGGCCCCGCAGCCCCTCGACGACCCGGACGACATCGACGTTGCGGTCGCGGATGGGCATGCAGTCGACGATGCGCACAGCCCCTTCGGGCGTCTCGAACTCGCTCTCGAGGACCATGGTGTTCTCGCGGTAGCGACGAGTCGAGGCTCGGCCGCCGGCCGCGGGCGCGAGGAGCCAACGGCCGTGGTCGGGTGTCCCGAGCAGCGCGGCGAAGCAGGCAGGAGAATCGAAGCGCGGCGCGCACAGCCAATCGAGGGAGCCGTCATCGCCGACGAGCGCGGCTGTCTGAGTGTCGCCGAGCATCGCGTATTGCTCGATGAGTGAGCTCACGGCGCGTCAGGCGTCCTCCGGCGCGGTCCCGGAGCCCTCGCTGATCTGGACGTACGCGATCCGCAGCTGAGCGAGCGCGTCGCGCAGCGGTTCCGCGCTCTCACCGAGGCGGTCGCCGAGCTGCTCGACGAGTGTCGCCATGGCGTCGATCGCCAGGCCCGCCTCGTCGAGACGGACCGGCGCGTCCTCGTCGGGAGTCAGGTGCAGGACCGCGAGCTGCCAGAGCCCGATCGCGTGGTTGGCGACGAGATCGGCAACCGGCGTGTCGGCGAGCTCGGCGCGGACGCGACGCAGCTCTTCGCGCACGGCTGCCTCGTCGACTTCCTCCGCGGTGCCCATGGATCCCGCACCGGGCCGGGCATCGCCAGCGAGGGCCGTCTCGTCGGCCGATGATGCTGCGGGCTCGTGCTCGCCCGAGGGTGTCCAAAGGCTGCTCACGCTGGTATCCTCCCACCCGGAGCACGGTGTGCTCTGCGACAACGCCAAGATCGATGTGGGAAGCGGGGTCTGCATACCCCCACCCAGCCGGTGCTCCACCGCCGAGCTCGGGTCCGTTCCAGCACCCACCGCCGGCTCACGCTTGCGGTGGGATCGCCGGTGGCGGACGCTTCCCGCGTCCGCCATCTTCGCGTCCGGCTCACCGGACGCGAGCCCCGAGCCACGAGGTGCACTGATCGCAACCGACGAACCGAGGACGAACGACCGCATCCGAGCTCGCGAGGTCCGTCTCATCGGCGAGGACGGGAGCCAGCTCGGGGTCGTAGCCCTCCCAGATGCGCTCGCCTCGGCGCGGGCGCGAGAGCTCGACCTCGTCGAGGTCGCGCCCGACGCCAACCCGCCTGTGTGTCGGATCATGGACTTCTCCCGGCACCAGTACGAGGAGCAGCAGCGGCGCAAGGAGTCCCGCAAGAAGGCAACGCAGGTCGTCATCAAGGAGATGAAGTTCCGACCCAAGATCGACATCCACGACTACACGACCAAGATGCGTCACGTGGAGCGCTTCCTCGCGGAGGGCAACAAGGTGAAGCTCACGATCATGTTCCGTGGCCGTGAGATGGCCCACCCGGAGCTCGGGCTGCGGATCCTCGAGCGCATCGCCGACGAGGTCAGTGAGATCGCGATCGTCGAGGCGGCCCCGCGACAGGACGGCAGGAACATGACGATGGTGCTGCACCCACTCGCCAAGGGCGGCCGCAAGCCCAAGCCGCGCCGCGCCGCCGCGCCACCCGCGTCACCCGCGTCACCCGACAGCGACGCGCCGGCCGAGGCCGTGGCCGCCACCGCCGAACCCGAGCAGACCGGAGCCGCCTGATGCCAAAGACCAAGACCCACCGGGGCGCCGCGAAGCGCTTCAAGGTGACCGGCGGCGGCAAGATCCGCCGGCGCAAGCAGCTGCGTTCCCACCTGCTCGAGAAGAAGTCCAGCACCCGCAAGCGGCGTCTCGGCCGGCTGGCCGAGGTGACCGGCGGCGATCGGCGACGCGTCGAGCGACTGCTCGGCCGCATCTGACGCGCCACCCGCCGCACGGGACCCATCACCAGGGAGAACATCCGTCATGGCACGCGCCAAGCGTTCCGTCCATTCGAAGAAGCGTCGTCGCGCGGTCCTGCAGGCCGCGGAGGGGTACTCCGGTTCGCGCAGCCGGCACCTCCGCAAGGCCAACGAGCAGGTCATGCACTCGGGGAACTACGCGTTCCGCGACCGCCGAGCCCGAAAGGGCGAGTTCCGCAGGTTGTGGATCGTGCGGATCAACGCGGCTTGCCGGGAGCACGACATCTCGTACTCCCGCTTCGTCGCCGGTCTGAAGCGCGCCGAGATCGACGTCGACCGCAAGATCCTCGCCGACCTCGCCGTGCGCGACCAGGCAGCCTTCGGTGCGCTCGTCGCTACCGCACGCGAGGCGCTCGAGGCCGCTTGACGCCGCTCGGCCCGCGGCATCACGAGATCCGCCGGTTGCGTGCGCTGCTCCGCGACCCGCGAGCGCGCGTCGACGAGGATGCCTTTGTGCTCGAAGGTCCGCGGGTCGTCGCCGGTGCCCTCGACCGCGGTGCCGAGATCGAGGTGGTCTACCTCGGGCCGGGTGCGCGCCGAGCGTTCGCGCCGCTCGTCGCACGAGCGGTCGCGTCGGGTGTCACTGCCACCGATGTCCGCGAGGGCGTCATCGAGAAGGTCGCGACGACGCGGTCACCGCAACCGGTTCTCGGGGTCGCTCGTCGCCGAGCCCGGTCGGTCGGCTCGCTCCCGGCGTCGGGTCATGTCGTCGTGACGGTCGACGTGACCGACCCGGGGAACCTCGGCACGATCATGCGCTCCGCCGAGGCGTCGGGTGCCGACGGCCTCGTCGCGACCGGTGAGAACTCGGTCGACGTGCACCACCCCAAGGTCGTACGGTCGAGCGCCGGTGCGATCTTCGGTCTTGCGGTCGCGGAGTGCGCAGACGCCTCATCGGCGCTCGACGAGCTCGGTCGTGGCGGACGGCGGCGGCTCGGCGCCAGCGTCGCGAACGGCGCGGCCTACGACGACATCGATCTTGCCGCACCCTGCGCGCTCGTTCTCGGGAACGAGGCGCGGGGGCTCCCCGTCGCACTCGCCGATCGTCTCGACGCGGCGGTGTGCATCCCGATGAGTGGGGAGGCCGAGTCGCTCAACGTCGCCATGGCCGCGACGGTGCTCTGCTTCGAGGCGGCGCGCCAGCGTCGAGCGATGAGCTCTCGATGAGCCTCGACGCCTTCCGAGCCGAGCTCGACGCGGCGGTAGTGGATGCACGCACCTCGGTGGAGCAGGCGGGCGATGTCGACGCGCTCGAGAAGGAGTCCCGCCGCCTCCTCGGCAAGCGGTCGCCAGCGGCGCGCGCCAAGGAGCACATCAAGGAGCTGCCCGCCGGTGATCGCGCCGGAGCCGGACAGGCGCTCGGCGACTACCGCGCGGCCGTCGAACAGCTCGTCGCCGACCGTCGCGCCGCGGTCGATCGCATCGGGCGGATCGAGACCGGCCCGACGCTCGACCTCACGGTCGGAGGTCACGGTCGGATCCGCGGGCATCTGCACCTCGTGACGCAGGTGCGCCGAGATCTCGAGGACATCTTCGTCGGTCTCGGCTACCGGATCGCGGAAGGGCCAGAGGTCGAGGACGACTGGCACAACTTCGAGGCGTTGAACATCCCGCCCGCGCACCCGGCGCGTTCGATGCAGGACACGATCTACGTCGCGCTCGGTCGCGACGAGCAAGTCATGCTTCGCACGCACACGTCACCGGTGCAGATCCGCACGATGGAAGCCCAGGAACCCCCGATCTACGTCGTCGCACCCGGTCGTACCTACCGCAACGAGACGCTCGACGCTCGTCATTCCCCGCTCTTCCACCAGATCGAGTGCCTCGCGATCGACCGCAACCTGACGCTGGCGGACCTGTTCGGCACCATCGAGGCGTTCGTCCGACGCATGTTCGACGACGAGTCGGTGCAGACGCGGTTTCGTTCGGACTTCTTTCCGTACACGGAACCATCGGCGGAGCTCGCGGTGAGCTGCGTGTTCTGTCACGGCGAGGGATGTCGTGTCTGCTCGCACACCGGATGGATCGAGCTCGGCGGCTGCGGCATGGTGGACCCGAACGTGCTGGTCGCGGTCGGGATCGACCCCGAGGCCTGGCAGGGCTTCGCATTCGGCTTCGGCCTCGAGCGCCTCGCGATGATCCGCTACGGGATCGATGAGATCCGCACCTTCTTCGAGAACGACATCCGCTTCCTGGCCCGCTACTGATGGGTCGGTCCTGATGCGCGCGCCTCTCTCGTGGATCCGCGAGTTCACGCCGGCCGACGCGCCGACGGATGATCTCGTCGCCGCACTCGATCAGCTCGGGCTCGAGGTCGAGGCAGTCGAAGAGCCGGGTCGCGAGGTCGTCGGCGTGCGAGTGGCCCGGATCCTCGAAGTGCTCCCTCATCCGGACGCGGATCGCCTGCGGCTCGCAGATGTGGACTTCGGGGAGGGCACGACGCGGGTCGTGTGCGGCGCTGCGAACATCGCGGCGGGTCAGCTCGTGCCATTCGCGCCCGCTGGGGCCAGCCTCCCGGGCGGGATGACGCTCGAGCGCCGCAAGATCCGCGGCCAGCTCTCCGATGGCATGTTGTGCTCGCCCCGGGAGCTCGGGCTCGGCGACGACCACGACGGCATCCTCGTGCTCGACGCCGACGCCGAGCCGGGGACCGACGTGCGGGAGCTCCTCGGGCTCGACGACGTCGTCTTCGATCTCTCGATCACCCCGAACCGCCCCGACGCGATGTGCATCATCGGCGTGGCGCGCGAGCTCGCGGCGCATCTCGGCCAGCCCCTCACGGTGCCGAGGCCCGAGGTCCGAGGTGACCCCGGAGTTCCGCTGGACGCGAGCGTCAGCATCGAGGCGCCCGACAGGTGCTGGCAGTACCTCGCGCGTGTCGCTCGCGTTTCCATGGGGGACTCGCCCGCATGGTTGCGGCGGCGTCTCGTGAAGGCCGGGATGCGCCCGATCAGCAACGTCGTCGATGTGACGAACTACGTGCTCCTCGAGCGAAACCAGCCGCTCCACGCGTTCGATCTCGCTCGGCTCCGCGGGCGCGGCATCGTCGTGCGGCTCGCCGATGGAGGCGAACGCATGAAGACGCTCGATGGCGTCGAGCGGGTCCTCGACGAGACGGATCTCCTCATCTGCGACGCGGAGCGTGACGCCCAGGCGATCGCCGGGATCATGGGCGGCGCGACGTCGGAGGTCACCACGAGCACGAGCGAGATCCTCCTCGAGGCGGCCTACTTCGAGCGCATGGGCATCGCGCGCACGTCGAAGCGCCTCAAGCTGCGGTCGGAGTCGAGTGCGCGCTTCGAGCGGGGCATCGACCCCGACGGTGTTGCAGAGCACGCGGCCCGTGCGATGGAGCTGCTGGAACAGGTTGCAGGTGCAGCGGTCGCAGCAGATGCGGTCGACGAGTGCCCTCGCCACTACCAGCGTCCGCGCATCACACTCCGGACGAGCCGGGTGAACCGGCTGCTCGGGACGACGCTTGCCGACCGCGACGTGGTCGCGGCTCTTCGACCGCTCGGCATCGACGTCGATGGATCGGGTGAGGCGATCACGGCCGAGCCACCGAGCTTCCGGCCTGATCTGGAGCGCGAGGTCGACCTCGTCGAGGAGGTGGCGCGTCGAATTGGCTTTGGCGCCATCGGCCGGACCATACCGAAGCCGGCCGAACAGGTCGGCGCCTTGAGTCGCCGACAGCGCGAGCGGCGCCTCGTCGCCGACGCGCTCGTCGGCCTCGGTGCGTCGGAGGCGATGAGCGTGCCCCTGGTCGCACCCGAGAGTCTCGCCCCGTTCGGCGGCGACGCGGCGGTGGAGCTCGCGAACCCGTTGCGAGCGGAGGAGTCCGTGCTCCGCACGACACTGGTTCCCGGTCTGCTCGCGGCTGCCGCCCTCAACGCCAGCCGGTCATTGCCCGACGTGTGTCTGTTCGAGCAAGGCACCGTCTTCGAGCCGCCCGCCCCGGGTGAGCTGCTCCCGCGAGAGTGGGAGGGCGTGGCCGCGCTGATGGCGGGAGTCGTGGCTCGCGCACCCGTCGAGCCGGATCGCCCGGTCGACGCGTACGACGCCGTCGACCTCGCGTATGCCGTGATCGACGCACTCGCGATCGCCTCGGCTTCGCTCGAGTCCGACGAGGTGCCGGGGTGGCGCTCGGGTCACGCCGCGTGGATCGTCGTCGACGGGGCACGGGTGGGTGCCGTGGGTGAGCTGGATCCGGCCGTCGTCTCCGCCGCCGGACTCCCCGGCTCTGTGGTCGCCTTCAGCGCCGATGTCGACGCGTTGGCCGGGGCACGGCGACGGGACCGTACGTTCGTCGCGCCGTCCCCCTATCCGCCGGCGTCGATCGATCTGGCCTTCGTGCTGCCCGACGGTGAGACCGGCGGCGGCATCATCGCCACGATCGCAGGCACGGTTCCCGATCTCCTCGAGGATGTTCGAGTGTTCGACGAGTTCCGCCGCGACGAGCTCGGTCCCGGGCATCGGAGTGTCGCGGTGCGGCTCCGGTTCCGTGCGTCCGACCGGACCCTCACCGACGCCGAGGTCGCTGACCTGCGCGACCGGTGCATCACCGCGGTCACGAGCGCGCACGGCGCTTCGCTGCGGGGTTGAGCGGGTCGGACAAGCTGGCGGAACCGATCACCGCCGCCTTCTCGGTTCCGCTGCTCGTGACCTCGAAGGTCGCGGTGCGCCCGTCGATCTCGACGGTGGCCTTCACGACGTCGTCCTCGACCACCATGGCCAAGAACTTCATCTCGACGACACCGCGCTGGAGGAGCTCGTCGCCCCATCGTTCGAGCAGCGCGGCATAGGCGGGTGCCGCGACCTGCATCCCTTGAGCCACGAGTCCCGGGAGCCCAAGTCGGTCGGCCTCAGCGGGCTCGGAGTGGAAGTTGCCGCGGCGTGAGTAGGCGCGCAGGAGCTCACCCGTGAGGGTCAGGGTCCGGGAGAGGCGCTCGCTCATGGTGCGACCGGCGTGAACGTCGCCGTGGACGTCCACAGCGATCGACCGTCGGGAAGCGCGACGATCGCTTCGAGCACGGCGTACTCGCGGCCGCGCCGCGCGAACCGCGAGATGACGGTGCCGGCCACGGTGAGCTCGGTCCCCGCCTCAGCTCCTCGGTGGCACTCGAGGCGTTGGGCGGTGTGCAGCACCGGCTCGGTGACGAGGGTCTGGAGCAGGAGGATCGTGAGGTTCGCGGCCATGGGCGGGTAGAGCCGCCGGGCATCGCGGGCGGGGTGCGCGATCCCGGCGGCGCGCCAGTACCGATCGTTCGCCGACGCCGAGACGGGGAACCGCAGCGGCCCGAGCTCGACGCCCTCGTGCAGGTCCGTCATCCGAGTGATATGCACCATGGTGTATAGTATGCGTCATGGCGTATGTCGCGGGAGTCGTCGGGGCCTCCGGCTACACGGGGGCCGAGCTGCTGCGCCTCCTCGCGGGTCACCCCGAGATCGACGTGGCGCACGTGACCGCCGACTCGAATGCCGGGTCGGCCGTGGCGTCGCTGTACCCGTCCCTCGCCGCCGCGTACCCGCACCTCGTCTTCGAGCGCTTCACGCCGGCCGCACTCCAGGGGCTCGACGTCGTGTTCTGCGCGCTGCCCCATGGCGAGTCCCAGCGCGAGGTGCCCCAGCTCCTCGACCAGGTCGGTCACCTCGTCGACCTCGGCGCCGACTTCCGGCTCCCCGCACTCGATTACGCGACCTGGTACGGCGAGACCCACACGGCGCCCGACGCGCTCGCGCACTTCGCGTACGGGTTGCCCGAGCTGTTCCGTCCCGACCTGACACCCGACTGCCACATCGCCGCGCCGGGCTGCTACCCGACGGCTGTAGCCCTCGCGCTCGCGCCGCTGCTCGCGCGCGGCCTCGTCGAGCCCACGGGCCTCGTCATCGACGCGATGTCGGGGATCTCCGGACGCGGACGGGGACTCTCGGCGGCGAGCCTGTACGCGGAAGCGAACGAGAACATCGAGCCGTACTCGCTCCTGTCTCATCGCCACACGGGTGAGATCGAGCACGTCCTCGGTCGCGTCGCGAACGCCGATGTTCAGGTGCTCTTCACTCCTCATCTCGTCCCGATGACGCGGGGTCTTCTCGCCACGTGCCACGCGCGTCGCGCGGCAGAAGGGCTCACGACAGCGTCGCTCCTCGACACCTACCGCGACCACTACGGCGACGAGCCGTTCGTGACCGTCGTCGAAGAGCCTCCGTCCACGAAGGCGACACTCGGTGCCAACACCTGCCACGTCACCGTCCGCGCCGACCCTCGGACCGGCTCGGTGCTCGCGTTCGGTGCGCTCGACAACCTGGTGAAGGGAGCGTCGGGTCAGGCCATCCAGGCGCTGAACCGGGTGCTCGACCTCCCGGAGACGACAGGGCTCACCGCAGCCGGGTTGGCACCATGAGCGTGACCGCCGTCGCCGGCTTCGACGCTGCCGGCGTCGCCTGCGGCATCAAGGCCGACGGCAGTGCAGATCTCGCCGTCGTGGCCACCGCCGATCGGCAGCCGGTTCCGGCTGCGGGTGTGTTCACGACCAACCTCGTGTGCGCCGCCCCCGTTCAGGTGTCGCGGATGCACCTCTCGGACGGTCGCGCCGCGGCCGTCATCGTGAACTCGGGCAACGCCAACGCCGCCACCGGCGAGATCGGTCGTGCCGACGCGGAACGCACCTGTGATCTGGTCGCCAGTGAGCTCGGTTGTGCGGCCACGGACGTCCTGGTCTGCTCCACGGGCCTCATCGGGATCCCGATGCCGATGACCGCGGTCGAGTCCGGCGTTCCGAAGCTCGTTGCCGCACTCGGGAGCGACGATGTCGCAGGGCGGGCTGCCGCCGACGCGATCCTCACCACCGACACCGTTCGCAAGGAGGCCCTCGTGGTGGCCGAGCTCGCCGGCGGGCCGCCGCTCACGGTCGGCGGGATGGCGAAGGGAGCCGCGATGCTCGCGCCCGCGATGGCCACCATGCTGGCTGTGCTCGTCACCGACGCGCACGCCACAGCTGCGGCGCTCCACGGGGCGCTCGAGCACGCCGTACGCGACACGTTCAACGCGCTCGTCGTCGACGCGTGCACGAGCACCAACGACACCGTGCTCCTGCTCGCGAACGGCGCGGCGGCGAACGCGCCGATCGGTCCCGAGGGTCACGGCTTTCACGCTCTCGTCGAGGCCGTCACGGAGGCGTGCGACGAGCTCGCCCGTGCGATGGCCTGCGACGCCGAAGGGGCGACGAAGCTCGTCACCATCGAGGTTCGCGGCGCCCGCTCGACCGATGATGCCCGCCGGGCGGCGCGTGCCGTCGCGTCGAGCCAGCTCGTGCAGTGCTCGCTGTACGGGCAGGACCCGTATTGGGGGCGCGTCCTGTCGGAGCTCGGTGCCAGCGGGACATGGTTCGACCCGGAACGCGTCGCGATCGCGTACAACGGCGTCACGGTCTGTCGCGACGGGATCGCCGCGCTGCACGACGAGACGGCTCTTGCTGCGGTGATGGCGGAACGCGAGATCGAGATCACGTGTGACCTGCACCAGGGGATGGGTCGCGCGCGCGTTCGCTTCACCGATCTGACGCACGCGTACGTCGACGAGAACATGGGCACCTCCTGATGTCTACGAAGGCGCGGGCGACCACGAGCGGAGCGACGAGCGGCCCGGAGGGCGGCGCCGGGTATCCCGGCGCGGAGCGAGTGCGACCAGGAGAGAAGGCAGCGATCCTCGCAGAGGCGCTTCCGTACATCCGCGAGTTCTCCGGTCGGACGGTCGTGCTCAAGTACGGCGGCCACGCCATGGACGATCCGGAGCTCGCCGAGCTGTTCGCCCAGGACGTCGTGCTGATGCGCCTCGTCGGGATGAACCCGGTCGTCGTCCACGGCGGCGGACCGCAGATCAGCGACCTCATGCGCCGGCTCGGCAAGGAGCCCGAGTTCATCGACGGTCTGCGCGTGACCGACGCGGAGACCGTCGACATCGCGCGCATGGCGCTCGTCGGCAAGGTCAACCGCGAGATCGTCACGGCGCTGAACCGCCACGGCTCCTACGCGGTCGGCTTCTCCGGTGAGGATGCGGGCCTGCTCCGGGTGGAGGCGCGAGACCCACGTCTCGGGTTCGTCGGCGACGTCCGGCACGTCGATCCCGCGATCCTCGAACGGGTCCTGCGGGAGGAGCTGATCCCGGTGGTCGCCACGATCGGCGTCGACGACGAGGGGCAGGCGTACAACGTGAACGCGGACGCAGTTGCTTCCGCGATCGCCGCGGCGTTGCATGCCGAGAAGCTCGTCTACCTGACGGATGTCGCGGGGATCTACGGCGACTTCGACGATCCCACGACACTGATCTCGCAGACCGACGTCGCCGGCCTGGAGCGGCTCCTGGATGCAGGCAAGGTGGGGGAGGGGATGATCCCGAAGGTGCGGTCGTGCATCGAGGCGCTCGCAGCCGGCGTGCACCGTGCGCACGTCCTCGACGGGCGGATCCCACACGTGCTCCTCCTCGAGTTCTTCACCCGCGAGGGTGTGGGGACGGTGATCGACGCATGACGGCAGAGTCCACGACGGCGCCCGCCGCGACCACGTTCGACCACCTCCATGACCTCGACGCGGAGCACGTGATGCAGACCTACGCCCGATTGCCCGTGGCGTTCGTCCGAGGCGAGGGGACCGTGCTGTGGGACTCCGAGGGGAAGCGGTACCTCGACTTCCTCGGCGGCTTGGCGGTGACGTCGCTCGGCCACTCGCACCCGGCCGTCGCGGACGCCCTCGCCGATCAGGCTCGCACCCTCTTGCACGTGTCGAACCTCTACTACAACGCGCTGCAACCCGAGCTCGCCGAGCGCCTCGACGGGCTGCTGGGAGGAGGCGGCCGCGTCTTCTTCTGCAACTCCGGCGCCGAGGCCAATGAATGCGCGATCAAGCTCGCGCGCCGGCATGGCCAGTCACACGGCGGGCCCGCGCGCCACGAGATCGTGGCGGCCTTCGGATCGTTCCACGGCCGAACCCTGACGACACTCGCCGCGACCGGGCAACCGCAGAAGCACGAGCCGTTCCAGCCCCTCCCGCCTGGGTTCCGCCACGTGCCGTTCGCCGATGTCGAGTCGCTCAGGGCCGCCGTCGACGAGCGCGTCTGCGCCGTGATGCTCGAGCCGGTGCAGGGCGAGGGCGGTGTCCAGCCCGCACCGCCCGGGTACCTCGAAGCCGTCCGCACGCTGTGCGACGAGCGCGAGGCCCTGCTGGTGATCGACGAGGTGCAGACCGGTCTCGGGCGCACCGGCCGCTGGTTCGGGTTCGAGCACTCCTCGGTGCGCCCCGACGTGGTGACGCTCGCCAAGGCGCTCGGCAACGGGGTGCCGATCGGCGCGTGCTGGGCGCGAGCGGATGTCGCGGAGGCGTTTCGGGCCGGCGATCACGCGACGACCTTCGGTGGTCAGCCCCTCGCAGCCCGAGCCGCACTCGCGGTCCTCGACGTCATGGCATCGCTCGACGTTCCTGCAATGGCTGCGCGTGCGGGAGCGCGGCTCTCGGAGCTGCTCACAAAGCTTCCCGGCATCGTGTCGGTGCGCGGCCCCGGGCTGCTCGTCGCCGCCGAGCTCGGCGCGGGGATCGACGCGCCGACGGTCGCACGCGCGTGCCTCGACGCGGGGTTGGTCGTCAACGCGGTCACGCCGACCGCACTGCGGCTCGCTCCACCGCTCCTCGTGTCCGACACGGAGATCGACGAGGCAGTCGGCCTGCTCGGAGGCGTGCTGCAGAGAGCGACGCCATGATGATGACGACCACACCGCGCCTGCTCGAGATCGACGACCTGGACCCCGGTCGTCTCACCACGATCCTCGCCCGGGCCGAATCGTGGAAGCGCGATCCGGGTTCCATCCCAGCGGTGCTCGCAGGGCGCGGGGCGGCGTTGCTGTTCGAGAAGCCATCCGCACGGACTCGCGTCTCCACCGAGATGGCGATCGCCACACTCGGCGGGCATCCCGTGTACGTGCGCGGCGAAGAGGTCGGGATCGGCACGAGGGAATCCGTGGAAGATGTGGCGCGCACCCTTGCGTCGTACTGCGCGGTCATCGCGGCACGCGTCCTCGATCACGCTGTGCTCGAGGGTTTCGCGCACGCAGCTCCCGTTCCGGTCGTGAACCTCCTCTCGGACCGGGCCCACCCGACCCAGGCACTGGCCGATCTGCTGACGCTCCGCGAGGTCCTCGGGGAGCTCGACGGCCGGCGACTCGCGTACATCGGCGACGGCAACAACGTCGCTGCTTCGCTCGCGTTCGCCGCCGCGCTCTCAGGTCTCGAGCTGGTGGTCGCGAGCCCGCCGGGCTACGAGCTCGACGACGAGGTTGTCGAGCGAGCCAGGAACCTCGGTGGGGTCATCGACCTCGTCACCGACCCCCACGAGGCCGTACGGGGCGCCGATGCGGTGTACACCGACGTCTGGACCTCGATGGGCCAAGAGACCGAATCCGGGATCAGGCGGAGCGCGTTCGCGGGCTACCAGGTCGACGCCACGTTGCTGGCGACGGCCGGTGCGCAGGCACGCGTCCTGCACTGCCTCCCGGCACACCGCGGCGAGGAGATCACCGCGGACGTGCTCGACGGGCCCCAATCCGTGGTGTGGCAGCAGGCCGCGAACCGCATGCACGCGACGCGTGCACTGGTCGCGATGCTCGTCGAGGAGGCGTGACATGGCGACGCTCGGAAAGCCCCAGCGCCAACACCGCATCGCGCGGCTCCTCGAGGACCAGGCCGTCTCGAGCCAAGCGCAGCTCGTCGAGCTGCTCGCCGCCGACGGTGTGGTCGCGACCCAGGCGACCGTCAGCCGCGACCTCGAGGAGCTCGGGGCGGTCAAGGTCCGCATCCCCGGAGGCACGATGGCATACGCGATCCCGGAGCACGCGCAGGAGCGCAGCGCGCCCGACGACCACCTTCGCCGGGTCATGGGTGAGTTCGTCGTCGATGTGGCGCACAGCGGCAACCTCGTCGTCCTCCGCACACCTCCGGGCTCCGCGCACGTGATCGGATCGGCACTCGACCGCGCCGGCCTGCCCGACGTGCTCGGCACGGTGGCGGGCGACGACACGCTCTTGCTCGTCTGCTCCGAGCAGACCGGCGGCGCGCAGGTCGCCGGCCGGCTCGCCATGCTCGCGGGCCTCTAGGAAGGGCCAGGCGCATGGCGGAGCGATCGGAGCGGAATCGACCATGAGAGTGGTGCTGGCCTATTCCGGAGGCCTGGACACGTCGGTCGCGGTGAGATGGATCTCCGAGGAGTGGGATGCGGAGGTGATCGCGCTCGCGGTCGACGTGGGTCAGAGCGCTGACGACGACTGGGACACGATCAAGGAGCGCGCCCGCGCCGCCGGGGCCATCGACGCGATCGTTGTCGATGCACGTACCGAGTTCGCCGACGACTACTGCCTTCCCGCGCTCAAGGCGAACGCGCTCTACGAGGGGAAGTACCCGCTGGTCTCGGCGCTCTCTCGCCCGGTCATCGTGAAGCACCTCGTGGCCGCGGCACGCGAGCACGACGCCGATGCCGTCGCGCACGGCTGCACCGGCAAGGGCAATGACCAGGTGCGCTTCGAGGTGTCGACCCGCGCGCTCGCGCCCGACCTCGACGTGCTCGCTCCCGTGCGGGTGTGGGGGTTCACGCGTGAGGACTCGATCGACTACGCGGCCCGCCACGGCATCCCGATCAAGGTCCGCAAGCACACGCCGTACTCGATCGACGAGAACCTCTGGGGGCGCGCGATCGAGTGTGGCGCGATCGAGGACCCCTGGGTCGCCCCACCGGGCGAGCCGTACGCCCTCACCACGGATCCCTCGCAGGCTCCGCGCGATCCGTGGGAGCTCGTCCTGCGCTTCGAGCACGGCGTCCCGGTCGCGCTCGACGACCGTCGACTGCCTCTGCACGAGCTCGTCGGCGCGGTGGGGAAGCTGGTCGGGAGCTACGGCTGGGGTCGCCTCGACATGGTCGAGAACCGCCGCGTCGGGATCAAGAGCCGAGAGGTCTATGAGTGCCCCGGCTCGCTCGCGCTCATCCTCGCGCATGCCGATCTGGAGTCGATGACCCAGGAGCGCGACCTCATGCGCGAGAAGGCGCGCCTCGAGCCGCGGTACGCGGAGCTCGTCTACGACGGCCTCTGGTTCTCCCCGCTCCGCGAGGCTCTCGACGCGTTCGTCGAGTCGTCGCAGCGGCACGTCACGGGCGAGGTCCGACTCCGGCTCGAGCCCGGGCGCTGCGACGTCGTGGGTCGTCGCGCCGACGCCGGCCTCTACGACTACGAGCTCGCGACGTACGACGCGGCGGACGCGTTCCGCCACGAGGATGCCGCCGGCTTCGTTCGGCTCTGGGGTCTCGGCCTCGAGACCGTCGCTCGTCGCCAGGGAGCTCCGGTTGATCTCCCGTCCGACCAGACGAGCCCGCCCGATGCCTGAGGTGCCCGGCCCGGACGACGGCCAGGGCAGCGGGCGCACGCTGTGGCACGGGCGATTCAGCGAAGGTCCGAGCGACGAGCTGCTCGTGTTCACCGAGAGCCTGTCCTTCGATCGTCGGCTCGCGTCCGACGACGTGGAGGGGTCGCGCGCCCACGTCGGCATGTTGGGCGATGTCGGGTTGCTCGATGCCGACGAGGTTCGCGCCGTCCTTGCCGCACTCGACCAAGTGGAAGAGGAGCTGACGTCGGGCATGTTCGAGTTCGTGTCCACCGACGAGGACGTTCACACCGCCGTCGAGCGCCGGGTGATCGCGCTCGCGGGTGCCGCGGGTGCGAAGCTCCACACCGCGCGCAGTCGTAACGATCAGGTAGCCACCGATCTCCGCCTCTGGCTCCGTCGAGAGGGACGAGCCGTCGCCCGTCGCACGCACGCGCTCCAGGAGCTGCTGTTCGAGCGCGCGACCGCGGCAGGAACCGACGTCTACCTCCCGGGCTACACGCACCTGCAGCGCGCGCAGCCCGTGTTGCTCGCGCACCATCTGCTCGCACACGTGTGGGCCCTGGCGCGTGATGTCGACCGTTGGCGCGACGCGCTCGATCGCGCCGACGTCTCACCTCTGGGCGCCGGTGCGCTCGCGGGCACGAGCCTGCCCATCGCGCCCGACGTCGCGGCCGCCCGGCTCGGGTTCGCCCGCCCGTTCGACAACTCGCTCGACGCGGTCTCGGACCGTGACTTCGTTGCGGAGGCGCTCTTCGTCGCGGCACTCGAGCAGGTCCACCTCTCACGTCTCGGGGAGGAGATCGTCCTCTGGGCGAGCGACGAGTTCGGCTTTCTCCAGCTCGCCGACTCGCACAGCACGGGATCGTCGATGCTCCCTCACAAGAAGAATCCGGACATCGCGGAGCTCGTGCGGGGCAAGGCGGGTCGCCTGATCGGCGACCTGACGGGCTTCCTCGCCACGCTCAAGGGCCTGCCGCTCGCGTACAACCGTGACCTCCAAGAGGACAAGGAGCCGCTGTTCGACGCGCTGGACACGCTCTCGCTGAGCTTGTCGGCGCTGGTGGGGCTGCTCGCGACCGCCGACTTCGACACCGAGCGCATGCGTGCCGCTGCAGACACACCGGGCGCGTCCGCCACGGACCTCGCCGAGCACCTCGTGCGGGGCGGCGTCCCGTTCCGCGACGCGCACGCCCTCATCGGCACCCTGGTCCGCCAATCGGCGGAGCGGGGGGTACCGCTGGAGGAGCTGGTGATGACCGAGCCGACCCTCGGCCCGGATGCCCTCCGGTACCTCGAGGACGGGGCCGCGGTCAAGCGGAGGACGTCGCCCGGTGGTGGTGGCCCCGAGCCCTTGGGCCCGCAGCTCGAGGCCGCCCGGGCGGTGCTCGCGGCGCAGTCCGCGTGGCTCGGGCTCTAGGCCGAGCGCTCCCGCGCTCGTTCTACCGGCGCGATTCTCGCGAGGTCGCGCCCCTGCTGCTGAACAAGGTGCTCGTCCACGACCATCCGACCGACGGACGGGTGGCGGGCCGCCTGGTCGAGGTAGAGGCGTACGCGGGTGCGGACGATCCCGGCAGCCACGGCTTCCGTGGCGAGACGGCGCGCACGGCAACCATGTTCGGGGAACCCGGTCACCTCTACGTGTACTTCACCTACGGCATGCACTGGTGCGTGAACGTCGTCACCGGTGATGCGGGCGTCTGCAGTGCGGTGCTGCTCAGGGCGGCTGCACCGGTCGCCGGCGTCGACACGATGCGCGCCCGACGTCTGAAGTCGCGGCGGGATCGCGACTTGTGCTCCGGACCCGCCAAGCTCACGCAGGCGTTCGCGCTCCGCGGTGGACACGACGGCATCGATCTCCTGCGAGGATCCGTTCGGTTGGTCGACGATGGCACACCCCCGCCGGTCCGTCCCGGGAACACGGCTCGCGTCGGTCTGGCGACGGGCAAAGGCGACCGCGAGCGCTGGCGCTGGTACGTCGTCGGCGACGAGAACGTCAGTCGAGCTCGGCCCGGCGGCGGATAGGTTCGCTGCGTGGCGGCGTCATCGGATCTCGACCAGCTCAAGGCCGGCGCCGTCGATCTCGTCACGGAGGCGGAGCTCGCGCAGCGCCTCCGCGGCGGCCGTCCGCTGCGGGTGAAGCTCGGCA
>Ga0334722_10001332_pt1 | contig 31410 bp, 31 predicted proteins | sample C3_bottom_MG_FD_207210 | JGI IMG/M metagenome (GOLD analysis project Ga0334722, IMG submission 207210) | Sediment microbial communities from Yellowstone Lake, YNP, Wyoming, USA - C3_bottom | ecosystem: Environmental > Aquatic > Freshwater > Lake > Sediment | place: USA: Wyoming | collected... | reverse complement strand
CTGTGAGATGAACGGACCATTTTTTATTCATAGCTGCCTCCATGTGAAAGGCATATATGAAACACTATTCAAACATTTTTTAAAAAACTTTTAAGTCGGGGTACTAGCCCCTGGCGCTATTGTTCTAAACGAACCGATACTGGCCTTGTGAACTTTGGCCGTCGCTACTACGTCCCCGAACTTGGCCGTTGGCTTACTCCGGACCCAGCGGGCTTTACCGATGGGATGAACTTGTATGCCTATGTACACAATGATCCGCTGACGCATTTGGATGAGTATGGGTTGTTGGACTATGGACAGTGGGAGCCAAAGTCGCGTCAATTCGACCAGCGCCTATCACACCTTCCACGCCAACTTGCATCTGATGCAGCTCATAGCCTTTATGATTATTTCCTCCTTCCTTTTAGAACTGATTCCATACTCGCGAGGGGAAGTCCATTCAATCCTCACAACGATCATCTTGTAATTGACACCTTCTTCGGCACCAATATCACCGCTCGGAATGATGCTTTTCGAGCAAAAGGGGTAGAATTCACATACGGATATTTACCCACCCCTGGAAAGTTACTCTCATCAGGAACACGCGTTATTTCCGCTATTCGGAATCAAGTCGTTATTCCAACTGCAAATCCCTTAATGATCCGATTTTCCCAACCTACCATCAGTCAAAACTTTAGCGATGGTAGATCGATCAATGACTTAATTCAAGGACTACGCTCTGGGTGGATCAGAGTGAACCAAATTCCTACAATTCGAGTTGTTGAATATGAACGGAATCTAGTCACTCTAGATAACCGTAGACTCGCAGCCTTCCAAAACGCTAAAATAAACTCAATACCCATTGAACGAGTAAACTTGAGAAACCAGGCAATTTATGAAGAATTTAAGGAGAAGTTTAATCCAATTAATTACGGGAAAAATATTGTTGTTATTCCAAAATCAATCGAACGTATTCCAAATGAGGAGTTTTTAAGATTGCATGGTAAGATTAAATAATCCTTGGCGTAAATCTCTTTCCCAAGAGGACTTCGAAAAGTACCCAGTTTGGACTTGGGATGATGAAAATGTTGGCCATCTTCCTCTTACAGAATCAGAACCATCCTCTGAGTATGGTAATTTGTTTATTAAGGCACGATTCTTTGTTAACAAACAGACTTTTGATGGATATTTAGTTGGATATAAAAGCTATTATGCCTTTTGCCTTTTCATAAAGGGTCATAAATTTATGATGAACTTGAATCTTCCTGAATTTATTAAAAAAGATCTCCAAGAAATATACACCTTGCTTGGATGTGAGCCTTTTAGGCTTTTCCCACTTCATTATAAATCTGATGTTATAATGAATGGACACCCTATTTCAGGATTTATTAATCCAAAAAGTTTTATATAATAAAAAAGCGTCAACATGAATGATAAATTTTTTATAGAACTGATTAGTGATCTCGATTTTGAAGGGATGGTTGTAGAAGTGATATTTAAAAATCAAATCGTCGCGAGATTAAATTATGACAAGGGAATAGAAAATATAGAGATGGAAATTTCCCCATGTAGGGATATGAGCTTAGTATTTCCCCTTGAAGAGTTTTTATCCACCATTGAAAGAGCTAAGAAACTTGTCGTAAAATGTTACGAGGAAGATAGAAATAAGAAATGAAAAGATCTGGCTGCCCTGGCTATCAATTTCTCTTCTAAAGAACAATGAGATATCAAATGGGACCTTTTATAGTGGTAAATAAATTTGAGTTTGAGATTATAACTTATCTCGATAAGGATTATCCGGTTGCGGAGATTTACTACGAGGGACATCAATGGAGTAGTATTTTCCCAAATAATGGAAAACTAATCTCTGAATTTTATCCTCATCCCAATCAAAAGGATTGGGTATTTTCGTTTAGGCAGGCCGCTGAAATTCTTGAGAAAGCTCGGAATAGACTTCTTGAAAAATTGTATAAGGATGCTCAGCTTTTTCCGGAGGTTTCTGGAACTCCTGAACAAATTAACCGGAAGGGACAAAAAATATTAGAAGAAATCATCTCTCATCCGCAGGCTGAATTTTATCCAAATCGATTTGGAGGAAAAGATATCTTCGAGCCGCTAGGTAAGGGAGCAAGGTATGATAAAGAGGGGAATTTTTTAGGATTTTTGCAGAGGAGACAATGGGTCAAGTAATGAAAAATAGATTTAATGTAATAATTTCAAGTGATGATCCCTACAATGAGTTGTGTGCTGAGATATATTTTAACAATGATTTTATTGCGATTATCACTCAAGAGCGTGGGATAGAAAATGCGCTTATTGAAATGGTTAGCCCAAAGGGTGGGGAAAATTGGTCTTTTGGATACCTTGAATTTATTGAGATCTTAAAAGATGCTCATACCACTTTACTGAGTCTTAATTCTTCCAGGTAAAATGAAAAATTCGGCCATTAGTGAACTTCTTTTGGAGGAATGGGATCCGATTGGGATTAGAGGCACGTGTGGTGCTGAAGATGAATATTCTCAATATGCTTCTCCGGCCTATAAAATTATTCTGCGCTCTAGTTCCTATAGAGAACTTTTTGATTTTTTATGGGAGATTGAGACTCAGTACATGGGCTTAAAGGGGAATCGAGCCAAGACGGAACGTTTTGCTCAAAATCTGTTCAAGCAAATCAAGTAAGGGAATAATGAGACATTTAATTTAAACGATTGGTTTCCGCCTATTATAGGCGCTCTCTTGTTTATGATCATGTTAGGGATAAATACTCCCATTTGTTTCAGAAAAATTAAAAAGTGGGTGGCTCAGGAAAAACCAGAAGAGAATGCATCAGGGGAAAAATAATGAAATCGGAAATTTAACGGGCAAATCATGTATGTCTGAATTTTATTTGGAAAAGCCTTCTGATTTTGGAAGAGAGCTGGAGGTAAGTACGGTTTTTATGGAGTGCGAGGGAAAAGTTCTTCTGCTTCGTCGCACGAAGGGTGGATGGGGAGTTCCAGGAGGGAAACTCGAGAAGGGAGAAACTCCACTAGAGGGACTTGTCAGAGAGATTCGGGAAGAGTTGCGTCTTGATCCTGATCCAAATGTTCTTCAATGGGTGCGTTCGTTCTATGTGCGTCATCCGAAGGTAAAGTATCAACTTCATTTGTTTCGCTGGGTACTCTCTTGTTTTCCCTCTATTGTACTTGATCCCAAGGAGCACAGAGATTACTTATGGCAGCCTATTGTAGCCTTTGCCGATTTACCCCTACTTGAGGGACAACTTGAGGCATTTAATTTTGTTTATAAGGTACCAGAGGGAGGCTTTGAAAGAGGATAAGAATGTCCAGGTGAGGAGGGATGTGGAATTGAAATACTACGGGAAACAGGAAGAACTCACAAATGGGCTCCTCTGAACGGGAGGCGATTATTCAACCGAGCAATAGGTAAGAAATGATGATCGAAGGAATCGCCATTACTACATAGAGCAAATACGGTTTTTTTTTGAACACTTCAATTTTGCGAGTAGTAGAGTAGATAATTAAGGGAACTGACATTGCTGTCAATGTTCTTATAACAAAAAATTCACTCATTTTTATTGTCCCTAGAATTATTTTTTAAGGCGTTGGAGCAGGAAGTAAAGCAGTACAAGCTGCTATTAGGACCTTCCTCTGGTTAAATTCAGCAAGCATGATACAAAATCGTCGGTAAAAAAGACGAGATAAAAAGTGATTTTTCAGGGTTGATTCATGGTTTTTTTGTCTAGTTGCGGAGGAGGCGGAGGGAGTTGAGGCCGACGAGGACGGTGCCGCCTTCGTGGAGGAGGACGGCGATCCAGAGGGGGATGAGGCCGAGGAGAGCGGGGGTGGTGGCGAGGCAGATGACGGTGAGGGCAAGGGCGAGGTTTTGTTTGACGATGGTTTGGGTGTGGGTGGCTTTGGTGAAGAGCCAGGAGAGGTGATGGAGTTCGTCGTTGAGGAGGACGACGTCGGAGGCGTCGACGGCGGTGGCGGAGCCAATGCGGCCCATGGAGATGCCGACGGTGGCACGAGCGAGGGCGGGGGCGTCGTTGATGCCGTCGCCAACCATGGCGAGGTGTGTTTGGGTGGAGAGGGCGGCGACTTTATTGAGTTTGTCTTCAGGACGGAGGTCAGAGTAGATGGTTTGGATGTTGAGTAGGGAGGCGATGTGGTGGGCGTTGGCGGCGCGGTCGCCAGTGAGCATGATGGTGTGGAGTTTATTTTTGGTTTGGAGGGTGTGGATGAGGGCAGGGGTTTGGGCGCGGAGTTGGTCAGTGAAGCGGAAGGCGAAGAGTTGGTTGTTGTAGGAGAGGATGGCGAGGAGTTGGTTATGGGGTTGGTGTTGGAGCCAGGAGGTGAGGAGAGGTGAGGTGATGAATTCGGGGCGGCCGAGGGAGATGGGGATGTTGTTGTAGAGGGCGGTGAGGCCGTGGCCGGGGGTGGAGTGGAATTGTTGGATGGGGGGAAGGGGGAGATTTTTGGAGGCGGCGAGTTTGGTGATGGCTGAGGCGATGGGGTGGACGACGTGTCGTTCGAGGGCGGCGGCGAGGGAGAGGGCTTGGTCGGTGGTGAGGGTGGAGGGGCCGATGGGTTCGATGGATTGGCAGAGGAGATCGCCGGTGGTGAGTGTGCCGGTTTTGTCGAAGGCGATGGCGCGGCAGGAGGCGAGGGCGTCGAGTGTGATGCCTCCTTTGAGGAGGATTCCTTTGCGGGCGCAGGCGGAGATGGCGGAGAGGTAAGCGGTGGGTGTGGCGATGATGAGGGCGCAGGGAGAGGCGGCGATGAGGAAGGCGAGGGCGCGGTAGATGCTTCCTTCAAATCCGTCGTAGGGAATGGAGAGGAGGAGTGGGAGGGTGAGGGCGAAGAGGAGTGTGAGGATGATGATGGTGGCGGCGTAGGTTTTACCGAAGCGGTCGAGCCACCGTTGGAGGCGGGGTTTGGCTTCTTGGGCAGCGGTGATGAGTTGGACGATGCGAGAGAGGGTGGAGTCGGAGCTGGTGCGGAGGACTCGGATGAGGAGAGCGGAGTCGAGGTTGCGAGCGCCAGCGGGAATGGTGTCGCCAGGTTCCATGAGGTCGGGGAGAGTTTCTCCGGTGAGGTGGACGAGGTTGACGGAGGAGGTGCCGGAGAGAACTTGTCCGTCGAGGGGAGCGATTTCTCCTTGTTTGACGAGGATGGTTTCGCCGATGGTGATGTCGCGGAGGGCTTTTTCGTAGGTGAGATCACCGTCTTGGATATGGGCGAATTTTGGGGCGATATGGTTGAGGTTGTGAAGGGCGCTATGGGCTTTTCGGGAGACGGTGTCTTCAAGGCTGTGGGAGAGTTCGAAGAGGACGAGGAGGAGGGCGCCTTCGAGGCCGCTGCCGATGGCGACGGCGATGAAGGCGGCGAGGGTCATGAGGACGTCGATGTTGAGTTGGAGTTTTTGTAGGTCGTGGAGTGAGGCGATGAGGGCGGGAACGCCGGAGAGGAAATAGACGAAGGAGAGGAAGAGGTAGGAGAGGGATGGGTGGGTGAAGGAGAGGGAAAAGGAGAGAGCGAGGAAGAGGGCGGCGGAGGCGGCGCTTTTAAGGGTGAGGTTACGGCTCCATTTACGGGAGGTGGGTGTGAGAAAGGGGCTGATGCTCTCTTCATGTTCGGAGGCGAAAAATTCGTCGAAGAGGTAGGGGGTTTTCATGGGAATAGGAGTCGGCCGAGGAAGTGGGCACATCCAGCTGCGAGTGCTGCGACGGAGAGGTTCCAGATGATGGCGGGCAGGGGACGGTTTTTCATGAGTTGGGCGGTGGTGCCTGCAGAGAGGGTGATGACGAGGGCGGCACAGAGGGCGGTTCCCCAGGCGGGGAGGAAGAAGAGGCCGAAGGCGAGGATGATGGCGGAGCCGAGGACGCCGAGGGCGGCGCCAGAGGCTTGTTTGAGTGGGTGTTCGAATGATTCGAGGGAGAGGCCGAGTTCTTCTTCGAGCATGACTTGGAGGAGGCGGTTGTCATCGGCCATGAGGACTTCGATGGCTTCATCGAGGAGTTTGCCGGTGAATCCTTTGGCGGCGTAGAAGGCGCGGAGTTCTTCTTTTTCTTGGGGGCGATGGTGTTCGATTTCCCAACGTTCTTCTTCGATGAGGCGGTGGAGCCGTTCGAGGCGAGACCAACCGAGGATGGCGCTACGACCCACTTTCCAGATGAGCCATCCGAAGAGGAAGACGATCATGAAGGTGTGGAGTGTTTGGGGAGGAAGACCGATTTCGGTGAGGAGTGTCCAGAGGATGATGATGAGAAGGGCGGTTTCTTTGGCGCTGTCGGCAGCGGCGCTGTAGTGGCCGGGGAGTTCGGCGCCATGGATTTCGCTGGAGACGGTTTTCCCTTTTTGGCGTGCTTCGATGACGTGTTGAAGAGCGGGTTTGCCTTTGAAGTGTTCACTCATAGGGAGTCCAATCTTCAAGAGCGGCGGTGAGGAGGCGAGTGAGGTCTTGGAGATCGGACGCGGCGATGATTTCTCGAGTGGAGTGCATAGCCCAGCAGGGAAGGCCGAGGTCGAGTGTGGCGATGCCGGTGGTGGAGGCCATGATGGAGCCGACGGTGCTGCCGGAGGGGATGTCGGAGCGGTTAGCGGATCGTTGGAGTGGGATGTGGTGCGTTTCGGCAATTTTGGAAAGGGCTGCGGTGGAGGCGGCATCGCTTGCGTATTTGCGGCTCGCATTGAATTTGAGCATGACGCCGTGGCCGAGAAGAGGGGAATTTTGTGGGTCGTATTTTTCGGAGTAGTTGGGGTTCCAGCCGTGGCCCACGTCTGAGGAGAGGGTGAGCGATTGGCTCTTGAGGCGGTGGAAGTCTTCCCGATCGAGTTTATAGGAGAGGCAAATTCGTTCGAGGAGTTGATCGACGAAGGTGGAGTCGGCGCCAGTTGTGCTCAGGGAACCGATCTCTTCGTTGTCCCAGAAGATGGCCATTTGGATGGTGTGTTCGCGGGGCTTGGAATGGAGGAGCGCTTGGAGAGAGGGATAGACGGAGGAGAGGTTGTCAAGGCGGTAGCCGGCGATGAGTTCTTGGTTGAGTCCAAGGACGCCAAGTTTTTCTGTGGGAACGAAGAAGAGGTCGTGGGCGTAGATTTTTTTGCAGTTGAGCTGTTTTTTTAGGAGATCGTCGAGGGTATGATTGCCTTTGATGGAGAGGACCGGTTTGAGGTGGTCTTGTTTGTGGACGAGGATCCCTTTTTCGTGGATGGATCGGTCGAGGTGGATGGCGAGTTGCGGGATGATGAGGGGACAGTCGTTGAGGTGGACGAGTTTTGGGCCCTGTTCTGTTTCGACTTGTCCGGCGATGGCGAGGTCTCGATCGAGCCAGGAGTGGAGGAGGGGACCGCCGTAAATTTCTGTACCGAGTTGGGAGATTTCTTTGTTGGAGAGATCGGGGGAGGGTTTGATTTTGAGTGCAGGGCTGTCGGTGTGGGAGGCGAGGATGAGGGCGCCGGTTGGTGTGTGTTTCGGAAGGCGAAAGGCGGCGAGAAGAGCCCCTTCACGTTGTAGGAAGTAGGCTTGGCCAGGCTCTAGTTTCCATTTTTCTTTTTCGGTGAGAGGAGAGAAGTCTTGTTCTGCAAAACGAAGAGAGAGCTCTTTGGCGGCGTGCCAAGAGGTGGGGGATCGTTCAACGAACTGAAAGAAATCGGACATAGTCTCACTTGGGTTGGATCACTGCAATTTCTTCTTCTAAATACTTGTGCAGCACTTTTGGCACAAGGACCGATCCATCTGGTTGTTGGTTGTTCTCTAATAAGGCAACCATGAGGCGCGAGGTGGCGACGCCCGACCCGTTGAGGGTGTGGACGAATTGGGGTTTTTCGTTTTTGTGTCGATAGCGGATGTGGGATCTGCGGGCTTGGAAGTCGGTGCAGTTGGAGACAGAGGAGACTTCGTAGTAGCGGTTTTGTCCGGGGAGCCACACTTCGATGTCAATGGTTTTGGCGGCGGCAAAGGACATGTCGCCAGTGGTGAGGAGCATGTTGCGGTAGTGGAGGCCGAGCCCTTGGAGTACCTCTTCGGCGCTGGCGAGCATGCTCTCGAAGACGGCAGAGCTTTCTTCGGGTTTGGAGAAGCAGAAGAGTTCGACTTTATTGAATTGGTGCATCCGGATGAGGCCCCGCTCTTGGGAACCGGCGGCGCCCGCTTCGCGGCGAAAGCAGGGAGTGTAAGCGGTGTATTTGAGGGGAAGCATGTCTTCGTCGAGGATTTCGTCGTAGTGCATGCCGTTGATGGAGGCTTCTGAGGTTGGGATGAGGTAGAGGTTGTAGTCTTCATCGCGGATTTTAAAGAGTTGGTGTTCGAATTTGGGGAGTTGGCCAGAGCCGTACATGATTTCAGGGCGGACGAGGAGCGGCGGCATCACTTGGATGAAGCCGTTTTTGCGGTGGGTGTCGAGCATGTAGTTGATGAGCGCCCACTCGAGACGGGCACCGAGCCCCACGTAGAGGGGCCAACCGGAGCCGGAGATTTTTGCAGCGCGGACGAAGTCGAACAGTTTGAGTTTTTCGTTGAGCTCGACATGGTTTTTAAATGGGAAATCTAGCTCTTGTTTGGTGCCCCACGATTTGACGCAGACGTTGTCTTTGGGGCTAGGGGAAACGGGGATGTCATCCATGGGAAGATTGGGCAGAATGGAGAGCTTGTGGTTCAGTTCCCCTTCGAGGGCGGCCACTTCGTGGTCCCGTTTGGAGATTTTATCACCGAGCGCGCCCATCTCTTGCATGAAAGCGGAGACGTCTTCCCCTTTTTGCTTTTTGTAGCCGATTTCTTTGGAGGAGTTGTTCCGTTTGGATTTAAGTTCTTCTACCTCAGTCTTTAACGATCGGATCCGCTCATCGAGTGCCAGGATTTCTTGTAAACTGGCTTCGGGGACTTTGTTTTTTAATCGTTGTTCGACAGCCTGGGGATCTTTTCTTAACTCTTTTAAATCCAACATGAGACACCTATTAAAAAAGAGCTCTATCATAAGGGATCGCCCGCCGTTTTCACAATCGAAAAATCAAGACTCTATCAACGAAAAAATTTTACCACCGAGCACACCGAGAGCACCGAGAAGAAATTCGCGAAAAAATGGCCCGAAGGGACAGCCCGATTGTTCTTGAATCGGAAGAAAATGTTCTGTTACACTGGCCGAGGTTAACTCTTTAGGATGTTCATGAAAGGCTCGTTTCCCCACTCTAAAAGCCCATTGATTTTACGGTACCATCGCTTGATGGATGCGTTTGCAAAGTCAGATGATGAACGAGATTTTTATCTGGATAGATCAGAGGGGTTTTTGTTGTATGTCGATCTGGATAAAGGGATTGAAGAGCTAGAGGCGCTAGAAAAAGAGTTGGGGGGGAATGCAGCGAGATACTGCCTAATCCCCAAGATGACCTTTTATGAAGTCAAAAAATTTATGGAAGGTTTCGTCCACGAGAAAGTGTACGATATCGACACGAAAGAAAAGCTATTGGACCTGATCTCAGCCAAAGAGGCGAGGGAAAATTTTCTTGAATTCATCTACGACCATTTGAATGAGCTAGAAAAATGGCAGCTCTATTACCAGGAACGTTCGAGAATCCGGATCATCGAATGGCTAAGGTCGCAGGAAGTGCAGTTCGTTTTCGAAGAGGATTTGGATCTCAATAAGGCGCTGGTAGAAAAAGTGAAGAGAAACTTGTTCGAGGCGAAGGTGCCAAAAGATATTCAACAGGCGCGAGAGGTTTTGGCTACGAAAGCAAAAACCTATTATTCCAATGAGGCATTGAATCCTCGGCCTAAGAGAGGCCGTCCGCCGAAGCAAGTGGCTAAAGTGGAACTGGAACCGCAAGTTTCGATGGATATTTATACACAGGTGCCTAATGTTGCCCGCATATTCTTATACATTCCGGATATTACGTCGGCCTCTTCGGTGACCTTCTCGGCCAAGTTCGAGACGGAAGAGCATTTGCTCGCCTCGTTGCGCGGAAGTCCCCGTTTGCGCGTCGATGAAAAATTGGAAGCTCTGTCGGCACGACTTGAGTCTCTCCGCCATCTATCCACTCGGTTGTCAGGTGCTGAAAAAATGTTTGGCATTGAACGGACAAGCAAACCTTTTACCCCCTTTATCAAGCCCAAATTTAAAGAGGTTAAAAACGTCGAAGTTCTCCCTGAAACGCAATCGCCCAAGATGGAATCGGCCATTGGCTCTGTGTTACCTAAGAAGAGGGGAAGACCCCGTAGGGAAGAGCAGAAAGCGGATGAGTTTGTGGGGCAGAAACGGCGCCGTTTTGCGATCAAAAAAGTCACTCAAATTAAGAGTAGTAAGAAGAAAGATAAATAAATTTCTTACGTCGTAGATTTCTTGTGAATGCGGTATGATGGGCCGTATGCAGGCTGAAAATAAAATTATTCTTGAGCAAGTCGAGTTGGACGTCGAGAACGCAAAACGGACGTTGTCCGTGATGCACTGGACCCGCTTTATGGATGAGAAAATGGGGAAACTCGTCCGTCAAAATAAAGGGGGCACGTTCCATTTAGGTGTGAGCGGCCACGAGATGATTGGGGCGGTGGCTGCACTCTCTTTAAAGCCAGGCGTGGACTGGGGATTTCCTTACTACCGGGACCGAGCATTTGCGATTGGACTGGGCTGCTCTTTAGAAGACATTCTCGCCGCCTTTTTGGCGCGCGATATCCAAAACCATTCTGGCGGGCGGATGATGCCCGAACATTTTTCTCAAGTCGATTTACGGATCCCTTGCCAATCGAGCTGCGTTGGTTCCCAATTTCTGCAAGCAGTCGGTACCGCGAAATCGGTCCAACTGAGAAGGGCTGCCGAAGTGGTGTATGTATCGGGCGGAGATGGCTCGACATCGCAGGGCGACTTCCATGAAGCATTGAACTTTTCTTGTTTGCAGCGGCTGCCGATTGTGTTTGTGATCCAAGACAACGGCTGGGCAATCTCGGTTCCAGTGACCGAACAGACTGCCGGCGGAACGATCGTGAAAATGGCACGCGGCTATGAAGGGTTGGACGTATACGATATCGACGGCTGCGATTATGTAGAGATCGTGGCGGCAATGGAAAAGGCGGTTCACAAGGCGCGCAGTGGCCAGGGACCTAGCCTCGTGGTGGCCAAAGTGCCCCGCATCAGTCCCCACAGCAGCAGTGATGATCCGAAAAAATACAAAGATGAGTCGACACTCACCGAAGAGAAAGGGCGCGATCCGATTGCCCGCTTTGAGAGGCTGTTAGTTGAGAGAGGAATCCTCTCGAATGAAGAGATGCTCGATGCAAGAACGGCTCGGTTTCAAGAGATTGAGCAAGCGACCGACGTGGCAGACCGGCTCCCGTTCCCCGCTAAATCGACTGCGGCAGATAAAGTATTTAAACCTTTTGAAACGCCCCATTCAGTAAAGGGACCAGAAGCGGAATCCATTGTCTTAATGGACGCTTTGAATCACGCGCTGGTTGAAGAGATGGAGCGCGATCGTGGTGTGGTGGTATTTGGACAAGACGTCGCTCATGGCAAAGGGGGCGTATTTGGAATCACTCGCACGTTGACCGACCGATTTGGCAAAGAGCGTTGTTTCAATACGCCGCTGGCTGAGTCGACGATTGTGGCGCTGGCCATTGGTCTTTCATTTGATGGCGTGCATAAGCCGGTGGCAGAGATCCAATTTGCTGACTATGCGTGGACCGGGATGAATCAGCTCTTTAACGAACTATCGAGTATGTGCTACCGATCGAATGGCGAGTGGACCTGTCCAGTTGTGATCCGCATGCCCTATGGCGGCTATATCCAAGGGGGCCCTTACCACTCGCAGAGCACCGAGGCGTTTTTGAGTCACTGCCCTGGATTGAAAGTGGTGATCCCAAGCAATGCAGCCGATGCTAAACGGCTACTCAAAACAGCGATCCGCGATCCCAATCCGGTGATTTTTCTCGAACACAAAGCGCTCTATCGGCAACGGGTCTTTTGCGCAAGGCCAGAACCTGGACCGGAGGAGTTTCTCCCATTTGGCCAGGCGAATGTGGTGCGAGAGGGGACCGATGCGACGATTGTAGCGTGGGGAATGATGGTGGTGATGGCCAATGAAGTGGCTGACCTCCTTGCCAAAGAGGGGATCTCGATTGAGGTGATTGACCTCAGAACCATCGTACCGCTCGATTTCGACACCGTTCTCACATCGATTAAGAAGACCGGTAAGCTCCTTATTGCGCATGAAGCAGCGCGCAACTGTGGCTTCGGTGCAGAATTAGCGGCAAGGGCGGCAGAGCAAGCCTTTGCTTATCTCGATGCGCCTATCATGCGCGTCACAGGCAAAAATTGCCCTGTTCCTTATTGCAAAGATCTAGAAGATGAAGTTCTCCCTCAGAAAAAAGATCTCGAAGTGGCTCTCAGACAGCTCGCCAATTATTAAAAGAACTTACCACCGAGCACACCGAGAGCACCGAGTGGAAGTTTTTTTGCCTGAGCTACTTTTTTAATATCGGGCTGTAATGCTGGCCATTTTTTCGCGAGTTTCTTCTCGGTGCTCTCGGTGTGCTCGGCGGTAAAATTTTTGCCTGAGCTACTTTTTCAATAGAATGAGGGTGCATTTTTTGCGGAAGCGAAGATCGAAAAATCGCTTGGCTTTCCGTTTGCACACAATCGGCCGACGAGAAAGAGTGTCGGTTAGTTGTTTATTGTAGTTCGATTTCAGGTGTTCAAACTTGAGCAGCTTTTCTTGGATTTTGTAATTGGCCGATCTCCGATCGAGCTTGGCCATGTGTTGCTTCGAACCCAACGATTGATCCATGTGCATCAGATGCTGCAACAGGCTCTCTTGTGTCTTTTGAAATGCCTCCAGCTCCGAATCGGAAAGATCTTTTAGATCAATATTGGAAATCGCTTCCGCATTCCGGATCAACTGATCCAGCGTCTTGTCGATTTCTTGAACGATCTGTTCCCCAATCATTGGCATTCTCTTGGTTATACGTCTAAATTCCATTCTTTAAACGAACGAGTTAATTTTGCAAAGTTAAAAATTTTGAACGGGCAGCTCGGCGTCGAGCGAGCTATCTGTTCATCCGCGGCAAGGGACTTGCCGCCCCTTACCGGAGCGGAGAATCTCCTTCCTTCGAGGAAGGAGTTCTTCAAAATAAATTTGTGTTTGAGTAAGATCCTTTGGCAATGTTTGGTTTTTGTCCGTTAGCTTCTGGTTCGAAAGGGAATGCGATTTTTTTCGGCACGAAAGAGACTCGATTGCTCATCGATGCAGGTATTTCTGCAAAGATGGCGACCGAGAGGTTGAGAGAGATTGGCGTCGATGTGAGTACGCTGCAAGCAATTTTAATCACGCATGAACACACAGATCATATTGCGGGGCTTGCCGTATTGGCTGAGCGGTTGAAAATTCCCGTGTTAGCCAATGCAGAGACGGCGAAGGGGATTGTCGCAACGCTTGGCATGCGGCCCCGCTTTAAGATTTTTGCCACCGGCGAAACATTTTGGTTTGGCGATCTGGAGATCCACCCATTTAGCGTTCCACACGATACGATGGATCCTGTGGCGTTTACGATACGGACGCAGGGCTTGAAGATTGGTCTTTGCACAGATCTCGGGCATGTCACTTCGCTCATTCGGAAACATTTGGAAGGGTGTGACTATCTCTACATCGAGGCGAATCACCAGCCTTCAATGGTACACGCATCGGCCCGTCCCCAAATTTACAAGACGCGTGTGTTGGGCAAACAGGGGCATTTATCGAATGAAGATTGCGCGAAGTTATTGAAGTTGATCTATCATCCTGGATTGAAGCATGTGCATCTGGCTCATCTCTCGAGCGAATGCAACGCACCTGAAGTGGCGCTAGAGGTGGTCCGGCAAATGCTGGAAGAAAAGCAATTGGATATTTCGATTGCGTATCAAGACAAGGTGTCTAGGGCTATTCTATTCTGATTAAATTTTTATGGAGTTTCGTCTTCTTCTTTTTCTTCATCGTCGAAGGGGTCAGGAGAGGGGTTGGGGTTGTTGGCGAGGACGCGGCGGGGACGGGCCCCTTCTTGCGGGCCAATGATGCCGTTGGTTTCGAGTTCGTCCATGAGAGAGGCGGCGCGAGCATAGCCGATCTTGAGTTTGCGTTGGAGGAAGGTGGTGGAGGCGCTTTTGGAGGAGAGGACGATGGTGAGCGCTTGATCATAGAGCGGATCGTTGCCTTTGGGTTCGTCATCGGAGGCAGAGAGGTCGAGTGAGCGGAAAGAGTCGAAGGAGGGGATGAGGTAGTTGGGCGGCGATTGTTCGCAGATGCTTTTGACAACGAGGTTGATGTCTTCGTCGCTGATGTAGGCGCCTTGGGCGCGTAGGAGTTGGGAGGTGCCGGGTGGGAGGAAGAGGAGGTCGCCGTTACCGAGGAGGCTTTCAGCGCCAATTTCATCGAGGATGATTTGGGAGTTGACGCGGCTAGCCACTTTGAAGGAGATGCGAGTGGGGATGTTGGCTTTGATGATGCCGGTGATCACTTCGCGCGAGGGGCGCTGGGTGGCGAGGATGAGGTGGATACCGACGGCGCGGGCCATTTGGGCGATGCGGGCGATGGGGGTTTCGATGTCGGCACTGGAGACCATCATGAGGTCGGCAAATTCGTCGACGATGGCGACGACGAGCGGCATATGTTCGGGGATGGGGATGTTGAGCGAGGCTTCGAGTTCTTTGTTGAGCTTACGGTTGTTGAAGGCGGAGATGTTGCGAAGGCCGAGCTGCTTGAGGATTTCGTAGCGCACTTGCATCTCTTTGACGAGCCATTGGAGGGCAGCGTAGGCGCCTTGCGGTTCGGTGATGACAGGGGCAATCATGTGGGGCAGGCGCGAGTATTGGGTGAGTTCGACTTTTTTCGGGTCGACCATGAGGAGTTTGACTTCATCTGGACGGGCGTTGAGGAGGATCGACATGACGATGGTGTTGATGCAGACCGATTTGCCCGATCCGGTGGCGCCGGCGATGAGGCAGTGGGGCATTTTGGTGAGGTCGGTGAAGACACATTCGCCATTGACCGCTTTGCCAAGGAGGATAGGGATTTGGAGTTTGCGCCCTTTTTGTTGGTATTGGAGGAGAAGTTCTTTGAAGTTGACCTCTTGGGGATGGAGCGCGGGCACTTCGACGCCGACGGCGGCTTTGCCGGGGATGGGGGCGACGATGCGGATCGATTTGGCTTGCATGTTGAGGGCGATGTCATTTTCAAGCGCTTTGATTTTTTGCACTTTGACGCCGATCGAAGGGTGCACTTCGAAAGAGGTGATGGTGGGGCCACTGTTGATTTCGCCCACTTTGGCTTCGATGCCGAAGCTCTTGAGTGTCTCTTCTAGGATGGAGGCTTGCTGGACGAGGTCTTTTTTTAGGGTGGGTTGATCGACCCGTTGCACAGGATTAGAGAGGAGATTAGGCGAAGGGATCTGATAGGAGCTATCTGATTTGAGGATGAGGCTTTTAGTCGGGACAGGGATGTACTCTTTGGCCGGTTTGGGTGGGACGTTGACGACGGGAGCCGGTTCTTTTTCTTTTTTAGGGGGCTTGGGCGGTTTTTCTACTTTGAGAATTTGAGCCAGCTTTTTTTTTGGAGTTTCTGCGACGGGCAGATTGACTTTGGGAGTGGTGGGGAGCCCTGTGTATTGTTTTTGTGCGGGCAATGGGGGTTTTTCGTTGAACTTTTTAAAGGCCCAAATGGATAGCTGTTTGAGGCCGAGGTAGAAATTTTTCAGGCCAATGCCAAGGCGGACGCGGGTGAGTAAGAGGAAAGAGACGAGTCCGAGGGTGAAAAAAATCAGCGTGGTGCCTGCGGGGCTGAGGATTCTTTGGAGATTGACGTAGGGGAGATCGGCATAGAGGAAGTAGAGGGGAGCCCCTCCCAAATGGTATCGGATAGCGGTGCGCAAATAGGGGCTGTATAAAATCGCACTTTCGCTGACGATCCGGTTTTCAAATGCAGCGGCTCTATGGGGAAAACTCTCTGCAAATACGTTCAATAGCACACTGGAAGAGCAGAGGAGGATTAAGAAATAGAGGTGGTCATAGCCCACGTAGGAGAGCTTTTCGCCTTTGAGGAGGCGGCTGCCGAGCCAAAAGAGGTAAAGAGGGATCAGATAGGCTGCGAGTCCAAATGCATATTCGCCGCCGAGCGCGGCAATGTAGCCAACATAGCCCAGCCAATTCGCGTGTGGTTGCAGGAAACGGAAGCTCCACAAAGAAAGGAGCGCTAGCACGCCTAGTGCGATGAAGAAAAAGCCTTTTGCATCGGGACTTAAAGGGGGTTTTTTTGCCGATTTTTTAGCCATGAAACGTCCATAGGTAGAGAAGTCCAAACACAGTGCAATACCAAACAAACGGTTTCACAATTCCCCGTTCATAAAACCAAAACATAAATCGGACCGACACAAGGCCGACAAGGAGAGAAGCCAGTAAACCTGTTAGGCAAATCGGCACATCCATTGAGTGATTGCCCTTTAAACTCTCTAACATTTCACCACCTAAAATCGTTGGAACTGCCAGCAAAAACGAAAACCGAGCCGCAGAGGTCCAGTTCCATCCGCAAAAGCGTCCCGTTGCAATCGTCGCTCCGCTCCGCGAAATGCCTGGGATCAGGGCAAGCGCCTGCGCTATTCCCACACATAACACATTCTTCATTGAAAGGAAAGCAGGGCTGGCTGCGGCTTCGATAAATCGATCCTCCTCGCTCGCCTTCCTCTCACAAGGAATGTCTCGCTCGTTCGGACCGCTTCGCTTCAATTTTCCTTCGCCTCGCTCAGCCGCGGGTGGCAAACTTCGTTGCCAACTCAATGGGCTGGTCGCGGGATTTGGTTTGCGGGAGGCGAGGAGGAGGAGCAGGGCAGTGAAGAGGAGGCAGTAGCCGGTGTACTGGGGGGCTGAGAGGGCAAGGCGGAGGGGTTTGAGCAGGAAATAGGCAGGAACTAGAGGGACGAGAGCGAGGGTAAAGAGGGCGATTTGACGGATGGAACGGAGGACTTGCCATACGTCTTTGCGGAGGAAATAGACCAGGGCCAGCCAGGTGCCTGCATGGCAGGCGAGATCGAAGGAGAGCCACTGTTCTCCATCGGGGAGACCTAGAAGATAGCGGCCCCACTTGAGGTGGGCAGAGGAGCTAATGGGGAAAAATTCGGTGATGCCTTGGAGGATGCCCAGGATAATGGCTTGAAGCAGATTCAAAGGCCCCCTAGATAAAAGTGGGCGATCGACGGGATTTGAACCCGCGACATTTGGATCCACAATCCAACGCTCTAACCAACTGAGCTACGACCGCCGCAATAGGGCGAAATTGTAATCGAATTGTTTCATTTCGTCAATGTGAAGCAAAGATTAGATATTTTTTGAGAATTGGGAGAGGGAATAGAGGGCATGCAGGAGGACAAAGAGGGCGAGGAGGAGGAGGGGGTGTGCAATCAACCGATGTAAGAACGGACTCATTTTTCGCTTGCAAGAGAGTAGTTGAGCCTCGGCATCCGGATGGCCAGATTTTTTGGCTTCTTCGAGCCAATGGATGGCTTTCTTGGGATCTTTTTCTAGTACTCCAGGGGCACCAAATTGATAGCCTTGACCTAGAAAGAATTGAAGAGAGGGTAGTGCAGCCTCGGGATGATCAATGGAAATCGAAAAATCTGCACTTGTGCGGCAAAGTCTTAAGAGGCGTTTAGGAAGTGCAGAGAGTGTGGCCAGAGAGTTAGATGCCACCGTTGAAGAAAGAAACCAGCTTGAGAAAAAGATTCATTGGGCATTTTCAACAGAACAAGCTCGAGTTAAACTGGCGAGAATATATTGTTAAAGATTTATGTGGTCAGGCACTAGAGCTACGGTGGGTCTGTTTGCGATAGCCATGATTATGCCCTCTCGGCGGCGGGGGTGTCTATATTAGCGCCAGCGCAAAATGCCCGCCATTGTGTAGCTAGACGACTGGTAACAGGAATACTATTCCAACGAGGATCGGACTTGAGTTTTCTGATGATTGTCCAGCGCTTTTTGTCTGTTAAATCATCAAGTATATAACCAAGGTCTGCGGGTGAGATTTTATTCCAGCAGGGATGGGCCATAAAGAAATCAACGATGCCCTCGTTATTTTCGAGCTCTGCTGCTAGGCAGTATGCTTCAGAGAGCGCATGTGAGTCTAATCGTTCCCAGTTTGGATGGTTCATCAACTGTTTAGCAATATCTAAATGGTAACATTGCGCTGCGTCATAATAGATGGTGAGAAGATCTATTTCGGAGGCGTCCTTCCAGTACTCAGTCTTCATCACTTTTTTAGTCAGTCTTAAAATTTTCTGCTTATGCCTGGGGAGCCGGTTTATACATTTTAATGCGGTACTAAATGGTTTTGAGGACATTTTGTCCAAAGGTACGCAGTCGAGCAATGTTTCAATAGGTTCTTTTTCGATTTTTTTGCGCATAAACCATGCCATAGGCCTGCCGAGCCTGATCAATTTAGCTTTGTGCCGTTCCTCTCTGCGCAGTCTCTCTAGTTCTGAATTAAGAACTAGATCGAGATTTTTAGAGGAAATCTTTTCTAAGCGAGAATCTTGCAGCAGTAATTCCTTCATCAAGGGATCCTCGATAAGGTTAAGTAGTATAGGATAATATTTGTCCCCAGAGTTACTGCTCAAGCACTCTTCAATGAATTCTATTCTTATTTTGCTTATGTTATGCGAGCTTACTCGGAAAAGTTCGTCTGCTTTAATCTCAAGCATTGAAAGACAATGAAAATTTATAACTTCAAATGTGGGAAGGGATGCAAAAAGGTGTTGGAAAGAGGGATCTGCATCCAGTAGTTCTCGTCTTTCGTATGGGGGAACGGATTCAGAAAGTGTTACAATAAGGTTTTGGAGATAGGGATATGGGGCATATGCATCCAGTAGGTTTCGTTCTATTAGAGCCGTTAGCTGAATACGAACTTCTGGATGCCGTTTGATAAAGTCCACAATATGAGAGGCGAGCTCTTGAGGAGAATATTGAGCCGCATTACATTGTACGAGAAAGGCGTTCACTAGATCTGGTCTGTTACAGGAAAACCTTTTAACGACTTCTAAAAAATTTAGGCATAATTTGAAATCTACTGCATTGTTAATTTGTGTTCTTAATTCTTCTAGTTGAGACCATGATAGTTTGGAATGACCGAACTTTCCCCTGTTTTCTGGAAGAAGGAACCGCTGTTCTTTTCTTATGGAATCTAAGGCATTATCTCGGATGTAGCCTATCGTTTCTGAGGTGGGAAGGTTCATTTTTGCGGCTATCTTATAGACTTTATGCAAGAAGGGAAAATTTTTAACCCCTTCGCTCCCCTTAAACTGTTCAAGAATTTCGTTATTTATCGCGTCTTCGTCTTCTATTGTTATTTTGCGCCATGTTTTGCAAACTAATTTTATGGCAGCATCATCAGAAATGTAGGAAAATATCTTAATCAGTAGTTCTTTAGGAAGCCTACCTATCCCTTTTTTCGCGACGGGTAAATTAGAAACTTGTTCATTCTTTTTTATTGCAGATATGCTAATGGATGACATAATAAACCCTGGTTATTGTTATTTTTATTAGTAATATTATACTATATTTTTTATTAAATTAAAATATTAAATTTATTAAAACTTAAGTCATTAATAATTAAATAGATAAGAATCTTTTCGCTTGAGCCAGAGGGAGAGGCAAAGAAGGGCGAAGAGGTAGAGAGGAATGAGTTGGTAAGGAATTTCTTGAATATAGAGGGAGTAGTCGAGGAGGAGGGGTGGATGGGAGATGAGGTCGAGGAGGGAGGCGGTGTAGTGGTCGAGAAGGGAAAAGGCGGGGATGGCGAAGGTGGGAACGAGGAGGTGGAGGAGGAGGGTCGGGATGAGGAGAAGGAGTGAGAGGCTGATGAGGAAAGGGAAGAAGAGGTTGTAGAGGAGACTGAGATAGGGAAAGCGACCAAAGTGGAGGAGAAGGAGGGGCAAGATGGCGGTGTTGACGGCGAGAGTGAGGGAGAGAGAAGAGTGGAAGAAGGCGGGGATGAGGTGGGGTTTTTTGGGGAAGAGGGGTTGGAGGAATTTACGGATGGGGGAATAGAGGAGGAGGATGCCGAAGCAGCAGCCAAAGCTGAGTTGGAAGGCAAGGTTGGAGGCGATGAGGGGATTGAAGAGGAGTTCGATGAGGAGAGCGCCGCCGAGGAGATTGATGGGACTGGTGGGTTGTTTGAGGAGTTTGGAGAGGAAGAAGAGAATAGAGATGATCCAAGCGCGTTGGACAGCGGGTGAGGAGCCAATGAAGAGATAATAGAGAGTGAGGAGGGAGATGAGGGCGATCCATTTGGGTTTATGGGGAAGGAAGAGGGAGAGGAAAAGGGAAAAGAATTGGATGAGGATCGCAAAGTGAAAACCGGAGATGGCGAGGATGTGTTGCAGTCCGAGGCGGCCGAATTCGTAGCGAAGGAGCCGATCTTCGACTTCTCCGGTGGAGAGGGAGGCGAGGAGGGTGGCGGTGCGGGGCAGGTGAAGTTTAGAGTGGAGAAAGGAGCGGAAGTGTTCTTTGGTTTGGTGGCGGAGATGAGCGAGGCTAAAGGTGTGGGGAATGGGAGTCCATTGGGTGGGTTTGAAGAGGAAATCGTGAGGGCCCCGTTGACGAAGTGTGCCGGTGAGTTGGTAGTCTTGTGTGGCGGGGGGTGGAGGTTTTGTTTTTAGAGGGACGGTGCAAGGAAAGGAGAGATTGTTAAGGGTGAGGGTGCCTCGGTAGTGGAGTTCTTTAAAAAAGGGGGAGTGGTGGCGGTGGACTGCGGAGATGGAAAAGCGGGCGGTGCAAGGGAGTGGATCGGGGAGATCTGGGACGGAGAAAAAGTGGGCATAGAGTACGGCGAGGAGAAGGGCAAGGAGGAAAGCAAAGCGGCGAAGAAAGAGGAGATAGAGAGCCCAGAGCAAAGTGAGCCAGAGTGGAAAGGCGAAAAGGGAGAAGCCAATTCCGATGAGGAGGGTGAGGCCGAGGAGGAGAGCTGGGTGTTCACGCCAAAATGAATGGTGCACTAGTTTCTTTTGGGCATTTCGTCTTCGATGGAGCGATTGATGAGGCGGGCGCCTCGCTGACTACTGAAGTAGGCGAAGAGCCATTGGGTGAGGACGACGAGCCGGTTACGGAAACCGATGAGATAGAGGATGTGGATAAAGCACCAGGCAAGCCAGGCGAAAAAGCCGCTGAATTGGATTTTGCCAAATGTGCCGATTGCTTTGGTTCGACCAACGGTAGCCATGGTTCCTTTGTCGAGGTAGCGGAAGGGAGGTCTTTGCGCTTTGGGTAATCGTTTGCGGAGGAGGTTGGCCACGTAACGTCCTTGTTGCACGGCCACTGGAGCGAGAGCGGGGAGAGGTCTTCCATTTTTGTCCATGGCGCAGGCGGCGTCTCCAATGACGAAGATTTCGGGATGATTTGGGATGGAGAGATCGGGATCGACGATGATGCGCCCTTGCTTGTCGAGGGGAACGTCGAGAGTTTTGAGAACGGGCGAGGCTTGGTTGCCAGCTGCCCAGAGGATGTTTTCTGCGGGAATGAAGAGGTCCTCGACGGTGACACCATCTTTAGTGACGTTGGTGACCCGTTTGCCGGTCATGACTTGCACGCCAAATTGTTCGAGGTATTGTTTGGCTTTTTCGGAAAGCCGTTCGGGATAGACGGGGAGGATGTGGGGAGAGCCTTCGAGGAGAAAGATTTTGGTTTTGGTGGTGTCGATGCGGCGGAAATTTTTTAGCATAGTTTCATAGGCGATTTCAGCAATGGCTCCGGCCATTTCAACGCCAGTGGGGCCTCCGCCGATGATGACGAAGTTGAGGTATTTTTTTGCTTCGGAGATGCTGTCGGTCCGCTCCGCTTTTTCAAAGGAGAGCAAAATCCGTTCGCGTACTTTGAGGGCGTCTGTGAGCGTTTTTAAGCCGGGGGCATATTCTTCCCATTCTTCATGGCCGAAATAGGAATGGCGAGCGCCGAGCGCAATGATGAGATATTCAAACCCGATCCGGTCTCCGTTTTGGAGGATGAGCTCTTTTTTGTTTTTATCGATCCGTTCGACTTGGCCCATGAGTACGGTGATGTTTTCATAAGGGCTGAGGATTTCCCGAATGGGGACGGCAATATCGCCGGGAGAAAGGGCCGCGGAGGCGACTTGGTATAATAAGGGTTGGAAGAGGTGGTGGTTTGTTTTGTCGATCAACCAGACATCGAGCTTTGAATTGCCCAATGTTTTCGCTGCGTTGATCCCACCGAACCCGCCGCCTAAAATCACCACTTTCGTATACGACACATGGACTCCTAACCCTTATTTTCTGCCATCATATCAAAACTGGCACGACACTAGACATAAAATTTTTTCGTGCCTTTGCCCGTGTGCGTGCCCGATGGGGCAGCGGGGGCTTCTCCCGACTGCCTAGGTGAATCATTAAACCCTTTTAACATTTTGATCAACTGACCGCGATGGAAGAAGAGAAAATTAAGAACAGGATGGTAGGATAGTCAGGATGTTTTTTTCTCTGCAGAGCAGAGTGAGAACTTGCCATATTTTTTCTTATCCTGACCATCCTAATATCCTGTTACTCTCCTTTTTTACAGAGGTTACGCGCTTAAGAGTATCGAAGGCATTAATTATAAAAATCGTGTTCCAATTATTTTTGGTTTATGACAGAGTGGGGAATCTGTGTGTTGATTGATGTTGAAAATGAATTCTCAGATTCGCGAATTCTTTCGAGTAGATGGAACTCAGGATCCTCATTTTCAAGAAGTAAAGTTCTTGAGTGAAGAGGTGGGGCTTGGTTGGGATGAGGTGTCTGGCACCGGAATTCCCAGAGGCTGGTTTGAGTTATCGCAGGTGGGAATGGAGGATCGGGTCGGCTTCACGAAAGATTTTTGGTTGGGGACTTTGCCCTACCACCCGAAAGGGACTGGCGTGATTGAGGATTTTTTCGATCGGTTAGATGATGTGGCGGTGATTTTGTGCAGACAGACGAAAGAAGAGCCTTGGAGAGCCGAATTGGTGTATAGTTTGAGAGACAATTCTTCTTTTTTTCGAGGATTGGTGCCCGCTGAATCGGAGACGATTGATTGGGTGCAGAGAAAATTGGGAGCCGCTCTCCCTCGCGATTACCGGGCTTTTTTGAATCTTCACGATGGATTTGGCAAGTTGACTGAGTTAGGAGTGATGCCGATAGAAGATTTAGAGGAGGCACATCGGGAGTTAGTGGAGCTGATTTTGCGCTCTGAACCGCTCTTGCGCTCGGGCGAAACGGTGGTAGATCCCCATTCGCTCTATCCTTTTTATGAAGAATATGGAATGGGCAGCTTCCAATGTTTTCACTCGGAATGGTATCCTGGAAGTGAAATGGGAAATGTCTATTTTTCTGGGATCGATTATATGGTTTCAGATGTGAGTGAACGGAAAGGGTGGGCTGAAAATTTGGCGTATCCAACTTTTTTGGAGTGGTTAGCCTCTTTTCTCGAAGGGATGAACGTGTCGCCGTAGGATTATGTATTTAGTACAACATTTTTATGAACAGCATGGGAAATATCTAGGACTGGATTTGATTGCGGGCGCTCCTGGATTGAACCGTCGCATCAATAAGGCTGAGGTGCATCGGCCTGGTTTGAGTTTAGCGGGCTACATGAAAGGGTTTGTCTCGGCTCGGCTGTTGGTGATCGGCAAGCAAGAGATCGATTATTTGCGCGAGCTCGATGCAGAGGTGCGCTTTTCCCGTTTGCAATCGATTTTTACTCCTACGACGCCTGCGGTCATTATTGCGAGAGGTTATCGCCCGCCAAAAGAGATCATTTCGCTGTGTGAAAAAAATCAGGTTCCCCTGTTCAAAGCGAATTCAACGGCGACGAATTTATTGAGCCGGATTACGTTTTTGTTGCTGGAGGAGTTTTGCCCAAGTGTGACGCTGCACGGTACATTGGTCGAAGTGTTTGGCGTTGGCGTGTTGATCCAAGGCGAGTCGTCGGTCGGGAAGAGCGAGGCGGCGCTGGGGTTGATCGAGCGGGGCCACCGACTGATTTCAGACGACGTGGTGCGAGTGAAGAAAAAAGAGGGGTCCTATCTCGTGGGTTCAGGGCCTGAGCTGACTCGCCACTTGATGGAGATCCGGGGAATTGGGATCATCAATGTGGCCCATTTGTACGGCGCTGTTTGCGTACGGCCCGATAAAGGGCTCGATATTGTGGTAAAGCTAGAAGAGTGGGATGATGGCCATTTTTACGACCGGGTAGGTCTTGATGAGAAGTTCATCGATATTCTCGGTGTGAGCGTGCCGTATCACGTGTTGCCGGTGAAGCCGGGACGCGATGTTGTACTGCTGTTGGAGACGATCGCCCTTAATCATCGCTTAAAGGATATGGGGTATAACTCTGCGAAAGAATTCAACGCGAAGCTTCTCGAAGCGATCGCTCGACGTCAGAAAAAGAGGATAACGCGTGAAACTCGTGCGTAAAGTAAAAGTGAAAAATTCATTGGGTTTGCACACCCGCCCTGCAGCCGCGATTGTGAAATTACTTCAGCCGAAAAAGTCGGCTGTTTTTTTTACGTATAAGGACGAAACGATCAATGCTCGGAGCATCATGAGTATTTTAATGCTCGCCGCTAAAAAGAATTCGCAAATCACGGTCACAGTTGATGGTGAGGATGCTGAAGCGACGATGGAGCATATCAGTCGTGCCTTTGAAGAGGAGTTTGGAGAAAAGTGAAGGGTCAAGCCGAAGAGGTGATTCTCCGTGGGCTTCCGGTCAGTAAAGGGATCGGGATCGGCTTTCCTATTTTCTTTTCGAATTGGGATGAAGATGTCCCTGAGATTCAGATCTCTACGAAAGAAATCGACCAAGAAATCGATCGGTATCGCAAGGCGCTCCTCTTAAGTCGAGAGGATTTGGAACGGCTCCGAAAAATGTCGCTCCACGAAGGGCCTCCGGAGATCGTCGCCATCTTGGGCACCCATCTCGAGATGATGCAAGATCCGATGATGACGACCGTCATTGAGGAGAGGATTCGGGATCTGCAACGCAACACCGAGTCGGTATTCCATCTTCTCATCGAAGAATACAAACAACGATTTAGCACACTGCAAGATAGCTACTTCCAAGAGCGAGTGAGGGACATCGTGGATGTGTCTCGCCGCATCTTGAGCCATCTTCGTCCGCTCTCGCGGGTGAAAATTGGCGAAATTCCACACAACTCCATCATCTTAACCCACGAGCTCGTCCCCTCCGAGACCGTTGAAGCCAATTCCTCGCAAGTGAGCGCCTTCGTGACAGCAGCCGGTGGAATCACCTCGCATGCAGCGATCATCGCCCGCGCGAAAGGGATCCCGTACGTCGCCAACATCGACATCAAGATTTTCAAGCGGATTGAACTCCAATCATTGATCGTCGACGGATCGCAGGGGCTTGTCATCATCAACCCCAATCGAAAAACGTTGAAAAAATACCAGGCGATTAAGCGGGGCCACCAGGAAAGCTACAAGTTATTAAAGAGCGCTTCTCACCTCAAAGGGGAGACAGTCGACGGCTACGAGGTGCGCATTTTTGCCAACTTAGAAAATCCCAAAGAGGTCGACCTCATCCTCAAGCACGGCGCCTCTGGTGTGGGTCTATTCCGCTCAGAGTACCTCTTCCTCGCCAAAAAAGAATTCCCCTCCGAAGAAGAACAATTTGAGATCTACAAAAAAATGGCCCGCACTCTGCGAGGCCGCCCTCTTGTGATCCGGATCTTTGACGTCGGTGGCGATAAAAAGGTGGACTTCCTCCCGGAACATCGCGATGCTCGCTACTTCGCCAAGATCGGCCACGAACTCAATCCAGCCCTTGGTTGCCGCGCCGTCCGTTTCCTCCTCCGCTTCCCCGAGCTTCTCGATGCGCAGCTTCGGGCGATCATCCGCGCAAGCGCATTTGGTGAAATACATATCCTCATCCCGATGGTCTCCGACCTCTCTGAACTGCGTCAAGTTCGCGAGCGGGTCGATCGGATTTGCGCTGAATACAGAGAGAAAAACATCAAAATCGCAAAAGAGATCCCGATTGGTTGCATGATCGAGGTTCCTTCGAGCGCCATCATGTGCGACGCCATGGCCAAAGAGGCCGATTTCCTCTCCATTGGCACCAATGATCTCGTCCAGTACGTGTTAGCCGCCGACCGCTCCAATCCCCACACCACCGATCTCTACTTCTCTACCCACCCGAGTATCCTCCGGCTGATCCGGATGGTGGTCGCCTCTGCCAACTGCTCCCACAAACCGGTTATCCTCTGCGGCGAATGTGCCGCCGATCCTTCTCTCATCCCTATCCTCATTGGCCTCGGCATCCGCGAATTCTCGGTCGCCGCACGCCACATCCCGCTCGTCAAACACACCATCCGCAAATGGCGTATCTTAGAGGCCTGCCGCTTGGCCGAAGGGGCTCTCGAATACACCGCCGCCCAAGAACTCAAGCAGTACCTAGCCGACGAAACTGCTAGATAAAAAAAAGAAAGAATTCGAAAAATTTTCCCTCTTCTGCCACACTCCTTCTCCTCTCAATTAAGGAGATAGAATATGTCAACGCCCGCTGTTAACCCTGAGATGACAATGGTTACCTTAAGAGATGGAAACCAAGTTCCTGATAGTGCTGTTCGTTCAACCATGGTAGCTATTCAGGGTCTAGAAAAGGAAAATGTCTTCGCGCTCTCTGATTTAGTTGGGATATGTAAAGATCCCAATTTTGTTATTGTGAAATCTCCGCTTGGAGATTCCGGAGGAATTCTTAAGAAAAAAGCCTTATTAGATGAAGATGGGAAAGTGCGTGATATAGTGAAAAGGATTGTTCTGAATAGCATAGAGGGTGAAGGAGTCATGATGCATGTTATTGATCCAAGAAAAAAGGCCTAACTATCCGAACTGCTAGATAGGGCGCGAAGCGCGCTTACAGAAAGGGGAAGGGGCTGGAAGGATTCTTTTCGAGTTTGGAGGCCGCGTCTTGGTAGGCTGCAATGATGAGATCTTGCAGACCTTCGATGTCATTGGGATTCACGCAGTCTGGTTTGATGGTGATTTTCTTGAGCTCTTTTTCGCCGGATAAAGTCACTGTGACGAGACCGCCGCCGGCGGAACCTTCGACTGCTTGAGAAGCGAGTTGCTCGCGCATTTGTCCAAACTGCTCTTGCATGATTTTGGCCTGTTTTTTCATCTTTGAAAATCCGCTTCCCATAGATACCTTACTGTTTTCGAATGGTTCCTTCTAATTCTACTGCTGCAAACCGCATCACTGTTTCATAATGTGAAGGGTGTTTTGTCTCTTTTGCCGCGCTTGGCGCCTCTGTGCTCTCGGTGGATTCGGCGACGACTATTTTTTTTTCGGGTGCAGGCGCTTTAAACGGATTGAAGGGGACAGCCTTCAGCTCTGGTAGAGCAGAAATTTCTTTTTCTTCTTTTTGCGCGCTTCGCGCCTCTGTGAGCTCTGTGCTCTCTGTGGTGACTATTTTTTTTTCGGGTGCCTGCTCTATGCCAAGCCTCTCTTCCAAATCGGACAGTCGCCGCACCAGGACCTCAATCGGGATCTGGTTTTTGAGCCGCAAGATATTGAGCAATGTCAATTCAAGCGTTACGCGGGGCGATGCGCTTTTGGTCAGGAGCATCTCGGCTTTGAGGAGCAGATCGAGGATGGAGAGGAGCTGCGATTGGGTGTAGAGGCGGGCCGAGGCGATGCGTTCAGGAGTAGACCCTTTCTCGGTTAAAGTTTTGCAGACGGTCAGGTGGCGGAAGTGTTCGATGAGTTGATCGAGAAAGTGGGAGAGGTCTTTGCCCGATTGGAAGAGCTGATCGGTCAATTCGAAGGCATAGGAGAGGTGGTGGTTCGCGAAGGCTTGGTCAAAGGTGGTGAAGAAGTCAGAGGGGACGAGGCCGAGAGCGGCGCGCACATCGGCAGCCGTGACGGTGGGGCCGGCGAAGCAGAGGATTTGGTCGAAGAGCGACTCGGCGTCGCGAAGCGAACCGTCGGCATAGTGGGCGAGGAGACGGAGAGCCTCGGGTTCGGCCTTGCGGCCGAGATCGGCAGAGATCGATTCGAGTTTGGCGGCGATTTGGGCGGGGAGGAGTCTGCCTAGGTCGAACCGTTGGCAGCGGCTGATGATCGTGGGGAGGACTTTATGGGGTTCGGTGGTCGCAAAGAAGAACTTGGCCCGCTCGGGGGGCTCTTCGAGGGTTTTGAGGAGGGCATTAAAGGCCTCCTTGGTGAGCATGTGCACTTCGTCGATGATATAAATTTTGTATTGGCCGTGGCTGGGTGCAAAGCTCACAGTCTCATTGATTTGACGTATGTCGTCGATGCCGCGATTGGAGGCGCCATCGATTTCGATGACGTCGAGTGATTGGCCGGCGGCGATTTCCAGGCAAGAGGGGCAGCTATTGCACGGTTCGCCGTCTATGGGGGCAGCGCAGTTGAGCGCTTTGGCAAAGAGGCGGGCGAGGGTGGTTTTGCCAACACCACGGGAACCGCAGAACAGGTAGGCATGGGCGATCGAGGAGCGCTTGAGGGCATTTCGCAAAGTTTGCAAAATCGCCTCTTGCCCAACGACTTCGGAAAAACGTTGGGGTCGGTAGCGTCTGGCTAGAACTTGATATTTCTGTAGCATGGTTCCTTCACACTATACCGTTTGTGTGGATTTCGACAAAATAGAGAATGATTTGGTAAGATAGGGCTTATGGACAAAGATCGCATTGGGTCCTGGAGGGACTGGTTAGCCTCGAACAATCGTGGCTGGCGCCTTCTAGTGGGCTTTATCTGCGTGATTGGGCTTTCTCTTTTTCTCCACTTCCGCGAGGTTCGCCTTGAGGTGTTGGAACTGAACACCGCCGCGCCTCGCTATATTGTTGCGCAGATCGATTTCGAATTTCCCGACTATGAGACGACGATCGTATTGAAACAGCAGGCGATGCAAGACATCGGCTTGATCGATCAGATCGACGACAAGCAGATCCGCGATGCGCGCTATGATCTGGAAAACCAGCTAATCCACGACAAGCAGTGGCGCCAAGCGGCGCCGAGCAGCACGTTTGAAGAGATGTATAAAGCGGCCGACGAACTGGAAACGGTTCTATTGGAGGCGAGATTTACCGATCCGCGCACCATCCAAATCGTCAAAGAACTAAGTATCCCGGAAAATTCATTTTTTGAGCTGACTCCCACTGAAGATGGCCAACCGGTCCAGTTGCCACAAGAGTTTTGGAATCGGGTCTCCAGACAGGTGGCGATGAGCGGGGCGTTTCGTCCTGAGACGGTCGCTTATGTGATCAATGCGTTCCAATCGCAGAAATGGACTCTGGTGGAAGACACCGCTCTCGTGGGTTCGCTCCGGATGCAAATCAGCCGCACTGTTCCTGAAAAACTCACCCGCGTGCAGGCGGGAACGAGGATCATCAACCAAGGGGACATCATCACCTCGCGCCACTTGACGATGATGCAGGCGATGAAGCAGGCAATCTCCGAGAGCCGCAAACTCGAAGACCCGCTCACCATCGTAGCAAGCCTTCTCCTCTCGATCATTTTTGTGACGATTAGCGGCCTCTACTTCCGGATCAGCCAGCCTACGTTCATCCGATCGCTTAGGCAAATCTCTCTCTTTGTCTGCATTGTCATATTGACCCTTTGCTTTGCGAAACTCACCGAGTTTTTACTGCTCATGAGCACGTCGAGTGTGATTGCAGGCGTCCGTTATCCGATCGTGGCTCCCTTTGCGACGATTTTAATTTGCATTCTGTTATCGCCGAGAACGGCTCTTTTTGCCGCCACGTTTCTCTCCATTATCCTCTCGGTCAGCCTGGCGGTCGACCACAGCCGCTTCCTTGTCCTCAATTTGGTCACTTCGATCGTGGTCATCATCAGCACAAAAGGGCTCCGCAAACGGAAAGAGGTGTTTGGCGTCTGTATCAAGTCGTGGTTTTCGGCTATTCCGGTCCTCTTTGCCTACACATTTAGTGAAGGGCATCTCTGGAGCGCCTCATTGGCGGCAGATATCCTCTCGTCGTTTATTTTCCTTATTTTAACCGCCGTATTGGTCGTGGGTCTCTTGCCTGCGTTGGAATCTCTCTTCGGCGTCTTGACCGACATGACGTTGATGGAATACATGGATCCCAACAATGAGGTGATCCGACGCCTTGCCATGGAAGTACCTGGAACTTACCAACACTCGCTCGTGTTGGGCAATCTATCAGAAGCCTGCGCGCAATCGATTGGCGCCAATGGCCTCTTTTGCCGCACAGCCACTCTCTATCACGACATCGGCAAAATCATGAACCCCCAATTCTATACCGAAAATCAGCAGGGGGCGGTCAATATCCACCAACTCCTCACTCCGCTCGAATCGGCGCAAGTGATCATCTCCCACGTCACCGATGGGGTGTCTCTCGCCGAAAAATACCACCTTCCCGAATCGTTCATTGACATCATTCGAGAGCACCATGGAACGACTCTTGTCTACTACTTCTACCGAAAACAACTCGAGCTGAAGGGCAATAAAAAAGAGGACGTTGACGAGTCTGCCTTCCGCTACCCGGGGCCTAAACCGCGCACTAAAGAGTCGGCGATCATCATGATTTGCGACACCGTCGAAGCGGCCTCTCGCTCAGTCGATGAAGTATCAGAAGCAAGTCTGACCCACCTGGTCGATCGGCTCGTAGCTGAACGGGCAGAAGAAAAACAGTTCGACGATTGCCAACTCACCTTTGAAGAACTGGGCAAAGTGAAACAGACACTGGTCAAATCGCTCCTCCTCGCCCAACACGTCCGCATCAAATACCCCAAAAGATCCTAATGGAAAAAGCGACATTTGCAGCTGGCTGTTTTTGGGGAGTAGAAACCCGCTTTCGGCAGATTCCCGGAGTCATTGAAACAAGAGTCGGCTACACGGGCGGCCACACTTCCAAACCCACCTACGAACAAGTGTGCAGCGATAAAACAGGCCATGCAGAAGCGATTGAAATCTTATTCGATCCGAAGCAGGTCACCTATGCGCAACTCCTCGATCTATTTTGGCATCTACACGATCCGACACAGGTAAACCGGCAAGGACCCGACGTGGGTTCGCAATACCGCTCTGCGATTTTTACCCACACGCCAGAACAAGAACACATTGCGAAGAGATCGAAAGAAGCTTTAGAAAAATCGAAACGATTTAAAAAACCGATCGCCACGCAAATTCTCCCGGCGACCACCTTCTACCCAGCTGAAGAATACCACCAGCGCTACCATGAAAAACATGGTGGCAGCTGCGGGTTATAGCTTTGAACTGTTCAATATTTATTGAACAGTGAAGTAGGACAGTAATTTCACGATCATGAGCCTATCTTTCGTATCTTAGCAAAAACCTAACATGCGCAAAAAATCTTTAGACTTCAAATAGGAACATGATTTGCAGGATCACAAGCGGCATGATACACAGGATGATGCAGTCTTTTATATTC
>Ga0334722_10001331_pt1 | contig 31443 bp, 28 predicted proteins | sample C3_bottom_MG_FD_207210 | JGI IMG/M metagenome (GOLD analysis project Ga0334722, IMG submission 207210) | Sediment microbial communities from Yellowstone Lake, YNP, Wyoming, USA - C3_bottom | ecosystem: Environmental > Aquatic > Freshwater > Lake > Sediment | place: USA: Wyoming | collected... | reverse complement strand
CGGGCGGTGAGGCACGCCCAGTCGGCGATGGCCCACTCCGGGCGGTTCTCCGAGATGATGGCCACGCGATCGCCCGGCTGCAGGCCCAACTCCAGGAGGCCCAGCGAGAGCTGCCGCACGCGGCGCTCGGTGTCCCGGTGGGAAATCGCCTGCCACTGGCCGGGCCCGACGCGGACGTTCATGGCGTTGGGTCGGTCGAACGTGGCCATGGCGTCGAAGAACAGGCCGTTCAACGTGCCCGGGGCGGGGCGCGGGGCTCCCTGTGCGATCATGCTCGGCTCCACTCGGCGGGTGGTCGTGCACGCCGCGAGGCCTGAGCCGCCGTCAGCGTGCCGTCTTGGGCAGGAAGTGAATTACGAACCTGACGGGGCTTCCCGCTACCACCGTCCCCCGATACCTGACATTCGCCGAGACCAGGAAGGAATCCTGCACCACGGGCAGGTGGTTGCTGCGGATGCGCAGCGTTCGGGCGGACGCCCCGTCGTTCCCCGTCGTATCGACGACGCTGACCTTGCGCGACGTCGCGTCGTCCCAGAGCGACGAGATGGTCGTGTCGGCGGTCGCGATCGTCCGGCCCTGGAACGTCACCTGCCAGCTGACGAGAAAGCCGGGAACGCCCACGGTCGTGCCGGCGCTGTCGCGGGTCAGCTTGACCGTCATCGCCTTGCTGACATTCTTGGCCGCCGTGTCGGGCGCCGTGTAGTGCACCGTGTCGGCCGTCGCGCTGCCGGCGGCGAACGCCTTGGGCGCGTGCGTGATGATCACGGTCTTCTGCAGCGATTGCAGCGTGGCGGCCGCGGCCACCACCCGCACTGTGCCGCCCGTGCGCGTCGTGGCGATGAGGTAGCCCTGTGGGGTGATGTCCACGCCGCTGTCGAGCGCCAGATAGCGCACCGACGGGTTGGCAATGACGTCGCCCGCCGAGTTGTACGCGACCGCGCTCAACGGCGCGATCTTCCCGGTCGAGTCGCGCATGGTGTCGGTGGCCACGACGGACGGGTAGGGGAGCGTGTCGAACGCGAGCGACACGATGGCGTCGGGCGCGGTGCCGACGTCGGTGCAGGCCCCGATGCATGCGGCGGCGACGAACGCCCCCGCCACCCAGCGTGGGACGCGGCTCATTCGTCGGCCGCGGACAGCCGCTCGGCGACCCGCAGGGCGAGGTTCACGTACGCCTGGCTGGCCGGATCGGCCGGATCGCGCACCACGGCGGGCTGGCCGGCCGCGAAGGCCTCGGCGAGAGCGTAGGAGCGCGGGATCACCACGTCGCATACCATCGCGGCCGGCAGGTGTTCCCGGATGTACTTCACCGTGCGCTCGCACGCCGGGTTGCCGGCCTCGAACATGGTGAGCAGGATGCCATCGAGCGTGAGCGCGGGGTTGGTCCCCACCACGTCCTGGATGCTGCGCAGGATCTGCGGCGTGGTCTGCAGCGCCAGCGGCTCGGCCTGCAGCGGCACCAGCACCCGGTCGGTGCTCTCCAGGACGCGGCGCGCGATCGGGCCGAGCCCCGGCGGCGTGTCCACCACCACCACGTCGCAGCGCTCGCGCGCCGCCTGCAGCATGCGCGGCAGCAGGTCGCTGGCCGCCACCCGCGCCTGATAGTCGCTGTGGTCGGCGCCGTCGGTCACCGTACCCACCAGCATGACGCGCAGCCACGGCATGGCGGTCGGCAGGATCACCTCGCGCAGGGTGCGGGCGCCGCGCAGGTAGTCGGCAAAGCCGCGCGTGTCGGTCCCCTGGCGCAGGCCGACGCCGTAGCGCACCGACCCCTGCGGGTCGACGTCCACGAGCAGCGTCTTCATGCCGCGCTTCGCGAACGCGGCGGCGAGGTTCACCGCCGTCGTCGTCTTGCCGACGCCGCCCTTCTGGCTGACGATCGAAAGGACCTTGCCCACCTAGCCCTCGCTCGGACCGGCCGGCGCCTCGCCGGCGGTCGGGTTCCGCAGTGCTTCCAGCGTCGCCTCGGCATGGCGCACCCAGCGCTCCGATTCCGCGCCGCCCGGCGGCGCGCTGAGAAAGGCGTCCAGGTGCTTCTCAGCCGACGGGGCGTCGCCGCGCTTGATCAGCAGGAACGCCAGCCCGTAGTGCGCCCCCGAGAGCGACTGGTCGATCTCGAGCGCCCGGCGATACGCGCGGATCGCCTCTTCGATGCGCCCCGTGCGCGAGTAGGCGATCGCCATGTTCTGCAGCACGCGCAGGTCGTCCGGATGGTCGCGGAGCGCCAGGCGATACGACGTGATGGCGGCGTCATAGTCGCCCTGACGCTCGAGCAGCAGGGCCTCGTTCAGGTAGTCGAGGCGCTGCGGTCGGGCGTCGTTGTCCGACTTGCCGCCGAACAGGCGGTTCCACCAGGACATAGGGCGCGTGGGTTCGCTGGATGAGGAAGACCGACCGCCAGCGTCGTTGGCTAGCGGAACCAACTATAGACGCGCGGGAGGTGCCCAACGGCACAACCTATGCATCCCCCGAGGGGTGAGCAACCGCGCTTCCGCCCGCTCGGGGCGGCGGGTACCTTCACCGGCGTAGGCCCGCCCATCGCGCCGGAGAAGCCATGTCACCCCGCAAGACTGCCGTTGATCCCGCCAAGGGAGTGCTGCACGTCGAGTGGCCACTCTTCGGCGAACTCTCCCGGGCCCTCGCCCTCAAGGTCGCCCGCGACTTCCGCCCGGAAGTCGTGGTTGGCGTGGCCACCGCCGGCGTAGTGCCCGGCTGCGTCGTCGCGGCCATCCTGGACTGCGAGTTTCACTCCATCATGGTCAGCCGGCGGTTCGGCGCCGAGAAGGTGCGCGAAACCCCGGCGGTGCTCGGCGGCGCTCCCGGCCAGGTGCGCGGCCGGCGCGTGCTGCTGGTGGACGAGACCTGCGACAGCGGCGTGACCTTGCGCATGGCGAAGGCCGCGCTCGTCAACGCCGGCGCCACCGACGTGCGCACCGCCGTGAGCTTCCGCTGCGGCTCGTACGAGCCCGACTACTACGCCCTCGCCACCGAGAGCACCATCGTGCTTCCCTGGGACCGCGAGATCCTGCTCAACGGCGAACTCGTGGCCAATCCGAAGTACGAGGCGGTGTATCTCGACGATCCGGGGGGATACTGAAGGGCAGAGGGCAGAAGGCAGAGGGCAGAGGGCAGAGGGCAGCGTGCAGAAGCGATGAGGCCGTGAATCTCTTGGGATCCACGGCCTCAGACTTTCGGCCACCTGCCACCTGCCACCTGCCACCTGCCATCTGCCATCTGCCACCTGCCATCTGCCGTACCTACGCCAATTCCCCCACCGCCGTCACATAATCCACGCCCTCGGTCATCCGCTGGTAGATCTGCCCGATCACCTCGGCCGACCCCAGCAGGAACCGGCAGTGCGCCGCACCGTTCGAACGGCACTCGACCTCGTAGCACGCCAGTGGCGAGCCCGCCAGGCGGCCGAAGAAATCGGCGAGCAGCCCCATCGAGTAGTAGCAGGCGGGGAATCCGATGTTGAGCGTCGGATCGGCCTCGGCCCAGTCCGATGAGTCGAGCGTCATCACGACGTCGTCCAGGCTGCCGATCGCGAGCGACCCCCACCCGGTGTCGCGGAAGAACTCCGCGGCGAGTCCCTGGAACTCGGCATAGCCCACGCCCTCGACGCTGATGCCGAGCGAGGCCAGCCACTCCTGGAACGACGCGAAGATCGCTTCGCCCCCGGCATACCCGGCTTCCTGCAGGTACGTCGCGTACCCGCCGCCGAGGTCTCTCATGAGCGCGCCGCGCAGCGCGGCCAGGGATTGGCGCGGGAGCGCGACCAGCGGCGTCGAGGCAAGCGCGAAGTTCGTGGCCATATGCGTCAAAGAAGGGGTCAGCGCCCGATGCGGCGCAAGAGCTCGGCCTCGTCGATGATCTCGACGCCGAGTGTGCGGGCCTTGTCGAGCTTGCTTCCCGCGTCGGCGCCGACGACCACGAAATCCGTGTTCTTCGACACCGAGTCGGTGACCTTGCCGCCGGCGCCCTCCACCAGCTCCCTCGCTTCGCTGCGCCCCAGCGTCGGCAGGGTCCCGGTGATGACGATCTTCTTGCCCATCAGGGCACCCTCGGCCTCGGCCCGCTTCGGTTCGGTCATGTTCACGCCGTGCCGCTCGAGCGCCTTCACGAGCACGCGATTCTCGGGGGTCGCGAACCACGCGGTCACCGAGGCCACGATCGACGGGCCGATGCCGTGGATTTCCTCGATCTCCTCCTCGGTCGCGTCCTTCAGCGCGGTCATCGTCCCGAACCGGCGCGCCAGCAGCTTGGACGTCTCCTCGCCCACGTCGGGTATGCCGAGCCCGAAGAGCAGGCGCGACAGCGGCTGGCCCTTGGAGGCCTCGAGGGCGGCCACGAGCTGCTGCGCACTCTTGTCGCCCAGCCGCGGCAGCGCGGCCAGCACCTCTTCCGTGAGGTCGTACAGCGTGGCCGGGTCGCTGATCAGGCCCGCCTCGAGCAGCTGCCGCACGCGCTGTTCCGACAAGCCGCGGATGTCCATCGCGCCGCGCGCCGTGAAGTGGATCAGCTCCTCCAGGTGCCGCGCCGGACAGCGCTCGTTGGGGCATCGCACGGCGACCTCGCCCTCGCCGCGCACCACGGCCGTTCCGCACTCGGGGCACCGCGTTGGCGCGCGGAACGGGGCCGGCGGACTGGCCGCGTCGCGCTTCTCGGGCACCGGGCCCAGCACCTGCGGAATCACCTCGCCGGCACGCTTCACCTGCACCACGTCGCCGATGCGCAGGTCCTTCTCGGCAATCAGGTCGAAGTTGTGCAGCGTCGCGTACGTCACCGTGGTGCCGCCGATCTCCACCGGCTCGAGCACGGCGCGCGGCGTCAGCACGCCGGTGCGCCCCACCTGGATCTCGATGTCCACCAGCCGCGTCTCGGCGACGTCCGGCGCGAACTTGCGGGCAATCGCCCACCGCGGCTCGCGGCCGCCGGCGGTGGAGCCGAGCTCGGCCTGCGTGGCGAGCGCGTTCACCTTGATCACTCCGCCATCGATCGCGAACGGCAGCTCGGCGCGATGCGTCATCTCGAGCGCCTGCGCCCAGGCATGCACTTCGGCGAGGGTGGCGCAGCGCCGGCGGTGCGGCGCCACCGGAATGCCCCAGCTGGCGAGCGTGTCGAGCAGATCCCACTGCGTGGCGAACGGCAGCGTCGTCACGCCCGGCACGGCGTAGGCATAGCCGAAGAACCGCAGCGGGCGCCTGGCCGTGATCGTCGGGTCCTTCTGGCGCAGCGCGCCCGCCGCCGAGTTGCGCGGGTTGGCGAAGACGGGCTCGCCGGCCTTCACGCGCTCGGCGTTCATCTTCTCGAACCCGTCGAACGTCATGTAGACCTCGCCGCGGATCTCGATCAGCGGCGGCCAGCTGGTGCCGGCCAGTCGCAGCGGGATGTCGCGGATGGTCCGCACGTTGGCGGTCACGTCCTCGCCCACGCTCCCATTCCCGCGCGTCGCCCCGGTCACGAGCACGCCATCCTTGTAGGTCAGGCTCATCGATGCGCCGTCGATCTTCAGCTCGCAGCAGAAGCCCGAGCGGTCGAAGTCGTCGCCGGCCACGTCGCGTCCCGACGCGGCCCAGTCCTCGAGCTCCTCGTCGCTGAACGCATTGTTCAGCGACCCCATGGGCACCAGGTGCGCGTACTTGGCGAGGTGCGTCTCGCCCACCTCGGCGCCGACGCGCAGGGTGGGGGAGTCGCCGGTGCGCAGTGCGGGGTGGACCTGCTCGAGGTCGCGCAGCTCGCGGAACAGCCGGTCGTACTCGGCGTCGCTCAGCGACGGCCGGTCGAGCACATAGTACTCGTGCGCCGCCCGCTCCAGCGCCTCGCGCAGCCAGGCGGCCCGGGCGGCGGAATCCGTGGGGGTGCTCATGGCTGATGCGGCAACGGCGGCCTCGCGCGCGCGCGCGCCTGCGCCCGCGCGCGAGGCCGCTCCTCTCCAATCACGGGCATGCGCCTATGCGGCGCCTTCCGCGCCACCGCCCTCGCCCGGCTGCGCCAGCCCGCCGTCCTTCAGGAACGCCTCGACGAAGAACATGCCGCCCTCGCCGGCGCGCTTGACCATCGCCACCAGCGTGCTGGCCGAGGTCATCTCCTCGCGCTGCTCGTTCACGAACCACTCGAGCGCATTGCGGCTCAGGTGGTCCTTGTCGGCCATCGCCTGGTCCTGCAGGGCGTTGATCTGCGCCGTGACCCGGGCCTCGCCGTCGAGCGCCACCTGCACCGCCTCCAGCGAACTTTTGAACCCCATCTTCGGTGCCGGCACCGCCGGGATCTTGAGCACGGCGTCCGAATCGAGGATGAGCTTCACCAGCCGCATGGCGTGGTCGCGCTCCTCCAGCGCCTGCGTGTAGTAGTGCCGGGCCATGGTCTGCAGGGCCGCCTGCTCGAAGTACGTCGCGATCGCCACGTACTGGTGCGACGCGGCGAGTTCGTGGCCCACCTGTTCGTTGAGCAGCGTGTTCAACTTCTTGCTGATTGGCATGACGGTTTCTCCGCGGGTTCAGCCCTTCGCCTCTTCGGCGACGACGTTGAGTGCGACTTCCACCAGGCGTTCCAGCTCCTCGTCCGACGCCTTGGGAAGCAGTGTTTCGGCCCACATGTGGTCCTGTGTGCCGGCATAGCGGTCGAGCAGGCGGCGCAGGAACGCCACCAGCGCAATCCGTTCGAGGTCGGCCTGGCGGGAGTCGGCCTGCGCCGACTCCGTCGTCTTCAGCAGCGCCTCGAACCGATGCGCGTTGCGCAGCGCCTTGGCCGTCAGCTCGGCGACGACCTGCGTGAACCGCACGTCGGCGTCGGAGAACGGCATGGCGTCACGCTCGGTGCGCAGGAAAATTGCCCCGATCACGTCCTGCCGCCACCGGATGGGCACCACGATGATCGACCGGACGTTCCGGGCCTCGAGCGCCGAGCGCACGTTGCGGTAGGCCGGGTCGGTGGCGGCGTCGGGAATGAAGACCGTCTCGCCGCTGTCGAAGGCCCGCTTGAGCTCCGGATAGCGGTCGAGGTCCACCACGAGGTTGCGGATCGACGCATCCTCGTAGCTGGCCACCAGGCGCACGCCCTCGCGCTCGCCGGCAAGGAAGATCGAGCAGCGGTCGAGCCCGAACGTCCGCCCCAGCTTGCCGGCGATCGCCTGCAGGATGTCAACGAAGTGCAGCGAGCTGGAGATGTCCTGCAGGATGTCAACGATGGCGACCAGGTGTTCCTTCTCGCGGGTCAGCTCGCGGACGCGGGCCTGCAGGCGGGCAATCTCCTCGCCCGCGTCCACCGGATTGGCCGTGGGGCCGGTCACTCGATCCTCCCTGCGTTGGGCGGCGGCCGCCCGTGACAATTTGCGCGATGCGTCGTAGTGCGTATGACCGGGAGTATGCGCCCCCTCCCGGCCCACGACGGAACGTACGGGGCGCGTTGCCACACGGTCAATGCATCTCATCGATCTCATCGCCCGCAAGCGTGACGGCGGCCGGATTGCCCCGGCCGAATGGCACACCTTCGCCGCCGAGTACGCCGCCGGCCGCTATCCGGACTACCAGGTCTCCGCGCTCCTCATGGCCATCTTCTTCCGCGGCCTGGACGGCGAGGAGACCTACGCCCTGATGGACGCCATGCTGTCGAGCGGCGGCAAGCTCGACTTCAGCCACCTCGGCAAGCCCGTCATCGACAAGCACTCCACCGGCGGCGTCGGCGACAAGGTCTCCATCGTCCTCGCCCCGCTCGTCGCGGCCTGCGGCATCGCCGTGCCGATGATGAGCGGCCGCGGGCTCGGGCACACGGGCGGCACGCTCGACAAGCTCGAGGCGATCCCGGGCTTCAACACCCGCTTGTCGATGGCCGAGGCCAAGGCGCAGGTCGAGCGCCTCGGCTGCGCCCTGATCGGCCAGACGGGCGAGATTGCCCCCGCCGACAAGAAGCTGTACGCCCTGCGCGATGCCACGGCGACGGTCGAGGTCATCCCGCTCATCGCCGCGTCGATCATGAGCAAGAAGCTGGCGGAGGGGCTCGGCGGCCTCGTGCTCGACGTGAAGACGGGCGCCGGGGCATTCATGCCGCAGCTCGACCGTGCCCTGCTGCTGGCCCAGACGATGGTGGACATCGGCGAACGCTGCGGCTGTCCCACGGTGGCCCTCATGACGTGCATGGACCACCCGCTCGGCGTGGCCTGCGGCAACGCCGTGGAGATCGAGGAGAGCATCGAGGTGCTGCGCGGCGGCGGACCCGCCGACACGCGCGAGGTCACGCTGTCGCTCGGCGCGGAGATGCTGCTGCTCGCGCGCGTGGCCTCCACGGCCGCCGAGGCGCGGTCGTTGCTCGGCGATGCGCTGGCGGATGGCCGCGGGCTGGAAATGCTGCGCAAGATCGTCGAGGCGCAGGGCGGCGACCCGCGCGTAGTGGACGACCCGCAGGGCGTGCTGCCGCGCGCCCCGGAACAGGCGCTCGTCGTCGCGTCGCACGCCGGCGTAGTGCAGCGCGTGGAGCCACGGGTACTGGGGCGCGGCATCATCGCCCTGGGCGGCGGTCGCACCACCATGGAGGATGAGGTGGACCCGTCGGTCGGCTTCCGCCTGCTGGTGCATCCCGGCATGCACGTGACGCGCGGCACGCCGTTGGCGTCGGTGCTCGCCCGCGACACCGCCGGCCTTGCCCTCGGCGAGGCCTGCGTACGCGAGGCCGTCGTGATCGGCGACGGCGACGTGGCGCAGCCGGCGCTCATCAGCCACCGGGTGAGCGCGACGGGCGTGCAGGCACTCTAGGCGATTGAGGATCTGGAATCCGGAATCCGACCGGGATGGCGAATGCGGACGGCGAACGGCGATCATTCGAGGCCAGAACAATCGCCCGTCGTAATCCGTAGTCGATATCAACGATCCGAATCCGAATTCCAAATCCTCAATCAGCACCAGGCCATGCCCTCACTCCGCGCCCTCCTCGTCGGCGCCCTGCTCGCGGCGCCGCGCGTCATCCCGCTCGCCGCGCAGGTTCCGTCCGACTCGGCCATCCGCGCCATCCTGAAGCCGCGCGTCGATACCGGACTGTTCGCCGGCATCGCCGTCGGCGTCGTGTCGCGGGACGACCACCGGCACGTCGTGGCCTATGGTCCGCACGCCGGCGTCCAGCCCTTCGACGGCAATACGGTCTTCGAGATCGGCTCCATCACCAAGACCTTCACCGCCGCCATCCTCGCCGACATGGTGCGCGCCGGTGAGGTGTCGCTGGCCGATCCGGTCGCCAGGTTTCTTCCGCCCGGCACGGTGATCCCGGAGCGTGACGGGCGGCAGATCACCCTGATCGACCTTGCCACGCAAAGCTCGGGGCTGCCGGGCATGCCCGACAACTTCAGGCCGAAGGACCGCGAGAATCCGTATGCCGATTACACGGTGGCGCAGATGTACGAGTTCCTGGGGCGGTACAAGCTGTCGCGGGGCATCGGCGAGAAGTACGAGTATTCGAATCTCGGCGTCGGCCTGCTGGGCCACGCGCTGTCGTTGCGTGCCGGCATGGACTACGAGGCGCTCGTCACCGCGCGCGTGCTGAAGCCGCTCGGAATGAAAGACACCCGCGTGGCACTCGATGCGTCCATGAAGCAGCGGCTCGCGCCCGGCCACAGCGACAACGGCACGCCGGCGAAGAACTGGGACCTCCCGACGCTGGCTGGCGCCGGCGCCCTGCGCTCGACGGTGAACGACATGCTCACCTACATCCGCGCCAACGCCGACTCCACCTCGCGGCCGCTGGGTCCGGTGCTGGCGATGACGCACGCCGAGCGCCGCAGCATCAACCCCGCGCTGTCGATCGGTCTGGCGTGGCATCGCCTGAAGACGCCCGCCGGACGCACGCTCGTCTGGCACAACGGCGGCACCGGCGGCTACCGCACCTTCACGGGCTACAACGAGGCTACCGGCGAGGGGGTCGTGGTGCTCTCCAGCACGGCTCGCAGCGTCGATGAGATCGGCTTTCATCTGCTCGACGCCTCGTTCCCTCTGCCGCCCATCCCGACGCCGCGCAAGGAAGTTCCGCTTCCGGTCGAGACGCTCGACCGCTACGTCGGCACGTACGCGCTGGCGCCCGCCGTGTCCATGGCGGTCACCCGCGAAGGTGCCCAGCTCTTCGTCCAGGTCACCGGGCAGCCGCGCTTCCCCGTCTTCGCCGAGAAGGACGGCGAGTTCTTCCTCAAGGTGGTGGACGCCCAGCTCTCGTTCACCAAGGACAGCACGGGAGCGGTGACGGGGCTGGTGCTGCACCAGAACGGCGTGCACATGCCGGCCAAGCGGCAGCCCTGACGGCGGAACGGGCGGCGCCGCACGCGCCGTCCCCCGCCGCGGTGCCCGTCAGGCGTCCACGTTCGTCCCGCCGCCGCTGAACAGCGACTGCAGGTCCAGCGTCGGCGCCTGCGTCCGGCTCGCCAGCGACACGTAGGCCCGGGCCAGCGCATCCTTGCCGGCGCCCAGCACGGTGCTGACGAGTCCGAGGGCCTCGGCGAACTGCGCCGGAGGCAACTCCTGGATGATTCGCACCCAGATCGCCTCCTCGAGCACGTTGAAGGCGGTCTGCACCTCGCCAAGGTCAAAGCCCGACGCAAATCGCTCGCCGGCGATCGCCTCGGCGTGGGCGATGATCGCGCCGAGCTTCCGATCGGTGACCGCGCGGACCGTCAGGACGTACAGGTCGCGCAGCCGCTGTCGGGCGCGCTCCATGCCGGTCTGTTCGTAGCTTGCCAGGTGTGACCGCTCCATCGCGTGGAACGCGTCGTCAACGATCGACTCGCCGCGGTCGTGCAGCAGCTGCAGCAATTCCATGTGTACCCCGTTCGTGTTCCCAGCGTGCCTGCATAGAATGGCGTGCCGCGGCCTCGGGTCGCAACGACGGACCGCGACGGGTGGCGGCGCCCAGCGCCCGGACGCAATTTTCGGATTCACGCTCGAGCCATTCCGGACGACTCCATGACCCGCCACTCCAAGCTCCTCGCGCTGCTGGGCTTCGCCATCTGCCTGCCCGCAGCCGCGCCACGCCCGGCCATGGCCCAGGACGATCCCTGCAAGTCCGTGGTCGCCCCGCTGCGCGCGCGCTACGCACCCGATCGCCGGGTGGCGGTCTTCGACGTCACGTGCGTGGTGCAGGGTGCCCGGCTGGTGGTGAAGGGCGACGTCGATCAGGCCGCGGCGCGCCACGACGTCATGGTCGCCCTCGAGGCGGCGAAGCTCGGCGCACTCGTCGACAGCATCCGCGTGCTCCCCGATCCGGCGCTGGCGGCGACGCCGTTCGGCATCGTGAAGGTGAGCGTCGGCAACGTGCGCTCCAACCCCGCGCACGCCGCCGAGCTGGCCACGCAGGTGATGATGGGCATGGTGGTGACGGTGCTCAAGAAGCAGGGCGACTGGTACTACATCCAGGGTCCCGACCGGTACCTCGGCTGGCTCGAGGGCGCGGCCATGCAGCTGACGCGGCCGGAGGGCGCCGATGCCTGGCAGCGCGGTCCGAAGGTCATCATGACCGCGTACTTCGGCGTCGTCCGCGCCCGACCCGACACCACGTCGCTGCCGGTGAGCGATGCCGTCCCCGGCGTCCTGTTCAAGGACGATGGCGTCCGCGGCGCGTGGCGCGCCGTCGAGACGCCGGACGGACGCAAGGGCTTCATTCAGCGCTCGCTCGTCGCCGATTACGCCGCGTGGAAGGCTTCGCGGCGGTTGACGGCCGACAACGTCGAGGCAACCGCCAAGCGGTTCATTGGCGTGCCGTATCTCTGGGGCGGCACGTCGCCCAAGGGGATGGACTGCTCGGGCTTCACCAAGAACGTCTTCCGCCTGAACGGGATGGAGCTGAACCGCGACGCCAACCAGCAGGCGCAGATGGGAACCGACGTCCCGGTGGGCGACGATTACGCGCACCTGTCCAAGGGCGACCTGATCTTCTTCGGGCAGAAGGCATCGGCCGAGCGCGCCGAGCGCATCACGCACGTCGGCATCTACCTGCAGGACAAGCTGATCATCCACACGCCGGGCGGGTCGGGCGTGCGCATCGACAGCTTCGATCCGGCGGCGCCCAACTACAACGACGGCCTGGTGAAGAGCATGGTGCGGGCGCGGCGCATCATCGCCGCCGCACCCGCGCGCGTGCAGCCGTAGCGCCCTATCCCTTGATCTTCCGGACGCCGATGCCGGGGCGGCTGCTCAACGTGACCTTGCCGTCCACCACCCGCGTGCCGTCGTAGACGTCGTTGCTGATCAGGAGCGCTCCGTCGAGGTCGGCCCAGTCGACCATCGGCGACAGGTGCGACGCCGCCGAGATGCCGCACGACGTTTCGGTCATGCACCCGAGCATGACCTTCATCCCCAGCGCCCGCGCGAGCACGATCATCTTGTGCGCTTCGCGCATGCCGGTGCACTTCATCAGCTTGATGTTGATGCCCGTGTAGACGCCCTTGGCCTTGGGGATGTCGGCGAGCCGCTGCACGCCCTCGTCGCCGATGATCGGCAGCGGGCTCCGCTCGGTCAGCCAGGCCAGGTCGTCCACCTGCTCCTTGGGCAGCGGCTGTTCCACCATCACCACGTTCCGCTCCTTCAGCCAGCCGAGCATGTCGAGGGCCGCCGCGCGGTCCTTCCACCCCTGGTTGACGTCGGCGGTGATCGGCTTGTCGGTCACCGAGCGGATCGTCTCGATGATCATCTTGTCGGTGTCGAGGCCGAGCTTGACCTTCAGCACCTTGTATTCCGCCGCTTCCAGCGTCTTCTGCCGCACCACGTCCTGCGTGTCGATGCCGATGGTGAACGACGTGTAGGGCGTCTTTGCCGCATCGAAGCCCCAGATGTTGTACCACGGCTGCTTCATGAGACGGCCGAGCAGGTCGTGCAGCGCGATGTCCACGGACGCCTTGGCCGCGGGGTTGCCGGGGGCCAGCGCGTCGATGTCGTGGAGAATTGTCTCGAGTTCGAACGGATTCTCGTACTTCGACAGGTCCACCTTCCGCAGGAACGCGGTCGCTGTCTCGTGCGACTCGCCGAGGTACGGCGGCATCGACGCCTCGCCGTACCCCGTGACGCCGTCATACTCGATTTCCGTCAGCACCACCGGCGTCGTCTTGCGCGACATCGTGGCGATGGTGAAGACGTGCCGCAGTTCCAGCGTGTACGGCCGGAAGCGGAGTGTCATGCGCGGGCTCGCGCCGCGCCGCGCGGCCTGGGCGGGCGCGGCCGCCGGCAGGGTGGCGAGCGACGCGGCGACGGCCGAGCCGGCGAGCACGGAGGAGTGCTTCAGGAAGTCACGACGGTTGTGCGACACGGATACCCCTGCAGGTCATGGGGCGCGGCGGAACGTCCGCCGCGCGAGGGTGGTGCAATGAATGCTTACGCGCCACCGGCCGATCTCACCAGCTGCCACAGCGACGGAATGGCGCCGAACAGCCACATCAGCACGCCGGCGGCGACGGCCTTCTCGCGCGGGAGTTTTGCGACCACCGCCATCCCGATGGCGAGCAGCACCGTCACCCAGAGCGTGAATATGTCCAGGCGGCCGATCACGCCAAGGAGCCCGGGCGACATGGTGGGATCGAGGAACCGGCCGACGCCGAGCGAGAGCTGGTACTTGCCGGTCAGTCCGCTGGTGTCCATCAGCATCCCCTGGATGGCGATGGACAGCGCCTCGATCACGCGCGGCATGAACGAGTAGGTGGCGATCATCGTCGCGGCGCCGTAGGTGAGTTGGGCACCGAGGATCTTTCCGGTCAGCCAGGCGGCGAACCCGACGATCAGCATGGCGATCGGGATGCCGACGAACGCCCCGAAGCTCATCGCGTAGCCCGAGATCTTCCGTCCCATGTCGAGCTGCTGCTGCGTCATCGTCGGGTTCTGCTTCATGGCCTGGGCCATGGCGCGGGCGTACTCGGCGTCCATGATCCCTTCCATGGTGCCGCGGTTCACGAGGAAGAGGCCGCCGAGCAGCAGCGTGAGGACGACCATCACCGGGACGAACCCGGAGGTGGCGCGCCGCGCGAACACCTCGCGGGGCGAGACGAAGATGTCGACGAAGTCCTCGACCAGGGACGCCTTCGGCGGCGTCGGTGCGGCGGGTTCGTGCTCGGTGCTGTCGGTCATGGCCGGCTCCAGTCGTGGTGATGGGAGGCGCACGGGCATGAAGTTGCGGGCCCGCGGCCCGGGCGCGCAACTCGCGACACCCGGCGCCGCGCTTCCCGAAATCACCGGTGCCCGCCACACGACGCGAGATGGGCCCGAACGCCATCGGCGCCCGGGCCCATCGTCAATCGCCGTCCGAGGTCGGGTTCCGCCATCCCGATCCGAATTCCCAATCCTCAGTCGTCTCTAGATGTCCAGGTTCGACACGAACTTCGCATTGGCCTCGATGAACGCCCGCCGCGGCTCCACCTCGTCGCCCATCAGCGTCTCGAACAGCTTGTCCACGTCCGCCTCGTTCTCGACGTTCACCTTCAGGATCGTGCGCGTCGCGGGGTCCATCGTCGTCTTCCAGAGCTGCTCGGGATTCATCTCGCCCAGGCCCTTGTAGCGCTGGATGTTGATGTTCGCCTTGCCGTCGGCGCCGCCCAGCCGCGCCGAGATCTCCTCGCGCTGCGCCTCGTCGAAGGCGTAGTACTCCTCCTTCCCCTTGGCCACGCGGTAGAGCGGTGGCTGCGCGATGTACACGAACCCGCTCTCGATCAGCTGGCGCATCTGCCGGAAGAAGAACGTCAGCAGCAGGGTGCGGATGTGCGCGCCGTCCACGTCGGCGTCGGTCATGATGATGATCTTGTGGTAGCGCGCCTGCTCGATGGAGAAGTCCTCCTCGCCGATCCCCGACCCGATGGCCGTGATGATCGTGCGGATCTCCTCGTTGCTCAGGATCTTGTCGATGCGGGCGCGCTCGACGTTCAGGATCTTGCCGCGCAGCGGCAGGATGGCCTGGAACATGCGGTCGCGCCCCTGCTTGGCCGAGCCGCCGGCCGAGTCGCCCTCGACGAGGTAGAGCTCGCACAGGGCCGGGTCGCTCAGCGAGCAGTCGGCCAGCTTGCCGGGGAGGTTGCCGACGTCGAGCGCCGACTTCTTGCGGGTGAGGTCGCGGGCCTTGCGCGCCGCCTCGCGGGCGCGGGCCGCGGCCAGCGCCTTGTCGATGACGATGTTGCCGACGCGGGGATGCTCCTCGAGGTACTCGGCCAGCCACTCGTTGACGAAGGTCTTGACCGCCGACTCGACCTCGGAGTTGCCCAGCTTCGTCTTGGTCTGCCCCTCGAACTGCGGCTCCTTGACCTTGACGCTCAGCACCGCCGTCATCCCCTCGCGCACGTCGTCGCCGCTCAGCCGCAGCTCCTTGTCCTTCTTGGCGGCGCTCGACTTGTCGAGATGCTTGTTGATCACCGAGGTCAGCGCCGACTTGAAGCCGGTGAGGTGCGTGCCGCCCTCATGCGTGTTGATGTTGTTGACGAACGAGAACACCGTCTCGTTGTAGCCGTCATTGTACTGCAGGGCGATCTCGATGCCGATGCCGTCACGCTCGGCGTCGGCGTACAGGATTTCGTTGTGCAGCACCTTGCGGCTGGCGTTGAGGAACTGCACGAACTCCCTCAGGCCGCCCTTGGCGTGGAAGGTCTCTTCCTTCTCCTCGCCGGCGCGCTCGTCCGTGAGCGTGATGCGCACGCCCTTGTTGAGGAACGAGAGCTCGCGCAGGCGCGACTGCAGGATCGTGTAGTCGTAGTGCAGTTCGGTGAAGATCTCGTGGTCGGGCTTGAACCAGACCTTCGTCCCCGTCTCCTTGGCCGGGACCTTGCCGAGCACCTTGAGCTTCGTCGTCGTGTCGCCACGCACGAAGTCCATGTAGTGCTCCTTGCCGTCGAGCTTGATCCACACCTTCAGCGACTCGGAGAGCGCGTTCACCACCGACACGCCCACGCCGTGCAGGCCGCCCGATACCTTGTATGAGCTCTTGTCGAACTTGCCGCCGGCGTGCAGCACCGTGAGCGCCAGTTCGACGCCGGGCAGGCCCTCGGTGGGATGCATGTCCACGGGGATGCCGCGCCCGTTGTCCACCACCGTGATCGAGTCGTCCGCGTGGATGGTGACGTTCACGCTGTCGCAGTAGCCGGCCAGCGCCTCGTCGATCGAGTTGTCCACCACCTCGTAGACGAGGTGATGCAACCCACGACTCGACGTGGATCCGATGTACATGCCCGGGCGTTTGCGGACGGCCTCGAGGCCCTTCAGGACCTGGATATCAGAGGCGTCGTAGTGCGATTCAGCCGCGTCGTTCGTCTTGGCCATTGCGCGTGCGGAAAGGGGAGTTGGGGGGGCTCCAAAGAAACGCCGAATTGGGGCATTTCTCCACAACCTCAATACTATAATTGAAAACGCGCCGCAATGCAACTGCGGAGCGCCTTTGCAAGTGTCTTATTCACAACAACTTAGCGCAACAGCTCCCAGCGAATCTTTCGCACAGCGTCGCGCCCGGCGCTCTTGTTCACTTTCGCGATGAGCGTGCGCTCCATCATCGACAGTTCCTGCAACCAGGCATTGGTCTTCACGCCCACCGTCAGCGTGCCGTTCTCGGCGATGGCCCGCGCGTGCGTCACGGCCGCGATTTGCGGCCCCACCGCCGGCCCCCAGTGTCCCAGCACCTCCGCCCGCGCGATGCGCGCGCCCAGCGGGCTGTGGGCCAGCAGGTCGGCCAGTGCCTCGCCCACCTTGGCGGGGCCACGTCGGCGGTCGGTCATGCGCCCTCCGCCAGCACGCCGCCGGCAATCCGGTAGCGCGCCAGGCGCGTGAAGCGCCGGGGGATCTCCTCGGGGCGCGGCACGCAGAGCACCACCTGGCCCACCCCCGCCTCGAGCAGCAGGTCGAGCACGCGCGCCGCCCGCCGGTTGTCGAGCTCGGCAAACGGGTCGTCGAGCAGCAGCACCGGGAGCGTGGCGCGGCGCAGACGCAGGGTGGCCGCCTCGAGCAGGCGCAGGGCGATGGCGCCGGTGCGCTGCTGGCCGGCCGAGCCCACCACGCGCAGGTCGCGGCCGTCGAGCGTCAGGGCGAGGTCGTCGCGGTGCGGACCCACGTGCGTGCTGCCGCGCCGCAGGTCGTGCTCGCGCGATCGTGCCAGGGCGTCGCGCAGCGCACCGGACCCGTCGCCGTCCGCCGGGAGCGTCGTCGCGTAGGCCATCGCCGCCTCGCCGAACTCGCCGATGGCGTGCGACAGCCGCGTGAACTCCGCGGCATGCTGCGCCACCCAGTCGCGCCGCTCCGCCACGAGTACCGCGCCGTGCTCGGCGAGCGCCGGCTCCCAGGCGGCGGCGTCGTCGCCGCCGCGCCGCTGGCGCTGCGCGTCGCGCAGGGCGGCGTTGCGTCGTTCGAGCGCGGCGCGGTAATGGCGCAGGGCGCGCAGGTAGCGCGGCGACGTGAGGGCCAGCGTGATGTCGAGAAAGCGCCGGCGCTCGCCCGGTCCGTCGCTGACGAGCGTGACGTCGCGCGGCGCGAGCAGCACCGACGGCAGCGCGCCCAGCGCATCCGTGAGGCGGGGCAGCTCGACGCCGTCGCGGGTCACCTTCTTGCGGCCGGCGCGGTCGGCGCCGGCGCCCAGCTGCACCATGCCGTCCGGGCCGTGCACGGTGGCGTGCACATGAAACGCCGGGGCGTCGAACCGCACGAGGTCGCGGTCGCGCGCGCCGCGCACCGAGCGCAGCTGCTCGACGTACGCCAGCGCCTCGAGAAAGCTCGTCTTGCCCTGGCCGTTCTCGCCGACGATCGCGATGCCGTCCGGCGGCAGCGCGATGTCCACGCGCGCAAGGTTCCGGAAGTCGCGGACCGCGAGCTCCGCGACGCGCGTCCGCACCCTAGGCGCCGGTGAAGTGCGCCGGGCGCTTGGCGAGGAACGCGGCCGTGCCCTCGGCCATGTCCTTCGTCGCGCCGAGCGAGCCGAAGAGCCGCGCTTCGAGCGCCATTGCGTCATCGGGGAGCCGGTCGAAGCCGTCGTTCACGGCCTCGATGGCGCGCGCCACGGCCACGGGACCGTTCTTCGACACCTGCAGCGCAATCGAGTGCGCGACGTCGTGCAGCGTGGTCGCCGTCGCCACCGCGTTGACCAGTCCCACCCGATACGCCTCGGTCGCGTCCACCTGCTCGCCGGTCAGGAGCATCTGCAGGGCCCGTCCCTTGCCGATGAGCCGCGGCAGGCGCTGCGTGCCGCCGTACCCCGGGATCAGGCCGAGCTTCACCTCGGGGAACCCGAACTTGGCGTGCTCCGACGCGACGCGGATGTGGCAGGCGAGCGCCAGCTCGCAGCCGCCACCGAGCGCGAAGCCGTTGACGGCGGCGATGACCGGCTGGGGCAGGCGCTCGATCTTGCTGAAGATGGCCTGGCCCGCCGCCGACAGGCGCTCGAGTCCGGCGGCGTCGTGGGCCGCGATCTCCGCGATGTCGGCGCCGGCCACGAAGGCGCGGCCGGCGCCGGTGACGATGACGGCGCCGATGGCGCGGTCGGTCGCGAACGCGGTGAACACGGCGTCCAGCTCCTCGAAGACGCGCGCGTTGAGCGCGTTCAGCTTGTCGGGGCGGTTGATCGTGACCGTGGCGATGCGGTCCACGACTTCGACGGTGAGGAATTCGTAGGGCATGTGTGCGGCACCAAGTGGGATACTGAAAACTACGGACGGCGGAGGGTGGGGGGCAGGGTGCGCGGGTGGCGGCCTTCCCCCGCCGCGCCGACCCGCCATCTTCCTCGTGTTCGCCGCACGCGCTCCTGTCCCCGCTTCGCCTCGTGTCCATGCACCGAATCCCCCGCGCGCTGACGTGGGACCCGTCCGCTCGCGTCCTCCGCATCCTCGACCAGCGCCGCCTGCCCGCCGAGGTCGTCGAGCGCCAGCTGGGCACCCTCGACGAGGTTGACGACGCCATTCGCACGCTGGCCGTGCGCGGCGCGCCGGCCATCGGCGTGGCGGCGGCGCTTGGCCTCGTGGCGTCGCTGCAGCGCATGGGCGCGCCGTCGCGCGACACGGCGCTCGCGGGCATCGATCGTCTGGCCCGTTCGCGTCCCACGGCGGTGAACCTGCCGTGGGCCATGGCGCGCATGCGCCGCGCCGCGATCGAGAGCGCGGCCGAGGGCGCGGCCCTGCTCGACGCGCTGGCCGGGGAGGCGGCGCGCATCCTCGCCGAGGATGAAGCGATGTGCGCCGCCATCGGCCGCCATGGCGCGCCGCTCATCGCCGACGGCGCCCGTGTGCTCACGCACTGCAACGCCGGCGCCCTGGCCACGGCCGGCATCGGCACGGCGCTGGCGCCCGTCTACACCGCGGCCGTGGCCGGCCGGCGCGTCGAGGTCATCGCCTGCGAGACGCGTCCGCTGCTGCAGGGGAGCCGCATCACCGCCTGGGAGCTCGACCGCGCCGGCATTCCCGTCACCATCTGCACCGACGGCATGGCGGCGTCGCTGATGCTGGCGGGGCGGGTGGACCTCGTGATCGTCGGCGCCGACCGCATTGCCGCCAACGGCGACGTGGCCAACAAGATCGGCACCTACGCGCATGCCGTGGCCGCGCGGCATCACGGGCTCCCGTTCTACGTGGCGGCGCCGACGTCAACGATCGACGCCGCCACGCCCGGCGGTGCGTACATTCCCATCGAGCAGCGCGATGGCGACGAGGTGCGCCGCCTCGGCGACCGCCAGCTCGCGCCGCCGGGTGTCGCGGTGCACAACCCGGCCTTCGACGTCACGCCGGCGGCCCTGGTGACGGCGATCATCACGGACCGCGGGATCTTCCGACCGCCGTATCGGTTCGAGGGCTGACCCCATGAGTCTCACGCTCGCCTTCCTTTTCTTCACGGGCGGTCCCCCGCAGCGCAAGGGCGACGCGTGGTTCGGCCGCGACAAGGCGCTCCATTTCGTCGCGTCGGCGGTGGTGCAGGGTGCGGCCTACACGGCGTTCCGGCGCGGGGCGCGCTATACGGTGGCCGCGCAGCGCGCCTCGCTCGTGACGGTGGCGGTTGGTGTCGGCAAGGAGCTCTACGATTGGCGCCATCCGGCGCGACATGACGCCAGTTGGCGCGACCTGGCGTGGGACGGGATTGGCGGCGCGGCCTCGACCATCGTGGCGCGCCAGGCCGATCGATGACCGGCGCCGGTTGGAAATTGCGCCGTCGTGGCGCAGATTGCGGAGACCCTTTCCATACGGCATGACCGACACCCAGCCGCAGGCTCCCGAGTACACCAGGCGGCGGAGCAACTTCGTGCTCCGCGCGCTGGTCGACGAAATGCTCGACCAGGTGCGCGCACTGGACCGCACCTCGGCCACGATGTCGGCCGAGGATCGCGCGGTCGCCGAGCAGGAACTCGACGCGCTGATGGCGCGCGTGCGTCGGGCGGCCATGAAGGGGCCTGCCACCTGACGCAGCTCGGCGAACTTTCGCTCTGGCTGGCTCTGCTGCTGGGCGCCTGGGGTGCGGTACTCGGCCTGTCGGGCGCGCTCGCCAATCGCGCGGACCTCGCCGCCAGCGGCGAGCGCGGGGTGCACGCCGCCACGCTGTTCGCCGCGCTGTCGGCCGTGGGCCTGGGCTGGGCGCTCGCCGTCGGCGACCTGACGTACCGCTACGTCGCGAGCTGGGCGTCGTCGGGTACGCCGCTGCCGTACCGCATCGGTGCCATCTGGGCTGGCCCGTCGGGCGCGCTGCTCGTCTGGGCCGTCGCCCTCGGGCTGGGCGCCTCGGTGGGCGCGGCCACCCTGCGGCGCGGCAGCGCGCTGCGAGCGTGGACCGTCGCGCTGCTCGCCCTGCTGCTCCTGGCCGTGCTGGCCATGGCGTGCCTCGACACCAACCCGTTCACGCGCCTGCCGTTCCCGCCCGATGACGGACGCGGCCTGCCGCTGGAGTGGATGCGGCCGGTGGCGCTGCTGCAGATGCCGGTGGGGTACGCGGCAATGGCGCTGCTCGCCGTTCCCTCGGTGATGACGGTGATGGGTGCGCTCGGTCGGGAGCGATGGCGCGCCGACGCGCGCCGTTGGGCACAGGTGAGCTGGGCGTTCGCGCTCCTGGCCATGTTGCTGGACTGGCGGCGCCGGTACGGCGATGCCGCGTGGGCCACCGACTGGCAGTGGGCGCCGGTGCATGCCGGGACGGCGTTCGCCTGGGCGGGCGCCTCGCTGCTCGTGCTCGCGACCCGTCGCGCGTGGCGCACGGAGGCCGCGGTGATCGCCGGCTTCGCCGCCTTCACGCTGGGGCTGGTGGGGATCACCCTGCGGCGCGCGGCAGGGTGGGCGGGGGTGCACGATGTCGCCGCGACCGGCACGGGCCGGGCCGTCGCCTGGGTGGCGCTTCTGCTGGTGGCGGCTTTCGCGGTGGAGGGTCTGCTGCGGACGCGCACCGCCGGTGGCGTGCGCGCGCGGGCGCTGCGAGTGGTGCACGCGGCGTCGCTCGTCGCAACGGCCGCGCTGCTCGCGTCGGGATTCGTGCGCACCGCGGAGGTGGCGCTGCGGGAAGGCGGGCGCGCCGCGGTGGCGGATCGGTTCGGCACCGCGTGGACGCTGTCGCTCGAGGGCGTGTCCACCGTGGGACGCGAGGCGGTGGTGGCCAACGTCGTGGCGGTGCGCGCCGCGGTGAAGGGACGCGCGCGGGCATTCGTCGCCGCCGAGGTGCGCTCGCTCTACGCCGCCGACGGGCGCGGGCCCGTGGACCAGGTGGAGGTCTCGGGGCTGTCCGCCGACCTCGCCCAGGACCTGCGCATCGACGTGCGCGAGGCGAACACGGCCGACGCCATCCTCACCGTGCGCTTCATTCCCGGCGTGACCTGGCTGTGGCTGGCCGGCCTGGCGGCGGCGATCGCCGCGTTCGCCGCCGCATTCGCCGCGCCGCCGGCGACGGAGGACGCGTGAGGGCGCCGCTGCTCATCGGCATTGCGCTGGGGGCGCTCGCCGTCGCCTACGTCCTCTGGCCGCTGCTGCGTCGGCCGCCGCGCTGACCGCGCCGCGCGGCTGGCGCCCCGCCGCCGGCCTCGCGCGACCCGCTACGCCGCCGCGCGCTCGGCGCGCAGCATGCGCGAAAAGCAGTGCTTCTCCGCCATCTCCACTTCCGTGCGGTCGATGCGCGTGTAGCGCAGCACCTTCTCGGGAAACTCGTCGAGCTTCTCCTTGGTGAACCCGCACGCCTCGAAGATCTTCTCGGAGAAGGACGTGGCGAAGATCTCGTCGTAGCCGCGGCGCCGTGCCAGGTCGGCGATCTCCTCGATGAGCATCACGCCGTAGCCGCGCCCGCGCGCCGACGGATGCACGGCCAGGCCGACCAGCTCGACGAGCGACGGCGAGTACTCGTCGAGCGCCACGCAGCCCAGGATCCGCCCGTCCTCGCCGCGGAGCACGCGGTAGTCGGCGAGGTGCTCCTCGACGAACTGCGGCGTGCGGTGCAGCGTCTTGCCCTCGGGGGCATACAGGTTGTTCAGCGCGGCGATCGCCGCAATGTCGCGTTCGGTGGGACGGCTGATCATCCGCGCTCCGTGGCCTCGAGGCGCCGCAGCGCCACCCGAATGGGAATGACGGTTGACGCCACGCACAGCAGCGTCGCCGCGCCGAACCCGAGGACCATCTCCAGCGGGTTGGCGGTCTGGTGGAAGGCGCGCGCCGCGAGGTAGCCGTAGACCGGCCGGGCCTCGAGGATGATGGTGCCGCCGATGATGCCGACCGACGCCATCATGAACAGCAGCCCCCCGAACGACGTGGGGATCTGCGCCGCATTTTCCGTCTCGAACTGCGGAAACATGGTCCCGAATCCGATGGCCAGGCCGGCGATGGCGAACGTCATGAACGTGATGGTAAACACCGACACGAGGAACATGAAGGTGGAGACCTGCAGCAGGTAGTCCGTCACCCCGACGATGCCGAGCGCCAGGATGAGCAGCGGCAGGGTCCCCACCCAGAACTTGGCCCACAGCAGGTCGCGCATCGCCAGCGGGCTGCTGCGCAGCAGCCAGAGCGTGCGCCCCTCGAGCGACACGCCCGGAAAGATGAAGCGGGCGGCGATCGACGCCAGCACGAAGCCGGCCAGCACGAGGTTGAGGAACGGCACCACGTTCACCAGGAAGAACGTGATCCCCTCGCCCTTGAGCGGCAGGTACTTGATGTTGAACACGTAGACCACCACCAGCACCGCCAGCAGGATGAGCTGGCTCCACTGCGTGGTGTCGCGGAAGAAGAGGCGCACCTCCTTCATCACCAGTTCGCGCTTCAACACGCCCAGCGGCGCCAGCACTCGCATGGCGAGGCGCTGCAGCAACCCGGCGTGCGCCCAGCGCTCGGCGCTCTCCTGCGCCTTGCTGAACCCCGCCGCGTAGAGCGCCCGGTGCAGGAGCGCGCCGAGCACGACGAGGGCGGCCGCGGTGGACCAGAGCATGTAGAGCGAGAGCAGGTCCGGCTTTTCGGCGAGGAACCCCATCACCGTCTTCTGGAACCACTCGCTGGGCAGCAGCGGCGACGTCGGGCCGCGCAGCACCGCGATGAAGTCCACCAGCGACCGGAACCCCTCGGGGCGGGCCAGCTTCTCCGGCCGCACGAGCCGGAACAGCAGGATGATGCCGCCGGCCGCCATCACCGCGATCACGCTCAAGATGTCGCGCGTCCGCCGCGCCGGAAAGATGTTCACGAGCAGCAGCGTGGTCGCGCTGCCCAGCACCGAGGGGATCACGAGGAACGGCACCAGCGCCAGCGCGACGAAGAGCCAGAAGCCCCACCCGCCGCGGTACGCCATGCCGTAGGCCGTGAACATCGGGATCGCCATCAGCACCACCATCCAGCTGGAGAAGATGGTGGTCTCCGTCAGCTTGGCGGCGTAGACGCGCAGCCAGTCCACCGGCGCCGACACGAGCAGGTCCAGGTCCTTGGCGAGAAAGAACGACGACAGCGCCGTGATGACGTTCGACAGCAGGAGCAGCGAGAAGAAGCTGACGAGCATCAGCCCCAGCAGCTTGCCGGCCAGCAGCTCGCCGATCTCGGGCACGCCCTTGAAGTAGCTGAGCAGGCGGTACAGCAGGCCGAAGATGAAGCCCCAGAACAGCAGGCCGGTCACGCCGAGCACCGCGAACCGCGCCCCCCGGCCGCGCTCGTTGGCCAGCGTGCGCGCACGGGCCGTGAGCCACTTGGGCGTCAGGATCCAGAGCAGCGGCGCGTCGGGCATGGGTACGGTCGCGAACGGCACCTGCGGCGCCGCCGGATCGGGCGGCGGGTACTGGGCCATCTGCCGCTCACGCATCCAGCACGTCCATCAGGTTCCGCGCCGCATTCTCGCCCGTCAGCCGCAGGAAGACCTCCTCCAGCCCGCTCCCGCCGTACGTCGCCGAGGTGCGCAGCTCCTCCATGGTCCCCAGCGCGTGCATGCGGCCGTTCACGATGATGCCGATGCGGTCGCACAGCGACTCGGCCGTGGCCAGCGTGTGCGTGCTCATCATGATGGTGTGGCCGCGCGCGGCATACTCGCGGAACAGGTCACGCAGGATCTTGATCGCCTTGGGGTCGAGCCCGACGTGCGGCTCGTCCACCACGATCACCTCGGGGCGGTGCACGAACGCGCTGGCGATGATCAGCTTCTGGCGCATGCCGTGGCTGTAGCTCTCCACCAGCTCGTCGCGCCACTCCTCGAGGTCGAACAGCGCCAGCAGCTCGCGCGCCCGGTGCTCCACCTGCGGGCCGTGCTGGTCGTAGAGCCCGGCCACGAAGCGCAGGAACTCGCCGCCCGTCAGCTTCTCGTAGATGAAGGGGCGGTCGGGAATGAATCCGAGCTTCGCCTTGGCCGCGATCGGGTCGGTGGCGAGGTCGAGGCCGCCGATCTCCACCCGGCCCGCCGTCGGCTTCAGGATGCCGGCGATCATGCGCAGGGTCGTCGTCTTTCCCGCACCGTTGGGACCGAGGAAGCCGAACAGCTCGCCCTGCGGGACGTGCAGGTCAACTCCGTCGACCGCGACGAACGAGCCGTAGTGCTTGGTGAGGCCAGTGAGGCGGATCATGGGTTAGTCGAGGGTCGATAGTCGATGGACGATAGAAGAACGACAGGTCGTCGGCGAGAGCGCGTCATCCATCGTCTATCGTCTCTCGACCATCGTCTGGATCTTCAGATTCCCGATCAACCGCAGCAGCTCCGCCTGCTTCTCGAGTCCGCCCACAACGAACCGCAGGTGCGCCGCGTCGGCGGGGAACTGCCCGAACGTGGGGTCCACGGGCACCCAATCGCCGAGCCAGACCTCGGGCCAGGCATGGTAGTAGAACTTGCCGCGCACGTAGGCCAGCCCCGTGGCGATGCGCGCCGGGATGCCCACCGCGCGCGCCAGTGCCACGTAGAGCTGCGTGTGCTCGTTGCAGTCGCCGCGCCGCGTGCGCAGCACCTGCAGGGCGTTGGGCACGCTGAACGTCACTTCCTTCACCAGCGAGTCGTGCACCCACCGGTTGAGCCGCTCGGCCACCCGGCGCGCGTCGCGCTCGAGCCCCGTGATCGCGATCGCCTTCTGCACGATGGCGATGTCGTTGCTCTGCAGCAGCGGCTCGGCGGCCAGCTCGTCCTTGAAGCGCGCCAGGAACTCGGGGGCGCGCGTCGTCAGCGAGAACGACGTCGCCGGCAGCGCGCGCCGCTCGACGCGCAGCGTGTCGCCGCGCAGCGACTGGCTGCCGCCGTCCAGGTCGTAGCCGGCCAGCGGCACGCCCGTGAGCACCACGCGCAGGCGCTGCATCGCCGTAGCGCCGAGTGAGACGCCGGCCGAAATGGCGGTGCTCTCGAAGATGTCGCGTGGCGGGCCGCTGTCCGCCATCGCCGCCTGGTCGCGCGCGATGCGCCAGTTCTCGAATGCCAGCTCGTACGCCGTGCGGCGCAGGGTGATGCCCGCGGGCTGCCGCGCCTGCACCACGCGCCCCTGTGCATCCACCCAGCCGTCAAATCCGCCGCCCTCGCCCACCACGTGCCAGGCGCGCACCGTGTCGGCCAGCGCGCCCTTCCAGACGCGGGCCGTCGTGTCGAAGCGCGCCGAGTCGTCCACCACGAAGAGGCTCTCGGCCTGCACCGTCATGGCGACGTCGTGCGAGCTCATCCGCTGCGGATCGAACGTCGGCAGCCGATACGTCTTGCCCCGCTTGGGCGTCTCGCCCAGCGCCACCGCGAGCGGCGCGAGCGTCGGCACGAGCACGGGCCCGCGCACCGCCACGCGCTGCGTGTCGGACGGCTGGCCCGGCACGTCCATGCTGAAGATCGCGACGCTGTCGCCATCGATGCGCCCGACGACACGCATTGGCGTGGACGCGGCCTCGGCCTGCACGTCGAACGTGCGCAGGGCGAGCGCCCGCGAGAGCAGCACGACCGATCGCGCCGAGGCGCGGTGCACCCGGCCGCCCAGCGGCAGGTCGGCCACGAAGTAGTCAGTCACCTCGATGCCGTTCGACAGCGTGTCGATGGTGGTGGAGGCGAACCCGATGCGCGCGCCGTTCTGCTCCACGATGTAGAAGGTCGCGCCCGGGCTGAGGCGCAGCGCGGCCTCGGCCAGCCGCGCCGCGCGGCCCTGGAAGAACTCGCGTCGCACGAGCAGCGCCAGGCCGCCGCCCCAGGCGACCAGCAGCGCGACGGCCAGCGCGACGCGCCGGCGCCCGCGGGCGGCCATGGTCATGCGCGGGCCAAAGGGGTGTGCAGCGTCGGCCGGGACGGGCTGCGGGTGCGTCCTGTCACCTGCCCTGCGCCTCGCGCATGTGGCGGTAGGCCACCGCCGCATCGGTCGGGCGGCCCAGGCGATCGAGCACGATGCCCACCCCCTTGAAGGCGCGCCAGTTCGCCGGGTCGAGCTGCGTCGCGCGCTCGTACGCCTGCAGCGCCGCCGCCAGCTGGTCCACGTGGTTCAGCGCCTCGCCCAGGTAAAAGTGCGCCAGCGAATCATCCGGGCGCTGTGCCGCCGCCTTCTGCAGCGGCTCCACCGCGTCGCGCCAGCGCGCCCGGCGTCCCAGCAAAATGCCCGACTGCAGCTGCACCTCGGGATCGTCGGCGCGCAGCTTCATGGCGCGCTTCAGCTCGGCTTCGGCGAGGTCGTACTTCAGCCGGTTGCCCAGCAGGAAGGCGCGCGCGCAGATCAGCCGCACTTCGTCGCCGCCCCGGGCCAGGCACTCGTCGAGCGCCGTCAGCGCGGCCGCCGCGTTGCCGTGCTTGTCGAGCGCGCTGGCGTAGGCGATCGCCGCCTCCGCGTCACGCGGCGAGAGTTCGGTGGACCGCTTGAGCGGGTCCAGCGCGGCGCTCGGAATGGCGGTCGGGGTGGGGCGCATCGGCGCCGTCATCGCGGCCGGCAGGGGATGCGTGCCCGTGGTGCGCATTGGGGCGGGCGGGCGGGCCGATGCGGACTGCGCGTTCTCGGCGGCGGGCGTTGCGGAGGCCGCACCTGGACCGCCGGTGGCACGGGCGGCGGTGGGCCGGACCTGCGCCGGCGCGGCGGCCGTCGCGGGGCGGGGAGGCGACGCCTGGCGGGCGCGCTGCGCGGCCGGGGCGGACTCCACCTCCTGCACGATGCGCACCGACCAGCTCGGGCCGGAATCCTCGACGTCGTCGTACGATGACTCGCCGCAGACGGGCGGCTCGCGGAAGCCGAGCGACGACCCGTCCCGGGGATCCCCGCGCTCCTCGCCCTGCTGGTCCACCCGGAGCTGCGGCACGGCCGCCACGTCGCCGAACGAAAGTTGGGCGGGGTCGTAGCTGGCCGCCGGCAGCGGCACGGGCGGGGTCGGGCGCGGATCTCGCGTCGTCACGAGCCTCTGGTGTAAGGGGACAATGGGAACAATCTAGCCCGCGTGGCGCGTGCTCGGCCAACGGATCCCCCCGGGACCGGCCGGCTCCCGTCCAGCCGTTCCCGAGGTCATCTTACAAAGCTATGGCAGACGAAGCCCTGGTTGTCCGCGGCGCCCGCGAACACAACCTCAAGGAGATCGACGTCACGATCCCCCGCAATCGCCTCACGGTGGTCACGGGGCTGTCGGGGTCGGGCAAGTCGTCGCTGGCCTTCGACACGATCTTCGCCGAGGGACAGCGCCGCTACGTGGAGTCGCTGTCCGCCTATGCGCGGCAGTTTCTCGGCCTCATGGAGAAGCCGGACGTCGATTCCATCGAGGGGTTGTCGCCCGCCATCTCCATCGAGCAGAAGACCGCCGGGCACAACCCGCGGTCCACCGTCGGTACCGTCACCGAGATCTACGATTACCTGCGCCTGCTCTACGCGCGGGCCGGCACCCCGCACTGCCCCAATTGCCACCGCCCCGTGGAGCGGCAGAGCGCCGGGCAGATTGCCGACACCCTGCTCGAGTGGCCCGACGGCACCCGCATCGAGGTGCTCGCGCCGCTCGTCCGCGGCCGCAAGGGCGAGTTCCGCGAGCTGTTCGAGAATGCGCGCAAGCAGGGGTTCGTGCGTGCCATCGTCGACGGCGCGCTGGTGGAGCTCGCCGACCCGCCAACGCTGAATCGCCGCCAGAATCACGACATTGCCGTCGTCGTGGACCGGCTGACCGTGCGCGCCGCCGACCGCGGCCGCCTGGCAGACTCGGTGGAGACGGCGCTGCGCCTGGCCGAGGGGCTCGTCGAGATCCGGCGGCACGACGGGAGCAAGCAGGCGCCGCACCTCTTCTCGGAGCGCTACGGCTGCCCCGACTGCGGACTCTCGCTCCCCGAGCTCGAGCCGCGCCACTTCTCGTTCAACTCGCCGTTCGGCGCCTGCCCCGCCTGCAGCGGCCTCGGCGTCCGCCGCCTGGCCAGCGCCGAACTGGTGCTGGGCGACCCGTCCATCTCGCTGCTCGAGGGAGTCGTGCTCCCCTGGGGCGAGCCCGACGGCTACCTGCGCCGCGTCATCCTCCCCGGCCTCGCGAAGCAGCTCAAGTTCGAGCTCAATGCGCCGTGGGGCACCCTGCCGAAGAAGGTGCAGGACGCGCTCCTGCACGGCGTCCCCGGCAAGACCGGCGAGACGAAGTGGGAGGGGATCCTTGCCACGGTGCAGCGCCGCTACGCCGAGACGACGAGCGACAACGTGCGCACGGAGCTCGAGGAGTACATGCTGGTGGCCGAGTGTCCCGAGTGCGGCGGGGCGCGCCTCAAGCCCGAGTCGCTGGCCGTCACCATCGACGGACTCAACCTCGGCGAGCTCGTCAGTCGGTCGGTGGCGGACGCGCTGACCTTCGTCGGCCAGGTGCCGTTGCGGGCCGCCGGCCGCCGTGGGCTCGATCCCGAGATCGCCGGCCCGATCGTGAAGGAAGTCGGGGAGCGCCTGCGCTTCCTCGTGGACGTCGGCCTCGACTACCTCACGCTCAACCGTTCGGCCGAGTCGCTTTCGGGCGGCGAGGCGCAGCGCATCCGGCTGGCGACGCAGATCGGCAGCAAGCTGGTGGGCGTGCTGTACATCCTCGACGAACCGAGCATCGGCCTGCACCAGCGCGACAACGCGCGGCTGCTGGCCACGCTCAAGCGGCTGCGCGACCTCGGCAATACCGTGCTCGTCGTCGAGCACGACGAGGAGACCATCCGCGCCGCCGACCACCTCATCGACCTGGGCCCCGGCGCCGGGAAGCATGGCGGCGAGGTGGTGGCGCACGGCACGGTGGACGAGGTCATCGCCACGCCGGCGTCGCTGACCGGCGCGTACCTTCGCGGCGAGAAGTCGGTCCCCGTGCCGGCCACGCGGCGGCCGCGCGACCCGCGGCGCCAGCTGGCGGTGGAGGGGGCGCGCGAGCACAACCTGCGCGACATCACGGTGGAGGTGCCGCTGGGCTGCTTCACCGCCATCACCGGGGTCTCCGGCTCGGGCAAGAGCACGCTGATCAGCGACATCCTGCACCGGGCGCTGGCGCGCCACTTCTATCGCGCGCGGGTCATCCCGGGCCAGCACAAGCGCATTCGCGGGCTCGAGCACCTCGACAAGGTCATCGACATCGACCAGAGCCCCATCGGGCGCACGCCGCGGTCGAATCCGGCCACGTATACCGGGCTGTTCACGCCCATCCGCGACCTCTTTGCCGAGTTGCCCGAGGCCAAGATGCGCGGCTACGGCCCCGGCCGCTTCTCGTTCAACGTCAAGGGCGGGCGCTGCGAGGCGTGCCAGGGCGACGGCCTCGTGAAGATCGAGATGCATTTCCTTCCCGACGTCTACGTGACGTGCGAGACGTGCAAGGGGAAGCGCTACAACCGCGAGACGCTCGACGTGCGCTTCCGCGGCATGAGCATCAGCGAGGTGCTCGACCTCACCGTCGAGGACGCGCTGGCGCTCTTCGAGAACCAGCCGCGCATCGCCCAGAAGCTGCAGACGCTGCACGATGTGGGCCTCGACTACATCCACCTCGGGCAGAGCGCCACCACGCTGTCGGGCGGCGAGGCGCAGCGCGTGAAGCTCGCCACCGAGCTCAGCAAGCGCGATACCGGCCGCACGCTCTACATTCTCGACGAGCCAACCACCGGACTGCACTTCGAGGACGTCCGGATGCTGCTCGAGGTGCTGCACAAGCTCGTGGACCGCGGCAACACCGTGCTCGTCATCGAGCACAACCTCGACGTCATCAAGACCGCCGACTGGATCGTGGACCTCGGCCCCGAGGGCGGCGCCGGCGGCGGCGCGATCGTGGCGGCGGGAACACCGGAGGAGGTCGCCGCGGTTCAGGCGAGCTTCACGGGGCAGTTTTTGAGGGGAGTGTTGAAGCGCTGAAGCGCTGAAGCGCAGATGGCAGAGGGCAGAGGGCAGAGGGCAGAGGGCGGATGGCGGATGGCGGATGGCGGATGGCAGAGGGCAGATGGCCGATCGCCAATCGCAATCCCAGATCGCAATCCCCATTCCCAATCCGAATTCCCAATCCTAAGTCGATGGTTTCGATCCTGGACATCATCGGCCCCGTCATGGTGGGCCCCAGCAGTTCCCACACCGCCGGCGCGTGCCGGTTGGGGCTGCTGGCGCGCAACCTCGTCGACGGCACGCCGCAGCGGGCGCACGTGGAGCTGCACGGTTCGTTCGCCCGCACCGGCGAGGGGCACGGCACCGACAAGGCGATCGCGGGCGGACTGCTCGGCTTTCGCCCCGACGACGACCGCCTGCGCACCGCGCTCGAGATCGCCGAGGGCGAGGGGCTCGACTACACGTTCACCAAGACCAAGCTGGGCGAGGAGAACGAGGTGCACCCCAACACGGTGCGCATCACCGTCGAGCGCGACGGCCGCACCGCCGTGATGACGGGTTCGTCGCTCGGCGCCGGGCGCATCGTGGTCAGCGAGATCGACGGCTATCCCGTGGAGGTGCACGCCGACCTCCACACCATCGTGCTCGTCGCCGAGGACATCCCCGGCTCCATCGCGCGCATCACCACGCTCCTCGCCGAGGACGGCGTCAACATCGCCACCATCCGCGTGTCGCGCCGCCGCCGCGGCGGCGACGCGTTCATGGTCATCGAGGTGGACGAACCGCCGGGCGACGACGTGCGGGCCCACATTGCCGTGCTGTCGTGGGTGCGCT
>Ga0334722_10001330_pt1 | contig 31450 bp, 31 predicted proteins | sample C3_bottom_MG_FD_207210 | JGI IMG/M metagenome (GOLD analysis project Ga0334722, IMG submission 207210) | Sediment microbial communities from Yellowstone Lake, YNP, Wyoming, USA - C3_bottom | ecosystem: Environmental > Aquatic > Freshwater > Lake > Sediment | place: USA: Wyoming | collected... | reverse complement strand
GGTAAACCAGAGATTTCTCGCTCTTTTATTGCAGATGGAAAAAAAACCGATATCGGATGCTCAATTTCATAAAGATCTTGTTACAATGCATAAAATCAGAGCATTTCTTCCTGAGACTGCAGGTAAAATTGTTCCAGCCGGTCCAGTGGTGAGCAGGGGTTCGCACACAGACATTGTTCTTGACGCCGTCCAAAAAATAGCCAAAAAATACAATGATCCATATCAATCTCAAGGTGAAAGGAGAGTACTATTATCGGGAATTTCACCCGAAGGATTACCGCTTGATTTTTGGATTGGCGCGAAAGATGAACGTTTAGTCTTTCACCAGTATCCGAATCCGTCATTTTATGCTGAATATGTCCATGAAATCAACAGAAGTCTGAGGGAATTTACGGAAATGGATACTACGGTTCCTTTAAGAACAAGGATCGATAAGATCGCGGAATTCCATCAATATGGAGTCAATGTAAGAATGTTTGAAAGAACCAATCAGGCGTTTTTCCTCGGAATGTCAAACACACTGTTACGGGAAATGGGACTGCATGGTATCGAAGGAGGAATACTTGATTTTGTCGGTATGAGGCTCCAACCAGAGAATTTCAGACGTTATTTTACTGATGAGGTTATGAGAGTGAATCCGGCACAAAAAGGCTTATTATAAAATACCCCTTGCAATTTACTGAAGGGTGATATAGATTAAAATTATGGCACAAAATCAGCCTCAATCTTCGTCTACAGCAAAACTCGCTAATTCGCAGTTATATGTAAAATACGGTCTGGTAGTCCTTGGATATGTAGCCTTGTATTTCGCAGTGATGTTTTTTTTGGGAGCAGATGACGTAAGAGATCTCGTTGATCCGACAAACGTTCTAAGCCTGTCTGTGTTTTTATTTTTAGCCGGAAGCAGTCTCAAAGTCAATTTTGGAAGCCTGTTATTTTTACTGAATCTTGTTGCAGGTGTGGTTCTCGTATCGTTTTTGACCTTTACTCAGGGATTACTCATATTATTGGTTATGCTTCTTGTCCAGAAATTATTAAAAGTTCTATAAGCTAATAAAACGTGGGAAGAACACTGAAAAATATTATTTTAGTCGGAGTTACGCTGATTATTTCTACTTTTGTTTCTTCGTTTATGCTGGGAATTTTGCTTACCATGGGAGGAAATATACAGGTAGTCGGTGCAGGACTCAATAATCTTGCGTTTGACCCGATGATAACGATTGCATACATGATGCTTTTCTATTTCGTTACTCTCTTTTTTCAACCGAGGGCAAAAACGCAGTTATATCTGTTCCTTTTTACCTTGTTTCTGTCGTTTACGGTAACGTTTATCCAAGGAGCAGTCTTCATGCTGACGTTTTACTTCATCCTCCGCAAAGTGAATATCATCTAAATTACTCCAGGAACAGAAGAGGGGATAAATAACGGGAGAAGAAATGAAATTGCAGGTTTAATGATGATATCCAACATTGAAGATCTTCCGAGCGGAAAAATAAGCATAAGGAGAAAAATCATTCCATACCGCTCGAGCTGATACCACTCCTTTGCTTTTTCTTCCGGCAATATTCCGCCGACTATTTTGAAACCGTCCAGCGGGTGGATCGGCAACAGATTAAAAACTCCCAACATCACATTCAATGAAATGAAGGGGATGATGATAAAAGAGCTTATAGCAATTAATAAATGTTGATCAAATAACAAGAACAGTCTAAGAAGTAAAGAAAGTATTATAGCCATAATGAAATTAGATATCGGACCCGCTATTGAGATAAATGCGGCATCTTTTCTCGGATTTTTTAAGTTGTATGGATCAAACTGAACAGGCTTGCCCCATCCAAACCCGAAAAAGAGTAAAAAGATGAGTCCGAACCGGTCAATATGGACAAAAGGATTTAACTTGAGCCTTCCCTGAAGCCTCGGAGTAGGATCCCCAAGATAGTCGGCAACTGCCGCATGCGAGAATTCATGCACTGCTATCGCCATAAGAAGCGCCGCGATATAAACAACAAATAAAAGAGGATTGGAAAAAAGAATATTAATCATAAAACATAAAACATGAAGCATGAAACAAATAAAATACGTTGATTTCAAACTTCATATATGATATTATAACTCATTGTTTCATGTTTTAAGTTTCATGTTTCATTCATATGCCATGCTATCATTGCGGTAAAGGAGTTTTATACGGAAGATCACACACACATCACAGAGGTGTTGCTGGTGGTCGCTGGAAAAAAAGAGCTCCTAAAACACAGCGGATATTCCAACCCAATCTTCAGCGAATGAGTATCATTGAAGACGGGGAAGAGGTAAGGGTAGAGTTGTGTACGAAATGTCTTAAACGGGTAAAAAAAGATGTCGTTGACGGTGTCAGACCGTTTCTCCAATTAGCCCAGTACCAAAAGCCAAAAGAAGAGCAAAAAAAAGAAGAAGTCAAACCGGAAGTGAAGAAAAAAGCTCCAGCTAAAAAAACTTCAAAGAAAACTCAGGTATAAAGACCAATAAAAACTCCGAGAAAAAATAAACCACAAATTAATTCGCATTAGCTCCAGTAGGAACATGATATGGAGAGTTTGTTGGTGTCGGTGTGAGGTGGTATGGATTTGATGTTGGGGTAAGGAGGTGATACGGATTTGGAGTAGGCGTAGGAGTTCCATTATGCAAATTACCATTACTATTGGAACCAGGGGGTGGATTAGTAGGAGTCGGATGGTTGGGATTTGTGGTTGGCGTAGGAGTAGGTGTCGCAAGTTCAGGATGGTAAGGATTGACTAAACATGCCTCAATAGATTGCAAATCTGCTAAAGTCAGATTGAGCATAGCACCCCGGTTAATATCTTGCGAAATTTCGTCATACCTATGAATACCGAACTTTCCTTTTAAACAAAAAATAAGTTCTGTAGGTAATTTTCCTTGATATTTATCTTGAAATAGATTCTCAATCCGGCTTATGATGCCAGCGCATTCATGAGTATTACATTGTGCGTGCGAATTCCAATTTGCCTTACTGGAGAATATTTGCCTCCCGTTTGAAAATAGTAATTGGATTCCAATCATAATGCCCATGAAGAATAATGCTGCAAAAAAAACGATTTTGGATATAAGGCGTGAATTTTTCTTTGTCACATTACTAGATTAAACAATTAAATAAAAAATGTCAAATAATCCGTTCTGGGTTTGCATTATAATTACAAAGAAAACTTCGGAAGAGAAATGATATAGTAGTACTATCGACATGATCCTTTCAAAAAAGAAACAATACTTGCAGATCGCCTTAAATTCCACATTGGATGAAGCTTATGCGATTATCCAGGAGCTTCCCAAAAGCGACCGGATCATTCTTGAAGCAGGTACACCACTCATCAAAAAATATGGTATGCAGTCAATCCGTAATCTGTATGAATGGCAGATGTCAAATACTGGCGAAGATCAAGAAATACCCTATATTGCTGCCGATCTTAAGACCATGGATAGGGCAGAGACGGAAATAACCATGGTAAAAGAGGCAGGAGCATCAGCGGCAATCTGTTTGGGTCAGGCGCCGGTTGAAACCTTAAATAGTTTTTTGGAAACCTGTACTAGGGTCGGCGTCGACAGCATGATTGATATGATGAATGTAGACTATCCTATTAATGTTTTACGTAAACTTAACCGTCCTCCTGACGTGGTAATGCTTCACCGCGGGGTCGACGAGGAAACGTTCAATAAAGACAAGCCCATTCCCTATTTACAGATCAATAAGGTTCTCAGTTCTTATAACGTTTTGATTTCCATTGCCGGCGGCGATACGATCCGTGAAGTGCAGCGCGCGGTTTTTAACGGCGCAAATATCGTAGTCGTCTGGAAAGAGTTTTATCATTCGACAGAACAAACAGGAAATTTGGTAAATGAGTTTTTGGCAGAAGTAAAATAACCACGTATCATTTCTTGCTTATCAGTTTTTTGAATCCTTCCATGACTTCAATAGGAATAGCAAACACAACGGTATTTGCAGGATTAGCGGTGGTTGCTTCAATCGTTTGAAGGGTTCTTAAGGAGATGGCACCGCTTTGGGCCAACATCGCCATTGCTTTATTTAAATTTTCCGAAGCGGTAAGTTCTCCCTGTGCCCTGATGATTGTTGCTCTCCGTTCCCGTTCTGCTTCCGCCTGTTTTGCCATGACCCGTTTCATATCAGCCGGTACCTCGATATCCTGAATTTTGATGGCGGTTACGTCAACGCCCCAGCTGGACGTTTCCTGATCGACGATTGTTTTGATTTCATCGGCAAGTTTCTGCCGCTCGGTCAGAAGCGTGTCGAGTTCGACGCCGCCGATAACATCACGCAGTGCCGTTTGCGCATATTGGGTAATCGCATAGGTGAAATCCTGGATCTTAAGAATAGCATCTTCCGGTTTGGTGACTTGGAAATAAACCACCGCGTTAATTCCAACCGGTACGTTATCTTTTGTAATAACTTCCTGTTGTGGAATATCTGAAGTGGTGATTCTTACATCGACCTTAATGACTCTTTGCAATATGGGTACCAAAATATTGAGTCCCGGATCAAGAGTGTTGGAATACTGGCCTAACGTAAGTACGATTCCCCGCTCATACTGGTCGATGATAATAAGTGTTTTGAGTAATAAAGGCAGGATAATGACAAAAAAAACAAAGACGACAATGACAAAAATATACATAGTTTGATTATAGGGAGGGAAAAGAAATTGTCAAGTTACAACTCCTTTTTTTTCAGCTTTCCGTCGATTTCCTCATATAATTGACTCTTTTGTTCCAGTGCGCGCTGGGTGAACAGAATTCCGTTCAAATGATCGACTTCGTGTTGGACGATGACGGCCTTAAAACCGGTGAACCATTCGGATTTTTTTTCTCCATTTACCGTTTGGTATTCAAGAAGAAGTTTTTTTGCCCGTTTGACCGGACTCCAGATACGGGGAATTGACAGGCATCCTTCAAAATGTGTTTTTTTCTTATGGCCTTTGGAATCTTTTCTCACCCTTGTAGTGGTAGATTTCTTTCCTTCGATTTCAAGTATTTTTGGATTAACGATTGCGGTTATTTTTCCATCAATATTCGGCTTCATGATGAAAAGTGATAATCCGATGCCGACCTGCGGGGCAGCCAGCCCGACTCCTTGGGGATCAACTTGCGTGTTAAGCGCCTGTTTCATATCTTTTACCAACTCCTGCAGTTTCCCGTCGAATGACTCAACAGGTTTCGAAGATGAGGTGAGAACGTCGTTTGGAACCGTGACGATTTTGAGCATAAGGATATTATATAATAACAGTAATACAAATTTCTAATTACCTAATTAACCTAATCTCTAAAAAATTTTCAATGATCCAATGAGGTTTGTTTTAGGTCAATTAGAAGAATTAGATTAATTAGGTTAATTTTATGAAGCTTTCCCTTTGTCTCGCTACCCACAACGAAGAAGCAAATCTTCCCGCTTGTTTGGAATCAGTCAAAGATTTAGTTGATGAAATGGTGATAGTCGACGGTTCATCAAAAGATAAAACCGTTGAGATAGCAAAAAAATACAATGCACGAATCATTATTACGGACAATCCTCCGATGTTTCATATCAACAAGCAGAAAGCGCTGGACGCGGCAAAAGGGGAATGGATTTTGCAGTTGGACGCTGATGAAAGAGTTTCTCCCGGACTTGGGGCTGAAATCAGAGCAATTATCGCCATGTCAGAAAAAAAACGTGAAGAATATGAAACGAATCTTTCCGACAAAAAATTGTTTACCCGTCACCAAACTATCATTGAAAAAGAGCAAGGGAAGGTAGGAGAAAAAAATGGAGAATATGCCGCATTCTTTTTGCCGAGATTGAATTATTTTTTAGGGACATATCTCCGGCATGGTGGAGTTTATCCCGATGGGGCAATCCGATTGGTAAAAAAAGGAAAGGCTCATTTTCCATGCAAAGATGTGCACGAGGTAATGAAAGTTGACGGGAAAGTGGGTTGGCTGCAAAATCCGCTCCTCCATTATGATTCTCCAACATTCAAACGCTACCTGGAAAGAAACCACCGGTATATAACAATGATGGTATCCCAGTTTAAGAAAGAAAACCTTCCTAAAAATCTGACAAATTTTTTTGACTACGTTTTTGTAAAGCCGTTTATCTGGTTTTTTTCGACGCAGATCCGTCATAAAGGAATCCTTGACGGTTGGCAAGGGGTTGTGTTTTCGTTTTTCTCCGCGCTTCGATTTCCACGGGCGTATTTAAAATATCTTATTTCTTGAACTTCCGTTTGACTAATATATATTTATAATCTATCACTCATGTTATGAGTGACAAACCAAGTCCTGCGATTGACAGAATGGCTTCAGTTCAGCTACAACGTGCACCCCAAACTCAAATAGAAACCCAACTTAAAGAAGTTTTTAATAGGCGTGTCGAAGAACGAAGAGCCCGTCATGCAGATTCAGATCAAGGGGATCAACATAGGGTGTATATAGAGATGGGGAAAGATTTGGTGGGTATGACGGTTGCACAAGGTAATAAAAATATTGACGAATTGTATCAAAGATTTCAGTGGTTAGGAAATGATGTTGGATATTTAATGGAAACTTTTGGTGATAAAGGATTGGTTGACGAGAGTTTTTTATGGTTAGGTAGAATGATCCCAAATCCTCAAAATCCAGCTGAAGAAATTTTTGAGCCGGCAAAGCATTTATTAGAAGTCGCTCCAGTAATAAGTGAGTTAACGCCTCAAGAACAACTTGGGTGTTATGTACGTTTTCTTAAAGGACAAGTTGAATTTTCTCAAAGAAATGCAGTTTACGGAAAAGCATTTACTCCTAACGCGGTTTCTGCAAAATAAACTATTAAAGATATTTAAACTCCAACCTTAAACTCAACGACCTCCCCGTCTTTCATTACATAATCTTTTCCCACAATTTGCACCAAGCCTTTTTCGCGGGCTTTTACCCATCCGCGGGCATCGACGAATTGCTGATAGGGAATGACATCTGCTTTTATAAAATGCTTTTCGAAATCGGTATGGATTACTCCTGCCGCTTGTGGAGCCAGGTTTCCCTTTGTAATAGTCCAGGCGCGGACTTCCTTTTCACCCGCGGTTAAAAAAGAAATAAGGCCGAGTGTTTCGTAGGCTTTTTTAATAAGTCGATTCAATCCTGTTTCTTCGAGCTGGTATTGCTTTAAAAAATCCTTTTGTTCCTGTTCGTTGAAAGCCAAAACTTCATTTTCCAGTTTTGCGCATAAGTAAAGATTATTGGATGGTTGGGTGTTTGGTTGATTGGTTAATTGGCCTAAAATCTCATTAATTTTTTTCTTTACTTCTTCCGGGTTCTGTAGTTGTGCTTCGGAGACATTGAAGACGAAAATCACTGGTTTTGCGGTTAATAGGTTCAATGATTTGATTGCAGAAAGTTCTTCATCAGGGAATTGCAAGTTACGAACAGGTGTTCCTGTATTCAGCTTTTCCTTGACTTTTTGGACAGCATTCCAGAAGAAAACGGCGTCTTTTGACGCAAGGTCTCCTTTGGGTTCCCTTTGTTTTTCAAGAGTTGAAAGATCTGCAAGCATCAGTTCTTCCTCAATTGTTTTTATGTCCGAAACTGGATCGATTTTGTCAGAAACATGAACGACATTTGAATCTTCAAACAGGCGGGCGACGTGTACTATTGCAGCAACTTCCCTGATATGGGACAAAAACTTATTTCCCAACCCTTCTCCTTTTGATGCTCCTTTTACGAGTCCGGCAATGTCATAAAACTCAACTACTGCAGGAACAATAACTTGAGTATTAACGATTTTTGCTAGTACCGGAAGCCGTTCGTCAGGAACTTCGATGACGCCGACGTTTGGTTCGATGGTGCAAAACGGATAATTCGCCACATTTGCCACCTGTTTTTTTAAAAGAGCATTAAAGAGTGTCGATTTTCCAACGTTGGGTAATCCGACAATACCGATTGAAAGTTTCATCCTGATATTGTAACACGTTTCTGGAATTGATGCGAGATTGAGATTAATCCTATAATAGTATATAATCCACGTATATGAGTGTAGAAGGAAGAATTGCCAGGAATCCGGAAGCACTTCAGAGATCCCTTTCAAACAGCATTACCAGAGGAGGAGATGGGTTTGAAACACTTCTTCGTATCCGCCATGATCATGCGATGGGCGGGCAAATAACTCCTGATACAAGAGAATATATTGACGCAACGGGATTTACCGGTAAACAGGTAGCATTGATAACAGACTCGCTTGGAACGGAAAGGGCAACCGCCATGAAACAATATCTTACTTTTCTTGGTGGAAAAGGTGACGAAAAAACCTTCCGGACTCTTCTTCAGGTAACGATGGAAAGTTTCAAACAGGTTTCTCAAGATGAATGGGCAAAAAAAGGATTTAATCTTTATGATCTTGCGGGCTATTTCGAATATCTTATTGCGCTTAACCCGCTTATGGGAATCTCTACGATTCTTCTGTATAAACAGTCATTGGATCAGGACAGAAAAGATGACACGTCGGAAAAAGGAGTAATGTTCGGATGGTTCAAGAATACGGTGGAAAAAGCGGTAAAAACAGATAAAACCGTTGGCAGTTTTTTCGAAACCGTCCGTTCCGAAGGAACCGGAAACGAATCCGAACTCACTCACTTTTTGAGCGATTGGGAAAAAGAAATTCAACTTAATATCGCGGAATGTTTAAATCTCGCTTCATGCATGGCAATCCATATCCAAAACGAAGACTGCGCAGTGCTTACTTCATCGCTTTTAGTTCCTTTGGGAGGGTATGATTTTCGTCAGGCGGTTCAAGCGGTCAATGATCTGGCAGGGCATTCGGTATACAAAGAATATTTGGGAGATATTTCCCAATGGAAGCAGGAGCCGCAAAACGGAGTGCGGATTCCCGCATACACAAGCGTTATCGATGTAAAAAGAGCTATTGAAGCCTATGAGCGTTTTTGGGGACGGGCTCTCGACGGAATCAATGCGAAAGATTTAAAATTACAAAAACACGATGATGCCGTTTCCTTATTATTAGGAAATGCCGCAACCGTTTTTGTCAGGCCAAGGGAAAATCCCAGAGCTGAAGCACGTATCGATATACAAGGAGGACAGCCTTATTCCGGGTTAAGTATAAGGGTTGACAACGAAAGGGGAAGAAACCGCATATCTGCCGATATGGGAGGAGCGGCTTTTCAGGACGCCATTGATTACGCGAGACATGTCGCAAGACTTTCGACAAATAAAAACATCGTCATGAATTACAAACAGATGATCGACGAAAGAGGAAGGCTTATAGGAAATGATAAAATAGCCTATCCGTCCATAATGGAATTCGACAGTATTGACGTTGGAAAAAAGATCGCGTTGTTTCTTGCGCTTGCAATGCAGGAGGGAAACGCGGTTGGTTTCCGGAGCGGAGATTTTTATTTGCACCATTCGCGCGAATATGTGGCAAAACCAGAATATTATGAACATTTTGCAACAATTGCGGAACAGTTTGTTTCGGTATACCGGAGAATTCAAAAGAAACATTCTTCATAATTTTTCTGCCGTTATTGTATCTTGTAGTATACGCTACAAGAGTTGACTATATGCGATTGTCCTCATATAATATGGCCATGGCAGAACCTAAAGGTGAACGGTTAGGAAAAACACCCTCACTTGATCAAAGTAAACTTTCTTCTTTAATGGAACAGATGGGTCATGTCGGAGCCGGGGAAAGAAAACAAATCAAACATGGAATCAAACAATATCTTTTTTCTCATCCTGCTATCGCAGTAGCAGGTGTTACAAGCCTTACTGATCAATCAAGCAACAGATATGCTCAGGAATTATTGGGCGAACTTCAACCAGAAGACATAAGGGAATTTGTTTCCGTTCAAGGACGATTGGCACGCAGGGAAGATTTTACCGCTGCATTCGCTCTTTATGATCGGCCTGGAGGTGAAGTTGCGCGCGCAATGGTTCATGGATATCTGACGAAACCGACGAAACAACTGAATAATACAAAAGAAGTGCAGGGAAAACAGGAAGCGGCTCTTGTGGCAAATAAAGTTGGATTGGCTCTTGTTGAAGCTTTAGAATTACTTGACTCACCTTTTAGGATTCCGATATTGAAGGAAATTGACGGAATTATCTACAGCCCTTTGAATCCTGACATGACTCTTATTGATCTTCTAAACGCGAATGCATCTTACGCAAAACGGAAGTCCGATTCCGAACGTGCATATGCAATATACTTTGCCTTAAATATGATGTATAAAACTGATGCAGGAATAAGTTTTGACGCAAGACAACAGGGTATCCGCCAACTCCAAAATGAAGGTGTAAAAATTGGGCAAGGCCTCTTTATGCATTTGCAGGTTTTCAAGGAAAAACGGCCACCACCAGCAAGTATTTGGGAAAATCCTAAACAGGAACATACGCATCAACTTCAGCAGGAATTTGAAAATTTTGCAAAACTTTTAACAAAATATTTACGAACGGGATACGGTTTTTTCGAACCATCAATCTTTACATTTGAAACACCGCTACCCTATGGAGTGACCGCGAATGCATTAAGAGGATATTTAAGAGAGATAAGAACGCTGCTAAACCAGATTGGATTTGATACGTTGATTATTGCTACTCCTGGGAGAAGGACAATTTTTGCAGCTCTTCCTGAAGACAGGATTGTTGGCAAATTTATCGATCCTGAAGTATACGTTCAACTCCAGAATGAAGTTTATAGAATGGTTCATGATGGGAGAATTTCCGAATTGGAGGAAGTATTACTTCCTGCAAGCGAAGTAAATACAATAATAGAATACTTAAAAGATAAAGTGCTGTCGTTTGACCCCAAAATTATTGAAAAAGCCCTGCCTATTATTGTTGCTCAAGCACAGACTGGATTGAGCGCTATTGGTTCAACCGTAATTCATAATAGATTAAAGCTTGCGAAAGAAGAATTTTTGAGAGAAATGGGATTGACGGGAATTTCATTTAATTACATAAAAGATGGTACGCAGATTACTGCGTGGTGGGGAAAAAAAGCGTTTACTTTCGTATTGGATTTCAACGGAAACATAAAAGGATTGGAAGGTTTTTCCGAAGAGAACCGGAAGTGGTTCGAAATGGTTACTCTCATGTACTTAAGTCATCAGCGGCATCCCGAACAACATCCTATTCAATCCATAGAACCGGAGGATACGTTGGAAATTCCCAATGCTGAAGCGGATGAAGATGTTGAAGACTCAAAAGATGATACCCCCCATGGTGAAATTCATAAGCGTAAACCATATTTAAGGGTAATGAGTCATGGATATATGGCTTGGCAGACCGGTAACGAAACAACGAATGCGGAAGTTTTAAAACGTTGGGGAATGAGTCTTGATGATATTAACAGATGGCTTTCTTTTATTGTAAGTGATAAGACAAAACTGGATGATCCGGATTCGGAATTTAATCAAATGCTTGTATCACATCAATGGGGAAAAGGACTCAAATTACTATTTCAAGAGATCTTGGACAATATTTACAGCAAGGATTCGAAACCACGGTGGCGGGAAGTTGTGGTAAATCCTGGAAGTAATGAGGCCCGCTATGTCATGCTTTTGCCTACGGTCGCAAAACGGAAAGAAGATCTGGCAGGAAGCGTGTGGAGGGTTGCATTCATAAGAGAAATCAAGGATAGAAAAGCAACTGGAGAATGGACGACAAGTCCGGAGGTTGGTGATAAATTTTATCGGCTTGCTGACGCTAATGAGGAATCAGATATATCTCTGTATCTTTAATAAAATTTACTTGACAGGATAGTCCTTATTAAGGTATAGTGAATCTATGGCAGACAAACAAAAAGCATCAAAATTCGGTTTAGGTCTTCTTATCGGAACGGTAATTGGAGGAATTGCCGCATTTTTTTTCTCTCCAAAATCAGGAGAAGAAAATAGAAAAGAAGTTGCAAAGAAAGTGAAAGAGTTGAGAAAACTTCTTGAAGATCAGGAAGTTGAAAAAAAAGCAAAGGAAATATTCGGTGAGGCATCCAGTGCTGCAGTACATGTGTACATGCAGGCAAAAGAATGGTTGATCGAAGAGCTTGCAGATCTAAAAGAAGCGGTAGAAAATATTGATAAAGAAAAGTATACAAAAGCAGTAGATAAAGTTGTTAAAAGAGTCCAAAAGGAAGTGAAGAAAGACACAAAAGAATTAGAAAAACTGAAGAAACAGTTGATGAAAGAGTGGGAGAAGTTGAGGAAATAAAATTTCTAATTACCTAATTAACCTAATTTCTAAATAAACTCCAATAACTCAAACTATTTAACTTTTCTATAAATAGCATTAAAGATGAGATTAAGTTCCTTTGCTTCATTCCATAATCTTTCAGCTTCTTTTTTTAATTCTGGTTTCGCTACAATTAACATTCTAATAAAATGTTTAGATTCACGAGATTCCTTCTTACATATTCCTATTTTATGCTTAAAATCTTGTTTACTTTCTGCATCATCAGCTTCGCAATAATTAGCTCCAACACTTGTTGCTGATTTAATTAGTTGATTAACTAAGGGGTCTGTCACTAAATTTCTATCTATTTTTTTACAGAATAAAATAATTACTTCACCAAACTTTGCAGTTCTTTCTTCAAGATCATATTGTGTATTCGTCATTATTTAGATTAATTAGAATAATTAGGTCAATTAGATTAATTTAATAAGAAAGCATTATGAAGTCAATGGACTATATGCTACAAAACGGAGTCGTTACACTTTCCTTCCGAATTTCTCCTTTGAAAGCCTGATAATTTTTTCCGTATTTTCGTTTTTCAATGATGGCAACGGCAGGGTTTTTGCAGGGAATGGGGCAGAGGTCATGTTGTCGATACATAATTTCATGACGATCTCGAATTTACCCAGTGATACAAGATCGTTTTCGGTGTAGATTTCGGCAAACTCCCTTGTCAATACATATGCATCGCGTGCACCAACAACAAACGACATCAACGTTCCCACATTTCCAAATATTGCGTGGACTACATCTTCTTCAAGCTGTTCAATATATTGATTGGCTAAGGTTAATGAAAGCCGGTATTTTCTCGCCTCGGACAAAATTTTGATGAATGAACTTGTTGCAAAATTTTGGAACTCATCCACATACAGGAAAAAATCTTTTCGTTCATGTTCTTTGACAAACGACCGGTTCATTGCAGCCAGCTGGATCTGGGTGATAATCATCGCTCCAAGAAGGGCTGCATTATCTTCACCGAGTTTTCCCTGTGATAGATTAAGGATCAGAATTTTTCCTTCATTCATGATCTGTTCCAGGTCAATGGATGATTTTGGTTTTCCTAATATATTTCTGATCATTTTTGAGGTGACGAACTGTCCGACCTTGTTTTGGATGGGAGAAATTGCCTCGGCTTTCAGGCGGTCGGGCATTTTTGCAAACTCCTTTTCCCAGAAATTTTTAAGGATCGGGTCCTGAAGTTCATAGACAACTCTTTTCCGGTAGTCAGGATTAGAAAGCAATCCAAGTATATCTACAAGAGTCGATCCGGACGTTTCCAAAAGGGTCAAAATAACATTCCGTAAAATATATTCCAACCGCGGACCCCAGCTATCTTTATACAATTTATAGAAAATAGAAACGATTCCTGATGAAACCAAATCTTTTTGCTGTTTGTTTCTGATTTCGAGGACGTTTAGGGCGAAGGGCCGTTCGGTATCAAATGGTTCAAGATATACGACGTCGTTGATTCTCCGTTTGGGAATATAATCGAGAATGGTCTCAGACAGGTCACCATGCGGGTCAATAATACCGATACCTCGGTCTTTTCTGATATCGTCAATCGCCATATTGGCAACAAGGGTTGATTTTCCTGCGCCTGTTTTCCCCATTATGTACACATGTTTCCTGCGGTCTGCTGTTTTTATCCCAAAAATGGTATCCCTGTTTTTGAATTCTGTTTTTGCAAAAAAGTTGACATCCTTTTTATAATCGGTAATTGCCGGCGGTTGTTCTCCGTCGTCATGAGCGCCTTTTGGTTGTCCAACCGGAGCAATCGGAAGATTTTCCGGAGGTTCTCCTGACAATGTTTTTCCCCATGCAATATTTTTGAGTCCTTCAAGAAGATATCCCGGCGGGTGCCAGATCGTGGCGAGTTCCTGGGCATTTAATATTTGATGGCGGCGTTCAAAAAAATACGTCGTGCGATTTTTAATTCTTTGAAGTAGCCAGTCCTTCAAAAAAAGAGGACGTTTGAAAACAAACTGGTTTCCTTCACCAAGAGAAAAACTTCCGAAGGTTCCTGCCAAGTTTTGACGGTAAGAAGTAAGAGGCAAGTGGTTATTGTCAGTTGCAACGACAAGCCGGATCAGCGCTTTTCCTCCCTGGAACGAAGTTTTTTGCATGATCAAGAGTTTCTGGGGATTTTGCGTATACCGGTCAGCGTTTTTATCGTAGACCATGTGATGGCTTGCTTCAACACCCTCATCCTGCCATGCAAATGACGCAGGGGTCACCAAAATCTGTACCGCCATTTTTAATTGCGCATCCTGTTTTGATAAAAAACCCAGAAGAGATGATAACGGGTCGATATCTTTATAATCCATGTAGGTTTTTATCGGGAGATAGCAGTAGGAGTTAAGCGCAACTTCTCCGACTTCAATATGCTTTGACTTGAAAATAATATCCATCGGGTCGGTCGTTTTTTTGATCGCGGTAGTGGGGAAGGCGGAGGAAATAAGGCTTTGGATAAATACTTCATTTTCCTTGGGAGTAGTGACATAAAAAAACACCGTCTGGTTCAATAGAAACAGCTCGAACGCGTATGTTTTTGGTTTCAGAAAAGGGCGCTTCCACCAAGGAATATATCCGTAAGAAAGAGTAGAAGCAAAAATCTGTGCTGCGGACTCAATAGGCGTCTCGTCATCTTTTGGATTCCGGATTTGCAGGTGGGAAAGTTCTCGCATATAGAATGATTATAAGTGATATCGAATTAAAATTCTAATGTTAGATGTTACATATTTTTCGATATCGCTTAAAAGATTAAGATTTTATACCTACAAAACTGTAACGGAGTTACAGCATCTTATAACCGACATAAAATTACAAACCTAATGATTTTCTAACCACAACAATGGTATGGTTACAAAACCATTGGTAACCACTCTTCTGTCATACTCGCTTAAAACGAGGCAATTTTACAATTGCGGGTATGACATAGAGCCATTCGTGGGTTACCAAGTGGGTCGTGCTACTTGCAGTCAGGTGCGGTCGCTAATTGCTGACTCTTGTCGAGAGTGAACTCGAGGGGCATGTCTCCGCTTGAGGCATAATCAAGGTTTGAGTAAAGGAACGATCCATCCTTGACTTTGCATGAGATTTTCGAGCCCCATTGAGCGTTGAGTTTTTGAGGTAATTTCACGTACCATGTTCGACCTTGATCTGTCGCAAGGTGTATTTTACCTCTTAACTCTGCCCAGAGTTGCATTTGGTTTACGTCATCAATGAACTTGATCGGATTGAGGTTACTGCCTTCAAAGCAAAATGATTTTGCGATAGCGCAACTCTGTAATTGCATTGTCATCATCTTGCGTGAGAACATTGTAAAACTTTTCAGTACGCCTTCGCCACTGTAACCTCGAACATCGGTGCATTCTTTGGTAGAGCCCGAGATTCTGCAGAGTCCTTCAACAGCTTGCGTTGTCGGAATTTCGATTGCCGCGTGACCGTAAAGCATCAGGTTTTTGAATGTCCCCTTGACACTTGTCACATCGAATTTGCCGTCTTTCTCGGTTTTTAATGAATTGGGATCAAAGGCAAGTAATTCGCCTTCAATTGCACCGCCCCAGTATTCTCCCAACTCTCTTGATTTCGCGTCGATCACACCCAGAGTGACGGCATTTTGATCCATTCCGTTGATTGATTTCTGTGACGGAAGATCTTCCAGCCCAAGTCCACGGCAGGCGGCGAGCGAAACAATCACGATCAAAGCAACCACAATGACGAACAACGTGCGTTTAGTACGGTCGGTACTCATAGGTCCTTAATTCTCCTTGTCCTTTTGACGTGTTTTTCCTCTTTTAAGGGAGTCATACAGATGATTGTTTTGATCCGTATGCTGTGAGGTATGTAACCCTTTCGTACATTTTTTCTTTCATTTTCCTCCGGTTTTCTTTTTTTTGATTTGATCTTGCTCTCTATAACCGATTACATCGGATGTACAGTGCAAGACCAATCAAGTCTTACTCTTAATTTTTAGATTTCAGACAAGAATGGAGGATCTTTACAAGTAGTATTGACCCATTTTTAAAAGTGCGATGAAATATATTTTCCGTTCAGGCTATTTGAACGGTGTCCTTTCATCACAAACGTAATTTGCCCTAAATATGAGGGCAGCTTCTACCCCTTTTAGGGCCGTAATCATGCCTATAGTATATCATATTAATGTTGTTATTTTATAACGACAGTAGTAAAAATTGTTTGCTCGAGGGAAATTTGGTATAACTAGTACATTTATCAGGAATATTCAAATATGGACGAAAGAGCTTTTGTTTTAACGGCAACTCAAGGACAATCTGTCACCGAATCTCTTCCTCCTATGTACGTAACGGGGAGTAGAACTCCATTTTTCAAAGAAAGATTAAAATCGCTTCATTATTCGGGCGAAATTTCCGCAGGTGGAGACAGATTAAAAGGTAAAAAATTAAAAGACAGAATAAAAATTCTGGAGGGTGACCGGCCCCGCAGAAAAAAGAGGGAAATTATTGATGAAATAAGGTTGGTTGAAGAAAAAGAATATGTTGATGGAGTAATGGGATTAGTTCACGTATTTGAAAAAGAAGGAAAAAAATCCGGCGATTTGAATAGTGAAATAATTGATACGGTCCGCTCATGGAAAATCACTAAGGATGATCTTGATAAAGCAAAAAATCCTTTACGTCCTTATGAGATTAAAGATGATGATAAAGAACTTGGCGATATAAAAGTTTTTGCAGATGTTACCAGCTCCGAGGACACACTTCGCAGGAGAACATTGGAAAGGTTGTATGCGGTTCTTGGTCCGGAGGAATTTAGCAAACTTGATGCGGCGGCGTTGGAACGCTTGACCGTTGATTTTATGATAGCGACGGTTGATTTATCGCGGGAGCAGCGGTTTGAACAAGCACTCAACCAATTTAAAGCATTAAATTCGATACAAGGAAACAGCAGGGAAGTCGGTATGGTTGATGAATTTGATCATCAAGACGGTTTAAACTGTGTTCTGGAAACAACACGGAATGCGGTAAGAGCTTACAATAATGCCCATCCGCAAAAATCATTACCGGTACCGACGGTTGATGAAATCAAAAAAAGATATGGAAAGGAGTTAATGGGTCCTGATGGTTTAAATGTTTTATCAGATCCTTTTATGTGGGAGATGCGGAGATTAGGTATAGAAACACAAATATGCATTGACTGGCATCCGATTGTAAACGCGCTTTTTTATAAACAAGGGGTAGCTGCGGTAACCTTTGGTACCCGTCATGCGGTACTTTTATCAGGTATCCGTGTAAAAAACAACATCGTGGAAGTTCAGGTAGCAAATCCGTTACCGAGCGCCATTCCGCACGCAAGTGAAGAATTAGGAAACGGAAAATGCAGGCCCGGCTGGAAAAATATCCGCGAACTTTTTAATAATACGTTTGATAATCCAATCGGACCGGGAATGGTTAATGTGGTACTGGCTAAATGGTAGAATGATTACATGCTTAAGAAGCTTTTTGAAAAAATAAAAGAAAAACCCGGTTTGTTTCTTCTTATTTTGATTCTTTTTTTTATTTCAATCGCAACGGTCAAGCCCGATTTTCATCTCTTAGGCTGGGATAATTATTCGACCTATTTCAATCTGAAAACAAGTATTTTCAGGACGTTTTTTGCGACGTGGAGGCACTATAGGGGATTGGGAGTCCCGTCGGATTCGGAGGCAACCGATATTTTCCGGCAGGTATTTTATCTTGTTGTCAGTCCTTTTGCCCCGCAGACGATTTTGGATCAGCTCTACATCGTACTTTCGTTAATAACAGGAGTACTCGTAATGTATTTTTTTGCATCCTATATCGCAAAGAAGGCAAAGCACACTCAAATCATTCATGAACATCAGGACCTCTTGGGATTTTTTTCAGGGTTATTGTACCTTTTTAACCTCAATACGCTTGCCGTTTTTTATTTTCCCATGATCATGTATATTAATAGGTTTTTTACCCTTCCTACGCTCTTTTTTATCTTTACCTACATACTTTACAACGAAAAAATATCCCTGAAAAAATACCTCTTTTTTGCCTTTACCATCCTGTTTTCATCAGGCAGTTATATTACCGCAACGGTTTTCATTACCGTATTGATGGCGATAGGGATATTCGGAGTTTTTCAAAAAAATCTGAAAAAGGTCATGATACTTATTTTATTTTTTTTGGGACTCAATCTTTTTTGGTTGCTTCCTTTTTTTAACTATACGATTCAGAAATCGAAAATAGTCCAATCGGCGCCAACGTTCATAGAGGCAAATGAAGCCCAATTGAACAAACCGAAATCTTTTTATTCCCTCGGTAAACAACTCATTCTGTACCCCAATTTTTTTGATACCGAACTTAATAATATAAACCTGACAAAAAAATTACCGTACCACCCGATCGTAAAAACTCTCAACTCGTTTCCGCAAAATCTCTTCTTTTTCATCTTTCCTTTGTTATATCTAAGCGGCTCTATGTTCATACTGTTTTTGGTAAAAGAAAAGAGAAATTTGCTCTGGATTCCTGTGATGATTTTCGTTTTTCTCTTTCTCTCCCAGAAGGAATATTCGGTACTGGGCATTTTGTATTCCTTGCTTGATAAGTATGTTCCTTATTTCGGTGTTTTTTTCCGTTTCGGTGACACCAAATTTCATTCGTTTATCGCATTTCCGGGGAGTATTGCCGGGGCAATAGCGTTACTATATATACTTCATTTTGTAAACAAAGCCGCAAAACATACAGAATCAGTCATAAAATATTTCGTAATAGGAATAGCGATTGTTTCCTCGGTTTTTGTTTTCAAGGATTATTTCAACGGCCGTCTTCTCGGGTTTTTTATGTACAGCAAGATTCCCCAGGCATATTTTGACATTGCATCAATTATCAACAATGATCATGGAAATTTCCGGGTTGCGCACCTTCCTTTCGACAAGGACGGTTATTGGAAAACATACGAATGGGGAATGATGGGGTCTGCGTTTTTTGAATTCCTCATGGACAAGCCATTCATTGATAAAACATTCGAGCCGGCAAGCGCCGAGAATGCACGCCTTGACGAAAAAATGTACGGGTTGATCGACAATTTTCAGGCGGCAAGCGAAAACAATAGTCATCAGCAAAAAGCAGATGATTTTTACCGTCTCATGAAGCAAGTTGGGGTGAAGTATCTTATTCTTGACGAAACGGTCAATCCTCAAATGTATCCCAAAGGCGTGACATTATGGGGAAAATTCAATCTGGCCGATTCAAAATCGTTGGTGAAACGGCTTGAATCAATGAATCTTCTTACGAAAATTTCTTCGTATCAAGTAAATATTCAGGAATATATGGATCTCTATGAAAAAGTGGGGGAGTTACAGAACACGGATATAGAAAATGTCAAAAAAAACCCTTTTTTTACGATAACGTTATATACCCTTAATGAAAGCGATCCGGAAATAGGGTATATGCAAAAAGCAAGGCCGCTTGATCCCACCATACAGGAAGGGTTCGATCAAAATACCCATTATGTCCAAAGCGACTCTCCCGCATTATATGAAACCTATCCGTTCAGAAAAAAAGATCTTGGAATTGACATGACTGGTGGGAAAACCACCATGGAACTTCCAAATATGGTTGGTACTAATCTCAACTACTTTGCTGAGTTGCCTTCGGTTTTGCATCCCGGACAGAAGGCGCAGGTACAGATAGAAGTATATGCAAAAGTTATCAATAACGCACTCATCCTGTCTTTCTACCAGTTGAATGCCCCATCTATTAACGGGATATCGAATAGGGAAAAGATAAAAGAAATATCGGCTCCGTTGGCAAAGGTACAAAAGGGATTATCAGTATCAAACGCATTACGGAATTATGTTTCGAATTGGCAAATTCTTCCGTACGGTCAGATCAACAATCTGCGTTTACAGATCGGCGATACGATACTTCCTCTTCCTTATGGTGTAGGAACGGCGGAAAAATATGCAGGTTCTTTAGTAGTAAGTCAAGGTGATATGAAAATAAGTTTGCTCCAACAAAACGAAAAAGAAATTCTTGTCGATCCGGATGAATTGGCCCTAACGGAAAATCCCAACTGTTTTGGTGACGCACTAGAGAATTATCAATTCTCCCATGGAAAAACCAGAGGTAAATTTACCGTATCAAGCCAGAACGGGACAACGTGTTTTTGGAAGGGTTTGAAACAGATAATGAACGGAAAAAGCAATCATATCGAGATAGCCCTTGATGTAAAAGGAACCAACGAAAATCTGGATAACCAATACAAGGAAACGTCTGTCAATTCGTCAAAACCGGTATTAAAACAGGTTGTGCAAAATCTTCCCAAACCCAATTTCATATATATTTGTTTAAAGGAATCGTCAATAGACCAGTGTTTCAATACACATACAAAAACGGATATTGAGGGAGAAAAAAAGATCGTTATCGCTCCCGATAAAAGAGTGACTTCCGATGATCTGGTACTGTCATTCGCCCTAAGTAATCTTACTTACCAGAAGCAAACATTCGCTATCAACCGTCTTGGTCTTTCCCTGTTTAATCCTGTTCTTGAGGATACGATTACGGTTACTCCCCGATACGGAGTTCTGGTAAGAAATATTTCCTCTCCGGATAAAAAAATAGTGGTTCAATTCAATACTCCGCTCAATTATTTCTCTTATTATCAGAACAATACCAACGATGGGTATTTCCTTTCGAACGCCGCGTGCGACCGGTCAAAAGGATACAGGACATTCCGGCAGATGAACGGCATATTGGTAAGTTATTTGGAGAACTGCGATAATACGGTTTCCGAGCCATTGCGGTTTGGCAGTAACAATTTATATTTATGGCTTATCCAGTACAATGTTGCCTCGGGAAAATATCCGAAATTCATGCTTGATGATGGATTCAACAGCTACGTAAATAAATTTGTATCCCTGGATCAGGGATATCCAAATATCAAAGAGTTTAAGACATTCCAGAATCCTGAATTTTTTGCGGATAAAAACGTAACGGCACAGAAACTGGAAAATCTAGTTTACAGAAATGCGTATGTCTGGATTCCACCTCAACCTGAAGCAGGGGATGAGAGGAATAAGTCCTTTATGGTAAATCAATATTCTGAAAACGAGGGATTATTTGCCATAAAAGATTTTAATGTCATGCAGGTACCCAATACGTGGAATGATCTGGTATTGTATCCCGGAAACAATAACCTTGATTTTGGGACTCCCGATAATTTGGAATATCAAAATATTCTTCCTTCGTTATGGAGTTTAACCGTTCATTCCTCTTCCCAGGAAAAAAATATAGAGCTATTTTTCAATGAGGCATACGATCGTCAGTGGGGAGTATATAAAAGTATTCCGGATCTATTGTTAGGAAACAAGGCAGAGGTTTCACACACTAAATGCGACGGATATGCAAACTGTTTTGAGCTGAAACCGGAAACAGGCAGCTATTATATTTTTTACTGGCCTGAAAAACTCAATTTTTTGGGATGGTTTGGAGTTCTTGCTGTTTTGATCATCTTTAGAAGATGTTTAAAGGACGGACCTTGTAAATAGACTGCCTTCTTGATCCATCGGTAGACATAGAAGTTGAATTCGACCGGCAAAATCATCCCTAAAGCGTACTGGATTTTCCAGTAAAGAGAGATCAGTGGGGTAGGTTTCTGGATCAACTGTGCGGCCCATTGGTGGATCTCCCATGTTTTCTGGATAAGAAGGCGGTGGCGTCTCATGGTTGCGGCTTTCCTGTGGACGCGGAACTTCGTTACCACGGTTTTCAGGTTTGCAACTTTCCCAAACTGGCCCAAGCGGTACCATAAGTGGTAATCGTCTGCAGGATAGTAATATTGGTTGTATCCGTTGGTTTTCAAAAACGCGCTTTTTCTGTACATGACCGCAGGGTCGGCAAACGCATTGAGATACAGCCAGCTTTTTCTGATTTCCTCATCGGTCGCGGGGAGTTGTAAAAGGTCAAAGCTTTTACCCTGTTCGTTTATCAGTTCGAGTGCTCCACCAATCAAAACGTATTGGGGGTGATTTTTGAGAAACCGTACCTGTTTTAAGAGACGGTCTTGTACCATAATATCATCGTGGTTCATACGCGCGATAAACTCACCTCGGGTTCTTTTAAGGGCAAAATTTAAGGCATCACTTAATCCCTTATTTTTCTCATACGAGAAATATCTGATATTTCGGTATTTTTTTGCCAGTTGTTTACAAACATTTCCTGTATTATCGGTTGACCCATCGTTGACGAGTACGATCTCGAAATTCTTATAAAAACTTTTTTCCACAGAATGAACTGCCTGTTCAAGATAATTTTCCCCGTTATAGACTGCGATGACAACCGATACCAAAGGTTTTTTCATATGTGTTATTTCGTAACCGCCAAATGATAATCTCTTTTTTTTGTTTCAATAGTCCAGCCGTTCAATTTAATAATAACGAGCTTTCCTACTTCAAATAATACTTGTATCATTCTCAGCAGGGAAGGAAATCGTGAAGGCCGGAGTTCCCTGATGTTGGCAGGTATTTCCCTGATCCGGTAGCCCATATCCTTGGCCCTGATTAAAATAAGCGTGTCAAACAGGTGGATGCTTTGGGGAATATCCTGGATCATAGTGGCAACGATGTTTTTTTTGTATGCCTTGATTCCATGAGTATCAGAACCTTCATATCCGAAAAGGACACGGATGACAAAGCGGAGGAGGTTACTTAAGATTTTTCGTGCCATTGACCGCTTGTCTACTTTTCCCAAAAACTTGGACCCGACCAGTATGTCGTAGGTTGCGTATTTGTTGATCGCCTGTTTCATAAATGGACCGTCCATCCAGTCAAGGTCAAGTTGAATAATAAGATCGTTTCGGGCTGACAAAATAGCGTACTTGATTGCTTCACCATAGTTAGGATGAGGCAAAGTAAACACTCTTATTTTTGCATTCGTTTTCTTCAATTTCTTGGCGATAGAAAGGGTTTTGTCAGTACTTCCGTTTTCCACAAGGATAATCTCATAGTTATTTACCCGTAACTGCTCTAATTGTTTGATCAGGCCGGCAACTTGAGACCAAAGAAAAACCTCCTCGTTATGGAGGGGAATGATGACAGAAACTGATTGTTTTGTTTGGTTTTTCATATGCTTCCATCTGCATATAACGTCTGTTATCTGCATATGGAAGGGGTTCAGGGGAGGTAAGGGAGACATTGCGTCAAAAGAATCATTAAAAAATAATGATAATTGCAAGACGCGTCAGTCTAACCACAAACCTTTGAAGCGGAGGGGACCGCTTTGGACTCCAACCAGCTGCTCGACAACGATGTCGAACAACACTTCTCCCGCGAGGGAGAAGTGGGGCGTCGAGATGACGTCCCACTTGTTTCCCTGCGAGGGGACGCTTACGGCAACGGAGCCGACAAATTCACAGCGCGCCCTGGCTTTGGCGAAACGCAACGATCGGAGCAATAGTACACGCCCCAAAAAGTCGAGTTCATCGTATACGTTTTCACCACGCGGAAGCCAGATTTCGTCATGTCTACGCCAATCGGATCGGTCAGCAACAAAGCAGGACCAGTGACTGTCCAATTCGAGACTTCCGATTTCGGGCACGCCAGTTCATTGCGGTCACACCACTTGCCGAATTCGTCCACGGTCGCATTCGCCAGTTCATCGCCCTTGTGATCGGCAATGATCTTTTGTGCGGTGACGAGAAGCAAACTCGTGGTCGGCGACGTGCGTCCAGCGTTCGGATCGCTCGCGGCGGCTTTCTGCGCGATGGAGAACGTTTCGTTCCGTTCCTCGAAAGTACCGTCGGGTTTGGTAACGCGTACATAAACTTTCTTGTTACCTTCACCCATCGTGAACGTCGGGCTTTCCGAGTTCGATTCGTTTCCATCGGGGGCAGTCCATGCGTACTTGCAACCGTCACACTTGAGCGGATCGAGATAGTACCGGACCGGTGAAGTGGCGACGAGAGTGCCATTTGACTTGATCTGACCGATCTGATACGTGACGGCGGGCGCGGGCGGGCGGGCGGGCGCGATGAACGTACTGACGAACCAGCTGAGACCAAGCGCCAAAACGAGGCAGATCAGCAACGTGATAACGACGCCGAGTACGATTGGCGTGGAATTCTGCGATTGCGTCGCCGGTTGCAGATTCTGCGGTCGCGGGTTGCGCGGACGGGGATTACGACGTGCGGCATTGCGGACGCGATTGACAGCGCGGGTTCCAGCGTTTTGGATGTTGCGAGCGGCTTGACGAGCACGATTGCGCTGTGGTTGCGGTTGGCGCTGTGGTTGGGGCCACGGTGCATTTGCGTTCTGAGGCAGAGGAGCGCCAGGATTTGCGTTCAAAACGCGAAGAATCGAGGCACGTGCCTGTCGCAAATTGGCACCACGAGGAAGTTGCACACCAAGCAAAGGAGCAGCTTGTCGCAACTGTTGCAAAGTTGTCTGCCGGTTGTTAACCCAGCGGATCAAATCACGATAGTTTCTCATTTCAACCTCCAGTTGAAATTGTGCCTTAGACTTAAAAAGCCCTTGGCGTGTGTGAGATTCGACCGACCGATGTACTACGTACGAGTATAATTCCCCTGTGTTGTTTTAGCATCACCTCCTTGAATTGTTTAAATTTGGGAATCAACTCACCCTAGAGACGAAGCTGGCTTAGCCTCATCCATACAGTGAGTTGATCCCTTCAGTGTACTCGAAGGTATCGTCACGACGTTTCCGCCATGATAATACCGTCTTTCACCAAAAGGAAGTGATTTTTATATTTCCCTGAACCCTATTGTTAAGGTGCAACAAAGGTTATGAAACGTGAAACATAAAACATAAAACAAACAGCTTCACGCCTTATTCTTACCTGCTTAATTGGTAAGAAAAACCTATTGTTACGGTGCTCCCTCTCTAATTGAGGGATGGTGAAAGCTTTTTTCACCCCCTCAATCGGGGACTCATCTTGGGGTTTGAGCCCAAGGAGTGAAGGGTAATCTGCTGATTTACCCTCCACCCTTTGAACTAAATCCTTCGATTTCACTCAGGACTATAGCTTTTTAGGCACAAAAAAACCAAGGCATACACAGTAACAATTACTTCCTTTACTGCGCACTCCTTGGGTTTTTTGGTTCGACAACTTCAGCAGTAATTGTCTATTCATATGCCTATAGTATATCATACCTATAGTATTTTTTCAACTATAGTCTGCATCTCTATGTTCTTATCTATTCTATCCACACTTCCTGCACAATATCCTCTTTATAAATACTATATACACTTTTACTTCATGAGACTATAGTTTTCGAATTGTTTTGGTGCGTTAAATACTCTTTCGTTTCAAGGCTAATCCTGCTCCGATACCTGCAAAATTGAGGCCAAGAAGAATGAGGCCGAATTCAGGTCCGGCAGATGGAACATTGGTTACACCGGTAACCACTTTTTCAATACAAAGCTGTGCTGTATCTTCATTTGATGCCTGGTTATTGTATGCCTGTGCCTTGTTTACGATGCAGAAAAGACCTTTATCAGCAGGGAGGAAATTTACCGTATCAACCTGCATTTTAAAGTAATATACCTTTTCTTCGTTTGCTCCAAAATCTCCTGCATTGAAGGTAATTGTGCGTGAATTGCCATCATAGGTCCCCGGTCCAGAAACAGGCTCGATGTAGGAAGGGACAAAATCCTTTACCGTCACATTAGTGAGGCTGGTGCTTGAGGTGTTTTTGACCACGAGCTTGAAAAAAATGAGCTGTCCGGCTTTAAAACGGGGATCAGTAGGTGACAGATTATCAACATAATTTGCAGCTGTTGGATCGGTTACAGAAGTGTCAGGAATACCGACAAGTTTATTGATAAGAATGGTAAATGAAGGGTTGCATCCGCCATACTGGCCATACTGGCCGCTACAACCATAATCAGCGGAAACACCGTTTGCGAGAACGAAATATGATAATACAATCAATAGAAAGGCAAGTATCCTTTTCATAATGCAGGTATTATACTATAAGATTGTTGAAATGTCAACTATGGGGTGAAATAAGTAAAACATAAAGCGTAAAGCATAAAACGTTTAGAGAATATGTGATAAAATTGTTTCACGTTTTAAGTTTCACGTTTTACCTTTATGCGTTTAAATGCAAAAGAACTCCGGGATCTTGAAGAAAAAAAAGCGATGGGTGAAATAAAAGAAGTGAAGCGGAATCCTATCTCTTTTATTTTGGAAAATATCTATGATACATATAACATCGGTGGATTGTTCCGTCTTGCCGATGCTTTGGCTATCGAAAAGATCTATTTATGCGGGGATACGGAAATCCCTCCAAATTCCCGGATAAAAAAAGCTTCGATAGGAACGTATAAAATAGTTCCGTGGGAATATAAAAAAACTGCAAAAGAGGCTATTGATGACCTTAAAACAACCTACGGGGTTAAATTGGTGGCGGTAGAACAACATGAGACAGCAGTGGATTACAGAAAAGCAGACTATTCACTTCCTCTTGCGCTTCTTTTTGGCAACGAAACATATGGCGTGTTACCGGAAACATTGAAGATTGTTGATCAAATCGTAGAAATTCCTATGTGGGGGATCAATAAGTCGTTGAATGTCATCGTTTCTGCGGCAATTGTGTCTTATCGGGTCATCTCTAAGTAGATTTGTTACTGTTTAAAACTATGGTTGAAAAACACACTAGGGAAATGAGAGGAATACGCGCAGCACTTGGTGATAAAATCGTAGACGAATTACTGACAATGGATAATTGCCCAATGCCTACACACCCGAATAAAAGTGGAAATGTGTGCCGGGGAACAAGACAAATTCCAACGATAAACAGAGATGACGGGGAAAATTTTAATATTAGGAGGTGTGTTCATTTTGATGAATGCGGAACTAAAGTGAAATGGAAAGGTCATCCAAATGGAGTCGGTGGCAGATGGGTTATTTTAAAGAAATAACTCTTGAGCCCGAAGTGGGAATCGAACCCACAGTCTAACCCTTACCAAGGGTTTGTTTTACCACTAAACTATTCGGGCTTTCTGAAAAATTATAACACACATGATCTCAATTATTTTGTAAGAAGATCCATAAGACCGCGGGCGATAAAGGCGGTACTGCTTAAACCTTCTTTGTCTTTCCGCGGCCGTTCTCCGCCTCTTCCATGCATAACAAGGCTAAAAGTTGATCCCGATATTCCTATAGCTTGAGCCATTTGTTGATTATTCATACCTGTTTTTGCGCTAACTCCTTCTGCAAGTAAGTCGACAATTACCGCTTCCTTAAGAAAGCGTTTATCCTTCACTTTTCCATTAGGGTTCTGTCCGTGCCGGTCAAGTATTTTTTCATTCATAGGTAGTATATTATACGTTGTTCTGATAATCCGATTGTTTAACAATCTTCTTTAGAAGAAATAAAACCAAAACCTGAAATGATGTAATAATGACCGGAGTGAAGCGGAGGGCTAATAGTTTTGAGGAAAAAGAATACAGAAGGAAAAAAATGCCCACTCCTGTAATTCTTCCCATGTTCAGAAAGACTTCATGGTCCACAATATATTTGAAACGGTTTTGTTTTTTTGTCGGAGTGTATTGGTCAATTAAACGCATAAGCATGGGATTATACGAAGACCACGTAAAATTTGCCGTTATCGCTGTTCCGACGACATACATTACGATACCCAGATTCGAAGGATAGAGGGCGAGCATAGCAGTCGCTATAACAAGAACGGTTACTCCTAACGCAAAGATGCGGATTCGATGATGGGTAAGCGCTATTTTCCCGATCTGGTAAATGGAAAAAGCCGATAGAAGTGCTCCAAACGAACTTACGGTACCCAATATTCCTTCATTGCCCAAAAGGTACAAAATCATCAGACTGGGAAGTACAAGATTTGTACCGCTCTGAAAACCAAAAAAAAAGCTTATACATCTCATAAGATTCCATTTCCCTTTTATTTTAGTGACAATGCCGTGAGCATGTTCGGAAGGATCCATAGATAGCTTTAATGTTGTTAATCCGGCGGTAAGGTATGTGATAAAAAGCAAAATTGCAAGAATTCGATAACTCAAATTACCTCCTAATACAATTACCCATCCGATAATGAAAGGCACAACAATTCCGGTAATAATATCTATGGTAAAGGTAAGACTATAAAAATAATTTCTATTCAGATCTTCGGTATTGCGTAACGTATAGAAAGTCCGGTTTGACCAGTAAAATCCCCACCCCATTCCAAAGATAATACCCACAAGAAACATTGAAATAAGGCCTTTGAGGGAAAACATGATAACAATGACAGGTGCCGATGCGGTAAGAATAAGTCCAAACGTATATAAAAGAGGAGCAGGGATAAACTGGAGAAGGACTCCGTTGGTAAAATACATTATCGGAAGCGTTACCCAGCTCCCGATGTTGTAAACAATAACAGAAGCAAAATTATGAGAATTACTCCAAATGAAAGCATTGGTAAAAGTAGTAATAAGGGGTACACCAAGGCCGTACATAAAAAATGAAATGACAAGTCGCTGGGCGTTTCTGCTTATCCGTTCAAAATGATGTTTTTCCTTTTGGATTAATGCAAAAATGGTATTCATACGTCTAAAAAAACCTATTCAAGGCAACTAGAAATCCGCCGTCTTTTTGAGCAGGCGCAACAAAATCGGCAATCTCGATTAATTCTTTTGGGGCGTCGGCCATGGCGATTTTAAGTCCGCATGCCGTCAAAAGGGGATAGTCGTTGAAGTTGTCGCCGATACCCACGACTTCTTCCGGATCCAGTTTAAGGAGTTTCATATATTCCAAAACAGCGGTGTGTTTTGTTGCGCGTCCCGAAGTAATATCGAGGCCCCACTGTCCTTCATAAAGGAATTTAATGACCGATGTCCCGGGATTATCTGACTTGATTTGTTTTTCCAGCTCGCTGATCTTTTTTTCATCGAGGTTGTTTTTATACGCAACCACCAAAATTTTTGCTACCGGTTCAAAAGGCATTTCGCTTATTTTTTTTACCGGAACCTTTTTTGGAAAAAAGAACACAAATTCACCATCAGACGAATAATCACAAAGAGGTGTTTCAATAACCGAGTATAAATTTTTTGCATCAAGGAAACGGGCGATATTGCGGACTGTATTTGCCGGGATTAATTCCTCCCACAGAACAGATTGGTTTACCGGATTGATAATGAGTGCGCCTCCCATGACAATCTGGGGAGAGGTGAGTTTGAGGGTAGTACACATCTCCTGAATGATACCGGTAAAAGCCCTCCCTGTCGCAATGGTAAAAATAAGGCCGTTCTTTGTCGATGTGACAATTTTCCTTCTGAGGGTTTCGTCTATTTTCTGATGAAAACCGGCAAGCGTATTGTCATAATCGGTAATAATAGCTTTATAGTTCTTTTTCATAGACATAATTATACAAAGATCCTTGGTATAATCATTCTATGATTGGAGTTTTTCCTATTGTTCTTCGCTCGGTCGCCGTTTATTTATTCGTTATACTTGCCATCCGGTTATTTGGAAAAAAGGAATTATCCCAACTATCGATTGTTGATTTGGTATTCATACTTTTGATCAGTAATTCGGTTCAGAATGCAATGGTGGGGAGTGATACGACCCTTGCGGGAGGCCTAACTGCCGCGATTGCCTTATTTCTTGTCAATTGGATACTGAAAAATCTTACGTATAAATCAAAAATAATCAGCAATACTCTTCAAGGTCAGCCGATCATGCTTGTTTATCAAGGTAAAGTTGATTACAAACATCTTGAAAAGGCGAAGATTACGATTGATGAACTTGAAGCAGCAGTCCGGGAACATGGAGTGAAAAATATTTCCCAGGTTGATTTGGCTGTTTTGGAAGTCGACGGAAACATAAGTGTTCTTTCCAGTAATTTCAAAAAAAGAACAAAAAAACGAAGAGTACATAAATCGTTGAGCTTCAATAATTGAAATTTGGTAAGTCTATAAACTTCGAGTTGGTTTGCTATAATAACCTTGCTTATGACCGAGGCAATTCTTGAAGGCCGTTCCTTATATCATCCTATTTCAAAAAGGAATATGTTTTGGCGCAGGATTGCGACTGCTTTTTTCCGATGGCCGATTGCTCCGGCTGATATTCATGTTTTTCCCGATAGTACGGATAGGGCATCAGAACTAATCAAAGAAGGGTATTCGATATGGTTTTTGGGAACACATCCTACAAAACGGGAGGGACTTGAGCTTATTGCCCGGCCTCTTCAATATGTAAAGGAACTAGCACAATTATCAATGGTAATGCCGATATCACTGCACCAATTTTTGAAGGAGCGAAGCGCAATTGATCCGTTGTCCGAAATGACCGGTGTTACGGCTGCTCCTGTGGCAAACGAGGATGCAATGGAACAGCAGGAATTTATTAGGGCAATATTAGGACGAGATGTGAAGTTAGGCGAAGGAATCCAGCAGTATGCGAGATTGATACGGGAAGCTTTTGTTCATGGAAGTGGCGCAGGTATTGCTCCGCAGGGTGGACGAAGAAAAACATTAGAATTAGATCAGGCAAAGCACAGGGCAATAGAATTTTTAATTAGAAAAAATAGAATAAAAAGGGGAGACAAGCTGGCGTTTCTTTTTATCTCGATGGGACCGGGGTACAATGCCGATTATGAAAAAGTATATGATAAATTCAATATTTTCAAGAAATGGAACGTGACTTTTTTAAGGACAATAACGCTTGATGAGATGTATGACATGCTCGACCGGGCAAACGAAATACTTGCAGACAGTCCGGTAGAACTGGGGAAAGTCGAAATAACGCTTGATGAACTGGCTCTCATTATTTTATCCCTTCCCATGGATGACAATTACAACAAAATCCCAAAAGGCTATCAGGCATTGCTATCTTCATTTGAGGAATTTGTAGGAGTGATGGAAGCGATAAGGGAAATGTAATGGTCCCTATCGCAGGGAACGTAGAATGAAGGAGTTTACAAAATGTTCGAGTCTTGCGTCGTAAGATTTAAGGATCCGAAATAGCGATTCAAGATATCTAAATGGTATTCGTGCATATGAGTTGATAAGAGGAAGGTTGATTTCAAAATGAAGAGCGTTGAAACGCTGTTTTTGTGGTTGAGGCGGCTCGAGATTTATTCCATTCCCGAAACGAGGAGACGAGTCCGTTTTGAACGGAACATAAATAGGCGAGGAAGAAGGTTCTTGTTTTGTATTTGGAGTAATAGGGATAATCGGCCGGTAATCTAT